>Ga0157372_10005383_pt1 | contig 13609 bp, 13 predicted proteins | sample C55metaG_FD_115307 | JGI IMG/M metagenome (GOLD analysis project Ga0157372, IMG submission 115307) | Corn rhizosphere microbial communities from Kellogg Biological Station, Michigan, USA - C5-5 metaG | ecosystem: Host-associated > Plants > Roots > Rhizosphere > Soil | place: USA: Michigan... | reverse complement strand
CGCCGTCGACGGCGTGGACGATGCCGTCCTCGGTCGCGAAGCGGACCTTCAGATTCTTGACGTCGAGGAGCCGCTCTGCCATCAGGCCGGCCACCGTAGCAATGGAGCTTTCACCGGAGGCGCACCAGCGCTCGGCGGCGGGCGCGGAGGTCCGCCGGCTCGGGCTCCTCGAGCACGCACGCGACGTCGTCGCGCTCGGTCGAGTGCAGGATTCGGCCGTCGCCGAGCCAGAACGCGATATGCGTGGTCGCCTCGTCGCCGTAGGTGATCAGGTCGCCGGGGCGCAGCTCGTCCTCGGTGAGCGATGCGCCTGCTTCCTCCTGCTGGTCGGCGTCGCGCGGAACGAGCCGGCCTGTACGCCGGTAGGCCATGTGGACGAGGCCGGAGCAGTCGATCCCGCGTTCGGTCATCCCGCCCCATTCGTACGGTGTGCCGAGGTAGGCGCGCGCTTCGTCCACAGGGTTTTCCCCAGGACGCGGCTCGGGGAGCCACCGTCCGGGGCCAGGCCCCTGACCTGGCCGCAGGGAGGCCGCCCGCGCCCAGCCGGGGTAGTCGTACGCCGTCCGGATGCGCGACCACTCGCCTCGGGTCTCCTCGACCGCGGCCGGCTCGTCCGGCAAGAGCTGGGTGACTTGCTCCGCGTCGTCGCGGGGCTCCGCCCGGACCGGGGTCGGCCCAGGCCCGGCCGCCGTCACTGGAGACGGATCCTCGGGTCGAGCCACGCGTAGACGACGTCCACGATCGTCGAGAACATGACGATGAAGAACGCGCCGAAGAGGGTGACGCCCATCAGCGGCGGAAGATCGAGATTCCCGATTGCGGTGCGCGCGTAGAAGCCCACCCCGTGAAGCTCGTAGACGGTCTCCGTGAGGATCGCCCCGCCGCCGAGGACGGCCGCGAAGTCGAGCCCGAACAACGTCACGATCGGGATCAGCGAGTTTCGCAGCACGTGCTTGACCATTACGCGGCGAGGCGAAAGACCTTTGGCGCGAGCCGTGCGGACGTAGTCGTCGTTGATCGTGTCGAGGATGTTCGAGCGGAGCACGCGGCCGTAGAAGCCGATGAAAAGAACGGCAAGGGTGAACCAGGGAAGCAGCAGGTGGTAGAACCACTGCGCGGGGTTAGTCGTGAGCGGGATGTAGCCGCCGTCAGGGAACCAGCTCCGTTGCTCGGCGAGGAAGTACCGGAGGATGATCCCGAGCCAAAAGACCGGCATCGAGACTCCAATTAACGCGAGCACGGTGATGCCGCGGTCGGAAACGCCGCCGGCAGTGACGGCCGAAATCACCCCCACGAGGATGCCGAAGAACAGCCAGATGATCGCGGCGCCGATGGCGAGTGAGAAGGTGACAGGGATGCCCTGCCAGATCTGGCTCCTGACGCTGAGCTGGTCGGTGTAGGAGATCAGCTTGCCGGTGGCGAGCTGCTCCATCATCCGGCCCCACTGGACGTAGAACGGCTTGTCGAGGGCAAGCTTGTGCCTGATGGCGGTGATGTTGCCCTGCGTTGCCGTGCGGCCGGCGAGGCGCTGGGCCGGGTCGCCGCCGGGAATCTTGAAGAAAATGACGTAGACGATGAAGCTGACCACGATCAGCACGATCAGCATTCCGAAGAGCCGCCTGAGGACGAAGGCGACCATCAGTGCTCGATCCTTACTTTTGCCCGCGGGTCGAGCGCGTCGCGGAGCGCATCGCCGAACACATTCAGGGCGAGCACCGTCAGCACGATTGCGATCCCGGGCGCGATCCCCAGCCACGGCGCGGTCTGGATGGTGTTCTGGCCGGCGGCGATGAGCGTCCCCCAGGACGGGTTCGGCGCTTGCACGCCCGCGCCGAGGAACGAGAGGGCGGCCTCGGTCAGGATCGTGCTCGCGACGATCAGCGTGAAGAGCACGAGCACGGTCGACGCGATGTTCGGTAGCAGCTCCGAGAACATCACCCGCATCGGGTTCGCGCCTTGAGAGATCGCGGCGTCGATGAACTCCGACTGACGCAACGAGAGGATCTGGCCGCGCAGCGGTCGCGCGAGGTAGGGGATGAAGACGATCGAGATGACGAAGGTCGGGATCCAGAGGCTGGAGCCGGACAGGTTGATCCCGAAGTGGTGGAAGCCGTTGACTGCTAGCGCGGTGCCGAGCGCGATCCCGAGCAGGATGACCGGGAACGCCCAGATAAGGTCGAAAGACCGCGAGATGATCCAGTCGGAAGCACCGCCGAAGTAGCCGGCCAACAGGGCCAGCATGATCGAAAAGATCGCGCAGATCACCGCCGAGATGATCCCGACCTGGAGCGAGTTCCTACCGCCGTACAGGATTCGCGTGGCGATGTCGCGACCGAGCGAGTCGGCGCCGAGGACGTACTGTCCGCCCGCGTGCCACCACTGCGGCCCGATCGGGACGCCGCCCGCTTTGACCTGGATCTCACCGTTCGGTCCGGTCGTCACGCCGCCCGACGAGACCACGTCGACCGTCTTGCCGTCAACGGTGATTGTCCCGCCGACGTTCGTGTCGTTGGGGCTCATGCCCGAGACGTGCGCGGCGTAGACCGGCGCGAGCAGGCAGGCGAGGACGATCGCGAGGAAGACGGCCAGGGCGCCGAGGCCGACCCAGTTCCGCCGGAGACGGCGCCACGCGAGGAACCACGGGCTCTTGCCCTCGATCCCGCGGCCACCCTCCTCGGCGGCAAGCTCCGCCGCGGTGTCGAGGGTGAAATCCGCTCCGGTATCGGTGCTGGCCACGTCCTCCCTATTCCCGTCCTTACCTGTGACGAACCGGGCGGCCCGGTTGGAGCCGGGCCGCCCGGAGCAATCACCTCGTTACTTCAGGCAGTACTGCGAGAAGTCGGAGTAGAAGTTCGTGATGACGTTACAGCTGGGATCCATCCGCTTCGAGAAGAAGTCGGTCAGGAGCCCATTCAGGTACGGCACCTGGCTCGCGTACTTGACCATCAGGTCGTGGTCGAGCTTGGCCCAGGCGTCGTTGGTCTCTTTCGACTTCGCCTGGTCGGGCGGCAGGTGCGAGAGCCGCTCGATCTCCTTGTTGACGGCTGGGACGTTGACGTTCGAGTTGTTGTTGTTGTGCGTCTCGGTGATCTTCGTCCCGTCCTGGAGGACGCCGAACCAGTCGGTCGGGTACGGGTAGTCCTGGAACCAGTCGGTGAAGCCGATCTGCGCCTTCGTCGCCTGGTTTCCGACGACCGTGAAGTACGTACCGCCCGCGAGCTCGCGGATGCCGGCGTTCCAGCCGATCTCCTTGAGGACGCCCTGCAGGTACTCACCGGTCGCCTTGTCGATCTCGTCGTCGCCGATCGTGTAGACGGTCACCTTCATGCCCTTCGTGCCCGACTGCTGCACGAGCTGCTTGGCCTTGGCGACGTCGTGCTTGTAGAAGTCGATCTTCTTGTACTGCGGCTACGTGGGGGGCAGGAAGTTCTGCGTCGTCTTCCCGAGCCCGCCGCGGATCTTGACGAGCTGATCGCGGTCGATCCCGTAGTTGACTGCCATCCGCGCCTTCAGGTTGTCGAAGGGCGGCGTCCTCTGGTTCATGAAGAAGTAGTACGTGGATGGCGTGGTGAAGAACTTCACCTGGTCGCCGTACTTCTTCTGGATCGTCGAGAGCCGGTCGGTCGGAAGCAGGTTCTCGTCGTAGTCCGCCGAGCCCGAGATGACCTTCTGCGCCGAGGCAGCGAGATCGTCGGTGATCGTCCCGATGACCACGTCCGGATTTCCCTGCGGCACGGTCGGGATCGAGCCCGCCTTGTAGTTCGGGTTGCGCTTGATCACGAACGACTTGTGCGGCTGGTAGCTCGTCATGACGTACGGCCCGTTCGCGGGCGGAGGCGGGTTCGTCAGCGGCTTCGCCGGCGTCCCCTTCGGGACGAGCGCCGAGAACGGCAGCGACAGCACGTAGAGGAAGTCCGACTGCGGCTTCTGGAGCTTGATCTCCACCGTTCCCGCGGAGTCGTCCGCGATGATCCCGGAGATCGACTTGCACGTCGTCGGGTTCTTCTCGCAACCCTCGGAGCCGACGATGTTCGAGTAGAAGCCCACGCCCGGCGAGTTCATGTTGAAGTCGCGGATGATGGTCGCCGGGAAGTCGCTTGCCTTCACCGGCTTGCCGTTCGAGTACTTGAGGCCCTTCCGCAGCGTGAACTTGTAGTTCTTCGCATCGCTGCTCACAGTCGGCAAGGCACTCGCCAGGGCCGGAATGACGGTCGTCGAGTCTGCGCCGGAGGCATGCTTCTGGGTGACGAGCCCTTCGTAGATGTTCTGGAAGAGCTGCCAGGACTCCAGGCGGTACGACAGGCCCGGATCCATGTAGTCCGTGTCGCCCCAGACCACGTGCAGTGTGTCGAACGTCTTGCCTGAGTTGGAGCCGCTCGACGAAGTCGAGGACGCGGACTTCTTGTTGCTGCTTCCGCAGCCGGCGGCAATCACCGCCAACATGGCGACGACCGCGGCGGCCCCGAGGACCGAGCTCCACCGCTTACGAGATCTCATCAATACCTCCCATTCCTTCGCCTCTTGACGATGTGTTTTCTACCTCCGTTGGGAGTATGCCGAGCGGAACGTGGCCGCTGTCACGTCTACCGTTCTACGACGGCGGGAACGCCCTGGATGTTGGCCGTTCGTTAAGCCGCGGCAGTCTGGAGCTCGCGGAGAGCCGCGAGGCGCGCCAGAGCCTGGCCTTCGAGCTGCCGGACGCGCTCGCGCGTCAAATCGAGCTCGTGGCCGATGGCCTCTAGCGTCCAGGGCTCGCCTTCGAAGCCGAAGCGCAGCTCGAGGATCCGCCGCTCGCGCTCGGGCAGCGCGTCCAGCGCCCGCCGTACGCCCTGGCGGCGGAGTGACTCCTCGGCCTCCTCGAACGGGTCGGCGGCCTCGCGGTCTGCGAAGAGGTCTCCGAGCTCGCCCTCGTCGTCGGCGCCAACCGTCTGGTTGAGCGAGACCGACGCCTGGGCGGCGCCCAGCGCCTCGTCGACGTGCTGGATCGGCAGGCCGGTGGCGTCCGCGAGCTCCTGCTTCGTCGCCTCGCGGCCCAGCTCCACCTCGAGCCGGCGCGCGGCGCGGCCGAGCTTCTGCTGGCGCTCGACGACGTGGACGGGCACGCGGATCGTGCGCGCGTGGTTCGCGACCGCGCGCTGCACCGACTGGCGGATCCACCAGGTCGCGTACGTCGAGAACTTGTAGCCGCGGCGCCAGTCGAACTTCTCGACAGCGCGGTTCAGCCCGAGAGTGCCCTCCTGGATCAGGTCGAGGAAGGGGACGCCGAGCCCGCGGTAACCCTTGGCGATCGAGACGACCAGCCGCAGGTTCGACTCGATCATGCGGCGCTTGGCGGCAAGGTCGCCGCGCTCGATCGCCTTCGCGAGCATGACCTCGTCGGCGGCGGTCAGCAGCTTGTGGCGGCCGATGTCGGCGAGGAAGAGCTGGAGGCTGTCGGCGGCACCGACGAGCGCGTGCTGCTCCGGTCGGGGGGTGACGGGCTCCTTCTCCTTCGCGGACTCCTCCGCCTCACGCGGCGTCTCGCGCACCTCGAGGCCGGTCGCCTCGAGCTCGCGCTGCAGCAGCTCGACCTCGTCCTCGGCGAGGTCGTGCTCGAGCGCGAAGGCCTCGATCTCGGCCGGCTCGATGTAGCCGCGCTCCTCCGCCCCGTCGAGCAGCAGGCGGGCAGGCTCGGTCTCGAGCAACTCGTGCAGTTGGCTCTGGGTCAATTTCTCCTCTTCGGGCTTAGATGTTGCGGCTGTGTCGATCTTTCGCACTGTATGAGCATTCTCCTCGCGTGGATAGGGGGAACAGCCCCCTAATCCCTCGGTCCTGTCGAACGTCATGGCGGCACTTGCTATTCCGTTGGTGCAGGCCTTCCGGTTTGGGTAGGCGCGGGCATCCGACGTTCTTTTGCCCGTCATAACTGAAGACGAGACCCGCGAGAAAAGGTTTGTTTAGGACTTTTTACGCTTTGCCGTACGACGCTTCGTCGTAGGACCTTTCGAGCGCCGCTCAGCGAGCAGCTCGGATGCGCGCTCGATGGTGACCGACTCGACGGAATCGCCCGCGCGGAGGCTCGCGTTCGTTTCGCCGTCTGTGACGTAGGGGCCGAAGCGCCCCTCCTTCAGGACGACCGGCTTCCCGGTCGACGGGTCCCCGCCGAGCTCGCGCAGCGGCGGCTTCGCTGCGCCGCGGCCGCGCGCCTTCGGCTGGGCGAGGAGAGCGAGCGCCTCGTCGAGCGTGATCTCGAAGACCTGCTCCTCGCGCTCGAGGGAGCGCGTCTCCTTCTCTTTCTGAACGTACGGCCCGTAGCGCCCGGTGCGCGCGAGCACCTCCTCGCCGTCCGGAGCCGTGCCGACGAGCCGCGGCAGCGCCAGGAGCTGGAGCGCGTCCTCGAGCGTGACCGTCTCCGGCGACTGGCTCGAGAGCAGCGAGCCTGTCCGCCCTTTCTCCTTGGAATCCTCGTCGACGACCTCGCTCACGAAGGGCCCGTAGCGGCCGCTGCGCACGATGATCTCGCGGCCGGTCTCGGGATCGACGCCGAGCGACCGCTCGCCCGACGGCTGCGAAAGGAGCTCCTCGGCCTTCTCGACCGTCAGCTCGTCCGGGACGATGTCGTCAGGGACGTTCGCGCGCTGGCCGTCGCGCTCCAGGTAGGCGCCGTAGCGGCCGACGCGCAGGACGATTCCGTTGCCGATCGCGACCGAGCTGATCTCGCGCGCGTCGATCCCGCCGAGATCTTCGACGAGCTCCTTCAGGCCGCTGTCGCCGTCGCCGTAGTAGAAGCGCTCGAGCCAGCGAACGCGCTGCTCCTCGCCGGCGGCGATCCGGTCGAGCGCGTCCTCCATCCGCGCGGTGAAGTCGTAGTCGACGAGCTGGCCGAAGTGCTGCTCCAGGAGGCCGATGACCGCGAAGGCGAGGAAGGAGGGCACGAGCGCGCTGTCCTTCTTGAAGACGTAGCCGCGGTCGAGGATCGTCCCGATGATCGACGCGTACGTTGAGGGCCGGCCGATGCCGCGCTCCTCGAGCGCGCGAACGAGCGTCGCCTCGGTGTAACGCGCGGGCGGGCTCGTCTCGTGCCCCGCCGGCTCGAGCCGGGCAGCCTCCAGCTCCTGCCCCTCCGTGAGGTGCGGCAGGCGTCGCTCGGCCTCCTCACGCCCGGGGGCCGTCGGAGCCTTGTCGTCGCGCCCCTCCTCGTAGGCCGCGAGGAAACCCCGGAACGTGATCACCGTGCCCGCCGCCGCGAACTCGGCAACCTCGTCCGCCGACGACGTGCCGGAGATCCGGACGGAGACCGTCTCGCCCTTCGCGTCGGCCATCTGGGACGCGATCGTGCGGATCCAGATCAGCTCGTACAGCGCCCGCTCGTCCGGCGAGAGCTCGCCCGCGACCTGCTGCGGCGTGCGGAAGGTGTCGCCGGCCGGCCTGATCGCCTCGTGCGCCTCCTGCGCGTTCTTCACCTTGCGCTCGTAGCGGCGCGGCTGCGCGGCGACGTACTCCGAGCCGTAGAGCTCGGCCGCCTGCGCCCGGGCCGCCTTGAGCGCGGAGTCCGACAGCGTCGTCGAGTCCGTCCTCATGTACGTGATGTAGCCGTTCTCGTAGAGGCGCTGGGCAATGCGCATCGTCGTCTGGGCGGTGTAGCGGAGCTTGCGGCTCGCCTCCTGCTGCAGGGTGGACGTCATGAACGGCGGGCTCGGCCGCCGGGAGTAGGGCTTGCTCTCGACGCTGCGGACGTGGAACGGGACGCCCTGAAGCCGCTCGGCGAGGCCGCGCGCGGTCTCCTCGTCGAGCTGCAGCAGGGCTTCGTCGCGCAGCTTCCCGTCCTGCCCGATGTCCCGGCCCGTCGCAATTCGGCGGCCGTCGAGCGAGGAGAGCTGCGCCTCGAACGGATCCGGCGCGAAGGTCGCCCTGATGTCCCACCACGCCGCGCGGACGAAGGCCATCCGCTCGCGCTCGCGCTCGACCACGAGGCGCGTCGCGACCGACTGGACACGACCGGCGGAAAGGCCTTGCATGATCTTCTTCCAGAGGACGGGCGAGACCTCGTAGCCGTAGAGACGGTCGAGGATGCGGCGCGTCTCCTGCGCGTCCACCAGTCGCTCGTCGATGGGGCGCGTCTCGTCGAGCGCGCGGCTGATCGCGTCGCGTGTGATCTCGTGGAAGACCATCCGGCGGACCGGGACCTTCGGCTTGAGGACCTCCAGCAGGTGCCACGCGATCGCCTCGCCCTCGCGGTCCTCGTCCGTCGCGAGCAGGACCTCGTCCGCCTCCGCGACCCGCTTCTTCAGCAGCTCGACGGTCTTCTTCTTGTCGGCGTCGACGACGTAGAGCGGCTCGAAGTCGTTCTCGATGTTCACGCCGAGGCGCGCCCACGGCTCCTTCTTGTGCTTCGCCGGGATCTCGGCCGCACGCTGCGGGAGGTCGCGGATATGGCCGACGCTCGACTCCACGACGAAGCCGTCTCCGAGGTAGCCGGCGATCGTCCGCGCCTTGGCGGGCGACTCGACGATCACGACGCGCTTTCCTTTTGCGTTTCCTGCCACGGCGACTCACCTTAGCGCCCGGGTTCGAGAATGCTTCTGCCGCGGCGGACGTTCGGCACGGACGCGTTTCTCCCTGTTTACTGCCGAACATCCGGCCGCCAGCGCTCTACAGCTTCGTCGCCGCCCTCTCGTACCCTGTGATGTACGGCCTCTTCCGGCTGCGGGCGTTCGGGACCGAGAATCTGCCCGACACGGGCTTCGTTCTCGCAGCGAACCACACGTCGAACGTCGACCCCTGGCCGCTCGGGATGCCGATCTGGCCGAAGCGTTACCTGCGCTTCATGGCGAAGTCCGAGCTGTTCAACCCGGTGCTCGCGCCGGTTCTGCGCGCGGGGGGCGCGTTCAAGGTGCGCCGCGGCCAGGGAGACGTCGAGGCGATGCGCACCGCGGTCGACCTCGTCCGCGCAGGGGAGATCGTGGTGATGTTCCCCGAGGGCACCCGCCGCGCCAAGGGCCTGCGCAAGCGGCGCGTCGCGCGGGCGCACACGGGCGCCGCACGGATCGCGCTGACGGCCGAGGCGCCTCTCGTCCCGGCCGCGATCGCGGGCACCGAACGGCTGACGCGGCTCGGGCCGCTCCGCGTCGCCTTCGGCGCGCCGTTGGATCTCTCCGACCTGGAAGAGCTCGACCACAAGCGCGCGGCCACGCAGGCAACCGAGCGGCTGATGGCGCGGATCGACGAGCTGCACGCCGCGTTATGAAGCCGCTCCTGGTGGTCGACGGAGACTCGTTCGCGCACCGCGCCTACCACGCGATGCCGAAGACGGTCCGGCTCGGCTGCGTCGTCGGCTTCACGAACATGCTCCTGCGTCTCTGGCAGGCGGAGGAGCCGCGCGGCGTCCTCGTCGGCTGGGACTCGCTCGGGCATCCGACCTACCGCAACGAGGCGTTCGAGGCCTACCAGAGCGGGCGCGTCTTCGACAAGCCGCTCCTCGAGCAGCTCGAGATGCTCCCGCAGCTCGTCGAGGCCGCGGGGTTCGCCTACGCCAAAGCGCCGGGCTACGAGGCGGACGACTTTCTCGCCGCCGCCGTGGTGTTCGAGGAGGCCCGCGACGGGACCGCGCTCGTCGCGACCTCCGACCGCGACGCTTTCCAGCTCGCGAGCGAGCGGACGACGATCCTGCAGCCGGTGCGCGGCGTCTCCGAGCTGGCGCGGATCGGCCCGGCCGAGGTGCGCGAGCGCTACGGCGTCGATCCGGAGCAGGTGCCGGACTTCATCGCGCTGCGCGGAGACCCCTCGGACAAGCTCCCCGGGGCCGCCGGCATCGGGCCGAAGAAGGCCGCGGACATCCTCCGCGAATACCGCTCGCTCGAGGCCGCGCTGGGCGCCGGAAGGTTTTCTGCGGAGGCGGAGGACTTGCGTCTCTACCGGCGAATAGCGGCGCTGGACGCCTCTGCCCCTCTCCCTCCCCTCGCAGATCACAATCCCGCATGGGCAGAGGCGTCCTCTCTCGTTCGGGAGTGGGGCCTCAACCAGCTCGCCGACCGCCTGGCAAAGTTGAGCTGATGGATCCCTGGCTGACCGCGGCGCGCGACCGCCTCGCGAAGGCCGCCGGGGTCGCGCCCGGCGAGCTGGAGCTCTCGGAGGACGAGGCCCGCGAGCTGCTCGACCTGGCTCGGATCGCAGCCCACGACTCCGGCGAGCGGACGAACGCGCCGCTGCTCTGCTACCTCGTCGGTCGCGCACAGGGCGCCCTAGATCTCGAGACGCTCGCGGACGCGGTTCGGCAATCGAGCTAGTCAGCCACCCGAAGCTCGCCGAGCTGCACCCGACGGAGCCGCACGTCGAGACGCGAGAGCGGCTCGCCGTCCTGCTCGAGCGCTTCGACGCGGCCGAAGGCGCACCCGCGACCCGCGAGCAGGTCGAGCGCTGCCACGACGCGGCCTACCTGGAGCGGCTGCAGGCGCTCGAGGTCCCGACTCTGCTCGACCACGACACCGTCGCCTCCGAGACCAGCTGGGAAGCGGCGCTGCTCGCCGCCGGCTGCGCGATCGAGGCCGCGGCACGCGGTGGGTTCGCGCTCGTCCGCCCGCCCGGCCACCACGCGCTCCCCGCGCGCGCGATGGGCTTCTGCCTGATCGACAACGTGGCGGTCGCGGCGCGCTACGCGCAGGCGGAGCTCGGGCTCGAGCGGGTGGCGATCGTCGACTGGGACGTCCACCACGGAAACGGCACCGAGGAGATCTTCCGCAGCGACCACTCGGTCTTCTTCGCGTCGCTGCACCAGTGGCCGTTCTATCCGGGCAGCGGCGGGCCGGGCGAAGGCGACGAGACGACCCTCAACGTGCCGCTCCGGGCTGGCTGCGGAGACGAGGATTACCTCCGCGCCTTCGAGACGACTGTCGCCCCGGCCGTGCGCGCGTTCGAGCCCGACCTCGTGCTGGTCTCCGCCGGCTTCGACGCCCACGTCGACGATCCGCTCGCCGGGATGCGCGTCACCGCCGACGGCTTCCGCGAGCTCGCGCGCCGCTCCGCGGAGCTCGGTCCGCGCGTGGCGGCCGTGCTCGAGGGCGGCTACGACCCGCGCACGCTGCCGGCCCTGGTCCGGTCGGCGCGCGAAGGGTTCTCAGAATGACGAAGGCCGGCCCCACGGGCCGGCCTGTCGACGAGAAGCGGGAGCCACCGCGCTTCGAGTCAGGAGGAAATTCTGCTCGAAGTATCGGCGCTGGGAGGCGCCGGGCGTGGGTGATTCGTATCCCCCACCGCGGGGGATTCTCACGCAGCTCTGGCCGTTTGGAGGGCTTCCAGCGCTTCGCGGCGCGAGGAGACATTGAGCTTGCGGAGCAGGCTCTTGACGTGAGAGCGCACCGTGTGCTCGGAGATGAACAGTCGCGCGGCGATCTCGTCGGTGCCCAGGTGCTCGTCGAGCAGGAGCAGGACCTCGACTTCGCGTGCGCTGAGGGCGAGCGCGATCTCGTCCGGAACGCCGCGGGTTCCGCCCTCCCGCACCTCCTCGAGCAGGCGCCGCGCGACCTCGCCCGAGAGTGCCGCTTCGCCGTCGCCCACGCCGCGTAGGAACTCGGCGATCCGCTCCGGGGGCTCGCTCTTCAGCAGGTAGCCGGCAGCGCCGCCTCGAATCGCGGAGAGCAGGTTCTCCTCGGTGCCGGAGGCGGTCAGCACGACCACCTCGCAGCCGGGCGCGGCCTCGCGGATGCGCGGGAGCGCCTCGAGGCCGCTCATCCCGGGCATCGAGAGGTCGAGCAGGACGAGCTGCGGGTCGAGGCTGCGCGCGAGCCCGATCGCGGCCTCGCCGTCGCCGGCCTGGCCCACGACATCGAAGCCGTGCTGGCCAAGGAGCGCAGCGAGCGCGTCCCGCGTAATGGGGTGATCGTCGACGAGCAGGATCCGCACCGAAGCCTTATCGGCAGCAGCCGTTCTGCCGACAAGGGCTTTATGCGGCACGAAGATCGTGACGACTACTACGGCTGGCTCTGGGGCGAGGTGCTCCTGATCGGGCTGCTCGGCGCCACCCTGGCGCTCTTCCTCGCCTACCCGAGCCTGCGCGACACGTACGCGCTGCCCCAGGCGCGCCTCGTGCTCGACACCGCGGTCACGCTCGCCGCTGCGATCGTGGCCGTCCTCGCAGGTGTCCGCTTCACCGTCGAAGGCCGCCGGCTCGACCTGCTTCTCTGTGCAGGGTTCGCGTCGGCCGCGACCGCGACCCTCGCGTTCTCGATCGCGCCCGTGCTCGGGGGCGGCTCGCTACACCGGACCGAGTTCTGGGCGGGCATCGGCGGTCGCCTGCTCGCGGCCACGCTGATCGCGCTGGCGCCGTTCTCACGAAAGCGGGTGAACGCGCGCGGGCGGGCGCTCGGCGAGACGCTCGTCGCGGTCGCGATCCTGCTCGGGCTGATCTGGGTGGTCGCACAACAGGCGGGCGCCGCCGCGCTGCCGCCGGCCGCCGGGACCGTCGATGCCGACCAGCCGTTCCAGCTCTCGGGGGCGCTCGCCGCGCACGCGCTCCTGTCGCTCGTCGCGATGGTCGGCTGGGGGCTGCGCTTCCGCGCGCACCGGAACGACCTCGACCGCTGGCTCTGCCTCGGTGCCACGCTCACGCTCTTCGCGGAGCTGCACTACGTCTTCACGCCCCTGCTTTCGCCGCACTACGTCTCGCAGGGCGACTTCCTGCGGCTGCTCTCGTACACCGTCCTGCTCGTCGGGGTCTGGCGCGCGATCCGCTTCGCGGAGTTCGGGCGCGCAGTCGCCGAGGAGCGGGCCCGCGTCGCGCGCGAGATCCACGACGGCCTCGCGCAGTACCTGTTCGCCGTCTCCACGCACGCGAGCATGCTCGAGAGCGGAGCCGACCGGGAGAAGACCCTCACCCAGCTGAAGGAAGCCGCGGCGGCCGCCCAGCAGGAGGCGCGCTTCGCCGTCCTGGCGCTCTCGTCCGCGGGCGGCTCGGCCCCGTTCGACTCGGCTCTGCGCCGCTACATCGACTTTCTCACCGCCGACGGGCAACTCGAGGTCGAGCTCGAGATCGAGGACGGGATCAGGCTCGCGCCCGACGAGCAGATCGAGGTCTTCCGGATCGTCCAGGAGGGGCTCGCGAATGCGCGCAAGCACGCGGGAGCGCGCCGGGCGGACGTGCGGATCGAGGAGCGGGACGGCGAGCGCCTGGTGAGCGTCGTCGACGACGGAGCGGGCTTCGACGAAGCGGAGATCGCACCTGGCCAAGGGCTCAAGAACATGCGGGCCCGAGCGGCTTCGATCGGCGGAGGGTTCCGCATGACCTCGTTCCCGGGGCGCGGCACCGCGCTCGAAGTAGTCCTGCGCTCGTAGATCGCCCGGAAAGCCCGAAGGCGGCTCAAGGGCCGCCTTCGGGATCGTTCCTGCCGCAGTGTCTAGCTGGCGGCGATGCAGTAGGCGTACGCCGTCCCCGAGAGAGCTGATCCCGAGGTCTGCACGATCGTCCACGACGTCGTGCCGATCGGATTGCCCGTGGCGTCCGAGCGATACGAGGCTGTCACGGAGCCCTGGACCTTGTAGCCACCGCTCAGCGCGACGTACCCGGCGGGACAGTTCACCGTGAACTGCTTGTCGCCGGAGGTGTGCGAGTCGGTCGAGGTGATGATGGCCGAGCTGT
>Ga0157372_10005382_pt1 | contig 13609 bp, 16 predicted proteins | sample C55metaG_FD_115307 | JGI IMG/M metagenome (GOLD analysis project Ga0157372, IMG submission 115307) | Corn rhizosphere microbial communities from Kellogg Biological Station, Michigan, USA - C5-5 metaG | ecosystem: Host-associated > Plants > Roots > Rhizosphere > Soil | place: USA: Michigan... | reverse complement strand
GCCCGCTCTGCCTGCTGCAGCGCGCCGCGATGTTCGGCATCTGCTTCGGCATTGCATGCGATTTCCGCGGCGGCTTTTCGTACCGCAATGTGGGCCTGAGCCTGCTGAATGCGGTGTTCCTGCTGGTGGTGAGCGTGCGGCAGAGCCTGCTCGATATCTATGCGCGGCCTGGCCACGCCTATGTCGGCAGCGCGGTGTTCGGCCTTCACATGCCGGTGTGGTCGGTGATCATTTCGGTGATGCTGCTGATGGTGTACGCGCTGCAGCTTGCCGTGCTGGGCGGCGACCGCGATCTGCCGAACGTGCCCGCCGGCGCATTCCCGAAACTAAAGCGGGCGGGCGAGGCGGTGAGCCTTTATGTGATGGCGCTGCTCACCATCAACCTGGTGTCCGTTGTCCTGCAATGCGGCTTCGGCCAGTGCCACACCTTCGGCTACGCGCTGCTGCACGGCTGAGTGCGATTTCCGAACGCGGGGAAACAGCGGCTCGGCCGCCGGTGGCAACGAACTACTCAGGAGCAGGGACGTTCATCGAGTGGGCGATGGAGGTGACCACAGGATCCCAGCGCGCCCGCTCGCGGGTGGGGTACTCGCCGCGCACCGTGATTTGCAGCCCGCCGCGCAGCAGCGACTTCTGGTAAATGATGTGGCCACCCGTTTCACAGGACACGGCAACCAGCGCCGGCTTGACGACGCGATAGTCGGGCTTTCCCGGACACGCCCGCTGCGCTTCATCGGCGAGCTGTTGCGGGGAGCGGCCGGCCAGCGGCGCCGCAAACACCCGGAAGCCGGCATCACCCGATGCCGCTGCGAACGCCTGCCCGTCACTGCTGCCGCCAACCGGTTTCAGCAGCGGGGCAGGGTAGCGAATGGAATAACCGAGCCGGTCGTTCTGGTAAGTGGCGTACCGTTCCTGCGCTGCGGCTGCGGTGATCGAGATTGCGGCCATCAGGCACACCGTTCGAATCATGACGTTGCTCGATGCGCGGGCTCCTGCTTTGCAACGTGACCGGGGCACAGTCGTTCCTGCCGATCCTGCTGCGTTCAGTGGGGAATTCATCTAGCATGCGCTTGAATATGCGAGGGGGATTTGCATGCTCACGATAAGGCCGGCGCGGAAAGACGATGCGGAGGTGCTCGGGCGCATCTGCTATGAGGCCTTCTCAGGCGTGGCCAATGCGCACAATTTCCCGCCCGATTTTCCCAACGCGGATATCGCCATTGGCCTGATGAAGATGATGATCGGCTCGTCCGGCACCTTCGGCGTGGTGGCGGAAGAAGACGGCGAGATCGTCGGCAGCAACTTCATGACCGACGACGAAGCGATTTTTGGCATCGGCCCCATCACCATCGATCCCAAAGGTCAGAATGTGGGCGCGGGCGCGGCGCTGATGCGCGCAGTGCTGGCGCATGCGGAAGAAAAGCGTGCGGCTGGCGTGCGCCTGGTGCAGGCGGGCTATCACATGCGTTCGTTGTCGCTGTACGCGAAGCTGGGCTTCGAGGTGCGCGAGCATCTGTCGTGTTTCCAGGGGCCGGCACTGGGTGAACGGATCGACGGCTATGCGGTGCGCGCCGCCCGGCCGGAGGATGCAGCGGCCGCCAATGCGCTGTGCCTTCGCGTGCATGGGCACGGTCGCGGGTGCCAGGTCGAGGAAGGATTTGCCAACGGCGCGCCTGCCATGGTGGTCGAGCGGCAAGGGCGGCTCACCGGCTACACCACGAACATCGCCTTCTTTGGCCATACGGTCGGCGAAACCACCGACGATGTGAAGGCGCTGATCGGCGCGGCGGAAGCCTTCGGCGGGCCGGGCTTCCTCGTGCCGTCACGCAATGGCGAGTTGCTGCGCTGGTGTTTGGCGCGCGGGCTTCGCATCACCCAAGCGCTGACCTTGATGACCATCGGCCTCTACAACGAACCCGCCGGCGCCTGGCTGCCGTCGATCCTTTATTGATCGGCTCGCGATTGCCAGAAGAGCACACCAACGATCGCAATCCCGACCGCCACCGCTCCAATCTGATACCAAACTGGAAGCACGCCCGCATACGCAAAGAAAAACCCCGGCACCAGGTCGCCGAGTGCAGTGGCCAGCACATACTGTCCCAGTTCGATATCGGTGAAGAGGCCGAAGGCGTAGCTGATCAGGTCCATCGGCACGAGTGCCTGCATGAAGAGAGCCCACCAAAACAGATGCCGCTTCGGAATCGTGCGCTTTGCGGTTTTCTCCGCGGCGCGCACTCGCCCTGTTCCCGCGATGTGCTCGACAAGCGGCGTCCCGAAGCGCCGCGCCAGGAAAAACGCTGTGGCCGACCCCAAGGTCCAGCCGCCGACGGACATTAGTGCGGTCGGAATTGGTCCCCACACATTCGCAGCAATGGGAATGAGAACGGAAACATCAAGCGGGATAAGAAAGATCGTAAACAGCGCTGTCAGCACCACAAAGGCGGCAACGCCCCACGCGCCGCCTGCCTTCACCACGCTGGTCAAAGCATTCTGGTAGGTGTGCGCGGTCAGCGAAACACCGACAAATATCGCCACCACAAGCAGCGTAAAACCAATCGATTTGAGCGAAATCTGAAACCGCATCGTGTCGCTTCCGGTTGGGCTGGAATGTGCAGATACTGTCGTTAGGCAGCCTTCTCAATTGAAAGGCCCATGCCAGGATCCGTGCCCGCTCGCTTTCCATTCGGGGCAATCAACCGTAAAACCGCTCCCGATGTCGTCTGTTCCACAAGCCGCTCCCGCCCGCGAATGCGGCAAATGCACGATGTGCTGCAAGCTGCTCGGCATCGCCACCATCGACAAACCGGCTGGCCAGTGGTGCTCGCACTGCAGACAAGACCGCGGCTGCACGATTTACGAGCAGCGGCCGCAGGAGTGCCGCAATTTTCTCTGCGGCTGGTTGCGTCTGCCACAGCTGGACGAGCGCTGGAAGCCGTCCACCTGCAAATTCGTGCTGGCAACAGACGAATCGTTTAGTCACATGAAGATCGTGGTCGATCCGGCGCGCGCCGATGCGTGGCGCCGCGAGCCGTACTACTCCACCTTCCGGGGCTGGGCGCAGGCCGGGCCCGATCAGGGAATGAAGATCATGGTAGCGGTGGGCAAGCGCGCCATCGTCATCTTGCCGGACCGCGACGTCGATCTCGGCCTGCTAGAGAGGGACGAACGCGTAGTGACCGTGCGCACCGAAACGCCGTTCGGCACCCGCTTCAATGCCCTGAAGCTGCATAAGGACGATCCGCGTGCCAAGGAAACCTAGCAGCGCGCGGGCGTTCACCCGCGGTTTGTGCTCCAGGCGGTGAACGCGATGAAAAGCATGTTCGGCTCGTCCCCCTCGCCGAGCGGCGCCACGAACAATTCCGTCGTCAGCCACGTCTTCGTCTGGAATTGAATTCCGGTGGTAACGCGGGCGGGCGCCCTTTTTTCGCACACCGCATCGAACACGCGGCGCCACCGCATCTCGATTTCAGGGGGGAGGAATTCGTGAATGAAGCGTCCGGTCATTGCCCCAAACACCCTTTCCCAATCGCCGCCCGCTCGGCGGATAAAATACTCCACATGGGGGGCAGAATCGCGGCGGATCTCGACCAGCCCGGTATGCTCCGTAAACTTGCGCATGGCGGCGGGATCGAGGTCAGCACGCGCGGGCATGGTTCTCCCGGCCAATCGCGAATGCCAGTACTCGCTGGCGAGCCGCGTAGGCTCGCGGGTGAAATGGAGCTCCCAATCCAATTGCAGCTTCTGGGTTCGCGCGGCGGCGAGATTGCTGCCTCTAGTATCTGACATAGACTCGAGTCTACCACATGAGGGCCGCAGGCAAATGCCTCCCATCGTTAACCAGGTCAATTGTGGCGCGTTTACATCTTAACGATGCCTGGCTCCGTGGCTACGGTATTCGGATGAACCCGTGGCCCACGCCCTCCTCATCCTCAAACGCGCCGGCGACAACGTCACTGCGATTGATGGATTGCGCGTAGGTGCTGACCGCACCCGGCACATCGATGTTCGCGATCGATCCGTTGGGCTTGCGCAGGAATGCGTGATACGGAAATCCATTGTGGTCATACTGGCCTGCGACGCTGCCTTTGTCGTTGATCGCGGTCTTCCCCACCTGAAAGCCAGCCTCCGGTGCGAAGAATGTGGTGAACGTGCCATCCGGATTGCGGATGAATCCCTGGTAGCCACCATTGCCGTTGAAGTAGCCGGTTACGGCGCCGTCATTGTTCAAGCCTTGGACAAAGGTGTTGATGGATCCCGGCGGATCGAACGCGGTGATGCTGCCGTCCGGATAGCGGATATAGCCATGGCCCACGCGGATGGCGTCCGCATATCCGCCGGTGATCACGCCGCTGTTGTTGATCTCCGCCGCTGACGTTCCGTTCGCCCCTGGCACATCGAAGCTCGTGATATCTCCTGAGCTGCTCCGAACGAAACCGTGCGAGTTGCTGGAGGCGTCCGTGTAGCGCCCCACCATCTCGCCCGAATCGTTAATGCCGAAAGCAAACAAGTCCGCCGCCTTGCGGATTTTGAAATGCTGGACATGCCCACCCAGCTTGCGCATGTAGCCGTAGGCGTATCCATGCTCGTCCGAATAGTAAGAGCCCACCGCTTCGCCCTTACGATTGATTCCGTTTGCCGCCGTTGTCTCGTTCGCCCCAATGTCGAAGGTTTCGATCGTGCCGTCGGCCGTGCGCACAAACCCGTACGAGCCGAAATCGCCCTCGCACTCACCGGCGACATCACCTTTGATATTGATGCCTGAGACGTTCGTGTACGGACAGTCTGGCAGATCGAACGTGATATACGACGCCGCCCGGGCAGACGCTCCGCCGGGATGCATACCGATCAACGCTGCGCAAACAGCCAAAGCAGTCACGCCATTTCCGGCGTCTGATTTTTCTTGCATGAATCGTCCCTCTACTAGAAGTGGTAGTTTTGGACAGGGGCAACCATTGTCAAGCATTCACTGAGCGAGAGGCGGCCTCTATGATCCTCTTCGTCATTTCACCGATGACGCCATCACCCGGCCAGAAATAGGTTGCCAGCCTTGCAAGAGGGTCAAGCAATGACAGTCCTCTCCGGCTCATGCTCCTGCGGTGCGGTGAAATTCCGTCTCACCTCCGCGCCGATGTTCGTGCATTGCTGCCACTGCACCGATTGCCAGCGGCAAACGGGCTCTGCCTTCGTGCTCAACGCCCTCATCGAGGCCGAGCGCGTGGAATTGCTGCAGGGCGCGACGCGCGGCTATCCGCAGCCGACCGACTCCGGACGTCCGCATGTCATCCAGCGCTGTGCGGATTGCGGCACCGCACTGTGGAGCAATTACGGGGGGCGCGAGCAGGTGCGGTTCGTACGAATCGGCACTCTAAACGAGGCAGGCACGCTGCCGCCCGATGTGCATATTTACACGCGCTCGAAACAGCCCTGGGTGAAGCTGCCGGGAGGCGGTGTCGGCGCCACCACCGGCAAGCCGGCCCCGGTCTGCGAGGAATATTACGAAATTGCCAAACTGTGGCCGCCGGAAAGCCTTGCCCGACGAAAAGCAATCTTTGGATGAAAAACCGGCAGCAGGTCAGTGAAAAACCGCTGCCGGTTTAGACTCACGATCTTTCCGCGCTGACGTTACTGCGGTTGAATCAGACCGTAGAGGCCGTGCGTCTCGCCGCCAGGGCCAGCGGTAAAGGTGACGCTCGATGTGGGTCCGCCATCCACCGTCCAGAGTCCATCGATGGCCAGCGGCTTGCCATTCGTGCCTTTCAGCGTCGCCACTTCCGCGCCCGTGTTGAGATCATATGCGTGAATGCGGCCATTGCCGAAATTGCCGACCAGCAATTTGCCGTCCAGCCCGCCAAAGCCAGTCGGCGCGATCGTCATGCCCCAGGGCGCGTTCAGATCGCCATTGGCGATCAGGTGTTGCTGCAGATTGCCGTCCAGATCCAACACGTCGACATAGCCCAATCCATTGCCCGGCTTGGCGCGCCCCGTCTTCGCGCGCTTGGCGAAAGCGACATAAACTTTGCCGTTGAACACCGCGACATTGAACGGCGCGAAGTTCTTGGGAAGGGAGGAATCGGTGAAGCTTCCGGTTTCGGTGAACTTGTTGTCGTAAATCGAGACCACATTATTGGCGAAATCGGCGGCATAAAGATGCTTGCCCGTCGCGTCCATCGCGATGCCGGTATAGACCGCGCCCTCATCGGAATCGTCGACCGCCGTAACGGCATTGTTCAAATCGACAGACTGATTCCAGCCTTCGATGGTGCCAGTCAGCGTGGCGAAAATGAAAAGTGAAGATCCACTATGGCCATTTTCGGTGATGTTGAAGTTGCCAGTGTGGTTGTAGAGCTGACCTGACGGAAATCGCCCGGGAATATTGACGATCAGGCTTTGCTTGGTGCCGTTGTTGCGATCATAAAGGGTGGACAAACTGGTGCCCTGGTCGGAAACCCACGCCGGTCCGCCCGGTTGGTACGACAGGCCCCACGGATTGACGAGATCCGGATCGGTGTTCGGCGCAACGCCTGCTTGATCCGATACCAGCGGAACCATGTTGAATTTTGTCGCTTTGGGCGCATGGCCCGCGACAGCGGCCGACGTCATCAGCGCAACGGTCAAAGCAGTTGCGATAGCAGTTTTCATTGGAAACCCCTGTTTTCGATTGCAAAGCAGGGATCGACAGCGTGGCGCCCCGAAACCCCTTGCCACCATGACGGGTGCGGTGCGCGGCTTATTCCATTCGATCCTTGTCGAACCGAACAAGGGCGTGCGCCCAGCACTCTGGATAGGGCGGAGAAAAGGAACCATCGGCGGCACCTTGCCGGTGGTGCTTCTTAACCATGCCCCGGTGGCGCCGGGGCCGGAAAACTTGGAAAATTGAGTGGAGCGGTAGGGGCCGAACGGAGCAGCGTCTCGATTGTAATTTCATGGGATAGCGCATATATTAGGTTCCACGTGGTTCTTACGTCCGTCAGGCGAAGCGCTTTACGTTGATCCGACCCGCTTCGCTGCGAGCCTGACCAGCCGAAACCTTCCGAAAACTGATGTTCTCGTTTTCCACGTCCGTGTGCGGCGGTGGTCGCCGGCGCGGAACCTCGATGATCCAAAGGAAAAAGATGACCATCGGTACCGTTAAATTCTTCAATTCCACCAAAGGCTTCGGCTTCATTTCGCCGGAAGGCGGCGGCAAGGACGTGTTCGTCCATGTCTCCGCACTGGAAGCGGCTGGCATGCGCAGCCTGAACGAAGGGCAGAAGGTGTCGTTCGACATTCAGCCCGACGCGAGGGGCGCAAAAGCGGCCAATCTGAAGGCCGTCTGACGACGGATTGGGCGGCGGTTTTCCGCCGCCCTTTTCATTTACGCCGGGAGAGCGCCATGGCCGACACACGATCCACCTCCGACAAGAGCGCCGCGCGCGCCCGCGCGCAAAATCATTTCGCGGCATCGGAGCAGCGCGAGACCGCGGTTCGGCAGATGATCGAGAACGAGCGCGCCGCAGTCGCCGCGCGCACCGACAAGCTGCGCAAATTGAGGCTTGCGAAAGAAGAGGCTGACCGCATCGCTGCTGCCAACGCGCCGGCGCCGGTCAAGCCGGCCGCCAAACCGCGCATGCGCAAAACGGCCGCGAAAAAGAAGTCCTCCTGAATTGAATCGATTTGAGCGGCGGCCCACTGAAGCGCGCCCCTGAGGGGTAAGTCGCGTCAGGGAGATCGCGGAATCCATTAACGCCCTTGCGCTATACTCGCCCCATCCGTGGAGGCGTGATGATCTGGAAAAATTTGGGTTTTCAGGCGGCGGCAATTGCGGCAGTGGCTGCCGTCATTGCTTTTGTGGTGCCGCTGCCGGGCGACCGGACGATCAGCCCAGCGGACTCCCGTGTAACCGCTGTCCATGACACGAGCGCAGTATCCGTTCAGGACACCAGGCCACCACCCGTTCAGAACACGAGTGCCGGTTCAGCTGAGGATGCGCCCCGAAGCGACACGGGATTCTCGCCGCAGCAGAATGCGATCCCGCCGCTGTGGTCATCCGGGTCGGAACACGATGCGCAAGGAAACGCCACGCATCACTGGCAGAAGCATGGCAGCGAATTTCGCGAGTTGCACAATGCGATCCCACCGCTGTGGTCATCGGGGCCGGAACACGATGCGCAAGAAAACGCCACGCATCACTGGCAGAAGCATGGCAGCGAATTTCGCGAGTTGCACAGCGAACGGGATTACACCAACGCCGCGCATGATTTCGTCAACCATCCGCCGCCGGGTGCGGAGACGAAACATGACAGTCGCGGCAACACGCTGATTTACGATCCTGACAGCAACACCTTCGCGGTGAAGGCACGCAATGGCGCGCCGCGCACCATGTTCCGGCCTCACAACGGTCGCGCCTATTGGGATCGGCAGCATTGACGGCGCACCGCAAGCAGGCATGCCCTGTCTGCGGACAGCACACGCTGAGCGAACGCGGCGCTTATGAAATCTGCAGCGTGTGCGGCTGGGAGGACGATCCGGCGCAATCCGCCGATCCCGATCTCAGCGGTGGCGCGAACCGCGAAAGCCTCAACCAGGCTCGCGCAAATTGGCAGCGGAAGCACGAAAGCTGAAACCTTGCGCCAACGCTGTCGATCGGCGCGTTAGCTACGGGGACCGCGCGCCCTCCCATGAGCGGGAGGGCGCTATTGGCGGCGGAAGATCGATACGCAATTACATGGCCCGAAACGTTCTTGCCCCGGGCAATGCAGCCGATCTCAGCAGCCCCGATCCAAATTACTTGTTCACCTGAAACACCGTTCCGTCGGAGCCGAATTGGGTGGTGCCGTAAAGAAGCTTGTCTGGACCGGCGAGAAGGTTGCCAGCCGGCTGTGCGCCCTCGCCGGTGAATGTGTTCAGCACCGATAGCTTTCCTTTTGTTGAAAGCTTGAACGCAGTGCCTTGGCTGCCGCTGCCGCCCGCCAGCGTCGTTCCGTAGAGGTTGCCTCTCTTGTCGCGCAGCAGCCCCGCAGCAGGATGAGCGCCGTCATTCCCACCCGTGAAATCGTAAAGAACAGTTTCGGTGCCGTCGGGCGCAATTTTGAAAACGATGCCGCAGCCAACGCCGTTACAGGCTGTTGTGCTGCCGCCGGCCTCTGTGGTGCCGTACAGATTGCCTTCTTTGTCTTCGGTCAGGCCGGCGACTGGCGACCAGCCATCATTGCCGCCATTGAAGGCGTACAGCGTCTTTTCGGTGCCGTCGGCCGTAATTTCGAACACGGTGCCGCATCCGGGCGAGGCGCCCTGATTGCAGGCGGAGATGTTCCCGCCATAGGCTGTGGTGCCAAACAGATTGCCGGCCTTGTCGATGACAAGCCCCGCCAGCGGATTCGCGCCGTCGCTGCCGCCGGAGAAAGCGTACAGCACGGTTTCCTTGCCCTTGGGGTTCACCCGGAACACGGTGCCGCAACCGCCGAATTGCACGATGCATTGTGTGCCGCCGCCGCCGTCCGACGTTGTCCCGTAGAGATTGCCCTTTTTATCGGCCACGACACCGGCCTCAGGATAGGCGCCGTCGCTTCCGCCACTAAACGCGTAGAGAACCTTCTCCTTGCCCGCCGCGTTGATACGGAAGACTGTGCCGCAACCATAATCGATGCCGCCGCAGCCATCGCTGCCGCCGGTGGCCGTGGTGCCGTACACATCGCCGACTCCATCCATAATCAAGCTGCCATAAGGGCCGCTGCCGTCATCGCTTGCGGTAAAGGCATGCAGCACGGTTTCCGTGCCGTCTGGCGCAAGCTTAAACACGGTACCGCATCCGTAGAGACGACACGTTGCACCGCCGGCGCTGGTCGTCCCGTAGAGATTGCCTGCCTCATCCGATATCAGGCCCGCCTCCGGCCAGCGTCCGTCGCTGCAGTTCGCCTTGGAGCAGAAATGATAGAGCACCGAAAAATCCGCAGCGTGTGCAGCGCCGGCTGGCGCCATCGCAGCGAACACCATGGCAGACGCGAGGTACGCGTTACGCAAACTGAACACGGCCATTTTCTTGTTCTCCGATGTGAAAAAACGGCGTGAGCGTAAGTGCAATCCGCCGTTCGCAACAGCCGGACGGACGATCCGCCGCAGCCGCAAGCTTTCCACTCAAGGGCGCCGCCAACCGCGAAAGCCTCAACCAGGCTCGCGCAACTGGCGGCGAAAGCAGCAAGCTGAAAGCCTTTCCGAAGGCCGGGCGCATCGTTACGCTCCGGCCGCGAGGGGCGGCAATGCGGCCATTTGAATATTCGTTGGGGCTGACGAGCATTCTTGTCAGCCTTGCGCTTGCCAACATTGTGATGTGTTTCCACCGGCTGCTGCGCAATGCGCGCCGGGTGACGTGGGACGGGCGCGTGCTGATCGCCGCAGCGCTGGTGATCGTCGAAATTATCCGGCTGTGGTTTGCGACGTGGACCATTCGCGATGTGACGCAGGCGGAAACGTTCTCCATCTATCTCGGCATCTTCGTGGAGATCCTGCTGCTGGTGCTGCTGGCTGCGTCCGCGCTGCCGGAGGAGGTGGGGGAGAAATGCGACCTCAGCACTTTCTATGACGGCAACCGGCGGTATTTCTGGGGCGTGTTCGCGCTCTACCAGCTCAGTTATTTTCTCATGGGATTTTTCGTGTTTGGCGTGCGGCAGGGTATGTCTGGCGGCTCAGTCGATGCATTGGACCTGTTTCGCCTGCTGGCGCCGCTGGCGATCTACATCTTCCTCACCTTCGTGCGGGTGAGGCTGCTGGATTATGTGCTGCCGCTCGCGATCATCGTGTTCTATCTCGTCCGCTACTGGAATCAGGCGCTGGTCGCTTGAGGCTGCGGCTGGAAGGATGATCCCGCGTAATCGCAGCATTGGTGACGGTATCTGCGTATGTAGCTAAAGCCGAGTCCTTCACAGAATTCCACGCGCCCAAAGCCGTTGAGACGTACGCCATGAGCATCAATGCAGATGGCGTGATAGGTGGATATTTTGAGGACAGTACTTCTTATCGAGCATTCATTCGCACGCCGGAGGGTAGTTTCACCGTTTACGACGTGCAGAATGACACTCGAGCATATGGTCTAAGTGACACCGGTTATACTACCGGCACGACTGAAGACGGTGTTTTCCACGGCTTTGTACGCGATGCCTCGGGTGCCGTTGCCATCTTCGATGCACCGAAAGCCACCTACACCATTGGATTGAGCGTCAGCAATTCGGGTGCCGTAGCGGGCTGGTACAAGAATCCTAAAGGGAGGGAACTCGGATTTATCCGACAAACCGACGGCACAATCGTTTCTATCGAACCACCGAATGCCAAAAGTACGCGCGCGCTCGGGATTAACACCGAAGGTGTGGTTACCGGCTATTATTTTGCGAGTCGTCGAAGCGACAAGGCACATGGTTTTTTGCGCTTCCCGGACGGGACTTTTACCTCTTTCGATTGTCCCCATTCGCGGAGTACGCTCGCTCAAGCGATCAATGATGACGGCGCGGTGACCGGCTACTGTTACGATAACAGAAACAGTCTCGTTGATGGATTTGTGCGAGCTGCTGCCGGAACGATCACGCTTTTTAATATGCTAAACTCGAAGGCAACATACGCATTCAGCATTGCCGGGGATGGCTCCGTGGCAGGGGACAATGGGGGCATAAGCTTTGTCCGGAATCCCACAGGCGAAATCGACACGTTTCGTATTCCAAAATCGCTGGGTACATATGCTTATAGCACCAATGGCAGTGGGGTGGTCGTTGGCACATCATACGACCACGATGGTCACAACAGGGGATTCATACGCCGTAAAGATCCTTAACAGAATACGTCTTGCTGTCGTCATCAAAGCTCATGTGCCGGATGTGCGGGCGAAGGTGTTTGTCTTCACGGCGATGAAGACGATGTATGGCGGCAAGCACATCGCACCGGGCGACACGGTGTTCGTGTTCGCAAGTGAGAATGAAGGCGGGCAGGGGCTTGTCGCGCGCGGGGTGGTCACCGCCGCGGAAGCGACAGCGAAGAAGCGCGGTGTTGAGCGGCAAACACCGCGGGTAAGTGTCACCGTGCGACGCACCGCCATCGCCAAACGGCCTCTCGCGCGGAACGACCTCAAGCCGTTCACCGACTGGAAAGATGGCGCGCCGCAAACCGAGCTCAATTTCAAATTCTACCGCCAGGCCACCAATAAGATCGCCGGCGTTTCCGACACGGCGGCCGCGTTTCTGGACACGTTTTTCTAGTGCGGCGATCGGCCCGTTATTTCCCCTTTCACGGCGGGGTCGGCGAGCGGTGATGACCGGCAGCAATTCTCTGGGCGTTCCTATTTCGTACTTGACGATGGCGATGCACACGCCCATGCTTTGGCCGGCTCAGGGAGGAGCTGCGGAACAACGTCATGGGGGAGGGAGCGGGGGGTACCCGCACCGCATTTCTGGAGGTTCGAATGGGAACATTCATGTTCCTGAACAACCGGAGGGGAGAGGGTAGCGCAAGCGTGACTTCAACAATCCACATCTTGGGAGGCAACTGAAAACTGGCACCACACCTGGCGGGCTGGCGCAATTGAGAACTATTCGCTACAATTTGAGACAATTAACGTCGTGTAATTGTCAAAAAGGGGTGGCATGGTCCGCGCCCTCGGTGGGACGAGCATCATGGCAGGCGTTGTTAAACTGCACGCGACGGAGATCGCGCCTGGGCGGCATTGGTCGGTCGGCAAGTATGTGCTGCGCTTTTCCGGCTCCGGAAACCTGGAATTGTGGAACAACGATTCGCGCCGGCTTCTCTGGCAAAGCGGCACGAAGGGCGTCAGCGTCGCCAAAATGGTGATGCAGGACGACGGCAATTTGGTTATCTATGACCGAAACAGGCGGCCGCTGTGGTCAACCGGCACCAATGGCAACGACGCCGCCTATCTGACGCTGCAGGAAGACGGCAACATGGTGATCTATTCGCAGGACAACCGTGCCCTGTGGCACACGGACACCAACGGGCGATAGCACGGCGCTGTCGTTCAGCTGGCGGTGGTTTTTTTCCGGCCTAATCCCAGCAATGGCTTCCAGATGCGGGCCGGGATCTCTTCCACATGGCCGGGCTCAAGCTGGCCCAGATGGAACGGCCCGAACTGGACCCGGATCAGCCGCGCCACCTTGCAGCCGAGGGATTCCATCAGCCGCTTCACCTCGCGGTTTTTTCCTTCCTTGAGGCTGACGCTGGCCCACGCATAGTGTCCGCGGGCGAGCTCGAGATCGGCGATCACCGGCCCGTATCGCACGCCATCGATGGTGGTGCCGAGCGCCAACTTGTCGAGATCGGCCTGCGCGATGCGGCCAAACAGCCGTACGCGATATTTCCGCTCCCAGCCGGCGGCGGGCAGCTCGAGCTGGCGCGCGAAAGCGCCATCGTTGGTGAGGAGCAGCAAGCCTTCGGAGTTGATGTCCAGGCGGCCCACAGAAACCACCCGCGGCAACCTATCCGGCAGCTTCTCGAACACCGTTGGGCGTCCCTGCGGATCGCGGTGGGTGGTCACCAGCCCCGTCGCCTTGTGGTAGCGCCAGAGGCGGGTGGGCTCCGGTTGTTTCAGTGGCCGGCCGTCGATGGCGATGGTCTGGTCTTCGCGGCCGCGCGTGGC
>Ga0157372_10005380_pt1 | contig 13610 bp, 17 predicted proteins | sample C55metaG_FD_115307 | JGI IMG/M metagenome (GOLD analysis project Ga0157372, IMG submission 115307) | Corn rhizosphere microbial communities from Kellogg Biological Station, Michigan, USA - C5-5 metaG | ecosystem: Host-associated > Plants > Roots > Rhizosphere > Soil | place: USA: Michigan... | reverse complement strand
GTGGCTGGCCAGCTCCCGGAAGATGCGCAGCGGATCGTTGCCGGTGCGCAGCAGGTGCGGCAGCGGCCGGAACCGGATCCGCCAGCCGTCGGCGGGAAGTCCCGGCTCCGCCTTCGCGCGGCGATCGACGACAGGCCTGCCGAGCATCGCCGCGAAGCGTTCGCGCAGGGCTTCGCTCGCCGCGTCGGCCACCGCACCGCCGCCGCGCGATCGCGCCAGCATGCCGCGCATGCAGTCGACCGATTGCAGCAACAGTTCGATCGTCTCCGCGTCGGCCGCGCGGCGTCCGCCGCGGACCTCGTCGAGCAGCGATTCGAGCACGTGCGTGAACGCCGCGAGGTCGGCGAACCCGAAGGTGGCGGCGCCACCCTTGATCGAGTGCGCCGCGCGGAAGATCGTGTGGACGAGCTCGGGATCCTGGGCACCGTTTTCCAGCGCGAGCAGCGCCTCCTCCATCCCGTCCAGGCCTTCGAGGCTCTCCTCGAAAAAGGTCTGGTGGAACTGGCGAAGGTCGACCGTGCTCATACCCGTGGCGTGTCCGACTCAGCCGGCCACGCGCGCGACCGTGGCGAGCAACTGGTCCGGATCGAACGGCTTGACCAGCCAGCCGGTGGCGCCGGCGGCCTTGCCTTCCTTCTTCTTGTCCGCGTCCGATTCGGTGGTGAGGATCAGGATCGGCACGCCCGCAAACGCCGGCAAGGCGCGGAGCTCGCGGGTCAGGGTAATGCCGTCCATTCCGGGCATGTTGACGTCGGCCAGCACCAGGTCGAAACGCTCTTCCTTCGCCACCGCCAGCGCGGCATTGCCGTCCGCCGCTTCGCGGACTTCGTGTCCGGCTCCCCGCAGCGTGAAGGACACCATGTTGCGCATCGAAACCGAATCGTCCACCGCAAGAATCTTGGGCATTTCGCAGAACCTCAATCGTTTGCCGGTACCGCATCCGGCAGTTGCAGCATCTTTTCCAGGCCCACTTGCGCCGCGCAGTCGCGCAGCGCCGCGCCCACGTTTTCCCAGTGCCACTTCGCGAGCGCCTCGTCACGCGCCTGTACGAACGCCAGCAGGAGTTGCAGCCCCGCGGTGTCGAGTCGCGCGACCTCCGCCGCGTCGAGGACCACGGGCTCCGGCTGACCCAGCGCCTCGCCGAGTTGCGCGTGCAATCCGGCGGCATCGGCGATGACCAGGTCAGCGGCCAGCGCGACGCGGCACTCCCGGGGGTTCTTCTTGCGCTTTTGCGAGCCCGCCATGCGGCCTCCGGCAACTTCCCATCGGAGGGTGTAGCGGCCGGCCGGATCGAAACTTTAGCCTTGCAGGGCGGGCATTGTCCGCCGTGGATGCGAGAGCGGCGGACCGTGCCCGCCCCACATTCGCTGCAGGGCGGGCACCGCCCGCCAATGGGCGGCACTCCGGCACGTACGTTCAAGTTCGTTCAGGCGCGGCCGATACCCACGCCAGACAAGCCTGCATGGAGCTCGCGCGTGATCGTGCAACCACCCCAACTGGCTGCCCTCGAATGGGCAGCGGCGGCGGCGGGCACGTTGGCCAAGCCCTGGAAGGTCGGTTCGATCGTTTCCGGCCGGGTGCTGGAATATCTGCCGGGCCTGCGCCTGGTGTTGCAGATCAACGGCCTGAAAGTGGAAGCCGATCCGCCCTCCGGCGGTTCGGTGCCGCCCCAGTTCCGGGCACGGGTCATCGCCAACGGACCACCGCCGGTACTGGAACTGATGGGCCAGGCTGACCTGGGCGAGGCCTCCCCGGTGGCGGCTGCCCTGCGCGCGCGCCTGCCTCGGCAGGATGGCCTGCAGCCATTGCTGTCCGACCTGCGCGCCCTGGCCCGGACGCCAGGGGCGCGCGCGCTGCCGGAACCGGTACGGCTTGCGGTCGCGCGCCTGGAAGGCTCGATTACCGACCGTCACGACCTGCTTGACCCCGACGTGCTGCGCGACACGCTGCAGCGCTCGGGATTTCAACTGGAACATACCTTGCGCCAGCGTGCCGACGCACCCGCGCAAATACCGGGCGCGCGTGTCGATTACGACTTGAAGGCGGCCCTGGAGAGGCTGGTCCAGTCGCTGCAGCGCCTGCCGCGCGCCGATTCTCCACCCCCCGGGAACGCACCGCCCGACCCGCTGCCGGCGACTGTCGGCGACGCTTCGCGAGCGTCCGTGGCCACCATCCTGCCGTCACTGCCCGCCGATCCCCTGCCATTGATGAAGGTTGCCGTTCCGCCGCCCAGCACGGAAGCCGCCAATCCGGCGCCGCCCGCGGAGGACGGCGAGCCACTGGTGGCCGGAAAAGCCGCCGATCCGACTCCGCCGCCACTGCTGCGGCTGCCGCCGCAGCCGCAGCCGCGCCTGCCGGTGAGCCTGGCGAGCGATGTTCCGACCCTGGCCGCCGGGATGCTGAAACACGCCGAGGCTGCGTTGTCCCGGATCGAGATCATGCAGCTCGAAGCGCACCCATCCGCGTCGCCGCAGGCGTGCATGCTCGAGGTACCGGTGCGTGACGGCGATGGCTTCGATGTTCTCCAGGTGCGCATCGAGCAGGATGCCGAAGCCGCGCAGGCCATCGCGGAGCCGAACTGGACCCTCGGCTTCACCCTGGATCCGCCGGGACTCGGCCCCGTCCACGGACAGATCCGCCTGCGCGGCGCGCAAGTGAACGTCGACCTCTGGGCCCAACAGGACGCCGGCGTCGATGCGCTCGAGCAACAGACCTCGGTACTGTCGCGGCTACTGGAAGGCTCCGGGCTGCAACTGGGCCAACTGCGGGTGCGCCAAGGCACGCCGCTCCGTCACACCGGTCTAGGACGAACCCTGCTGGAGGCGCGCGCATGAACCCGGGTCCCCGCACCGTCACGCTGCGCTTCCGCGACAACGACGCGCCGCCGCAGGCCACCCTGCGCCCGGACATGGATCCGGACGCGGTCGAGCGCATGCTGGAGCAGGCGGAACGACTGGGGCTGCCGCGGCATCCCGACCCGGAGACCGCCGCGCTGCTCGCCGCGGTGCGCCTGCGGCCCGACGTGCCACCCGCGCTGTATGCCGCACTCGCAGCCGTCCTGTCGCGGGTCTATGCCGCGGCGGAAAACCGTCGCTAGGTTCCCCAAGCTGCTCGCAGTCGGGCGCGCGATGAATCATCCGCGACTCGCGAGGCTTGTGCTTTCCGATGAAGTTAACAGGCGCAGCAACGGCTGACCCCCTGCTCCCTGCCTTACCAGCTTCGCACCGCCACGATCGTGACCGAATAGGTCTTCATGTCGGGGGTGTAGCTGAACATGCGGCCGGCATCGAACTTCACGCTGTCGCCGGGCGCGATGTTGGCGGTGCCGGCGGGCCAGAACTTCCGCTTCTGCACCACCTTGCCGTCGTCCGCCTTGGCTTCGATCACCAGTTGCGCGGCAGCCGGTTCCTTGCAGTGGTTCACGAGCTTGCCGGGCATCTCCATGACCGGATGCGCGGCATCGCCCGACATTACCTGGAACGACGCGACCTTGAAGTCGGAGGGCGAGCACTGGGCGTGGGCGAGTACGGGGAGGGCCAGCAGCACGCCGGCGCCAGCCATGGCGGCGATGAACTTGTTCATGACGATACCGATACTTGTAAGAAGCGATCATTGCCCGAGAGGAGCATTACCCCACCATCGGCAAGCCGTGCGAATTCTTTAGCGGTATCCGGCAGCGGGGCCTGCACGCCGCGTCGCCGTCCGCATGGCAGCGTCGCAACGGCATCGGAACCACCGACGGACATGCGGCTCACGCGACCTTGCGCTGTGCATGGCTGTAGACGTGTTCGGCCCACTCCAGCGAATCGAGGTAGGCCTCGGCCAGATCGACGACCAGCCCGTTTCCGTTGGTGGCGCGCACGATGTGGCCGCTTTCCCAGGCGCGGATCTGCTGCAGCACGGAAGCCAGGGGACCGCTGCCCGCAACCAGAGCGTCGCGCACCTCGTCCGCTACCGGCACGTCCGCGAGCACGCGCTCCATCGGTATGCCCATGATGGTGTCCAGCAGCGAGAACAGCCCCATCGTGAAACACATCTCGCGATATTCGGGTCGCATGTGCCGGCTCAGCAGTTCGCCCATGCGGGCACGCAGCAGGGCCTGTTTCAACACCTCCGGCGGCGTGTCGTCGAGATCGCCGAGGGCCATCGCGTACACCCAGTTGCGGATGCGCGTAACGCCGAAGTAGACGGCGGCCTGCTGCAGCGACTTCAACTCGCGCGGCAGGCCGAAGTACGCCGAATTGACGCAGCCGAGCAGCTTGTAGCTGAGCACCGCGTCGTTGCGGATCAACTTCTCCAGCTCGACCGGCCCGTTGTCCGGATTCTGTACGGCCGCGAGCAGGCGCAACACGTTCAGCCGGCTGGGCTTCAGCGTGTCCGTGGGGTTCTTCGGCGGCGGCTTGAAGAGGTAAGGCCCCTCGAAGGCGTCGAAGCCGAGATCCATGCAGGCGCTGTGTTCGGCATGATCCTCGAGGCACGACGCCACGATGATGGCGTCCGCGGCACGCAGTCGTGCGACGCTCCGCTGCAGCGTCGCATCGTCGTGGCCCCGCGGGTCGATGCTGACGTGGCTCGCCAGTTGCGCGAGTTCATCGAGGCGCGCGGCGGAAGCTTCGGTCAGCCCGTCCGGCCACACGAGGTTGTCGATCATCACCGGCACGCCGCGCGTCGCCATCCCGCACAGCGCCGCGTAGGCGTCGTCGCAGACAGCGAGCGCCACGTCCACCCGCGGTCCCAGGCGGTCGTCGAAGCGCAGCAGTTCGGACTGCCGGCGCAGCAGTTCCTCGTCCACCGCCAGGAACGAAAGCTGATTGCCGGTGAGCTGTTCGAGCAGCGACACGAGCCCGAACAACTGCAGGGTCGCCGATGCGAGGTCGGTGCCCTCGTCGCTGGCCTGGTGGCGGATGTCGTAGGCGGCCAACTGGACATTGCGGTCGAGGATCGGAACGCGGACGAACGGCAGGACTTCGACCTCGATACCTGAGTCGTGGTCCGTGGAACTGGGGGCGGTCGAGGAGGACATGGTGTTTCCGGTGCAGGGTCAGGCTTTGGAGAGTGATCGGGGCGGAACCTGCGCGTGCGCGTGCCCGCCGGGGCCGTACAACGTCGGCGGCCCTTCGCCGGAGCCGCTGAGGATGCCGAGCGCCCGGCGGACCCCCAGCAACTGGTGTTCGACGATGCTGCCGTTGATCGCATTGATGCGGCGGCAGCCTTCGAGTTGTCGACGGATGTTCCGCCACGCGGCAGACGGTTCCTGCGGCGGGGCGAGGTCGTGCAGTTGGCGGCGCTCGGCATCCAGCGACTCGAGGCGCTGCAGCACCTGCGCCTTGGCCGCGGTCGCCGAATCCAGCGCGGTGATGTCGAGCCGGTCCAGCGCCTGCCGCTCGGCGTCGAGCAGGCTGCGCAATTCGACCACCGCGACTTCCATCTCGGCGACGACGGCGTGGCGAGCCTCGTCGAGTTCGGCGTCGACGGCCATGTCAGCCGATCTGCCGTTCCAGATCGATCAGGCGGTCCGCCACCCGCTGCGCGTCCACCTTGTAGGTGCCGTCGGCGATCGCCTGGCGGATCTGCGCGACGTGCTTGGCATCGACCGGCGCATCGGTGCCGCGGGCGGCCGCGTCGATCGCACGGGCCGACTGGGTCAACTGCACGTGGTCGCCGGCCTGGACCGGTGCGGCCGTGGCGCGTCCGGTGGACCCGGCGCCGACATCACCGGCGGCGGCGGGCTTGCTGCCGGACGTACCCGTTTGCGGGCCCGTCGGACCGCTGGGAGGGATGGTCGTGTTCATGTTGGTTCCCGCCGATTTCCTTCCGATGTGTCTGTGGATCGGCCGTGGCCGACAAAACTTTAGTCCGGATTTTTCGCCTGCCGTCAGGGCATTGCGTCAACGACCCCGGGGCCGCTCACCCGCCCCTGCACGACGCAATCGCAACTCAGGCTGCGTACGCGCACCAGGTCGCCGCGGTCGCCTGCCTGCAGCGCGATGCCCCCGGCCCGGACCAGGATGCCCTCCGTCCGGGCCACCAGGCTCACCTGCTGCCCCCGTTGCACGACTTCACGGGCCGTCAGCATGCCCGGGGTGACCACGGTCCCTGCGTTCAGCGGGCGACGGAGATGGCGCCCGCGCAACTGCGCCGCGTCGACGATGTAGCCGTAGCCCAGCCGGGCAACGTCGCGTTCCTCGGGCCGGACGTCGGACGCTCCGAGAACGTCGCCCCGCGCCAATGCGCGGCTGCTCACCAGGACCTTCCGGAACAATTGCACGCGCACCGGCACACGCAGGCTCCAGCCAGGGCCGGCGGGGCACGATACCGACACCGACACGCGCGCGGAACCGCGATCGAGGTCCGGGGCCTGCACCTCCAGCTTGCCCGGACAAGCGGGCAGGCGGAGGCGAGGATCCAGGGGCTCCGAATCGGCGACGACCCGCGCGTCGGGCGGCGCAGCCTGGCGAACGGCCTGCACGGCGGCCGCCTGCAACTCGGCAAGCGACTGCGGCGCCGCAGCATGCGCGTTGCCGGCGACCAGCAGCAGCATCGCCGCGATGGCGCCGAGACGCTTCACGCGCATTCCTCCACCAGCAGGCCCAATTGTTTCTGGATTGCATCCAGCTCCGCCTGCATCGCCGGGACCAGTTCGCCGCAGCGTCCGGTCTCGCCGTCGGCCAGCGCGGTGTCCAGTTGTCCGCGGTATTGCTCGAAATGCTTGAGGCTTTCCTGCACTGTCTCGACCGCCGGCAGCGCCGGAAGGTGGCGCTGCAACTGCAACACGCAGCCGCGCAGCGAAGCGCCATCCAGCCAGCGACGATCGACCCCCGAAGGCGTGCGCACCGCAAGCTCCAGCCCGTGCCGCAACGCCGTGCAGGATTCCCGCAGGATCTGGATGGCACTGGCCGCGTCGGCCGCTTCCGCGCCGACCACCGCCTGCAGCGTCGACTGCTGGGCCGCAACGGTGGCGTGGGCGAGGGCATCGACCTGGCGGACACATTCCTCGCTGCTGCGCTGGAGCGCGGCAAGCGACTCGACTTCGCCACGAGCCTGGCCGCTCAGGGCTTTGCCCGCGCGCTGCACGCCCTCGAGCTGCGACCGGGCCTGCTGCAACGCGGCGGCGGTGGCTTCGAACGCAGCGCGCACGGCGTCGGCGCCGGCGCCGGCGCGTTCCAGCCGCTCAAGGCCGCCGCCGACCGTTTCTTCGAGGCTGCCGGAAAACGTACCCACAGCCTGGGTGACGGTTTCGATTTCGGCCGTCGTCCGTGCCGTCTTCTCGGCCAGTTGCTTGACCTCGTCGGCGACCACGGCGAAACCGCGGCCCGACTCGCCCGCCCGCGCCGCTTCGATCGCGGCGTTCAATGCCACCAGGTTGGTCTGGTGGGCCACGTCCTGGATCGCGGTCGTCAGGCGCGCGATCTCCTCGAAGAACCCATTGAAATGTTCGTGCGCATGGGCCATCCCCGCCAGCGAAGTACGCAGCAGGCGCAACTGGCCGTCCAGTTCGCCCATGCGGTTCCTGCCCTCGTCGACATGCTCCATGCCCTGCTGCAGCGGCGCATCCAATTGCCGGACGGCCGACGTAATTCCGTCACCTGCGTCGGCGAGACCGTCGACTTGTTGGCGCGCACCCGCCAGCCGGGCCAGCAGATCCTGCACCCGCTGCACGAGCGCGCGGGTGGCACCGACCACGACGCCCTGCTGCTCCACCGCGCGCAACAGCGCGCCGTCGCGCTCGCGCTGCGCCCGCTCCGACAACAGCGGCGCCATCGCCCTTGCGACCGCCGGATGGCGTTGCGCAAGCTCCCGCACCCGCTGGCGGTCATCGGCCGCGAGCGCCGCGGCCAGGGCCTCCACTTGATTGCCCGACAAGAATCCCATGATCGAGGGTTGCTCCCAAAGCCAGATTCCGCGACACCGCCGGCAACACCATCGCATTGCATCGGCAGACAACCGCACGGGGTGACTGTAAGCAAGCCGCATGCCACGCGTCGGGTGCGCCGCGCACGGCGCCGTGATGCGCCGTCCCTCAAGAAATCATGGCCGCCGCCGATCACCAGGCAACACCAATCGGATTGCCGAAGCACTCCACGCCGGAATTCCGTCGCCAGCGGCGGCAAGCTGCCGGCTCGGCGGCAGGATTTCGCCGCCATAGACCCGTCGGAACCCGCGTATCCGGCGTGAAAACCGCATGGCATCTGGCTTTCGGCTGGATGGCACGCATATTGCTGCTTGCCGGGCGGACCCCTCCGTGGAGCCGCCATGAGCCATCCAACTGATCCGCTGTTCGGCATCCATGCCCGCGCGCTAGACGTGTGGCAGCGGCGTGCCGAAGCGATCGCCGGCAACCTCGCCAACGCCGACACGCCCGATTACAAGGCGCGCGACGTGGATTTCCGCAAGGTGCTCGCGCAGGCCGGCGCACAGGACGCCCCACTGCAACTCGCCGCGCCTTCGCCCGGCCAGATCGGCGGCGCGGGCGACACCACGAACGGCAATATTCCCCTTGAATGGCGCGTTCCGATGCAGCCGAGCATGGACGGCAACACTGTCGACACCCAGGCTGAGCAGGCCGCCTACGCCGCCAACAGCGTGCACTACCAGGCCACGCTGACCTTCATCACGGCGCAAATCCAGATGCTGCGCACGGCCATCACCGGAGGTAGCAGCTCATGAGCATGTTCAAGATCTTCGACGTCGCCGGTTCCGGCATGGCGGCCCAATCGCTGCGCCTCAACACCACGGCGAGCAACCTCGCCAATGCCAACAGCGTCGCCAGCAGTCCGGACAAGGCGTACCGCGCACGCGAACCGCTGTTCGCCGCGATGCACGCCGACGCGATGGCAGGTGGCGGAGATGGCGGCAATGCCAGCGATGCAGCCGTCGGCGTGCAGGTCACCGGCATCACGACAAGCCAGGCGGCGATCCCGAGCCATTACGAGCCGGGCAATCCCATGGCGGATGCGCAGGGCTACGTCTACGGCAGCAACGTCAATCCCATCGACGAGCTGGTGAACATGATTTCCGCGTCGCGCTCGTACCAGAACGACGTGGAAGTGATGCAGAGCGCCAAGCAGTTGATGCTCAAAACCCTGGATCTCGGGAAGTAATCGCCATGACCGACGTCAGCAGCGTCACCGGCAGTACTTCGTCGCTCACGCCCCCGGCCACCCTGCCCGGCCAGCAGCTCACCCAGGAAGATTTCCTGAAGCTGATGATCGAGCAGTTCCGCGCGCAGGATCCGACCAGCCCCACGGACCCGAGCCAGATGGTGGCCCAGATGGCGCAGTTCAGCCAGATCGCGGCCACCCAGCAGATGCAGGCGTCGTTCTCGCAGCTCGCGACATCCCTGCAAGGCGACCAGGTGCTGAATGCCTCCAACCTCATCGGCCGCCAGGTCCTGGTGCCGTCGAGCCAGATCAGCCTGGCCGCCGGGCAGACCGGCGGCACGGGTGCGGTCAATGTGCCCGACCCAACCAACGACCTGCAGGTCGGCATCGTCGACGCCAGCGGCAACGCCGTGCGCACGCTCGACCTCGGCGCGCAGCCCGCGGGTCTCGCGAAATTCCAGTGGGACGGACTGGACGCCAGCGGCAAGGCCGTCCCGCCCGGCACCTACACCTTGTCGGCCGGCAATCCCAACGCACCGCTCACCACGTACGTCGGCGGGCAAGTGACAGGCATCGGCAACACCAGCAACGGCACCTACGTGCAAGTCGACGGTGTCGGCGGCGTGCAGTTCAATCAGATCGCGCAAATCCTCTGACCTTCCACCGGAGCAAACCCACATGCCTTTCAACATCGCCCTGAGCGGACTCAACGCGGCGTCCTCCGACCTCGAGGTCACCGCCAACAACATCGCCAACACCAACACCGTGGGCTTCAAGGGCTCGCGCGCCGATTTCGCCGACGTGTTCTCGTCGACCGGCCTCAACCTCAGCTCGACTGCCATCGGCAGCGGCGTGCGGCTGACCGGCGTCACCCAGCAGTTCGGCAACGGCGACATCGAGACCACCCAGAACAGCCTCGACCTCGCGATCAGCGGCAACGGCTTTTTCACGACCAAGGGCACCAATGGCCTCGCCTACACCCGCGCCGGTGACTTCCAGCAGGACAAGTCCGGCTACGTGGTCACGCCGGAGGGCAGTCGGCTGCAGGTGTTCCCGCCCAACGGCGCCGGCGGCTTCGACATCAGCACGATGACCGACCTGCAACTGGTGACCACGCAGAGCAAGGCCCAGGCGACCGGCAGCGTGCAGATCGCCTTCAACCTGCCGGCCGACGCGACCCCGCCGGTCACATCGCCCTTCAACCCGGCCGATCCGACCACCTTCAACCAGGCGACCCCGTTCACCGTGTACGACTCGCAAGGCGGCACGCACAACGCCACCGCCTACTACATCAAGACCGCGACCCCCAACCAGTGGCAGGTCAACCTGATGATCGACGGGCAGAACGCCGGCACGTCCACCATGACCTTCTCCAACAACGGCTCGCTGCTGACGCCCGCCAACGGCCAACTGAGTTTCAATCCGGTCGTGGTCAGCCCCGGCGCCGATCCGATCCAGTTGAGCATGGACATGTCCAAGGCCACCCAGGTCGGCAGTTCGTTCGCGACCGGCGCCGTCAACCAGGACGGTTTCCCGGCGGGCCAGTTGTCCAACATCGACATCTCTGCCGACGGCGTGGTGTCGGCGCGATTCTCCAATGGCCAATCGACGCCGCTGGGGCAGCTCGCGCTCGCCAATTTCGCCAACCTCCAGGGCCTGCGTCAGCTCGGCAATACCAGTTGGGCGGAGAGTTACGAGTCCGGCCAGGCGGTGCGCGGTACCGCGGGCAGCGGCAAGTTCGGCGGGATCCAGTCCGGCGCGCTGGAGGCGTCCAACACCTCCGACCTCACCTCGCAACTGGTGAACATGATCAAGGAGCAGCGCAATTACCAGGCCAACGCCCAGGTGATTTCCACGGACAACAAGCTTTCCCAGACCATCATGAGCATCACGTCGTAAGCCCCAAGGACCTGAGGACTCGCCATGGACCGCTCGCTCTACCTTGCCATGACCGGTGCCACGCAGATCCTGCGTGCGCAGACCGAAGTCAGCCACAACCTGGCCAACGCCTCGACCACCGGATTCAAGGCGGAACTGAGCGCGTTCCACGCGTTGCCTGTGCTGGGCGAAGGGCTGCCCACGCGCATCAACGCGGTGGATCGCGGCACCGGCTACGACTTCAGCCCGGGCAACCAGAGCACCACCGGTCGCGACCTCGACGTGGCCGTGAAGGGACCGGGCTGGATCGCGGTGCAATCCCCGAATGGCGGCGAAGGCTACACGCGCGCCGGCAACCTGCAACTCACGCCCGACGGGATGCTTACCGATGCGCGCGGCGATCCGGTGCTCGGCGACGGTGGTCCGATCACGTTGCCGCCGGCGTCGCACGTCGACATCGGCGCCGACGGCACGGTCTCGGTGGTGCCGCTGGGCCAGACCCCCGACACGCTCGTCAATGTCGGTCGGATCCGGCTGGTGAACCCGCCGGTCGATCAACTCGAGCAGGGCACCGATGCATTGATGCACCTGCGCAACGGCGGACAGGCACCTGCCGACGCCAGCGTGCAGCTTGCTTCCGGCGTGCTGGAGGACAGCAACGTCAATCCCTCGACGGCGCTGGTGAAGATGATCGAACTCTCGCGCCAGTTCGAGATGCAGATGCAGACCGTCCGCAACGACGACCAGAACGCGCAGGCCGCGAGCCAACTCCTGCAGGCGAGCTGACATGACATCCGCATTCCGCCTCCTTCCGTTTGCAACCTGCCGCGCCGCGGCAAAGGACTAACCCGATGTTTTCCGCACTGTGGGTCGCCAAGACCGGGCTGGATGCGCAACAGACGCGCATGGAGGTCATCTCCAACAACCTGGCCAACGTCAACACCACCGGTTTCAAGAGTTCGCGCGCCTCGTTCCAGGACCTGGTCTACCAGAACGTGCGCCAGCCGGGTGGCCAGACCACCGAGCAGACCGAATCGCCTTCGGGCCTGATGCTGGGCACCGGCGTGCGGGTGGTCGGCACCGAGAAACTGTTTACCCAGGGCAACCTCAGCCAGACCGGCAACGCGCTGGACGTCGCGATCCAGGGCCGCGGATTCCTGCAGGTGTCGATGCCCGACGGCTCCATCTCGTACACCCGCGACGGTTCGCTGCACATGGACCAGAACGGACAACTGGTGACCGCCAACGGTTATTCGCTGAACCCGTCCATCACCATCCCGCCGAACGCGCAGGCGATCACCATCGGCACCGACGGCACCGTCAGCGTCACCGTGCCCGGCCAGTCCGCACCGACCCAGGTCGGAACCATCCAGATGGCGGACTTCGTCAATCCCGCGGGCCTGCAACCGACCGGCGACAACCTCTACGTCGAAACCGTCTCGAGCGGCTCGCCGCAACTCGGGCAGCCCGGCCTGAACGGCATGGGCACGCTCGCGCAGGGTTCGCTGGAAACGTCCAACGTCAACGTGGTCGAGGCGCTGGTCAACATGATCGAAACCCAGCGCGCGTACGAGATGAACTCCAAGGCCATCTCCGCGACCGACTCGATGCTGCAAGACCTCACCAACAAGATGTGACAGCGATGAACCCACGCCCCTTCCGCGCACTCGCATCGTTGCTCGCCGCCGCCGCGCTCGCAGGTTGCGCGACGTCCGTACCACGCGTCGAGCCGGCGTTCGCGCCCACCCTGCCGATCGCGCAGGAAGCGCCGCCGCCTGCCGACGGCGCGATCTACCACGACGCGGGTTCGCTGGAACTGTTCTCCGATCCGCGCGCGCATCGCGTCGGCGACATCCTCACCATCGTGCTGGCCGAAAATACCCAGGCCAGCAAGAAGGCCGAAACCACGACCTCGAAGAAGGACAGCACCGACATCGGCGCCGCCACGCTGTGGGGCAAGACGTTCCCGTTGAACGGCGGCAAGATCGCCAGCCTTTCGGGCAACAACGGCTTCGACGGCTCGGGCTCCAGCAGCCAGAGCAACCAGTTGAGCGGACAGATCACCGTCACCGTGGCGCAGCGATTGTCGAACGGAAACCTCGTGTTGCGCGGCGAAAAGTGGCTGACCATCAACCAGGGCCGCGAACTGGTGCGGATCTCCGGTATCGCGAGGCCCGAGGACATCAGTCCGGACAACACCATCCTGTCCACCCGCATCGCGAACGCCCAGATCGCCTACACCGGCAGCGGCACGCTGGCCGACGCGAACACCCAGGGCTGGCTGTCGCGCTTCTTCAACTCCAAGTGGATGCCCTTCTGATGAGCACGCAGATCATCGCCCGGCGCATGCCGATCGCGCGCAACCGCGGCCGGTGGAGTCGCCTGAACGTCTGCATGGCCAGCCTGCTGCTGGTGGTGCTGGCGACGCTCTCCCTGCCCGCGCACGCGGAACGGATCGGCGACCTCACGCAGGTGGCGGGCGTGCGCAGCAACCAGTTGATCGGCTACGGCCTAGTGGTCGGCCTCGAAGGCAGCGGCGACCAGACCAGCCAGGCGCCGTTCACGACGCAGAGCCTCGAGAACATGCTGCAGCAGTTCGGCGTCACGGTGCCGGCCAACGTGCGCCCGCAG
>Ga0157372_10005377_pt1 | contig 13613 bp, 7 predicted proteins | sample C55metaG_FD_115307 | JGI IMG/M metagenome (GOLD analysis project Ga0157372, IMG submission 115307) | Corn rhizosphere microbial communities from Kellogg Biological Station, Michigan, USA - C5-5 metaG | ecosystem: Host-associated > Plants > Roots > Rhizosphere > Soil | place: USA: Michigan... | reverse complement strand
ACCATTACAGGTGTAAGAAGCTCTGCTTCTTCTACCAGCTCTGTAACAGGCATCACCATCGGCGGTGCTTCTAACGGCGGTACGATCAGCAATAACAAGATCCGCTCCATCATCGAGGATAAGGACGGCATGCTTTGGGTCGCAACTGATGAGGGGCTGAACATGTTTAACAGGAGCAGCGGCGCATTCACACGTTATCTCAACGACAGCAACGATCCGAACAGCATCAGCAACAATGCCGCATGGTGCCTGCATGAAAGCGGGGACGGCATTCTCTGGATCGGAACTTCCGGCGGCGGATTGAATTCCTTTGATAAAAAAACAGGTACTTTCAAAAACTATCAGCAGCTCGATGAAGCAACCGGCGCGGTGGTGGAGAACTCCAACCAGGTGCGTTCCATTCACGAGGACAAGGACGGTATTTTCTGGATCGGCACCTTCGGCGATGGCGTGCAGATCTTCGACCCGCGCAGCAGAACATTTCTGAGAAACCTCGTCAATAATGAAAAGGATGCGAACACCCTTGCGCACAACGGCATCACTTCCATTACGGAAGATGCCAACGGTGTGCTCTGGATAGGAACGTACGGCGGCGGGCTCGACCAGTACTTCAAGAAAACCGGCCGCTACCGTCATTACAGGTACGATGAAAAGAACCAGAACGGCGTGAACAGCAACCAGGTAAAATGCATTTATCACGATAAAGTGGGCTCGGTATGGATCGGTACGGAAGGCGGAGGTGTGAACGTGCATTTCAGGGCAAGCAGCAAATTTCAGTATTACAAGAAAAAAGACGATTCGCAAAACAGCCTGCAGAGCAATGTGGTGCTTGCGCTGATGCAGGACAGGAGCGGCCTCGTGTGGATCGGCACCAGCCAGGGCGGCTTGACATCGCTCGACCGCGAAACCGACACGTACACGCAATACCCGCAGCTCTCCACGGCCAGCAACAATTCCATTCTTTCGCTCTGCGAGGATAAGGATGGCTGGATCTGGGTGGGAACCTGGGGAAGAGGGCTCAACTCCTACGACAAGAAAACGAAGAAGGTAACCTCGTATTCCCTGTTCAAAAACCAGAACAACGGCACCATCATCAGCATCATGCAGGACCGCAAAGGGCTGATCTGGGTGGGGACATACAAAGGCGGCGTGTTCTCCTACGATAAGAGCAGGAACATTTTCACACACTACACCATCGAGTCGGGATTAAGCAGCAATAACATTTACACGATCTTCGAAGACAGTAAAGGACTGATCTGGATAGGCACCGAAGGCGGCGGCGTGAATGCGCTCAACGTGGAAACGGGCGCCGTAAAAGTGTATGACCGGGATGAGAAAGGGAACAGCATCTGCTCCAATTCCATCAACCACATTTATGAAGATGCAAAAAATAACTTGTGGTTTGCCACTGCGAACGGACTGAATAAATTCGACCCGCGCACCGAGCACTTCGATCATTATTTTGAGAAGGACGGGTTACCGAACGATTACATTTATTGCGTTATGCCGGATAAGCAGGGCAACCTCTGGATGACCACGAACAAAGGCATCTCGAAGTTCAACCCTGCCGTGAAGAATGTGGATGGCTCCGCATTTCACAATTACGATGTGAACGACGGCTTGCAGGGAATGGAGCATAACCAGGGAGCATTCTTCTGCAGCAAAAGCGGGGAGATGTTTGTTGGCGGTGTGAACGGCTTTAACGTGTTTAACCCGGAGAAGATCACCGACAACCCGCATGTGCCTCCCGTGCGGATCATTTCCTACAAGCGCTTTGGTAAGGAAGTGGAGCTCGATACGCTCATCTACAACAAAAAGTACCTCGACCTTTCCTGGAAGCAGAATTTCTTCTCCTTCGATTTTGTGGCGCTCGATTACCAGATGCCCGGCAAAAATAAATATTCCTACAAGCTCGAAGGCGTGGACGAGGATTGGTCGCCGGCCGGCTCGCAGCGCTATGCCAGCTATACCGAGCTTAGCGGCGGCACGTATGTGTTCAGGGTGCGCGCTGCCAACAGCGATGGCGTTTGGAACGATGGAGGCGTTACGCTGATCATCCGCATTAGCCCGCCGTTCTGGAAAACCAAGCTGTTCTATGCGCTTTGCATCATCCTCATCATCGCCGGATTTACGGTGTTTGTAAGATACCGCACCTCCTCGATCAAGCGCGAGAACAGGAAGCTGGAAGAAAAGGTGGAAGAGCGCACGCAAGAGCTGGCGCAGAAGAACAAGGATATCACGAGCAGCATCCAGTACGCGAAGCGGATCCAGCTGGCGATCCTTCCGCCGCTCGAGCAGATCTTCAAACATTTCCCCGAATCGTTCCTGCTGTATAAGCCGAAGGACATTGTAAGCGGCGATTTTTACTGGTTCGGGATCAAGAACGGGAGAAAGATCATTGCCGTGGTAGATTGCACGGGGCACGGCGTTCCGGGCGCATTCATGAGCATGATCGGGCATAACCTGCTCAACCAGATCATCATCGAGAACGGCATCACCGCCCCGGATCAGATCCTGAACGCGCTTCACAAAGGTGTGCAGTCGGCATTGAAGCAGGGCACCAGCGTGGTGGATACCAGCGACGGGATGGATGTAGCCATCTGCTCCATTGATTCAAACAACACCGAAATGCTGTTTGCCGGCGCTTTCAGGCCATTGTTCATATTGAACGGAAGTACCTTCAAAAAGGTGGAGGCCGATAAATTCCCGATCGGCGGATCACAGCTGGATGCGCAGCGGCACTACACCTGCCATGTGATCAGGATCGAAAAGGGAGATACATTTTACATGAGCTCCGATGGATATGCCGATCAGTTTGGCGGCGAAAAAGGCAAGAAATTCATGGTGAAGCGCTTCAACGAGCTGCTGCTTTCCATCCAGGATAAAAGCATGGAAGAGCAGGGCAGGATCCTCGAGGAAACGTTCAACAGCTGGCGCGGCGAGTATCAGCAGGTCGACGATATTCTTGTGATGGGCATCCGGTTCAGCTGATCCCGCCTCATTTTGTTATTCTGTAAAATTGTTTAACTTTGTTCTTACGATAAAACCGGCATAGAACTAAAATTATTCATGGCAGCACTGCAAAGGGCTTTCATGAAACCATAACCTCGTAAACCCTGCAACTATGAAACGTATTTTAATGGCTTCGGCTGTACTTGTTACTGTACTTGGCGTAACATTCACGTCCTGCAAAAAGGAAAAGCCCGACACAGAAACCCAATCGGCAGTGGATAACAGCATCTGCGAAGCCGAGTTCGGAAAATCGATGACGGCCGTGAACGGCTTTGCCATCAAGGAAAACGGGATCAAAGGAATGCTCGATGCAAGCAGCGCTATGTCGGGCAGCCCTACCATCATTGTAGACCCGGCAGATACGCTCGACGGCTTCCCGGTAACCATGACGATCGATTACGGCACTCCTGCATCGCCGACTACCGATGCTGTTGACGGCAAGACCCGCAGCGGACAGGTAATCTGCGTATTTTCCAACTACTGGCACATTGTAGGCTCGTACGTAAAGGTAACCATGGTAAACTACCGTGTGGGAACCAGCACATACTCCTGCGACAGCATGAGGATCACGCACAGCGCAGCAAACTCTTTCTCGCACCAGATCTTCAGGGGAAGGTGCAGCGACCCTGCATGGGCCAATACGCTGCAGTGGGAAGGCATCCGTACATTCTCCCAGACTGCCGGCGCATCAACACCGCTCAACATGATGGATGATGTGTACAGCTTAACCGGCAGCGCAAGCGGCGTGAACCGCGAAGGAAAATCGTATACCGTGAGCATTTCATCGCCCATCGTGAAGCGCACTTCCTGCAGCTGGGTGGAGTCGGGAAGAGTGGATATCACCCCCGAAGGACTTGCGGTGAGAACAGTGGATTATGGCAGCGGAACATGTGATGCGCAGGCCACTTTAACGATCAATGGAAATACGTTCACATTCACTATGAATTAGTATCAAAAGCCCTGTGTTTACGGGGCTTTTTGCTGCAAAAAGAATATTTTAAGAAAAATGCAAAAACTGCTTGTTTAATAAAACTTATTTATATATTTGCTTAATTAATAATCAGAATAATAGGCTTAATCGAATAAATTAGCGTTTTTATGATGTTAGATATTTACGATTTTTACGATAAAATGGAGCGTAATAACATTATGCTCTCTTTTAAAGGTGATATTACTTCTGAATTATTGACATCAATCCTGCAAATCATGGAATCCAAACTTGATAACCTGCAGGAAGAACCAAAGATCAAAAAGAAAGTTTACAATGTACTGGTAGAATGCCTTCAAAACCTGTATCACCACATGGATGAAGTAGCACCGGAACAGAATGACAAGATCCGCTCGGCAATTTTCATGATCGGTAAACTGGATAACCAATACAACATCATTACAGGGAATTATATCAAGAACGAGAACGTGGCAGGCCTTAAAAAGCGCCTCGAAGATATTAATTTGCTGTCGAAGGAGGAGTTAAAAGAATATTACAAAGCAGTGCTGAACAACGGCGAGATGTCGCTTAAAGGCGGCGGCGGACTGGGAATGATCGACATTGCCCGCAAAACCGGCGAGAAGCTGAACTTTAATTTTTCCCCGGTAGATAACACATTTTCATTTTTTACATTAAATATTAAAATCTCACAATAAAATTAAGCGTATGGAAACAATTTCAATTGAAGGAACACCAAAAACCCCGACCATTACTTTTGATACCGGAAAAGGTTTTTTAGAAATCAAAGGACGTTCAATCCCTGAGAACTCTATCGAGTTCTATAAGCCCCTGGTGGATTGGCTGGAAAAATATGCTGCAAAGCCTCAGTCTGCAACTAACGTAAACATTCAGTTAGAATACTTCAACACAAGTTCTTCTAAATGTATCCTTGATGTATTCAAGAAGCTGGAAGCGATCAACAAAGGCGGCAGCCAGGTTACCATCAACTGGTACTACGAAGAAGATGATGAGGATATGCTGGAAGCCGGTGAGGATTACCAGGCGATCATCAATGTGCCGTTCAAAATGGTCCAGGTAGAAGAATAATTCTCTAACAGAAAAAATGAAAGGGAATATGTTGCTTGTGCAATGTATTCCCTTTTTTATTTATTCTCCAACCTCCAACCTCCAACCTCCAACCTCCAACCTCCAACCTCCAACCTCCAACCTCCAACCTCCAACCTCCTGTCTCCCACCTACAACCTGTTCAGCCGCTTTAAAAAATCTTCTTTCTTGCGCTTCGAAACCGTGATCACGTCGCCATTGCTCATCGTCACTTGTCCGCCGTCGCCTTTCGCATAGCTTTTAATGTGATCCAGGCTGATGAGGTGCGCATGGTGAACCCTGCAGAATCCCGACTGTTCCAGCTGCTCTTCAAGGTCCTTCAGGCTGCGCGTCGAATGCAGCTTTGTGCCGTCGGCAAGGCAGCACCAGGTATATTTCCCTTCGGCTTCACAGTGGATGATCTCCGCAAGATCGATGAATACAAGCCCGCCGTGCGTTGGCAGCGCCACCTTGTTGCTGCTCTTTGAAACGCCTGAATTGTGATAGCTTTCCATGAGGTGCTGCACCGATTCCTGGTTCATTTTCGGGTCCTGCGCAGCAGCTTTTTTCACGGCGCTAATCAGCTCCTCGATGTTGATCGGCTTCAGGAGATAATCCACAGCGCTGTATTTAAACGCTTTTACCGCATACTGGTCGTAAGCGGTGGTGAAGATCACCGAGAAGGAAAGGTGGCTGATCTTTTCCAGCAGCTCAAAGCCCGATCCGCCCGGCATCTCGATGTCGAGGAACACGAGGGAAGGATTTACCTCCTCGATCACTTTTTTAGCTTCTCTCAGGGAACCGGCGCTTCCTACGACCGTAATTCCTGAACAGTATTTCCTGAGGAGGTTCGACAGCACGTTCCGCCCTAATTCTTCATCGTCGACAATTACCGCTTTTATCATAATTAAATGGGGATTTTAATGATCACTCTGGTTCCTGCCGGCTCATTCTCCGGGCTCATGATATCGGTCACCTGCAGCTCGATGCGGATGTTCTCGATGTAGTTCAGCACCGCGATCCGTTCCCTGATGATGTCCATACCGCGCGATGCATGGCCTTTGTATGTATTCGCATTGATCTCAGCCGCTTTCTTTCTTCCTATGCCGTTATCTTCAATAATGCCAACCACGTGGTTGTCTTCGATGCCGAACGACAGCAGCAGCGTTCCCTTGCTTTCCATGTTCAGCAGTCCGTGTGCGATGGCATTCTCCACGAAGGGCTGGAAGAGCATGCCGGGGATCTCGATGTTGAAGATGTCAAGCTCCGGATCGATCTGCAGCCGGAAGTCGAACTTGTTCCTGCTTCGCAAGGCTTCCAGCTCCACGTACAGGCGCAGCAGCTCGATCTCGTCCTGTAATGTCACCATGTTCGATTTCGAATGCTCGAGGAATTTCCGCATGAGCATAGAGAATTTTGTGAGGTAATTGCTTGCCGAAACTTCATCGTTCACCAAAATAAAATGTTGGATGGAGTTGAGGCAGTTGAAGATGAAGTGCGGGTTCAATTGCGCCTGCAGCGCTTTCAGCTCTATGTTCGCGTATTGCTTGTTGATCTGCGTTTTGAGCCGTTCGCGCTTGCGCACAAAGCTGATCGCAGCAATGGTAATAAGAAGGATCACGAATGCAAACACAAGGCTCGCCGTAATAATGACGCGCGGATCTTTCCAGGCGGGCAATGCCTTGCTTACAAAGATCGCTGCTTCGGAAGCGCTGCCGCTGCCTGCAATGCGGATGCGGATATAATGCGCGCCATCCGGAACATCCTTCAGCCTGATCTCACGCGAAGTGCCGGTGGAGATCCAGGCATCGTGTACGCCTTCGATCTTATATTCAAAGCAGAGCTTCGCCGGATTGCTGAAAGAAGGGGAAGTGAACTGGATGCTGAGCGGAATAGTGCCGGAAGGCAGGCTGATGCTGTCTGCCAGCCCGAGTTCCTTTTCATCGGCCAGCAGCTGCTCGATCACGATCTGCGCGGCAGGGCGCTTTGGCAGGAGCTGCGGATCCGCCACGGCAACGCCTTTCACGGTAGGGAACCAGAGTGCGTTTTTGCTGCTTTTCAGCACCGAGGGCTGAAAGCCGCCGTTGAACTCGATGCTTTTCAACCCGTCTTCCCTGCCAAGGAACACCGGGTTGAGTGACTGACCGTTGTTGTCGGCCATGTCGTTCAATTCTTTTTTATCCACCACGTACATGCCCGAATTAGAGGGCATCCAGAGGTTTCCGTTGAGGTCTTCCGCAATGCTCCATACGTTTTTATCCAGCTGCGTGGTATGGTCCGAAAAATAATACACCTTTCCGTTCTTCAGCCTGGCGAGCCCGCTTCCATGCGTTCCGATCCAGAACGTACCTTCCGTATCCTCGTAAATATAGCGCGTGGCAGTTTCCCTGAAGCCTTTTGTTTTATCAAGGATCATGAGCTTGTTGTTCCTGATCGTGGCAAGTCCGGCATCCGTGCAAAACCACATCCCACCGTTCCTGTCTTCGCAGATATACGTGATCGTATGATGAAAGGAAGTGTCAAGCCGGCGGAACGACTCTCCTGTAAAAACATTCAGGCCGTTCGAAGTGCCCACCCATGTGATCCCGTGGGAATCTTCATAAATAGAGAAAACGATGTTGCTGCTCAATCCCTCCCGCTCCGAAAAATTCCGGATCTCTCCGTTCTTTTTGCAACGATAAACGCCGCCTCCGTAAGTGCCTGTCCACAGGCTTTGCGCCGCATCTTCCATCAGCGACCATACGCAGTTGTCTTTCGGCTGCTTCAGCTTTTGACGGAAACCGTCGTTGTAAAACTCGCTGACGCCTCCGCAGTTGTTGCCGATGTACACTGCGCCGTTCCTGGCTTCGAGGATCGCGGTGGCGCCATCGCTGAGCATGCCGTCTTCCTTCGCGTAGGCTTTGAATAATTTGGGCTTGAGCTTGTTGAGGCCGCCATTGTTGGTGCCGATCCAGAGATTCTTTTCCCGGTCTACAAAAATGGAGCGGATGCTGCTGGAGGTAAGTCCCGAAGCTGCTGACAGCACATTCACTGCATTTCCGCGGTCAACAACAACGCCGTTCTCCGTGAGGAAACAAAGCTGCCGTTCGTCATCATAGCCGATGGAATGTTCGCCGAGCCGGGAAAGATCCGTGGCTAACCTGATCTTGCTGCAACTGTTGGCGCGGACGGCGAAGAGCTCATTCCCGCATTCCGCGATCACTTCCGAAGCCGGCGACCGGTAAAGCCTGCTTACCGGTTTGCCTTTCAGCGCCTCAACTTCTTTCAGCTCGTCGTTGATATAGCTGAAAAGTCCGTTGGATGTGGCGATGTACAACTGGCTGGCACTTAATGTTTGTATGGATTCAACTTTACCGAACGCTCCGAAGACCACTTCCCCGAAGCTGTTGTTCCGGTACTGATAAAATTTATCGCCGCAAAGAACCAGCACCGATTCATTTTCAAAATCCGCGATCACGTTGTTGGTAATGCTGAGCTTTGAAGGAAGATCGATGGCGGTGAACTTGTTTTTATAGAACAGCGACAGGTTGCCGTCTGCGCTGATGATCCAGAGACGGCCTTCATTATCGGTGTACAGCTTTTTGATCCCGTTCGTTTTCAGCTCGGGTGTATTGCCGGTGCCGAAGGTAACGAACCTGATGCCGTCGAAGCGCACCAGCCCGTCGAACGTGGCAAGCCAAAGATAGCCATCCCGTGTTTGTGCAATGTCGTTAATGGAATTTTGCGGCAGCCCGTTCTCAGTTGTCCACGATTGAACAGAATATTTTTCGGAAGGCGAAAGGCTTTTTTCGGATATGAAAGGCGCTACCTGTGCGTGAGTATAAATGCTCAGCAGTAAAACGCATGCAGTGATCCTGTAAATCAGCCTCATTAATTTATTTTCCGGGTTGTTCTTCCGGCTAAAATAGGAAGTCTTTGGGGAATAAAGCTTTAAACAGCCGAAATTACTCAGTTAATTTCCTCTTGTGAATCCATAATAAAACCAAAAAGGCTGTCTCTTTCGAAACAGCCTTTCTGCAGTATAAATCATTTTCTTATCTTCTTTTTCTTCCGAGCCTGCTGAAAATATTCTCCAGCAGCGTAATGAATTTCTTCAGCACGTCGAAGTAAAGTGTAATACCCAGCAGGAGCGACATTCCCCAGATCACGCAAAGGTTGAAGCTGAAAGTGTCGTAATAAGTGCCGAAGAATTTTTTACGCGGTGCAAAGAAATGCGCGCGGCCGTAGTTGGAAGAAGGATCCAGGTACACCGGCTCGATCTTCTGGATGTATTCGCCATTCAGGTCGAGGATGCGGTACGGTGTGGTGCGGTTCTTCACCAGGTCGTTCAGACTTTCGTTCTCATACTCGTCCTTTTGCTTGAGGTACTGGTAACGCGAAACGCTGTCCTTCATGAATGCGCTCACTTCCTTGTCCTTCAGCTCTGTCGCATTTTTGAAGTTCTTCTGGTAGTTCAGCTTCAGGTCGTCGAGGCATTTGCGGATCTGCGCGGCAACGGTCGGGCCGAATGCGCCGATGTTCAGGTTGTTCAGTCCGCCGCATTTGATCCTTGCATTTGTTTTAGCGGTAAGCTCCTTCGTGATCTCGTTTTTGATCATCTGCAACGCTGCGATCACTTCCTGCTTTTTATCCGGCTTGTTGTAATTCGCTTCGCAGAATTCGAGCTTCTTGGTGATCTCCGGCAGCCAGAAATCTTTTTTGTAGGTGGCAATGCTGATCGCCTTGTCGTACCTGTAAAGGTTCTGGTCGAACTTGTTATCCTTGAACTGCTTGATCGCGAGCGCCTCAAATGCCCAGCGCGAGGTCATGATCTCGCCCGAGAACGGCACATAGCTCTGCGATGTGATGGCAGGGTTCAGCTTGTCGAACTTCACGATCACGCCGCTCAGCAAGAGCTGCGGAATGATCAGGAAAGGAATCAAAATGTAAATGGTCACCGCCGAGTTAAAGCTTGCGGAGATGTTCAATCCCAGCATGTTTGCGAAGCAGGAGGTGGTGAACAATACCAGCCAGTAGGAGAGGTTCATGCCGTGGATCTCGAGCACGTAATTTCCTACGAGGACGAACATGCAGGTTTGGATCGCGGAGAGCACGAACATGATAATGATCTTGCTCCAGAGGTAGCTTCCCTTGCTCAGGTTCAGGAACGACTCGCGCTTCTGGATCTTGCGGTCGCGGATGATCTCTTCCGCGCTCACCGTGAGTCCGATGAACAGGGCGACTACCACAGCCATGAACAGGTAGGCCGGGAGGTTTTCGTTCTCGCGGAAAATGTATCCTACCTTGTTGGAAAGATCGGTGTTATAGAATTTGATCAGGTAGGAAAGGATGAAGGCAAGCACCGGCGCTTCCAGGAGGTTGATGGAAAGGTACTGCTTGTTGGTAAGCTTGGACAGCACATCGCGGGTGATGAACACCTTGAACTGGTTGAATTTGTTCGGGCGTCGGAAGGTACTTTCCGGAATCTCCGTATAGTTGCCTGTATCCTCAACCCTTTTTTCGATCTTCTCCTTGTAAAAGTTGTTCCATTCTGCCGGCGAGGTTTTTCTGTTCAGCGTAAGGTTCCCGTATTCATCGAGTACTTTCGACTCAATGATGTTGAACACCTGCTCGGGATTTACGTTACCGCATTCGATACATTCGCTTTCGTTGCTGTTCGCGTGGTTCACCACGGTCTTGAAATAGATCACCGAATCCACAGGGTTGCCGTAATAGATCGGGTAGCCGCCCACATCGAGGATCATCAGCTTGTCGAACATTTTGAAAATGTCGGAGGAAGGCTGGTGGATCACCACGAATACAAGCTTGCCTTTCAGCGCAAGCTCCTTAAGCAAGTCCATGATGTTCTCCGAATCCCTCGACGATAAGCCCGAAGTAGGCTCATCCACAAACAGCACCGATGGCTCACGGATCAGCTCGAGCGCAATGTTCAAACGCTTGCGCTGTCCGCCGGAAATAGTTTTCTCAAGTGGGCTTCCCACTTTCAGGTCTCGGGTTTCAATGAGGCCGATGTCGGTAAGCACCTTCACCACCATCTCCGAAATTTCCTTGTCGCCCCTGTCGCCGAAGCATAATTTCGCGTTGTAGAATAAATTCTGGAAAACCGTTAATTCCTCGATCAGGAGGTCATCCTGTGAAACGTGGCCGATCACGCCTTCGATCTTGTGCTTTTCAGTATGGATGTTGATCCCGTTGATCTTAACGGAGCCGCCGCTCGGCACTTCATTGCTGTTCAAAACGTTGAGCAGCGTTGATTTTCCTGCGCCGGAGCCTCCCATGATCCCGATCAGCTTTCCGGATTCCTCGCTGAAGTTAATATCGCGCAGTCCGAGCTTTCCGCCTTTGAATTTGTATTCGAGGTTCTGCACCACGAAGGATACTTTCGCTTTCGAAGTATCGCTCATGAAGGTGCTGAGGATGTCGCTGTAATAAACCGGCTTTACCTTCGAGCTTCTTAATGATGAACCCGGTGTGAGGATGTACACTTTGCGCGGAATGAGGATCTGTCCGTTGAGGAGCAGCTCGCTTGTTCCGAAATACTGCAGCGCATACATGTTCACGCTTGGGATCCAGAGTACGCGTGCCTGACCGGTTACGCCTTCCGCAAAAAAGTGTTTGGTTTCCCGGAAGTCGTGCGTTGTTTTGTTATCGATCACGAGCACATACGGCGAATCGGGGATGTTATCGCCCTGCGCGCGGATGAAGCTCATGCAGCGCTTGTACTCTTCTTCTTCAATGTTAAATGTTTCGGCCACCGTGGTCACGAATTCCATTTCCTGCTCGGAGATCTCGGTGTTGGAGTTGATGAATTCGATGAGGCGGATGAGCACGACCACTTTCTGCATCTGTGTGAGCTCGCTGTTGATCTGGGTACAGATCTTAAGAACTTTAACCGAATTGAGGGAGGTCCGTTTTGCGGAGCCGTCCTTTTTCTTGGTCACCTGGTGGTGCGCTTCGAGGAAATCATCGAATATAGCCAGGTACTGGTCAACAAGCTCCTGGTTCAATTGCTGCTTTAAGAATGATTGTACAATGAGGCGCCCGTTGTCATTGATCCCGTCAACCCTTGCAATGATGGCAAACATCTGCATAAGGGCCTTTAATATACGCTCACTCATAGAAGAATAGTTTAGATAGTTCTATAGAAAAAAAAAGACATTAATACCGCAGTAATTAATGCCTTTTCATTGTTTGTGCTTGTGCTTTATTTTTGTTGTTTGAAGCCGATTAATACTACCGCCCTTCCGGAGCCCTGTGCACCTCCGTCGAGCTTTGCTTCAATGATGCAATCAAGTGTGCTTACAATTTTAAAATCCCAGTAAGGGGCATTTTTAAATTCGCTGTTGGTGAACAGCAGGTTGTGCTCTGTGTCGTATACCGAAAAGATCAGGTTGCCGTCGGACAATCCGCTGCAGGCCGCGATGCGGTATAATGTTCCGCCGTACAGCGTAGTATGGAACTCTGCTGTTTCATCGGCGTTCATAAGCAACGCGCGGTACTGCTGCCCGTCGGAGATGAACTGGTTTTCCAGGTGGCGTGCGCAGGAATTAGCAACTGTATCAGCGATCTGTGCAGATGAAGTATTGGCGATCAATAACCCGCAAGCTACAAGGGCTAACTTAAAAAATCCTTTTTTCATATTATATTCCATGTTTTGTATTCGTTCTGTTGTGTGTTTTTACGTTTCGCTGCTTATCCTACAACCTGGCTTCTGATGTTTTTGATCTTCTGTGAAATGGACTCGATCTGCTCCGGTGTGATCTTCACTTCGGTTCTGCTGTTGATCGTGGTCATTTTCTTATCCGCATCAGTAGTCGGTTTTTCATACTTGTACTGGAACTCAACACCGTCGAATACAGTGGAAAGGTCGTTCAGGTTATCGATGAACTCGGTGTACTCAGGCTGTGAATAGAACGGTGTAAGCAGCTTGATGAGGCTCTGCAGCGATGATTTCTGTTGTGCAATACGCTGTTTCACATCTTCGTTCGGCTTTGTTTTGTAAACGTTCGTAGCGAAGTAAAGGCTTTCGATCCATCCGCCTGCAAGTACCAGTCCGCTCACATCCCTGCGGTCGTTGTTCTTCAAGTAGGCATCGCTTGAGCGGTAGGCAACTCCCACCAGCACCAGCATTGAATCCTTGTTGCCAAGGTTCTTCTGGAAGCGCTCCAGTGTTTGTGTATCGAATGCGCCGGAAACTCCCAGCTCATCCGCCAGCTTTTTCGCTGAGTTCAGGTAGCCGATCGCATCCTGCGTTTGGTCATAAATGGTAACATAGCCAAGGTCTGCACCGTAGATCCCGAGGTTCAGGGCTTTTGCAAAATTGGTGGAGTATTGTGCTGATTTGCCCGGGGCATTCAGGATGTCTTTGCTGTATGTAGCGCCGCTTCCCTTGATCAGGAATGCGGTCTGGATTGGAGATGGAATGCTGAAGATCTCGCCGCCAACATCAACGATGATGCCCGACTGCGTGCTGTCAACCGGCGGCAGGTCGTCCCCTTCTTTCGGGTCATCAGGGCCGCAGCCTGAAACTAAAATGGCAGAAACTGAAAATAATAATAAAGCTCCTTTT
>Ga0157372_10005371_pt1 | contig 13618 bp, 13 predicted proteins | sample C55metaG_FD_115307 | JGI IMG/M metagenome (GOLD analysis project Ga0157372, IMG submission 115307) | Corn rhizosphere microbial communities from Kellogg Biological Station, Michigan, USA - C5-5 metaG | ecosystem: Host-associated > Plants > Roots > Rhizosphere > Soil | place: USA: Michigan... | reverse complement strand
GAGGAGATCGCGAGCCTGCTCACGGAATATTTCAGCGAGATGGTGGACTGCGTGTTCAGGAACGAGGGCGCGCTCGACAAGTTCATGGGCGACGAGATCATGGCGCAGTGGGGCGCGCCGATCGGCACCGACGACGACGCCGACCATGCGATGAATGCCGCCCTGGAGATGATTCGCGACCTGAAGCGCCTCAACGAAGCGTGGCGCGCCGAGGGTCGACCCGAGCTGCAGATTGGCGTTGGGCTGAGCTACGGCGAGGTATTCGCCGGCAACATCGGATCCGAGAAGCGACTGGAGTTCACCGTCATCGGCGACACCGTGAACGTCGCCAACCGATTGTGCTCCTCCGCCGGACCCGGTGAGATTCTCGTCTCCGACGAGTTCCGCCGGGCCTTGAAGAAACCGCCGCCGCTCGAGCAGTGTCCACCGATGGAGCTCAAGAACAAGAGCCAACCGGTCACCGTGTATCGCGTCGTCACGTCGTGAGCGGTGATTCGCGCGAGCTGCCGTCGGGCTTCGTCGCCCTCGACGTCGGTGCGAGCCGCGCCGTCTGCGCCGTCGCCCTTTCGTCCGAAATTCGGGAATTGCTCGGCCGCGGAACGTTGTACGAGTTCGCCGCGTCGAGCGCGAACGCCCGCGCCATCGCCGGACGCGGAACCGCGTACGTCGCGTCGCTTCCCGGCGGAGAACGCGTGGTCGTTCGCCACAATCGTCACGGCGGCGCATTGGCCGCGTTCACGCGCGACCTCTTTCGTCCGCCGACGCGCGCGCCGCTCGAGCTGCGCATCTCGGAGCGACTGCGCCGGCTGGGTATTCCAACGCCCGTCATCCTGGCGTACGCGACGTATCCCGCCGCGGCCGGATTCTGGCGCGCCGACGTCATGACACGGTATGTGGCGCCCAGCGCCGACCTCGCTGCCGTCCTCCTCTCCAACGATGGAGCGATGCGCGCGGATGCGTGGGAAGCGACGGCGCTTCTCGTCCGCGAGATGTCAGCCGCGGGGATTCGCCATCACGATCTCAACGCCAAGAACATTCTGCTCGATCTCCGAAACGACGGTCCGTCCGTGGCGATGCTGCTCGACGTCGATCGGGTGGTCTTCGACGAAGCACCCGGACGCGCGCGCGACGGCAACTTGAGCCGCCTCTTTCGGTCGTTTCGGAAGTGGCGGTCGCTCTACGGTGCCCGCGTCGAGGAATCGGAGATCGACGCGCTCGCCCGGCGAGTCCGCGAGCTCACCGCGGCGCCGTCGATGACTCGCTCGTAGACTTCGATCGTGCGATCGGCCATTCGCTCGACAGAGAACTGGGAGGCCCGCGACGCGGCGGTCGAGGCGAGACGCGCGGCGAGCTCGCGATCGGTGATCAGACGGGCGATCGCCGCGCCCAATCCCTCCGGGTCGCGGATATCAGCGAGCAGCCCCGACTCGCCGTCAACGATGACTTCGGGGATTCCACCCGCGCGCGTCGCGGCGATCGGCCGGCCGAACGCGAGTGCGTCGAGCAGCACTGAACCCATGCCTTCTTCACGCGAGCTCAAGGCGACGACGTCCGCCGCCGCGAGCATGGCATCCGCGTCCGTGCGGTACCCGGCGAGATGGATCACGCCATCGAGCATGAGCGTATGAATCTCTCGTTCGACTTCGCCGCGAAGCGATCCGTCGCCGACGAGAAGGGCCTGGACGGTGGGTACGATGCGACGGGCGTGCGCCATCGCTCGCACGAAGTTGATCGGATCCTTGTGGCCGACGAGCTGCGCGACCTGAACGACGAGCGGCGCGCCCGGCTGTACGCCGAGGCCGACGAGCGTGTCGGCGGACGCCGGCGCCGCGGCGCGATGTACGTCGACCCCGTCCGGTACCACGGTGATCAAAGAGGGGTTGATCCCGCTGTGGATCAGCACGCGCTGTACGGCCTCCGATACCGCGATGATTGCCGCGGCTCGACCGTACTTCCACCGCGTCCCCGCGTTGGGACGCAGCGCGAAATCCACGCGCCGGGAGACGACCATCGGCGTGCGTGTGCCGATCGTCGCCAGCGCGCCGGCGGCGACGGCGTGTGCGGTATGCGCGTGGACGACGTCGATGCGTTCGCGGCGCATCGCGGCGCGCAACTGGAGCGCCGCCCGTGGGTCGAGCTCGCCCAACGGATCGCAGAGCACGACGTCGAGTCCCGCGTCGGCCGCGCGTTTTGCCAGCGGTTCGCCGGAACGCGCCGCCACGACGCATCGATGGCCGCGTCGCGCAAGCTCCGCGGCGAGCCACAGCGCCTGCCGCTCGCCGCCGCGCCAGCCATGCTCCGTATCGATGTGCAGAATGCGAAGAGTCACCGCGCGCAACTTCCCCGGCTCGGCGTTGGGGCGCAAGGCTCGGCGAGAGTCACGGGATGCGTAACTCGGGAAATAGGACCAAGAGGGGCGTACGATGCCTGAATTGCGACGTATCCTCGTGGTTGCGCTGGACAATCTTGGTGACCTCGTGTTCGCGTCGGCGCTCGTGCCGCCGATCCGCCAAGCGTTTCCGTCAGCCGTCATTGGAGTCTGGTGCAAGGAGTACACGGCGCCGATCGCGAGACTCATCCCGCACGTCGATCAGGTTTTTGCCGCGGACCCGATGTGGGCGGTCTCGTCCGGGCGCCCACGTCCGCCGCTCGGACCATTTGTTCGGACGTTGCTCGACGTGAGGCACGCAAAGTTCGATGCGGCGATCCTCAGCGCCGCACCCTGGCGAACCGCGGCCGCGTGCGCCGCAACCGGGATTCCCGTCCGTATCGGCTTGAAGCGTCACCGGAACTCCGCCTTTCTCACCCGCGTGTTGCCGGCCGCGGACGTGACGAAACCGGTTCTTGTCGAGCAGGCCAGGCTGCTCGGCGAGCTGGGGATCTCGTCGAACGCTCCGCGCTATCGTCTCGACGCGGCGCGCTTGGGCGCGGCGCGCGATGACGTCGCGCGCCAGCTGACGACGCGTTTCGTCGCATTGCACCCGTTCGCGGGCGCACGCAGCCGCTGCGTTCATCTCGGCGAGTGGACCCAGGTTGCCTTCGCGCTTCAGTCGCGCGGGATTCGCGCGCTGTGGGTCGGAACGACGCCGGAGCTGGACGAGCTTCGAAAGTCGGTCACACACCCGTCGGGCTACTATGTCGATCGGATTCAGGCGAGCGACGCCGGCAACGGCTCGCTGACGGTGACCGCCGCGGCGATCTCACTGTCCGAGGGATTCGTCGGGCACGACTCGGGGCCGCTGCACGTCGCCGGTGCGCTCGGTGTCCCCGTGATTGGGGTTTTCGCGCCGGGAGAACCGAAGCGCACTTTCCCCCAGGGTGTCGGGCCATGGCGAATGATTCACCGCGCGACGCCGAATGAGATCGGCGCCGCGGATTTGCTGCACGAGATCACGGATCTCGGTCTATTTTCCGCTCCATGATCGACGTTCCGCTTCAGCGCGTGTGCATCGTGATGATGAGCGCGGTCGGCGACGCCGTGCATGTGCTTCCGGTGATCAACGCACTCAAGCGTCGATCGCCGGGCACGCACGTCACCTGGGTCTTGCAGCCGGGGCCCGCGTCGCTCGTGCGCGGACACCGTTCGGTGGACGAAATCATCGTCTTCGACCGTTCCCGCGGTTGGCGCGCATTCACAGACGTGCGGCGCGAGCTGGCGGCGCGGCGGTTCGATCTGGTGCTCGCGCTGCAGGTGTACTTCAAAGCCGGCATCGTCACGAGCTTCACGCGAGCGTCGGTGAAACTCGGCTTCGACCTCGCACGCGCGCGCGATGCGAACTGGCTCTTCACGACGCATCGCATCCCACCGCACGAACCGCAGCACGTGCAGGATCAATACTTCGAGTTCCTCACCGAAATCGGCGTTCCGTACGAGCCGATAGAGTGGGACCTGGGGCCGTCGCCAGAAGAACGACCGGCGCAGCAGGAGTTCGCGTCGCGCTTCGATCGCCCGATCGCCTCGATCGTCGTCGCGACGAGCAAGCCGGAGAAGGATTGGCTCCCCGAGCGATGGGCGGAGGTCGCCGACGCGTTATGGAATGACTTCGGACTCCACCCGGTGCTCGTTGGAGGACGTTCCCCACGTGAGCTCGCGGCGGAGCGCGCCATTCTCGAGCGAACGGAGCACGCTCCGTATTCGGCGCTCGGCAGCGGGCTGCGAAAGTTGGTCGGCATCTTCGACGCATCGTCGCTCGTGCTCTCTCCGGACACCGGACCGCTGCACATGGCCGTCGCACTCGACAGGCCGGTCGTGAGTCTGATGGGATATACGAACCCGAAGCGGACGGGCCCGTATCGGCGATTTCACGATTTACTCATCGACGCGTATGGTGAGCCCGGCGAGAACTACCCGATCAGCATGGAGAATCGCCTCGGGCGAATGCCGCGCATCTCTGTGCGCGACGTCCTCGAGCGAGTCGAGCGCTGGCGCGCGGCCTATCAGTCGGCCGAGATCGGACCGAAGTCGTAGCGAAGCCCGGCTTCGCGCAGCAGGCCGGCAAGCCGGTTGAGCGCGAGGCCCATCACGGCGAAGTAATCGCCGTCGACGCGTTCGACGATCGTGGCGCCGAAGCCTTGAATGCCATAGGCGCCCGCTTTGTCCATCGGCTCACCGGTGTCGATGTAGCGTTCGATCTCGTCGTCGGAGAGAGCGCGGAAGGTGACATCCACTTGTTCCACGCCGGACAGCGTCTTCCCGCACCACGAGACAGCCACTCCGGTCATGACGACGTGCGAGCGGCCGCTCAATCGGCGAAGCATTTGCCCGGCGTGCTCGCGGTCGCGCGGTTTGCCGAGCACGTCGCCGTCCACGACGACGATCGTGTCGCTCCCGATCGTCACGGCGTCGGCGCCGGCGACCGACGCGATCGCCTCCGCTTTGCCGCGCGCCAGTCGTTCGGCGTGCGCGTCGGGACGCTCTCCGGGCAAATACGATTCGTCGATGTCTGCGGGGCGAACCTCATGATCGACGCCGATCAGCCGCAGCAGTTCACGACGGCGAGGCGACGCCGAGGCGAGAATGACACGAGGGCGCGTCATCGCTCGAGCCAAATGGTGACGGGACCGTCGTTCACGAGCTCCACCTCCATCGCGGCCCCGAATTCTCCGCAGGCGATGGTCACGCCGCGCTCCCGCAGCAGCGCGAGAAACCGCTCGTAAAGCGGAATCGCCTGCTCCGGCCGGGCCGCATCAATGAAGCTCGGCCGCCGGCCTTTTACCGCGTCGCCGTAGAGTGTGAATTGCGACACGACGAGAAGCTCGCCTGCGCTCTCGAGGATCGACCGGTTCATCTTGTCCTGCTCGTCGGCGAATATCCGAAGGCCGACGATCTTGTCCGTCATCCAGGTGACTTGGTCGTCGCCGTCGGAGTGCGTGAAGCCGACAAGCACGACGGCGCCATGGCCGATCTTTCCTATCACGTTGCCGCCGACGCGGACTTCAGCGCGCTTGGCGCGTTGAATGAGCGCTCTCATCGTGTTGAACTGTAGCGCCGGCGCAAAATCCTCCCAACCGGCTCAAAACTCCATTGGGGTCTGACCCTATTTAGAGAACTTGAAATAGGGTCAGACCCCAATTCGGTGGGTGTTCGGGGGACGGGCTAGGCGGCAACCGTCTCGGCGACACCTGCTTGCTTTACCACTTCGACGTCGATCGAGAGCTTCACCTCGTCGCTCACGACGACGCCGCCCGTTTCGAGCGCCTGGTTCCAGTGGAGACCGAAGTCCGCGCGATTGAGTTTTCCCGTCGCACTGAAGCCGGCGCGCTCGTTGCCCCACGGATCCTTCGTCTCGCCCTCGAGCGTCGCCTTGAGCTCGACCTCGTGGGTGACCTCGCGGATCGTCAAGTCGCCGATCACGCGGAAGTCGCCGTTGCGCGGATCACCCTCGATGCGCTTGCTCACGAAATGAAGCTTCGGGAACCGCGCGACGTCGAAGAAATCCGGCGACCGGAGATGATTGTCCCGCATCTCCTGTCGCGTGTCGATCGAGGTTGCGTCGATCGTGACGTCGACCTCGGAGTTTCTCGGATTCTGCTCGTCGACGGTCACCGTTCCGGTCACCGCGCCAAAGCGCCCGCGCACCGTAGAGATCATCAAGTGCCGAACTGAGAACCCGACTTCAGCGTGCGTCGGATCGATGGTCCATTTAGTCGTCGATGTGCTGCTCATGGTCTGTCCTCGGAAGTTGGCTACGAATTCTGCTGTACTGTATCGTTTGCTTATGGAACGTCTATATATGAACTTCATGGGCAAATAGAACGCCTACTTCAGGTGCGCGAGCAACCTCACCAGCGTTGCCCGGTCTTCGACTGGGACGCTCGCCGCGACCTCTTCCTGCAACCGCGTAACCTCTTTGCTGCCATCTGCCTGACGGGCTCGCCCTGCCTCGGTAATCTCGGCTTTGACGCTTCGACGATCGGTCGGACAGGCAACCCGCTTCACCAAGCCGTCTGCTTCGAGACGGTCAACGAGTTGGGTCATGTTCGAGCGAACGCAGCTCAGCCGGCTAGCGAGCTCTCCAAGCGACAGCGCATCGCCAGCCGACACAAGCTCGTTGAGCACGGAGAACTTCGGCATCGAAAGATCTGCCTTCTCCAGTGCGTCCTCGAGCTTCTCTTCGAGCGCATGCGCGGCGTGAATGACCGAGAAAATGGTCGTGTCCGCTGCAGCGCTTTTGGTCGAGGTCCGGCCGTCAGTATCATTCACGTATGAATTGTACATACCTCGAGAACCCCCGTCAAGGGGGTTTTGGCCTATCCTATCCGAGCGGCCACGCCTTCAACGGTCACCAAGCGCTGCTGATGTTCGCTTCGCCGTTTACCGGCGATGGACGATGGGCGGTCGGCGATGGAAATACCGCCCACCGCCCATCCGCCACCGCCCGCTTTACTCCACCGTCACCGACTTCGCCAGATTCCGCGGCTGATCCACGTTCAAGCCGCGCTTCACCGCGATGTAGTACGCGAGCAGCTGCAGCGGGATCACGGTCAGGATCGGGTAGAGCATGTCGATCGTTTGCGGGACGCGGATCTCGTAGTCGATCATCCCCTCGAGCTCGGGTTCGTCCTGGCTCGTGATGCAGATGATCTTGCCGCCGCGCGCTTTCACTTCCTGGATGTTCGAAACGACCTTGTCGAACACCGCGTCGTGCGGCGCGACGAACACCACGGGCATCTCCGAGTCGATCAGCGCGATCGGGCCGTGCTTCATCTCGGCCGCCGGATAGCCCTCCGCGTGGATGTAGCTGATCTCTTTCAGCTTGAGCGCTCCCTCGAGCGCGACGGGGAAGTTGTAGCCGCGGCCGAGGTACAAGAAGTTCGTCGCGTTCTTGAAACGTTCGGCGATCTCCTCGATCTCTTTCGCGCTGTCGAGGATCGTCTGAATCTGATCCGGCAATGCAAGCATCGCCGTCGCGATCTCCTTGCCTTTCACCACCGACATGTTGCGTAGCCGCGCGAGTTTCAACGTCAACAGCGCGAGCGCGATGACCTGGCTCGTAAAGGCCTTCGTCGACGCGACGCCAATTTCCGGCCCGGCATGCAAATAAATACCGCCGTCGTCCTCACGCGCGATCGTCGAGCCGACGACGTTCACCAATCCGAGCGTCTTCGCCCCGCGCCGCTTTGCTTCGCGCATCGCGGCGAGCGTGTCGGCCGTCTCGCCGGATTGTGAGACGACGACGCACAGCGTCTTGTCGGTGACGATCGGGTTCCGATAGCGGAATTCCGACGCGTACTCCACCTCGCAGCGGATGCGCGCGTTTTCCTCGATGTACAGCTCGCCGATCAACCCCGAATGCCAGCTCGTGCCGCACGCGGTGATGACGACCTGGTCGATCGACTGGAGCTCTTCCTTGGTGAGATTGAGGCCGCCCAGCTTGGAGAATCCTTCGTCGACGACGAGGCGGCCGCGCATCGTGTTCTGAATCGTCTGCGGCTGCTCGCAAATCTCCTTGAGCATGAAGTGGTCGAAGCCGCCCTTCTCGATCTCGTCGAGCGACCAGTCGATCCGGCTCACGCCCTTTTGCACGCGCCGCGCGTTGAGATCGAGTACTTCATAGTGATCCTTCGTCAGCACCGCCATCTCGCCGTCGTCGAGATAAACGACCTGGCGTGTGTGCTGGAGGATGGCCGCGACATCGCTCGCCACGTAGTTCTCACCGTCGCCGAGGCCGATGAGCAGCGGGCTGCCCTGCCGCGCCGCGACAATCTTGTCGGGGTCGTGGCTGGAAATTACGGCGATGCCGTACGTCCCCTGGACGAGATTCAGCGCGTCGATCACCGCGTCCTCGAGCGGGTCGCCGTTCCCCGTCGCCGCCTCGATCAAGTGCGCCAGGACTTCGGTATCCGTCTCCGATTTAAATTTGTGGCCCTGCATCTCGAGCATCTTCCGCAGTGCGCTGAAGTTCTCGATGATGCCGTTGTGGACGACGGCGATCGTGTTCGTGCAGTCGGTGTGCGGATGCGCGTTGCACTCGTTCGGCGCACCGTGCGTGGCCCAGCGCGTGTGCGCGATTCCCGTCGACCCGTGAATCGGATTGTGGTTCACGAGGTTCTCGAGCACCGAGATCTTGCCCTTCGCTCGGCGCGTCTCGAGACCGTGGCCGTTACTCATCGCGATGCCGGCCGAGTCATAGCCGCGATACTCGAGGCGCTTGAGGCCCTCGATGAGAAGCGTCGTCGCGCCCTTCGATCCCACGTATCCGACAATTCCGCACATAAGCCTGGTCCTTGCTCAGTGTTTCGCGGCGAGCGCGTCGAGCGGCTCTCTCGAACGCGCGATGAGCGCGTCCGCCTCCTCACGCGACGGAGCCTCGGCGATGACCCGCACGATTGGCTCCGTTCCCGACGGGCGAACATGCACCCAGCGATCGCGCCACGACAAACGAAGTCCGTCCTGTGTGTCCGCCTCGGCGTCGGGCATTGCCGACCGCAGCGCGTCGTAGACCCGGCCGAGGTCGACATCGGGCCGATCCAGCTTGTCCTTGACGATCACGTACCGCGGCAGTTCGGAAACGACTCGCGACAGAGGCCGGTTCTCCTCGAGCAACAGTTGCAGTACCAGTGCCGCCCCGACGGGGGCGTCGCGTCCCAGGTGCACCTCGGACAGGATGACGCCGCCATTCCCTTCACCGCCGATCGGTGCCTTTTCGTCACGCATCCGAATGGCAACGTTGACCTCGCCCACAGGCGCACGAATGACCGGAACTCCCGCCGCCGTCGCCACATCCTCGACGACTCGGCTCGTCGAAAGATTCGTCACTACGGGACCCCGACGATGCCTCAGCACCAGGCGCGCGGCGAGCGCCAGGGTGAAGTCCTCCCCAATGGCCTTTCCTTCGTCGGAAACGAGCGCCAGACGGTCGACGTCGGGGTCCACGGCGAACCCAACGTCGGCGCGGCTATCGAGCACGAGCCGTTCCAGATCGCCGAGGTTCTCGGCAACAGGCTCCGGGGGGCGCGGAAAGCGACCGTCCGTCTCCGTGTTGATGGCAACGACGGTGCAGCCCAACTCCTGCAGCAAAGCGGGGATAATGGCCGCGCCGGCTCCTCGGACGCAGTCCAGCGCCACTGTGAATTTGCGGCGCCGTATTCCCTCGCGGTCGATGTACGGTATCGCAAGGACACGTTCGATGTGTCGCGCAATCGCACCATCGTCAACGGAGATCGCGCCCAGCTTGTCCCACGTCGCGCGCGGGATCCCACGATCCACGAGCGCGCGCATTTCGGCGCCTTCAGCGGCTTCCAGAAACAGCCCGGACGGGCCGATGAACTTGAGCGCATTCCACTCGATCGGATTGTGGCTCGCCGAAATCATGAGGCCGCCGGCGGCATGATGATCCTCGACGGCGAGCTGGCAGGTGGGCGTGGTGGTGAGACCGATGTCGATCACGTCGCAGCCGACCGACTGAAGCGCGGACAGGACCACCCGGTGGAATAGCGGACCGGAGACGCGGCTGTCGCGTCCCACGACGACGCGACCCGTTTCGCTGCGACCAGCCGCCCAGGCGCCGAACGCCGCCGCGTACTGGGCGACGATTTCAGGCGTCAGCGCTTCGCCGACTCGGCCGCGAATCCCCGAGACACTCACCATCAAGCCGCCCTGCCCGTTCGCCATTCGGCCTCCGTTTGGTGGCCGAAAGCTAACCTGGCACGGCGGTTTGCCAGCGCGCCGAAAACGTCGCGAACTGCTAGGCTGGCGTCGGCGTGAGAGGGCGCTCGGCGTGAACGGCGAGCTGGAGATCACCCCGCTCGGATGCGGCAGACAGCGCCTCGATGACGTCGGGATCGAACTGCGTCCCGGCGTGCTGCCGAATCTCGCGGACGGCTTCGTCGAGTGACATTTCGCCGGCGCGATATGGGCGATAGCCGGTCATCGCGTCGAGAGCGTCCGCCGCGGCAACGATGCGTGCTTCGAGCGGAATGGCCTTGCCCGCCAGACCGTCCGGCCGGCCGGAGCCGTCGAACCGCTCATGATGGGAACGCACGATGTTGAGCGCATGGGGCGCGTCGCCGAAGAGCGGCGACAAGAGACGCCAGCCGAGCATCGGGTGCGTCATGACGTGCGCATACTCTTCCGGCGTGAGTGGTCCCGGCTTGTTCAGCACCGACTCACGTACGCCGATCTTCCCGATGTCATGCACATGGCCGCCAAGCTCGATCTGACGAATCATTTCGGCGTCGAGTCCGAGCGATCGTGCGATGGCGACCGCGTACTGACTCACCCGAACCGAATGACCGCGCGTATACGGATCCTTCAGCTCGAGCGCCTCGGCGAGCGACTGAACGCTCGCCCAGTACATCTCCTCGAGTCGTCGCGACTGGGCCGCGACCCGTTCCTCGAGGTGCTCGCGGTGGGCGCGATTCTCGAGGAGGAGTCGTCGCTTGTCGAGCGCCTGCGACACGCGAGCGCGAACGTCCTCGAGCTGGTACGGCTTCACGACGTAGTCCCCGGCGCCGAGGGCGAGACAACTGACCGCCATCTCGACGTCGGCTACTGCCGTGATCATGACGACCGCGATGTCGGGGAAGCGCGCGCGGATGGCGCGCAGCAACTCCATGCCGTCCATCTTCGGCATGCGGAGGTCGCTCAAGACGAGGATGGCGGGCGTCGTCTCGAGGAGCATGAGCGCCTCGATCCCATTTGCCGCTTCCACGCACTGAAACCCGTCGCCGCGCATCAGGTGAGCCATCACCTGTCGCAAACGAGGCTCGTCGTCGACGATCAAGCAGTACGGCGCGGAGGAGGCCGGCGAAACATTCATGGGTGGGCGCGTCGGTTTCCGACTGGTCGGACGAGCGGTTAACTTCTTCGCAAACCCCAGTGACCGAGTATCGGCATGACGCGCGTATTTGATGAGGACCTGATCCCCGGATTCGGCACGCGGGCGATCCACGCCGGACAACGACCCGAGCCCCTCGCCGGCGCGATCATGACACCGGTGTACCTCACGTCCACATACGTGCAGGAAGGATTGGGGCAGAACAAAGGCTACGAGTACGCTCGCGGGAAAAACCCTACGCGCGAAGCGTTCGAGCGGAACGTCGCCGCGCTCGAAAACGGCCGGCACGGATTCGCTTTCGCCAGCGGTATGGCTTGCCTCGACTCGATTATGAAGCTCTTACGAGCGGGCGACCACGTGATCTGCGCCGAGAACGTGTACGGTGGGACCTTCCGCCTTTTCGACAAGATTCTTCAAAACTTCGGTCTCTCCTTCTCTTTCATAGACACGCGCGATCCGCAGCGAGTCGCCGATGCCGTCACACCGAAGACACGCGCGATTCTCGTGGAGACGCCGAGCAATCCGTTGATGCGTCTCACCGACATCGCGGCGGTGGCCGAGATCGCGCGTCGCGCGGGCGCTTTGCTCATCGTCGACAACACTTTCGCGTCGCCGTACTTCCAGCGTCCGTTGGAGCTCGGCGCCGACATCGTGTATCACTCGACCACGAAGTATCTGAACGGCCACAGCGACATGATCGGCGGTTGCGCGGTCGTGCGCGACGATGGCCTCGCCGAGCGCCTGCAGTTCATTCACAACGCCGCCGGCGCCGTCGCGGGCCCATTCGACGCCTGGCTCGCGCTGCGAGGGACCAAGACCCTGCACCTTCGCATGCGCCAGCATGACGCGAACGGCCGAGAGGTGGCGAAGTGGCTGGTCGAGCGCGTGGGGCATGAGAACGTGTATTACATCGGGCTCCCGACGCATCCGCAGCACGACCTGGCGCGCCGCCAGATGACCGGCTTCGGTGGAATGATCAGCGTGGAGCTCGGAACGCGCGAACGGGCCGCTCACGTGTTGGAGCGCGTCCGCGTGTTCGCGCTCGCAGAGTCGCTTGGCGGCGTCGAATCGCTGATCAGCCAACCGGCCGGGATGACCCACGCGTCGGTTCCGCCGGATCGACGCGCCGCGCTGGGCCTGAGCGATGGGTTGGTCCGGCTTTCCTGCGGTGTCGAGGATGTGGGCGATCTCCTCGCCGACCTCGAGCAGGCGTTCGAAGGCATCCCGGAAGTGGCGCGTCGCGACGCTGCATCAGGGACCAAGAACCGAGACACAAAGCAGCGCGCGGCGACGTAGTCAGAGGAGTCTCCGTCGCGACTCGGCCTTCAACTCGAGTACCGCCATGCCAAACCGCGTGCCGCTCGTTCAGATCTCGTCCCGCGCCTGGGAGCATCCCGCCGATCGCGCGGCGCTCAATACACTGCGCGCCATTCCCGGCTTCGACGAAGTCGTGCGCAAGGTGGCCGGCTTCTTCGGCGAACGCGGGATTCGCCAGCTCTTCCTTGGCGACGCCGTGAAGGTGACGTCCGGACAGCGGCCCAAGCTCAACGCCATGTGGACGGAGGTGCTCGAGACGCTCGACTGGGCCGAGCGACCGGAGCTCTACGTCACACAGACGCCGGTCGTGAACGCGATGGCCGTTGGCTTCGACAAGCCATTCGTGGTCGTGAATTCGGGAATGCTCGAGACGCTCAGCGAAGAGGAAGTGCGCAGCGTGCTCGGCCACGAGCTCGGCCACATCATGAGCGGGCATCCCACGTACACCACGATCGCCATCATCATCCTGTACTTCGGCGTGAGCAATCTGCCCTTCATCGCGGCCGCGGCGATCTTCCCCTTCCAGCTCGCACTGCTCGAGTGGTATCGCAAGAGCGAGTTCTCGGCGGACGCCGCAGGCTTGCTCACCGAGCAGGATCTGAAAACTGTGATGAGCACGGAGATGAAGCTCGCGGGCGGCAAAGAGTACGGCGACACGCTCCGAGTGGAAGAGTTCATTCGACAGGCCGAGCAGTACGAGACGGGCGGCGACGCGTGGGACACGGTGCTCAAGATCCTCAACACCGTCATGCGCACGCACCCGATGCACACGGTTCGCGCGGCTGAACTGCTGCGCTGGCATCGCGAAGGAGGCTACGACAAGATCCTCGCCGGCGACTACCTGCGCCGCGGCCAGAACGATCCGGAACATCCGCTCAAGGAAGACTATGCGGATGCCGCGGGCTACTACGGCCAGAAGACGCGCGAGACCATCGGACAGTTCAAGGACAGCTTCAACCGCGCCAAGGACGCCGTGAACTCGGCGTGGAAGAGCCGATGAAGGTGCTCGTCGTGGGCGGCGG
>Ga0157372_10005364_pt1 | contig 13622 bp, 11 predicted proteins | sample C55metaG_FD_115307 | JGI IMG/M metagenome (GOLD analysis project Ga0157372, IMG submission 115307) | Corn rhizosphere microbial communities from Kellogg Biological Station, Michigan, USA - C5-5 metaG | ecosystem: Host-associated > Plants > Roots > Rhizosphere > Soil | place: USA: Michigan... | reverse complement strand
GTGATGCCGACCGAGTGCCCGTCCTGCGGCACGCCCCTCGTCCAGCAGAAGGAGGGCGACAAGGACCTCCGCTGTCCCAACACGCAGCGGTGCCCGGCCCAGCTGCTCGAACGGGTCTACCACGTCGCCAGTCGTGGCGCGTTCGACATCGAGGGCCTGGGCTCAGAGGCTGCGCACGCACTGCTCGAGGCCCAGGTGATCTCCGACGAGGGCGACGTGTTCGACCTCGACCGCGACAAGCTGCTGAAGACCGATCTGTTCACGCGCGCGCCGAAGAAGGGCGAGGAGGGCCCCCAGCTGAGCGCGAACGGCGAGGGGCTGCTGGCCAACCTCGGTGAGCGCAGGTCTGTCCCCTTGTGGCGGGTGCTGGTCGCGCTGTCGATCCGTCACGTCGGGCCGACCGCGGCCCGGGCCCTGGCCACGGAGTTCGGCTCGATGGCGGCGATCCGTGGCGCGTCGGAGGCGCAGCTGGCGGCGGCCGAGGGCGTCGGCCCGACGATCGCGGAGTCGGTGATCGAGTGGTTCACCGTCGACTGGCACCGCGCGATCGTCGACAAGTGGGAGGCGGCCGGCGTCAGCATGGCCGACGAGCGGGACGAGTCGACGCCGCGCACGCTCGAGGGCCTGACCGTGGTCGTCACCGGCTCACTGGTCGAGTTCTCGCGCGACTCCGCCAAGGAGGCGATCGTCTCTCGCGGCGGCAAGGCGGCCGGCTCGGTCTCCAAGAACACCGACTACGTCGTGGTCGGTGACAACGCCGGCACCAAGGCCGACAAGGCCGAGCAGCTCGGGGTGCCCGTCCTCGACGAGGGCGGATTCAAGGTGCTGCTGGAGAGCGGGCCTGGCGGGCTCTAGGGTGCCCGGCGACGGCCCGGAGGATGGTTTCCCAGGAGCGCATCAGCGACTCGAGGTGGCCGAGGCCGGGCAGCAGGTTCAGCGTGGCGTCGGGCAGGTGCTCGGCCAGCCAGGCACCGTTGCGCGGCGGCGCGTTGGCGTCACGCTCGCCGTACCAGAGGGTGACCGGGCAGCCGACGTCCTCGACCCGGAAGGGCCAGCGGCCGAAGACCAGCGCCGCGTCCGACAGATAGCCGTCGGGCACCAGGATCGCCTCGCGCGCCGCCGCGGCCACCTCGGCGACCGGGCCCTCGGCGAACGCCCGGTCCCTCGGTGGCAGAGACCCCAGCCAGCGCTCGGCCAGAGCGATGTCGTCGGTGTCCTCAGGGTCGATCATCGAGCGCCAGGCGAGGAACTCGGGACGGAGCCGGGCGAGGTTCTCCGCCGGCGTCCCGGTCGCGAGGGCGTCGTAGAACACCCGGCCCTCGGCATCGAGGCCGTCGCGCGGGTACGGCGGGTCCATCCGTGATGTCTCGCCGGGGGTCGCCACGAGGGCCGCGGTCGTGACCCGGTAGGGCAGCCGCGCCGCGCAGGCGAGGGCGAACGTGCCGCCGACCGACATCCCGATCACTGCGAAGCGGTCCAGGCCCAGCGAGTCGGCGAGCTCGGCGACGTCGCCCACGACCAGCTCGTACGACGGGGTGGCCGGCGTCGAGGCGCCGTAGCCCGGGCGGTTCGCGGCGATCAGCCGCACGCCGGCCGCGTGCGCGGCGTCGTGTCCGGTCCAGGCGGCGCGCCGGGTGTCGGGGCAGCCGTGGAAGAACAGAACCGGTGTGCCTGCGGGGTCGCCGCCCTCGGACCAGGCGAGGGTTCGTCCGTCGCCCAGCGCGAGCGGCATCGGGTCGCCGCCTAGGTGGTGGCCGAGCTGGCCGGCGACGACGGTGTGCCCGGGGTCCTGTCCATCTCCGTGCGCCACAGGTGTGCCCCGAGGGCGGACGCGAGCAGGAGGAAGAAGAACCCGACGATGCGGTGGCCGGTGATCATGGACCACGTCGCCAGCACCGCCACGACACCGAGCATCGACAGCAGGCCGATCCGGGTGTTGGCGACGCGGGCGAAGGCGACCGCGGCGCGCTCGGTGGTGCTCATCCGCCGGAACGTCACGGCCCGGTCGGGCATGGGGACGTGGCGGTCGGCCGGGATCGCGGCGTCGAGGGCCCTGCTCAGGTCCTTGCCCCGCATCCACTCACGTGGCTCGAGCTCCATCATGTCGCCGTCCTGCCCGATCAGGTGCCGCGCACCGTCGCGCCAGGCGAGGAGGGCGACGACATCGGCCAAGCGCATGGACCGCGACACGGCGCCGGTGACGCGTTCGGCGACGTGCTCGTCGACGGAGAACGTCGTGAGGTCGGCCGGCCAGTTCACGTGGCTGTGCTTCTGACCGGTGCCGATCGGGGGGGACTCGGGGAACGTCACCGCCGGGATGGTGCGGCCCAGCGGCGCAGCCTCGGGCAGCCCCACGAGCAGGGACGCGTGCAGCTCGCGGGCGGCGTGGTCGACGCGGGCCGGGTCGGTGTCGTGCAGCCGCTGCAGGAGCTCCTCGTAGGTGACCGGCACCTGGTCGCGCAGGACGGAGTACGCCGCCTCGAGCGCGGTCTCGACCATGGCCGCCGGAGACTCCAGGACCCGGAGTCGCGCCTGCACCGCTTCCTGCACCCACTCACGCGGGACGCCATCGTCCGCCAGGCGCTGGGTGACCTCGAGGGCGGCACGAGCCAGGCTCGGCAGCGTCTCGGGAAGGACGTCCGCACCGGCGCCCACGACCGCGTGCTGGTTGTCGACCTCGGTCATGCCGGACCAGAGACCGTACGCACCACCGCTGTGCCGACGCAGCCCGTCGTGGAGGGAGCGCTCGAGGATGTCGGACAGGAAGCTCGCCTCGTGCGTGCGGGTGACCACGCCGCTGAGCGTGAGCCCGGCCTCGTCGCGGTAGGCCGCCGGTACGACGCGGTCCAGGGGCGTGGCGGTCGGCGCGGGCAGATACTCGCCTGCGGGCAGCGGCAGCGACAGCCCGGCGGGCGGCGGCCCGTCCAGCACCAGAACGGCGTTCGAGGCGCTGAAGGTGCGTCGCGACCGCTCGAGCAGCGAGTGGCCGGTGGCGCGCACCGCGCCGACCTCGGCGTAGCTGGCCACGCCCGGCCCCTTCGCGCCGTACCGCCAGGTCAAAGAGCTGACCAGACCGTCGCGCGGTCCGTGGGCCCGGGCCTGCAGCACGCCGCGCTCGCGGGCGAGCAGGCGCAGGTCGGGCTCACTCAACCAGTGGGCCAGTGCGCCGAGACGCTCCGTGAGCGCCTCGGGCTCTCCGAACGCCGCGAAGTGCGTGAGCAGCATCGAGAGTCGACCCTCGATCGGACGCGTCAGGGTCTCGCGGTCGAGCAGCGCGAGGTGCTCCAGGAGGTGCAGCCATCCCGTCTCAGGCAGCGGCTCGTCTGCCATCCCCTGTCGGAACAGCAGATGGGCGGCAGAAGCCGGGCGTCCCATGTCCACGAAGAAGCAGAGGACGCCGTCGACGTCGGTCTCTTGGACCGTGTGGAGAGCGGTGTTCATAGTCGGCCTGGGGGGTGGCTGGCGTTTGTGCTATCGCTCAGCACGGTAGCGGCGAGACGGCGCCCGTGTAGGCGGTTTGGCCAACCTGGTACCCACGCCCGGCTGGCGTCACCTCATCGGATACCGCGACGGAACCGAATGGTTGGGTCCGCCGACGTCTCCCTAGGATGAACCCATGCCCGAGACCTCCGAGCACACCGGCGCGCCCGAGGACGGTCGCGCGGCGGTGGAGCAGCCGACGCTCTCACGCGAGGAGGTGGCTCACCTCGCCGACCTCGCGCGGATCGACCTGAGCGACGCCGAGCTGGACCACCTCGCTCCACAGCTGAGCGTGATCCTGGACTCGATCGCCTCGATCCAGGGAGTCGCCGGTGACGACGTGCCGCCGACCTCGCACGCGCTCCCGCTGACCAACGTCTTCCGCGACGACGTGGTGCGCCCCGGACTGACCGCCGAGGAGGCGCTGAGCGGCGCGCCCGAGGTCGAGCGGCAGCGGTTCAAGGTGCCGCGGATCCTCGGGGACGAGCAGTGACCGGGGAGGGCGCGACGCGGCCGGCCCCGTCTGTGCGAGCCACTGCGGCGGACCTGTCCGCCGCACTGGAAAGGGGCGAGACCACCAGCGTCGCGATCACCCGGGCCCACCTCGACCGCATCGCCGAGGTCGACGGAGCCGTCCACGCGTTCCTCCAGGTCGACACGGAGGGTGCGCTCCGCGATGCCGCGGCGTCGGACGAGCGGCGCGCTGCCGGCTCGTCGTACGGGCCGCTCGACGGCATCCCGATCGCGGTCAAGGACGTGCTCGCGACCCGTGGCCTGCCGACGACGTGTGGCTCGCGGATCCTCGAGGGCTGGGTTCCGCCGTACGACGCGACCGTGGTCGCGCGCCTGCGGGCGGCCGGGCTGCCGATCCTCGGCAAGACCAACATGGACGAGTTCGCGATGGGCTCCTCGACCGAGCACAGCGCCTTCGGTCCGACCCACAACCCGTGGGACCTCGACCGCATCCCGGGTGGCTCCGGGGGCGGCAGTGCGGCGGCGGTCGCGGCGTACGAGGCGCCCTTCGCGATCGGGACGGACACCGGCGGCTCGATCCGCCAGCCGGGAGCGGTCACCGGCACGGTCGGGGTGAAGCCGACCTATGGCGGCGTGTCGCGCTACGGCCTCATCGCTCTGGCCAACTCGCTCGACCAGGCCGGACCGGTGACCCGCACCGTGCTCGATGCGGCCCTGCTGCACGAGGTGATCGGCGGACACGACCCGCTCGACTCCACCTCGATCGACCGCCCCCTCCCCGCCCTGCTCGACGCCACCCGCCAGGGCGCCGACGGCGACCTGACCGGCGTCCGTATCGGCGTGGTCAGGGAGCTCGGCGGCGAGGGGTACCAGGCCGGCGTGCTCGCGCGCTTCGAGGACTCCGTGGAGCTGATGACCAAGGCGGGGGCCGAGGTCGTCGAGGTCTCCTGCCCGCACTTCGTGCACGCGCTCGCGACGTACTACCTGATCCTGCCGGCCGAGGCGTCGTCGAACCTCGCCCGTTTCGACGCCATGCGCTACGGGCTGCGGGTGACGCCCGCCGGTGACCCGAGCGCCGAGGACGTCATGCGGGCCACCCGCGAGGCGGGCTTCGGAGACGAGGTGAAGCGCCGGATCATCCTGGGCACCTACGCCCTGTCCAGCGGCTACTACGACGCCTACTACGGCCAGGCGCAGAAGGTGCGCACGCTCGTCGCGCGCGACTTCGAGGCGGCGTTCGAGCGGGCCGACGTCCTGGTCAGCCCGACCGCACCGACCACCGCGTTCAAGATCGGCGAGAAGGTCGACGACCCGCTCGCGATGTACCTCAACGACCTGGCCACGATCCCGGCCAACCTGTCCGGCGTGCCGGGCATCTCGATCCCGAGCGGACTGGCCGACGAGGACGGCCTGCCGGCCGGCGTCCAGATCCTCGCGCCGGCGATGGCCGACGACCGGGTCTACCGCGTGGGTGCCGCGCTCGAGGCGCTGCTCGCCCAGGAGTGGGGCGGCTCGTTGCTCGACCAGGCCCCTCCGCTGGGCGAGGGGGCCGGGCTGCGCCCGTCCGGGGACCAAGGAGCCGGAGCATGACCGACACCCTGCTGTCGTACGACGCCGCGCTCGCGGAGTTCGACCCGGCGCTCGGGCTCGAGGTGCACGTCGAGCTGAACACCGCGACCAAGATGTTCTGCGGCTGCCCGACGGCGTTCGGCGCCGAGCCCAACACCCAGACGTGCCCTACCTGCCTCGGCCTGCCGGGCTCGATGCCGGTGGTCAACACGGTGGCCGTGGAGTCCGCGATCCGGATCGGCCTGGCGCTGAACTGCCGGATCGCGGAGTGGTGCCGGTTCGCGCGGAAGAACTACTTCTACCCGGACATGCCGAAGAACTTCCAGACCTCGCAGTACGACGAGCCGATCGCGTTCGACGGCTACATGGACGTCGAGGTGGACGGCGAGACCCACCGGGTCGGCATCGAGCGTGCCCACATGGAGGAGGACACCGGCAAGTCGTTGCACGTGGGTGGCAGCAGCGGCCGCATCCACGGTGCCGACTACTCCCTGGTCGACTACAACCGGGCCGGCATCCCGCTGATCGAGATCGTGACCAAGCCCGTGCTCGGCACGGGCGACAAGGCACCCGAGGTCGCCCGGGCGTACGTCGGCCAGCTGCGCGAGCTGCTGCTCGGCCTCGGCGTGAGCGACGTACGCATGGAGCAGGGGTCGCTGCGCTGCGACGTCAACCTGTCGTTGGCGCCGAAGGGCTCCGGGACGCTGGGCACGCGGACCGAGACCAAGAACGTCAACTCGCTCCGGTCGGTCGAGCGGGCGGCACGCTACGAGGTGCAGCGTCATGCCGCCGTGCTGGCCGGTGGTCGCCGGGTCTTCCAGGAGACCCGACACTGGCACGAGGACACCGGCGTCACCACCAGCGGGCGGGAGAAGTCCGACGCCGACGACTACCGCTACTTCCCCGAGCCCGACCTGGTGCCGGTGGCGCCGAGCCGGGAGTGGGTGGCCGAGCTGCGGGCCACGCTGCCGGAGCCTCCGCACGAGAGGCGCGCGCGCCTCCAGCGGGAATGGGGCTTCTCCGACCTCGAGATGCGGGACACGGTCGGTGCCGGCGCGCTCGGACTCGTCGAGGACACGATCACAGCCGGCACGCCGCCGCAGGCAGCGCGCAAGTGGTGGCTCGGGGAGCTGGCACGACGGGCCAACGAGACCGAGACCGAGATCGGGGCGCTGGGGGTCGTGCCCACCGACGTGGCCCGCGTGCAGTCGCTGGTCGACGAGGGCACCCTCAACGACCAGCTCGCGCGCCAGGTCTTCGACGGTCTGCTCGCGGGCGAGGGCACGCCGGACGAGATAGTTGCGGCCCGGGGACTCGCGATCGTCTCGGACGAGCATGCCCTGAGCGCCGCCGTGGACAGCGCCATCGCCGCCAACCCGGACGTCGCCGACAAGATCCGCGACGGCAAGGTGGCCGCCGCCGGTGCCCTGATCGGTGCGGTGATGAAGGAGATGCGCGGCCAGGCGGACGCCAACCGGGTGCGGGAGCTGATCCTGGAGCGCCTGACCTGATCCTCCGACCACCGGTCCCAGAGGACCTGGTGGGATGCCGTCGGGTCCGGCAGGCTGCCCCCCTGACCACAGGGGGGACAGCATGACCACGAGCCCCGGGAGAAGCCCGACACCAATGAGATGCGGGTGATCCACCGTGTCTTCCGCCGTGAGCTCACGGCCCTGCCCGGACTCGTACGCCGGGTGCCGGACGGCGAGACCGAACGCGCGGAGGTGGTGGCCCGGCACGCGGAGTTCGTGCTGATCGGCCTGCACATCCACCACACCGGCGAGGACGAGAACCTCTGGCCGCTGCTGCTCGAGCGCGCCCGGCCGTCGTCCGATCTGATCCGCACGATGCAGGAGCAGCACGTACGCGTGCACGAGCACGTCGACCGCGCGCAGGAGCTGCTCGCGACGTGGCGACGTACGCCGACTCGCGCGACGGGTGAGGAGTTCGCGACGGCCCTCGAGCAGCTGTCGTCGGCGCTCTTCGAGCACCTCGACCAGGAGGAGCGCGACATCCTCCCGCTCGCCGAGGAGCACGTCAGCGTCGAGGAGTGGGGCCGCCTGGGGGAGCACGGCCGCGACTCGATGTCCCGGGACCAGCTGCCCCTCATGTTCGGCGCCATCCTGGAGGAGGCGAACCCGGACGAGCGCGCCCAGATGCTGAAGCTGCTCCCGCCGCCGATCCGGCTGCTCATGCGCACCCTGGGCGCGCGGCAGTACCGCAGCTACATCTCCCGCGTCCGCGCCGGCTGAGGGTCGCCCGCCGGCGCGCGGCATGGTGCCCCGGCGCCGGTGGCGGAGACCTCCGCAGCGGGTGCTCTACGCTTCCCGGCGTGGGCGGATCGGGGGTGGACCCGGCGCGGGTGGCCGCGCTGAAGGCGCGTGAGGACGCCGCCTTCGTGGCGATGCGTCCGCGCAGCCAGGAGCTGTGGGCCTCCGGGCAGCGGGTGATGCCGAACGGCGTGCCGATGAGCTGGCTGCGCACGTCGTACGACCACCCGCCGCTGTTCATCGAGTCGGCCGCCGGATCGCGGCTGCGTGACGTCGACGGCCACGAGTACGCCGACTTCAACATCGCCGACATGTCCATGTTCACCGGCTACGGCCCGGCTGCCGTGGTCGAGGCGGTGGGCCGGCAGGTCGGCATCGGGTCGCAGTACCTGCTGCCGACCGAGGACTCGATCTGGGTCGCGGGCGAGCTGGGGCGGCGCTACGGGCTGCCTCTGTGGCAGTTCACGCTGGCGGCGACGAGCGCCAACACCGAGGTCATCCGGATCGCCCGGTCCTCGACCGGACGCGAGAAGGTGCTCTTCTTCGATGGCAAGTACCACGGCCACTTCGATGACGTCCTGGTCGAGATCGAGGACGGCCGTCTGGTGCCGGAGGAGGACGGACTGCCGCACGACGTCACGTCCAGGACCCTGGTCGTGCCGTTCAACGACCTCGACGCGCTCGAGCGCGTCCTCGCGGGCCGCGAGGTGGCCGTGGTGATCACCGAGCCCGCGCTCACCAACAACGTCGGCCTCCTGATGCCTGACGACGGATTCCACGAAGGCCTGCGCCGGGTGACCCGGCGTACCGGCACGCTGCTGGTCTACGACGAGACGCATTCGCAGGTCGTCGGTCCCGGCGGGCTCACCCGTCGGTGGGGACTCGCTCCCGACATCGTGACGATCGGCAAGTCGATCGCCGCCGGCATCCCACTGGGCGCCTACGGGATGACCGAGGAGGTGGCGGCCGTCCTGCAGCGCCCGGGTGGTCGCGACGAGGACAAGCCGCAGGTCGCAGTCGGCGGCACGCTGTTCGGCAACCCGGTCTCCATGGCCGCGGCGCGGGCGACCATGGGTGAGGTGTTGACCGACGACGCGTACGTGCACAGTCAGCGCCTCGGCACCCGGCTGGCGGACGGGCTGTCCCAGGTCGTGGCGGACTCGGGGCGGGCGTGGACGACCCACAGGTTCTGGCCGCGCAGCGGGCTGTCGTTCAGCCCGGCCATGCCGCGCACGGCGACCGAGGCGATGGAGAACCTCGACGTGCCGTTGCGGCGGTTGCTGCGCGTGTACCTCGCGAACCGGGGTGTCTGGGACGCCATCGTCGGGGCCGGGCCGACCTGCTCGGTCGCCGCGAGCGACGAGGACGTCGACCTCTACCTCGCCGCCTTCGCCGACCTCGTCGGCGAGCTGACCTGACCTCCCGCCTGGACGGGGTGTCGCGTGACAGGCTGGAGCCGTGGTGCCCGACCCCGTCCCGATCGCCGACTGGTTGCAGCGGGGCACGAGCGATGCGCGGGAGGTCGCCCACCGCTACGACGAGTGGGCGCAGAGCTACGACCAGGACCTGGCCTCCTGGTCGTACCAGGCGCCGACGGCGGTGGCGCAGATCGTCGTCATCCGGCAGCCCGACGCGGCCTCGGTGCTGGACGTCGGATGCGGCACCGGGCTCGTCGGCCGCGCGCTGCGCGCACGCGGGTTCGCCGGACGGATCCTCGGGCTCGACCTCTCGCGGGCGTCACTCGAGCTCGCTCGGCGGTGCGGAGCGTATGACTCGCTCGCGCCCGCAGACCTCCAGCAGCCGCTCGGCCTCGAGAACGGCGGCGTGGACGCGGTCGTCTGTGTGGGGGTGATGACCTACCTCCCGGACGTCGAGGCGGTGTGGCGAGAGCTCGCGCGGGTGGTCCGGCCGGGCGGACTCGTGGTCGTGACGCAGCGCGAGGACCTCTGGCACACCCGCGCGTGCCGAGCCGTGGTCGACCGGCTGCAGAGCGAGGGCGTGTGGACCCCGCTGGAGATCGCGGGCCCGGCCCCCTACCTGCCGAAGGGCTACGGGGGGACGCCGGAGGTCGGCTGCTACTACCTGACCGCGCTCGTCGGCTGACTCCGCGGGGGCCGACGGTGCGTAGGCGTCGTCGACGATCCGGCCGCCTGCGGCGAGCGCCGCCGCCACGCGCGCGCCGGCGTACCCGAGTGCGACGGACAGTCGACGTGCATCGCGTGCCGGAGCGGCTCGTCCGCGTCGAGGTGCTGCATCCAGACCGTCCAGCCGCGACCGAGCGGGTCGACGGCGTTGTCCTCCGCCAGCCCCGCTCGCTCATGCCCGCCTCCGATGCCTGCCTCCCGTACGGCGGTGGTGCAGCGCGTCCGATCCAAGGACGGCGCCGCAGGCGCGTCAACCGCGGGGCGACCGACCACCCGACGACCGGGGTTGTCGACACGGGCCGGGGAGGGGATAGCCTGCCGGTGATACATCCAGCACGCCCGTGGCGGGGGAAGCCGGTCGAAGTCCGGCGCTGACCCGCAACCGTAGGTCGTGTCCTTCTCGTGGGGCGCGGCGAGCCGGAGCACCCGACACGACGCGTCCCTAACACACGCTGTCGAGGAACGCAGCGGGTGGGTTCCCGCCCCGACCCGGGGCCCCTGCCCGCTGTCGCAGCGGGAAGGAACCCATGTCCCCTCTCTCAGTCACCCGACGTACCGGTACGGCGCTCGTCGCGTCCGTCCTGGCCGTCGCCCTGGTCGCGGGCGGCGACCCAGCACACGCCGTCCCCGCGTCGTCCCCCGCGGGTCACGGCGCGACCTGGCTCGCCCACCAGCTCGACAGGCAGGGCCTGATCCACAATCCCAACTTCGGTGGCTTCGACGACTACGGCCTGACCATCGACACCGTCTTCGGCATGAAGGCGATCGGCGGGCACAGGTCGGACGTCGCGAAGGCGCGCAGGGCGCTCTCGAAGCACGTGCCCAACTACACGACCGGTGTCGACTTCGGCAGCACGGCCGTGTTCGCCGGGGCCGTCGCCAAGCTGCTCGTGCTGGCCCAGTCGACCGGCGGCGGGGGGCGTCACTTCGGCCACACGAACCTGGTCCGCAGGCTCAACCACCGGGTGATCACGTCGGGCCCGTCCACGGGGCGCATCCAGGACGTCGAGGACCCGGCCAACAGCATCGCGGACTCCGCGAACGTGATCGGCCAGATCTTCGCCGCTCGCGGGCTGCTGAAGGCGGGCAGCCCCCAGGGGGCGACCGCTCTGAAGTTCCTGTTGAAGCAGCAGTGCGGCACCGGCTTCTTCCGGCTCACGTTCAACACCGACAAGAGCGCCCGCGACCAGGGCTGCGGCACGGGTGACCACCCGGACACCGACGTGACCGCGCTCGCGGTGGTCGAGCTGGCACCGGTCGCACAGGGTCACGGGAAGCTGAACCGTGCGCTCCGCGACGCGACCCGGTGGTTGAAGCGCCACCAGCACGCGAACGGCAGCCTCGGCGGTGCCGGGCCCACGTCGCGGGCCAACGCCAACAGCACCGGGCTCGCGGGCTGGGCCTTCCTCACCGAGGGCACCTGCGGCGCGGCCCGGCACGCGGCCGGCTGGCTGGCCGAGCTCCAGGTCACGGGCCACCTGTCCGGGACGCCGCTCGCCGGTGAGCGTGGCGCCATCGCCTACGACCATGCCGCGTTGAGGCTCGCGAAGAAGGACGGGATCGACAAGACGTCACGCGACCAGTGGCGTCGTGCCGGCTCGCAGGCGGCGCCCGCCCTGCTCGCCCTGACGCGTTGCCGATCCTGACGCGCGTGCCGACCCGGCTCGTCGTACGCCTCGCCGCCGCGGTCCTCGTGGCCGCGGCGGTGGGGCTCGGCGTGCCCGGAGCGGCGCAGGCGACGACCTGCGCCGACGCGCACGGCGTCTCGGTCGTCGTCGACTTCCACGAGCTGGGCGGTGGTGTCCGGACCGCCTGCGACACGGGGGGTGCCGGCGAGACGGCCGACGCCCAGCTCAGGGACGTCGGCCATGCCTTGACCTACGTCCAGCGACAGCCCGGGTTCATCTGCCGCATCGACGGCAGGCCCGCGAACGACGCATGCGTCAACACCCCGCCCGCCGACGCCTACTGGTCCCTGTGGTGGTCGGACGGGACGTCGGGGAAGTGGAGCTATGCCTCCCAGGGTGCGAGCTCGCTGAAGGTCCCCGACGGTGGGTACGTCGGGATGTCCTGGCAGGGCCGTGGCGCGAAGTCCCCACCCGGAGCCCCGCCCACCGCTCATCGGGACCAGCCGACGTCGGGACCGACCACGCATCCGCCGTCTTCTCACCCGTCGACGTCGACGAGCCCCGGTCAGGCTCCCTCGCCGGCGTCGTCAGCGTCGTCCTCGTCGGCGCCGGGTGACCCGGGCGCCAGCTCGTCGCCCGGCGCCGGGCCGGCCTCCGGCCACCGGGCGGACGGCGATGACGGGAAGCACCACGACCCCACACCGTCGAACGGCGGCGGACCGGGCACGGGCCAGGGGCCGGACCGGACCGAGGGGTCCGGGCCGAGCGGAGAGGTCAGCTCCGGGAGTCCCGACACCGGCGGCTCGGCCTCCGACGGGCTGCCCGGCTGGGTCGCCCCGCTCGCGATCGCGGTGCTGTTCGTCGGCGCCGGCACGATCGTCCTCGCTCGCCGAGGAAGCAGCGGCGGCGGGTGATGCACGCTCGCCTTGCCCGACTCGGGACCGCCCGGCTGCCACGCGACCTCCACCCGGTCGCGTGGTGGGTGTGGGCGCTCGGGCTGGCGGCGGCGGCGTCGTTCACCACCAACCCCTACCTGCTGCTCCTCCTGATCGGGGTGGCGTGCCTCGTGGTCGCGGCCCGGCGCAGCGCGCAACCCTGGGCGGACTCGTTCCGGCTGTACCTCTGGCTCGGCGTCGCGATCGTGGTCATCCGGGTGCTGTTCCGGATCCTGCTGGGCGGAGGGGACGGCGGCCGGGTGCTGCTGCACCTGCCCGCGTTCCCGCTTCCGCACTGGACGCTCGGGCTCCGGCTGCTCGGCTCGGTCACCCAGGAGTCGCTGCTGGCCGGGCTGTACGACGGGCTGCGGCTGGCCGCGGTCGTGATCTGTGTCGGGTCGGCCAACGCGCTGGCGAACCCCAAGCGGCTGCTGCGCTCGGTGCCGCCGGCGCTGTACGAGATCGGCAGTGCGCTGGTCGTGGCCGTCACCGTGCTGCCGCAGCTGGCCGAGAGCTTCCGCCGCGTGCGCGCGGCCCAGACCCTGCGTGGAGGCGACACCGGCCGGGTGCGCGGGCTTCGGCGGCTGCTGGTGCCCGTGCTGGAGGACTCGTTGGAGCGGTCGCTCTCCCTCGCGGCGGGGATGGACACTCGCGGCTACGGCCGCACGTCCGGCGCGACGCCGCGCGAACGTCGTACCACCGGAGGGCTGATGCTGCTCGGCCTGTGCGCCCTGGCGATCGGTGTGTACGGCGGCCTCGACCAGACGACGCCGTCCTGGCTCGGCCGGCCGATGCTGCTGCTCGGCGTGGTGGTGTCCGCCGTCGCCGTCCGGCTGGCCGGTCGCCGGGTGGGGCGGAGCCGCTACCGTCCGGACCGCTGGCGCTGGCCGGAGCTGGTCGTGGCGGCCTCGGGCGTCCTGGTCGGCGCCGCCGGCTGGTGGATCTCCCGGCACCAGCTGACGATCGCCTACCCGTCGCTCCTGGTGGCGCCGACGCTCAGCCTGCTGGCTCTCGTGATGGTGATCGTCGCCGTGGCCGGCGCGCTGTGCTCCCCGCACCCTGCGGCGACCGCCCCGCTCGAGGGGGGTGTGGCGTGATCGAGCTGCGCGACCTCGGGTTCCG
>Ga0157372_10005362_pt1 | contig 13623 bp, 10 predicted proteins | sample C55metaG_FD_115307 | JGI IMG/M metagenome (GOLD analysis project Ga0157372, IMG submission 115307) | Corn rhizosphere microbial communities from Kellogg Biological Station, Michigan, USA - C5-5 metaG | ecosystem: Host-associated > Plants > Roots > Rhizosphere > Soil | place: USA: Michigan... | reverse complement strand
CCTGGCGGGCGCGGCCGGCGATGGCTTCGCTCGTGCAAGTGTTCGCCGGGCGAATAGCTCAGTTGGTTAGAGCGCCTGCCTTACACGCAGGATGTCGGGGGTTCGAGTCCCTCTTCGCCCATGTAGTTCGAGGTTCCAGGCCCCGGAAGGACCCTGCCCAGCCTGCCGGGGTATGTTCGATCAACGCTTTGGAGGAACGACAGTGAAGGCTTCCCATCGCTTTGCGCTTCCGGCCGCCAGCCTCGCCGTAGCGTTGATCGCGTCGACCGCTCCGGCGGTTGCACGCGCCCAGCGCGGACAGGCGCCCGGTCCCGATACGCCCCGCATTCTGGTCACCAACTTTCGCGGTGACCGCGAAGCCGGGGTGAAGCTGGCCGATGCCATCCGTGACCGGATCGGCAACGAGTTCAGCGCCCGTACGCTCTACGCCACGCCCAAGAAGGACATCGAGAACACGCTCAAGCAGTCGGGCTACCCGTCCGATTCCGCGCTGAGCCCCAACGATGCGAAGGAGCTGGCCAAGCTCGTCCGCGCCGACGAGATCATCGACGGCTCGGTCACCAAGACGCCGACCGGCTACCGCGTGCAGTCGCGCTTCTTCCTGCCGCGCGACGTCTCCCTCGCCCAGCCGCTGTTGACGGCCGAAACGAACGACCTCGGCGACGTCGCCAAGCAGATCGTCAAGGAATACGACAACGCCCGCAAGCAGCTCCAGGCCAATCGCGAGTGCGAGAACGACATTCGCGATGGGAAGATCGACGCGGCCATCGCGGCGGCGCGCAAGGGAATCCAGCAGTATCCCAGGGCCACGCTCGCGCGGCTCTGCCTGGCCAGCGCCTATCAGGCCATCAAGGGCAGCGCGGACTCCTCCACCAAGTCGTGGTGGGCGGATTCGGTGATCGCGGTAACGAAGGAGGTCACCCAGCTCGATCCGCGCAGCAAGATCGCCTACACGCTGCAGTACGACGCGTACAAGGTGAAGAACGACACCACCAACTTCCTGAACTCGCTGATCGGAATGATGAACGCCGATCCGAGCAATACGTCGCTCCGTGAGTCGGTCATCGCCGAGCTCGTGACGTTGGGCAAGGCAGAGATGGCGGTGCCGTCGGCCAAGCAGCTGGTGACCGAAAACCCGGGTGACCCGCAGTACGCGCGCACCTACTGGCTCGTGCTCCGCGCGGCGAACAACTACAAGGAGTCGGTGCCCGCCGGTATCGCGTACGTCGCGCTCGATTCGGCGGCGGCTGATTCCAACTACTTCTTCCGTCAGGTCGCTGACCTACGCGCGGACAGCGCATACGCCAAGGCAGCGGAATTCGCAGCGACGGGCATCGCCAAGTTCCCGAAGAGTGGGACGCTCTGGCTGCAGAAGGCCCAGAACGAGCGGAGCGCCGGTCAGCTTCCCGCGGCCAAGGCGTCGCTCCAGCGCGCGCTCGAGCTCGATCCGAAGGCGTCGGGCGCGAACCTGCTGCTCGCGCAGATCTACGTCGACCTCAATCAGCCGGACAGCGCGGTCGCCGCGGTGAAGGCGGATGCGGCGATCGATCCGAGCGGCAAGGCGCGCGACGCGCAGTTCCTGCTCGGTATCGGCCTTACGGGCTACAAGGCCGGCGTCGCATCCAAGAACGTCGCAGACTTCCAGAAGGCGCTGGGCATTCTGCAGGCGTCCGACGAACTGAATCCGACGCCGGAGGCGAAGTTCTACTCCGCCGTGTCGGCCTTCTCCGTGCTGCAGCAGCTCGGTGCGTCGCTGCCGACCTCGAAGTCGTGCACCGATGCCAAGCTCGGCCAGGACATGCTGGTCGTCGTGAGCACCAACATGCCGCAGGGTGGTTCGGTGAGCCCGGATGCGGCCAAGCAGATCCTGAGCGCGGTGCCGCAGTACCAGGCGTTCTTCGACGGGTCGGCAAAGCGTTACTGCAAGTAAGCAGGACCGATAGAGCGATAGACCGAAAGACCGAAAGACCGGAAGACCGGAAGACCGATAGACCGAAAGGGCACACCGTATTCGATTCGGTGTGCCCTTTCGCCGTTTCGGTCCACCGGTCCACCGGTCCACCGGTCCACCGGTCCACCGGTCGACCGGTCCGCCGGTCACGCCTCCTCGCCCGGCAGATGCTGCACGTGTACCAGCAGATCGGCCCGCCGAGCGCGATAGTCGCACACGGTGGCTTCCACCGCCTCGCCATCGAGATTCACGCTCAGAACCTCTGACCCAGTCACCTTGAGCCACGGCAGCTGCGCGTAGTGCACCCCAGGCAGTCCCAGATGCTCGCCGCGCTTCACCTGCACTGCGAGCCGTGCGAAATCGCGTCGCGACATCGCTTCGATCACGCAGAGATCCAGCAGGCCGTCGGTCACGCTCGCATCGGGCGTCATCATGGTGCCCCCGCCCGTGACCCGCGCGCTGCCCACGGCAAAGGCGAGAAAGTCCACATCGAGATCGAAGCCGGCGCTCGAGAAGCGCGCATGTCGGGTCTGGTCGCTGGCCAGCTTGCGAATGGCCATGATGGCGTAGGCCAGGGGGCCGAACGACGCCTTGAAGTCCGCGGGCGTTTCCGCCGTGGCTTCGGCGCCCACGCCGCCGGTGGAAACGTTGAGGAACCGGCGTCCGTTCATCGATGCGGTGTCGATGCGCACGGGCTTGCGACGGAGGATAACATCCATGGCATGATCAGCGTCCTCCGGAATCCCCGTCTGTCGCGCGAAGTCGTTGGCCGTGCCAAGAGGTACGACGCCGAGCGGCACGTCGCGGCCGTCGAGGCCATTCACCACCTCGTTCAGGGTGCCGTCCCCCCCGCACGCCACGACGACGTCCGTGCCGCGGTCCGCGGCGTCGGCGGTGAGGTACGTTCCCGCGCCGACATCCCACGTGACGTGTACTTCCACGGCATGGCCACGCTCGCGCACCCACGACACCATGCGCCGGAGATCCTCATGGTCGGCGCGCGCGCCGTGAACGATGAACGTGATGTGCTTGCGGACGCTGGCCATTGCTCGAGCGTGTGGATCCGGATGCGCGCGGGTTTCCCGACTCGCGCCGATGTGATAAGATGACCGCTCGCTCGCGCGACATCCACGAGCCGTCGGATTGGGATAGCGAATATCATGCGCCGGCGCTGGTCGGGCCGGTGCTCGAGCTACTCGGCGGCTCGGCGCTCGTTCTCGACGGCACGCTGGGCGGCGGGGGTCATTCCGCGGCGCTGCTCGCCGCGGGCGTTCGACGCGTCATCGGAATCGACCGCGATCCCGATGCGCTCGCGGCGGCCGCGGCGCGCCTGGCCGACGCCGTGGCGTCCGGCCGATTCATCGCGCTCACCGGCAACTACGCCGGCCTCGACGCGATCCCCGCGCTCGATGGACTTCTTTTCGACGGTATCCTGCTGGATCTCGGCATCTCCTCGCACCAGATCGACGACGCTTCGCGCGGCTTCTCCTTCCGGGAGGGCGCGCCGCTGGACATGCGCATGGGTGCGGATGCGGCGCAATCCGCCGCCGAACTGCTGGACGACGCCGACGAAGGTGAGCTCGCGCGCATCTTCCGCGAGTACGGGGACGAACCGCGCGCCGCACGACTGGCGCGAGAGATCGTGCGTCGCCGCGCAACGCGCCGGTTCGCCACGAGCGATGATCTGGTGGGTGCAATTCGCGCCGCGCTCGGCCCGCGCAGCGGGGCGCCGGAGTTCGCGCGGCTCTTCCAGGCGGTGCGCATCGCCGTCAACGAGGAGCTCACGGGACTGCAACGAGCGCTCCCCCGGTTGCGCGATCGTCTGGCGCCGCGCGGCATCCTCGCCGTGATGTCGTATCACTCGGGCGAAGACAGGATGGTGAAGCACGCATTCCGTGACTGGAGCCGCGACTGCGTGTGTCCACCGAGGCAGCCGATGTGCACCTGCGGCGGCGCGAACGCGCTCGGCGAGGTACTGACGCGCCGGGCCGTCGTGGCCGACGCCAACGAGGTCGCGCGGAACCCGCGCGCCCGCAGTGCGAAGCTCCGGGCATGGCGCCGCGCCGCGTAAGGGGGAAGGGAAGCGGGCGCGGCCGTCTCGCCCTGATCCTTCTCGGTTTCCTCCTCATCGCCTCGGGCGTCATTCTCCGCCGTACGTGGGGCATCGCCGCCGCGACACAACTCCGCCAGCTCGAGCAGAAGCGTGCCGCCCTCGTGGCGGAGCGGCTCCGGCTCGAGGGCGAGGTGCGTGCTGCCGCGAGTCGCTCCACGCTCCAGCCGATCGCCGAGCAGCGACTGCAGATGCACGTTCCGTCCGACAGTCAGGTCATCATCATCACTCGCACGCCTGCCCCGCCGAATGACGCGCCCTAGCCGCGTCGGGCTGGTGCACATGGTGCTGGCCCTCTTCGCGATCGCGATCGTGGTCAAGTCGGCGCGCATCCAGCTCGGGCAGCGTGCGCGCTGGGCCGCGCGCGCGGAACGGCAGCAGAGCACGGAACGCGTCGTCCCCGCGCCGCGCGGCGACATCCTCGATGCCGAGGGGAACACCCTCGCCCAGAGTCGCGAGACGGTGAAGCTCGACGTCGCGCCCCCCGAGGTGCGGGACCGCGCGGCGCTGCACGCGGCGTTGCTCAAGGTGGGCGCGCCCGCGGAGTTCGCGCGCCGCGCAGCGGACGCGTCACGAAAGTGGGTCACCATCCCGGGCCGCTATCTCGCCGCCGACGTGACGCGCATTTCGGCGATGCATGGCGTGTATACGACGCCGGTGATCGAGCGGGCCTACTCGTCGAGCGCCGGCACCCGCCGCATCATCGGCCACGTGGACAACGACGGGCGCGCGCTGGACGGCGTGGAGCTCGCGCTGGACAGCGTGCTGGCCGGTCGCCCGGGCAGCGTGACCGTCATGCGCGACGGGCGCGGACGGAAGTTCGAGTCGCCCACGGCCCCCAGTGTGACGCCGATCACCGGAAATACGGTGATGCTCACGATCAACCAGCAGCTCCAGGAGATCGCCGAGCGGGCGCTGGCCGACGCGGTGACGCGCATGAGCGCCGAGGGAGGCGACGTGGTCGTCGTCGACCCGGCCAACGGCGACGTGCTGGCGATGGCGAGCCAGCGCGACGATCCGCGCGCCACGGCATCCACCGCGCTCACCGAGCCGTACGAGCCTGGTTCCACGATGAAGCCGTTCATCGCCGCCACGCTGCTCGAGAAGGGGCGCGCCAGGGAGACGGACGTCGTCAACACGTACAACGGGCAGTTCACCATCAACGGCCGCACCATCACCGACGAGCACGAGGCGCCGCGTCTGTCGCTGGCCGATGTGCTGCGCTTCTCCAGCAACATCGGCATCGTGCAGTTCGCACTGCGCCTCACACCGGGCGAGGAGTATCAGGCGCTGCGCGACTTCGGCTTCGGGATGGCGACCGGCCTTGCCTATCCGGTGGAAGCGTCCGGCACCCTGCGCGAGCCGGCGCGCTGGTCCAAGCAGTCGGCCAACTCGCTGGCGATGGGCTACGAAGTAGCGGTCACGCCGCTCCAGCTCGCGACGGCGTACGCCGCCCTCGCCAACGGCGGCGAGCTGCTCCAGCCGCAGCTCGTTCGCGAGATCCGCACGCCGGAAGGCGACGTGCTCTACAAGCGAGAGCGGCGCGTGGTGCGGCGCGTGATCTCCCCGGCGGTGGCGCGACGCGTGCGTACGATGCTGCTCGGCGTTGTCGAGGGTGGTACGGCCGTTCGCGCCGACCTTGGCAGCTTTGCACTGGCGGGCAAGACGGGCACGACGCGCCGCATCGTGAACGGCCGCTACGCCGGCAACGGGCACATTGCCTCCTTCGTCGGGCTCTTTCCCGCCGATCGGCCCCAGTTCGTGATCCTCGTGAAGATCATCAATCCGAAGGGCGCCTACGTGGGCGGGCTCACGGCAGCGCCGGTAACGAAGGCAGTGCTCGAGGCCGCGCTCGCCTCGCGCAACGCTGCCCTCGATCGCGGCACCCTCGCCGCCAGCCGTCGGGACAAGCCGGTCACGCCGAGACTGGACGCCGATAGCGCCCGCAGCGCGCGCGTGGCCGAGACCGACGAGTCGGGCACAACGCCGTTCGTGGCGCTGCTGCCGGCGCCGAAACTTCCCGCTGCTCGCCCGCTCCCGCCGCGCCCCGTGCCGGCCGTGGAGGGGCTGCCCATTCGGCGCGCGGTGCATGCACTCAACGCGGCGGGCTTCCGCGTGCAGCTCGTCAGCGGCTCGTCGGGAGCTACGGTGCCGGCCGCCGGCACGGTGGCTCCTGCGGGCACGCTCGTTCGCCTGCCACTCGCACCGTGACCAGCGTCACACTGCGGTCCATCGTCGATGCATTGCGCAACGCGGAGCTCCTCGAGGGCACGCGCGGCGACCTGCCGGCGCGGACCGAGCTGATCACGGACGACAGTCGCGCGGTACGACCAGGTACGCTGTTCGTGGCCGTGCGCGGTGCGGAGCGCGACGGACACGACTACCTCGACGCCGCTGCGGCAGCGGGCGCCGCGGCGGTGATCGTGGAGGATCCCTCGCGCACGACACTGCCGGCCATCGTCGTCCGCGAAACGCGCCGCGCCGCGTCGATCGCCGCCGCCGCGTTCCATCGGTTCCCGGCGCGCGAGCTGCGGCTGGTGGGCGTTACCGGCACCAATGGCAAGACGACGACGGTCGGCATGCTGCGCCACCTCCTCGACGCGCCCGGCGCGCGCGCCGCATCCATCGGCACACTCGGCGTGCTGATCGGCTCGGAAGGTGCCGCGCTTCCGGGCGGCAGCGGTCTCACGACACCGGGCCCGATCGAGCTGCAGCGCATCCTTCGTGAGCTCGTGGACGCCGGCATCCGCACCGTCGCCATGGAAACGTCCTCGCACGCGCTGCACCAGCACCGGCTGGACACGCTCCGCTTCGACGCGGCGGTATTCACGAACCTCACGCGCGACCATCTCGATTATCACGGCACGATGGACGCGTACTTCGCCGCCAAGGCGATGCTCGTCGATCTGCTTTCCGACGGGGGTGTCGCCGTGACCAACGCCGACGACGCAGCGTGGGATGCGCTTCCGCCGGCGCCGAGGCGCGTGACGTTCGGGCATCGTACCGACGCCGACGTACGCGCCGAGCAGGTGCGCTTCATGCCTCGCGGCAGCAGCTGGACGCTCGTCGCAGGCGACGAACGACACGCCGTCACCCTTCCGCTCATCGGCGACTTCAACGTCGACAATGCGCTCGCCGCCGCGGCGGCGGCCTGGTCGCTTGGCATGCCGACGGCGGAGATCGCCGGGAAGCTGCGCGAAATGCCCCAGGTCCCGGGGCGGCTGGAGATCCTGAGCGAACAACCGGTGGTGCTGCGCGACTACGCCCACACGCCCGACGCGCTCGAGCGCGCCCTCCACGCGGTTCGTCCCTTCGCGACCAACCGGCTGATCGTGGTTTTCGGCTGCGGCGGCGATCGCGATCGCGGCAAGCGCCCGGAGATGGGGCGCATCGCACAGTGCGGCGCCGACCTTGCCATTGTGACGAGCGACAATCCGCGCACGGAGGACCCGGAGCGGATCCTCGACGACATCGAAGCGGGCATGACCGCAGGAGCGCACGAGCGCATCGAGGAACGCAGGTCGGCGATCGCGCGCGCCGCGACCATCGCTGGCGACGGCGACGTGGTGCTGCTCGCCGGCAAGGGGCACGAGACATACCAGGTACGAGGCACCGTGAAATACCCATTCGACGAGCGCGAGATCGTGCGCGACATCCTCCGCGAGAGCAGCGTGACGAGGACGCACTGATGGCCGACGCGTCCACACCGCAAGCGAGCGCGCTCGCGCAGCCGGAGTTCTGGAACCTCGACCGGGTGGCCGACGCGCTCGGCACCGGCCCGCGCGGGGAGACGCGGCTGTCGCGCATCTCCACCGACACCCGTGCCGTGTCGCCGCAGAGCTGCTTCGTCGCGCTCCGCGGAGAGCGCTTCGATGCGCACGACTTCCTGAAGCAGGCGGTGGAAAGCGGCGCTGCCGCCCTCGTCGTCAGTGACGCGTCGCGCGCCGAGGGACTCGGCGTCCCGGTGTACGTGGTCGACGACACCCTGGTCGCGCTGGGCGCACTGGCCACGTACCGGCGGCGCGCTTGGGGCAAGCCAGTGATCGGCGTGGTCGGCACGAACGGGAAGACGAGCACCAAGGAGCTGTTGCGTGCCGCGCTCGGCGCCGCTCGCCAGGTGCATGCGACCACCGGCAACTACAACAACCTCGTTGGCGTGCCGCTCACCCTCTTTGCCCTTCCGCGCGAGGCGGACGTCGCCGTGATCGAGATGGGCACCAATCAGCCGGGCGAAGTCGCGCGGCTCCGTGCCATCGTCGAGCCGGACGTGGTGGTCATCACCTCCATCGCCGAGGAGCATCTCGAGGGGCTCGGCGATCTCGAAGGCGTGCTGCGTGAAGAGGTGTCGGCGTGCGACGGCGTCCCGCTAGCCGTCGTGCCGAGTGCGCAGCCGGAAATCGGCGAGTCGGCTCGCGGCCGTGCCCAGCGCGTCGTCAACACGGGCCTCGACAGCGGCGACGTACGGCCATCGGCGTGGGGGATCGAGCCGGACGGCCGCGGGTGGCTGGACTTCAACGACGTACACGTTCAGGTGCCGCTGCGCGGCGTGCACAACCTGCGCAACGCGATGCTTGCGCTCACGGTGGCGCGCGAGCAGGGAGTGTCGGTCACCGATGCCGCACGCGGAATTGCGGCGATGCCGGCACCACCGATGCGTGTGAACTTCGAGTCGTACGGCAGCAGCCTCGTGATCAACGACGCGTACAACTCCAATCCCGGCTCGGCGCGTGTGGCGCTCGAGCTGCTGGAGCACGCCGGCCAGGGACGCCAACGGGTCGCCGTACTGGGCACGATGCTCGAGCTCGGACCGCAGGCCGATCGTCTCCACGACGATGTGGCGCGCGCGGCGCTCGCCCTGCCGCTCGAAGTCGTGGCGGGCGTCGGCGCATTTGCCGATGCCCTCAAGCGTGTTGCGCCGGACGACGCGCGCGTCGTCGGTGGTGCCGATCCGGACGCGGCCTGGAGTGCGCTCCGTTCGCGGCTCTCGCCGGACGCCGTTATTCTCCTCAAGGGCTCGCGCGGTGTGCGGCTCGAGCGGCTGGTTCCCCTCATCTCGGAATGGGCGTCCGCGCCACGCTGAACGGCCGACGCGCACCCACCACCTCGTCCACTACCGGGTCACGTGCTCTACTACCTGCTCATCCCGCTCGTCCCGCGCTTCCACGCGCTGAACATTTTCAACTACATCACCTTCCGTGCGGCGGGCGCGGCGGTGACGGCGATCCTGCTCAGCTTCCTCGTCGGGCCGCTGATCCTGAAGAAGCTGAACGTGGCGTCCAACTACCAGGTGGTGCGCGAGGGCACGCCGGACTCGCACGCGGCGAAGGCGCGCACTCCAACGATGGGCGGGCTGATCTTCCTGTTCTCGTCGGTGGTGGCGACGCTGCTCTGGGCCCGGTTGTTCAGCCACTACGTCATCCTCGCCCTGCTCGTCACGGCCGGCATGGGCGCCATCGGCTTCGTCGATGACACGCTCAAGCTCAAGCAGAAGCGACTCGGCCTGAAGAACGAAGGCCTCGTCGAACGCTACAAGCTGGTCGGACAGGTGATCATCGGTCTCGCGCTCGGCACCTACCTCGCGCTGCATCCGCTGTCGCCGAACCTTCCCGGCGCGTCCACCACGCTGCCGTTCTACAAGTACTTGCTCATCGGCCCGCTCCCCGGATTCGCCTTCCTGTACGTGCTGTGGGTGACGTTCATCACCACGGGCGTGAGCAATGCGGTGAATTTCACCGACGGCCTCGACGGCCTCGCCGCAGGGCTGAGCGCGATCGCATTCGCCACGCTCGGCGTCTTTGCGTACGTCATCGGCCGCGTGGATGCCAGCCGTTATCTCGGCATCTTCTATCTCCAGCATTCCGGCGAGCTGACCATCTATTGCATGGCGATGGTGGGAGCGCTGATCGGCTTCCTCTGGTACAACACGTTTCCGGCGCAGGTGTTCATGGGCGACACCGGATCCCTCGCGCTCGGCGGAGCGCTCGGCGCCGTGAGTATCCTGCTCAAGTCGGAGTTCCTGCTCGTCTTCATCGGCTTCGTCTACTTCGCCGAAATGATGTCGGTCATCCTCCAGCGTTTCGGATTCAAGTACCGTCGCCGTCGCTACGGACTGGAGTACGCGCAGAAGAACCGCATCTTCCTCCGAGCGCCCCTGCATCACCACTTCGAGGTGAAGGGGTGGAGCGAACAGCAGGTGGTGGTGCGATTTTGGATTCTCGGCATTCTCGGCGCCTTCATGGCGTTCTCCACGCTCAAGCTGCGCTAGATGCCGGTTCGCTCCCTCTCTGAAGCGCTTCCCGCCGGCTGGACGCGCGGCGAGATCAGCGTGCTCGGCCTCGCGCGCAGCGGGCGCGCCGCGGCCGAACTGCTGCGCCGCGCGGGCGGCCACGTATATGCCAGCGACGCGGGCAGCGGCGGTGCGGTGGAGATGGCCGAGCGCGCGCTCGCGCCGATCGGCGTCGCGGTCCAGAGCGGTGGACACGACCTGGCTCGCATCGCGCGAAGTTCGCTCGTCGTCGCCAGTCCTGGCATTCCGCCGGAGGCACCGCCACTCGCCGCCGCGCGTGACGCCGGCGTGCCGATCGTCGGGGAGCTCGAAGTGGCGCTGCACTTCCTGCCTCACCAGCGGTACATCGCCATCACCGGCACCAATGGCAAGACGACGACGACCGCGATCACGCATCGGCTTCTCGAGGGCCTGGGCTACGATGCGGTTGCCGCAGGCAACATCGGCACACCGCTCGCCGAAATTGCCCTGCGCGACACGGCGCCCGACTGGATCGCGCTCGAGACGTCGAGCTTCCAGCTGCACGACACGCCGAGCATTGCGCCGACGGCGGGCGTGCTCACCAACCTGTCGGCCAACCACCTCGATCGGTACGCGAGCGTGGACGCGTACTTCGGCGACAAGGCGCAGCTCTTCCGGAACGCGACCGACCATTCGGTGTGGGTGAGCAACGCCGACGACGACGCTGTCCAGCAGCTGGTGGCAGGAGTGCCGGGACGACACCTGCGGTTCACGGTGAGCGCCGGCGCGTCGGACGGCTATTTCGACCGGTCGCGAAACGAGCTCGTCGCACTCGGGGAGCCGCTGGTCGCGCGCAGCGAGCTTACGCTGCTCGGAGATCACAACGTGGCCAATGCGCTCGCCGCTGCGCTCGCGGTGATGGGCGCGGACGAAACGCATGCATCGGCGGACGGGCGCGCGAAGATCGCCCAGGCGCTCCGCGCGTTCCGGGCCCTCGAGCATCGCATCGAGCCGGCAGGCTGCTACGAGGGCGTGGAGTGGATCAACGATTCCAAGTCCACCAACGTGGCCTCGACGCTCGTTGCACTGAAGGGAATGGAGCAGCCGACCGTGCTGCTGCTTGGCGGGCGTCACAAGGGTGAGCCGTACGACGCCCTCGCGCCGGAACTGACGCGCACGGTCAAGCTCGTCCTCGCCTACGGCGAAGCGGCGCCGATCGTCGAACAGGACCTGCGCGGCGTGGTTCCGCTCGAGCGCGTGAACGGCTCGTTCGAGGACGTCGTGGCCCGTGCGCGAGCCGCCGCCGTGGCGGGCGATGCCGTGCTGCTGTCTCCCGCCTGTTCCAGCTACGACATGTTCGACAACTACGAGCAGCGCGGTCGCACGTTCAAGCGACTCGCGTCGGGGTAGGGAGGAGCAGACAGATGATGACCACCGCGGCAGTGCTGCCGCAGGAGCGCGAGTACGCATCTACCCAGGTGCGTGAGCGCTGGCGAATGGGTTCGGAAGCGCGCGGCCTCGTGCTCGTGATGGCCGTGCTGCTGGCGTTCGGTCTCGCCGTGCTGTACAGCGCGAGCGCGATCGTCGCCATGCAGGAGAACAAGGACAGCTGGTTCTACATCGCGCGCCAGATTACAGGCGTGCTGGCTGGCATCGTTGCCTTTGCGGTGACTGCCAAGCTCCCGGCCGAGAAGTGGCAGGGGTGGGCGTGGCCGATCATGTGGGTCACCATCGCCACCCTCGCGCTCTGTCTGCTACTGCCGGAGAGCATCGCGCCCCGCATCAACGGGTCGCGCCGCTTCCTCTTCGGCAGCTCCTTCCAGCCATCGGAGTTCGGCAAGCTCGGTGTCGTGCTCTGGACGTCGATGCTGATCGTGAAGAAGGGTGAACAGCTTCGGCGCCTGACGAAAGGCGTCCTGCCGTTCTTCGTCGTCATCGGCCTGCTCGACATTCTCGTCGCGCTCGAGCCGGATCTGTCGGTGGCGATGCTCTACACGCTGCTCCTCGCCGTGCTGCTGTTCGTCGGCGGGGTGCGCGTGGCGCACTTCGTCGCGCTGTTCGCCCTCGCCATCCCGCTCCTGTGGAAGGAAATCGAGAAGGTGCAGTACGCGCTGCTGCGTCTCACGTCGTTCCTCGATCCGGGGAGTGCGCCCAGTCAGCTGAACTACCAGCTCAAGCAGTCGCTCATCGCCGTCGGGACCGGCGGAGCGTTCGGCGTCGGATTCGGCCAGGGACGACAGCAGTACGGGTTCCTCCCGTTCCCGTACAGCGACTTCATCGCCAGCAACATCGGCGAGGAGTGGGGCTTCATCGGACTGACCGCCGTGACGCTCGCCTTCGCGGCGTATGCGCTGCTGGGATTCCGCATCGCGCGCAAGTCGCGCTCGCCCTTCCTGCAGCTCGTTGCGGTCGGGCTCACGTTCGTGACGGTGCTCACCGCCTATCTGCACATCGGGGTCGTGATCGGCCTGCTGCCAACGACCGGCCTCACGCTGCCATTCGTCTCGTACGGTCGCTCCAACATCGTGCTGACGATGTTCCTCACCGGCATCCTCGTGAACATCGGCAGCACGAAGGAGCGCGTCGTCGGCAGCGGGGCGACAGACCCGACGGGGCTCGGATGAGCGCACCGCGGACGGTGCTGTTCGCTGGCGGAGGCACGGGCGGGCACCTGTACCCCGGGCTGGCGATCGCGCGGACGCTCGTGCGGCTTTCGCCCGATGTGAAGCCGATCTTCGTCGGCGCGCAGCGCGGCATCGAGCGGACAGTGCTGCCGGCGAGCGAGTTCCCGCACCTGCTGCTCGATCTGCATCCGCTCTATCGCAGCCGGCCGTGGGAGAACTGGCGCACACTGCGCGGTGCGGTGAGCGCGTGGCGCGCACTCGGCGGACTCGTGACGCGCGAGCACCCGCGGCTGGTCGTCGGCACGGGCGGCTACGCGGCCGGCGTCGCGCTCGCGTATGCCGTGCGTCATCACGTGCCGATCGTACAACAGGCAGGTGACAGCCATCCCGGGCTCACGGCGCGCGCGTTCAAGCGCTGGACACGCGAGTACTACCTGGCGTTCCCCGAAGCGGGCCGCGTGATCGGGGGCGACCCGTCGCGCTTCGTCGACACCGGCGCTCCCATCGAGCCGCCGCCGGAACCCCGCCCTGATCGCGCCGCGGCGCGGCGCGCGTGGGGATTTCCAGAGCGGGGTGGTCACGTGCTGCTGATCTACGGCGGAAGCCAGGGCTCGCGTGCCATCAACCTCGTCGTCGCCGAATGGGTGAAGCGCGGGTTGCCCGAGAATCTCTACGTGATCTGGATGACCGG
>Ga0157372_10005356_pt1 | contig 13626 bp, 11 predicted proteins | sample C55metaG_FD_115307 | JGI IMG/M metagenome (GOLD analysis project Ga0157372, IMG submission 115307) | Corn rhizosphere microbial communities from Kellogg Biological Station, Michigan, USA - C5-5 metaG | ecosystem: Host-associated > Plants > Roots > Rhizosphere > Soil | place: USA: Michigan... | reverse complement strand
TGCCGAGTTCGTCCTCCGGATGGAATTGATAGCGGACGAAGCGCATCTCCCCTTCCCGATTGGTGAATTTGAACGAGTTGACCCCATAATAGATCAAATTGGAAAAACTGCCTGGCAAGGCGCAAATATTGTTGAATGTCTTAGCCCAGGGGTGCGTTTCATACCAGATATCGAGTGGCGTCGGCTTTGGTACGTCTCCCTTGCTTTTCCACGTGGCCGTCAACAGACCGTGAAACTCATCGGTTGTCGCGGCTGGAAAGCCGTTGAAACTGTGGCATACTACATCGGTGTACCGGCCATCGGCCATCATGAAACGGATGGCCATACCCCGCGGATTTGTTTCGGTTCTTGTATCGGCAATGCCTGGTATGCCGGTGTTGTCGGAAAAGCGGACAAGCACGGTGCCTGGCTGGTCCTGTAAATGAAATGCTTTTGTAAAGGCCGCCGCCTGTTTAGAGGGTGTAAAAATGCCTTTTGCCAGAATTCCCTTAGCGTGCGTCGCCCGATTGTGATTGTCTCCAAACACCAGATGAAGATCCTCGACGAACTGACACGGCGGGACGATTGGTTTCTTGTTGCTGTCCATACTATTGATTTTTCTTGTTTGATATGTGAAGAAAGCAGGGCAACCGTTTTGCCGTCCCGGGCAAGGGTGGAAAATCCTTTGTTGAATGCCTCGGGGTCTTTGCGGCTTTCATGCAGGACGAAGAGCGAAAGGTAGGGATGTGTCTTAGGCCTGTCAGCCCGGCCAGGTATGGGATCTCATTATCCCCAGCCGCTTCAGCTTGGAAGCCAGGGTGCTCGGAGGTACACCAAGGTGGGCAGCGGCGCCGCCCGTACCGGAGACCCGGCCGTTACATTTTTTCAGCACCTCGATGATGTGTTCCCGTTCGTTCTCCTGGATCGTTTTCACGCCGGATGTGGCCTCGGGAGGTGCAGACATGGGCTTCCACTGTCTTTCCGGAAGATCGATACGGCCGAGGACATCGTCGTCGGATAGGAGAATGCTTCGTTCGATGACATGTTCGAGTTCGCGAATATTTCCCGGCCAATCGTAATTAAGAATTTGCTCGAGAACATATTTGCTGACCACCGACATCCGTTTGCCAATCCTTCTGGAAATTTTTTGGATGAAGTGGGTGGCAAGTATCGGGATGTCCTCCGGCCGGTGCCGTAATGGTGGAAGTCCAATGGGAAAAACGTTCAACCGGTAAAAGAGGTCCGCCCGGAATTTACCCTCATCCACTTCTTTTTGCAGATCGCGATTGGTGGCGGCAATGACCCGAACATCGACCTCGATGGTACCGCGGCCCCCAATGCGTTCGATCTCCTTTTCCTGGAGTACCCGTAGCAGTTTCACCTGTAATTCGAGGGGCAGTTCGCCTACTTCATCGAGAAATAGGGTGCTGTGATGAGCCTGTTCGAACTTGCCGATCCGCCGGTCTATGGCGCCGGTGAAACTGCCGCGTTCGTGTCCAAAGAGCTCCGACTCCACCAGGTTGGCCGGAAGGGTCGCGCAGTTGACTTTGATCATCGTTTTTGTACGCCGGGCCGAGTTGTCGTGGAGGGCGCGGGCGAAGAGTTCCTTTCCTGTCCCCGTCTCGCCCAGGAGCAGGACCGTGCTGTTAGTAGGCGCCACTTTCGAGACCAGGCGAAGCGTTTGCTGAAGTTGTGAGCTTTTGCCGATGATCTCCGGATAATGCTGATTCGTCTGAATGCCTTTTTCGAGGCAAAGTTTCTCTTCCTGGAACTGCATGATCGTAAATTTTAAGGTCTTCTTTCTTTTTAGCAAAACGTTATTTCCCACGATGCTGAACTCGATCGGCAAGTCTTTAAAGATCTTTGCAAGCGCCTCGCGGATGGTTGCATTGTTTATATCGACGGTGATGCGGCCGATCCTGATGATGTCGGGGTCGTATAAAAAAACATATCGGGACTGTTTTTCTATGGCCAACAATACTGTTTCAAGCGGGGCGTTGTTTTCATGCAGGGTAATCTGGCTGCGTCCGGCGGTACGTATGTGCAAGAGAATCACGATCAACCCCAGGGTTGTCCATCTCATAGCCATTTTTTTTGGTTTATTAAGAGCTTACCGTGACCGTCTTACCCTCGATGTGGAAATGAGCCCCGAAATAGGAAAGGATGCTAAACGCTTCCGAAGCTTCTATATCGCGGTAGAATTTTCCTTTGAACGTTCTTTTGGGAAGTTCTCCCTTGTAAATAACCTCAACATTATACCAGCGGGCGATTTGGCGCATGACCGTTTTGATGTCGGCGCTGTCGAAAAGGAAATAACCGTTCTTCCAGGCTACTGCCGCCATCGGATCCACCGGCCGGATATGAAAAGCGCTGTCGCCTGGTCGCCTTGTGGCCTGCTGGCCTGGTTTGAGGATAACCGATCTTTTGCCTTTTACAACTCTGACGCTTCCTTCCAGCAAGGTTGTACTCAATATCGGTTCATCGTCGTAGGAGTTGATATTCAACCGGGTGCCGATGTCTTCTATTTGTTGATCTTTGACAGCGATATAAAAAGGTCTTTTAGGATCGTGAACGATCTCGAAATAGACCTCACCTGTGATGCTGACCTTTCGCTCGCTGCCACTGAAGGCGACGGGGTACGTGATGGAGGAAGAAGCGTCGAGCCAGGCTTTCGTTCCGTCGGCGAGTTCGATCGAATAGTGTTCGCCGGGATGGGTGGTCAGGGTATTGGATTCCTCTTGTGGCGCAACCGGTGAATTTTTGGTAATGGTATAAACCAGCCGGCCGTCGATCGTGCCGATATCAGCATGCTGTTGATGGGCCAGTTTTTTGTTGCTGATGCTGTCCAGCGGTATCTTGCGGCCATCGGATAATGTAAGCGTAGCCAGGGCACCCGCGGGCAGAATATCGTTGACGGGGGGCGCTTGTTGCGCTACCGGCCCAACCGGATCTTTCCGAAAGACGTAAAGGGTTCCCAGGGTGAGCAGGATGAGGACGGAAGCCGCGGCGACAACGCGCGGCCAGAGCCTGATCGAGGGTTTGGGGATAGGTTGACCCGCCTGGACCGCCAGCAGCGGTTGCCAGATCTCCGCCGCAATTTTTTCATAGTCCGGCTTAGCGGCGATTTCGGGCCGGTCTGCGGCCATCTCGAGATACCAGCCTTCCAACAAGGCCTCCTCTTCCGGTGTTGTCTTACCTTCAAGATATTTCCTAATCAGTTCTTCTGCTCTTTCGTTGCTCATTACCTTGTTTTCCGTATTGATAATAGTATGTAAGTTGAAGCAGGGCGTTGTGTAATGTCTTCGAAAAAAAAATCAGAAAAAAAGATCGAAGATGACGCCGAGGCGGGAACGGAGAATTTTCAGGGCATTGGACATTTGCTTTTTTACCGTATTGTCGGATATATTCAGGCGTTGTGCGATCTCCCGGTAGTTGAGATTAGCTTTACGGCTCAATTCGAAAACCTCGCGCATTTTTTGGGGCAGGGCGGCAATCTCCTTTTCGATAAGTTGTTCCATCTGCCTTTCCCTGACCCGGTATTCGGCGCTGTATTCGTGTTTCTTAAGGTAGCTTTCGAGGGATGTCAGATAGTCGCCTCTCACCTTTTGACGATCGATGAGGTTGAATACTTTATAACGGGTGATGGAATAGAGATAAGCGGAAAGTGTGGTTTTCAATTCCAGCGTAGGCCCGTCCAGCCAAAAGACCGAGAACACATCCTGAACGAGGTCTTTTGCGTCCTCATCGCTTTGGACCATTTTCCGGGCGTGCGTGAACAGGAGCGCCCAGTACCGCCGGTAGATCTCCTCGTAGGCGGTCTTGTCTCCCGCCTTGAACTGGGCCAGTAATTCGTAGTCGCTTAGGATCTGATCGATTGTCAATTCGGTCGTTATATCGACGAATGTAGGTAAAAACGGGAATAGAACCCAAATAGTTGGATGATAATCGGTTAATATCCCGGGTTTTGAAGGATGGGATTGTAGGTAAGTTCGCTGGCGGGGATGGGGAAGATGAGTTGTGCCGGACCCGTGATGGCGGGATTGAACCGATGGATGGCTGGCTGAGCGGCGTCTGCGCCGGATTGTCCGGGTCTCCGGGGTAATACTTTGTGACTGTAGGGAAAGAATCATAGGCTGATTGGACATTTTTATACGCCCATTGATTCCGGCCATCATCATTCAACAGGGCTACCAGCGAATCTGAGGCAACATATTCCCGAAAGACCTGACAAAGACCGCGCGGTGTTCGCCACCGTGCGCCTGCAGGTCGGACTGAGCATCGCCTTCAATATTCAACTTGCCGACATGCCGTCGGTTGGCGACAGGCGTTTTGAAGAGTGAAGTTTTGACCTTGCGGCCCTGCCAGTCGATCTCCCTGGGCTGTGAAACATTTATAGAAAGTACTTTCATATCCTATTCTGCCTGCCAAAGGGCATCTACGAACCAACCCCTGCTGTCGTAAAAATGCTGAGGGGTTTTGAAGAACGCCTTCCGGGCGAGGCGCGGCTGACCAGGTAGCTTTTGCATGCGCCGGAGGCGGGGTCGTAGACGGCGAAACGTCCAAAAGCCGCGGTGTCGATGTTGCCGTTCAGTTTCTTCTGCGTGGGCCTAGTACCCAGGATTTTGAATGACGTTGTTAAATTCAAGCTCAGCCGTCGGGACCGGCAGTATCAACCTGTTTACATCCGTTATATTTGGATTCAATTGCCGGATGGTTGCAAAGGGCAGTCTTCGGAGCGCCAGCCAGTCGACCCCATTTTCGTATATAAAATTCCGCATGTTCTCTTTTACGATTTCCAGTTGCAACGCTTCCGGCGTTGCGGCATTGTCCACCGCAGCAAGTTCCGTAACCCCTGCACCTGCGTGGGACATAACGGTTTTAAGCAGCGTTTCAGCAACGCCGCGATCACCACCGGAAAGTGCAATGGCTTCGGCTTCCAGAAGATAAGCCTCGGTCAGGCGGAAGACATAACAATTGAGGCTTAATGGCGGCGTCACTGGATAGCGGGGGCCGATCGGCGCATATTTTGTAATTTTTACATAAGGCGAGTAGGGGTCTGTGTCCTTTGTGAACAACCACTGGTTACGGGCATCATCGGTGATCAGGCTTAAAAGCGAGTCGGTGGGCTGCCAGTAGAAGTTTGTCCATTTGTAATTTTCGCCAGGATATGGTTGGACAGCCAGCATGACCTCTTTGCTCGAATACCCCTTGGTCCGGAATATGTCTTTAACGCTGTCTTCCAGGACAAAAGGCCCGTTGGAAATAATATCCTTCGCCAGGGTGATCACCTGGTCAAGATCTCCTGCCGCACCCCTGTTCATCAGCACACGGGCCTTCAGCAATTTGGCATCCCAGGCGTTGGCAAAACAGATCGTCGAATTCAATGACGGCAGCCCATTGATGGCGATGTCCAGGTCGGCGAGAATGGAGGTATAGGCCGCCGACACGCCGCTCCGCGGCAAATTCACCGTGGCGGCGGTTACAAAGTTGTCTCTTAAGACGATGCCGAACTTGCTGGATGGATCCCGGTATTGGGCAAAGTACCACAGCAACTCCGCATCCCCAAAGGCCCGCAGGAACCTGGCTTCAGCCAGCATCTGTTGTTTCACCTCAGACGGGAGGGTACTGACCGGGCTGAGATTTTTTATAAACCCATTGGCGGCGTTGACAAGGTTAAATCCGTACACCCAAATAGAATCGATAACATAATAAGAGGGATCGAACCGGAACGTGGGCATGGCGACAGCATTTCCAGGATCATAAATGGTTCCCGCCATTTGCGACGGAACATACTCGAATATATCTGTCCATTTTGTGCTGAGGTGATCCTGGTCGTCAGGACTTGCATTGGCAAACCGGTAGTACACGCCGGTCAGCACACGCTGCGCCGACGCCTGATCGTTTATCAGATCGCCGTCAACATTGGCATTGCCTGGAAATACCTGGAGGTGTTTTTTGCAGGCGCCGGGCAACAAGCCAACGGCCAGAAATACTCCTATTTTAATCAGACTATGCTTCATTGGAACGCTGCTTTTAATCCGAATGAAAAGGTTCTCACAGCCGGATAGATTCCCGCATCGATATAGCCGCCATTGACACTATAGGCGTCATTGGATGTCTCCGGATCGCTGCCGGGATACTTTGTAATGGTAAAGACATTGGTGGCCGACAAAAAGAGCTGCAAGGCTTTCATGACGGAGTTTTTCTTCCGGGCGGGTTGGTTCAGTTGATAGTCGAGGACGAGGCTTCTGAGTTTAAAGAACGAAGAACCGTAGACATCCAGGTTAGTGGGGATCGACAGCGGCACATTGAGATCCAGCCTCGGCGAATGGGTGGCCGTATGGGTGGGTGTATATCTGTCCAGCATGGATACGACCGAATTAGCTATGCTGTAGAACGAATGGCTGGTGACGCTTTCCGTCCAGAGCAAATGGCCGCCGTGTGAGAAGGTAAAAAAACACTGCAGGTCAAAATGCTTATAGCTGATCTCCTGTGTCATACCGCCATAATATTCCGGAGCGCCTTTGCCCAGTATGACATTGTGCTGCGGGAACTGGAAGCCATAGGCTGCTGTAGAGGGATCGAGCCTGAACATGGCGTCGCCGATGTGAGCGGGCGAGAAACTCCCGGTCTGCTGCCTATAAGCCTCCGCCTCCGCCTGTGTCTTTATGATGCCGGTGATGTACGATCCTGTGATCAGACCCAGCGGCTGTCCTTTTATCAGTCCAGTATTTCCCCAGGCGCCGACGCTTTGGAGACCGTTGTCCTGGCCGGTGGTCTCCAATCCGCTTGCGCTGATTATCTGCCTCAGATCAGCGGTGGAGCTCAGGTCGGTGACCAGGCTTTTGTTCCAGGTAAGGTTGATAGCCGCGCTCCATTTGACATTACCGCTTCGCACAATATCCCCGCCGATGCGTAACTCAAAACCCCGGTTCCGGATGCCTGCGGCGTTCTGTGTCAGCACAGGATAGGTGCTGCTTTGCGAAATGGGCAGCGACAGGATGGCATTGTTTGTTTGCCGGTTGTAATAATCCAGCGTGGCATACAGCCGGTCCGCCAACAGCGAGACATCCAGCCCGATGTCGGCTGATTTTGTGATCTCGGGTTGGACGATCTCATTGCCAAGGACGGTGGGTATCAGACCGCTGCTGCCGCCATATGTCACCGGAGTGTATAAAGTGTGTTTTGTCTGATCGCCGATGTTCTGATTACCGGTGAGTCCATAGCTACCCCTTATTTTCAGGTCTGTTATCCACGCGGCGGAGGACAAAAAAGACTCGCGGGAGATACGCCAGGCCAGCGCGCCCGATGGGAAATAGCCATACAGCTTGTCGGACCCGAATTTTGATGAGCCGTCGGCCCGGCCGGTAAAGGTCACCAGGTATTTGTCGGCGAAGCTGTAATTTGTCCGCGCATAAAAAGACAGCAGATAGCTCTGCGGAGACTTTGGTTCGTCGCCGCCTATATGGAGCATTGTATCGGCCGAAGAAAGATTGGTGAAGTTGTTGTTTTGGAAGCCACCTCCGGTAGCCGTGAACCAGCTGTACTTTGATGACTCATACGACTGACCGGCGACTACATTCAATACCTGTTTTTGACCAAACTGTTTGCGATAGCTGAGCGTATTTTCCAGTAGCCAGTTGGACAGCCGACTGTTGGCTTCGCTGCTTACCCCGCCGGTGTACGAAGGTCGACTTGCCGACACTTCCACCTCGAAACCCGGGGGAACATAATTGCGTTGATTGTAATTTTGCATGTTCAGAGACACCGCGCTTCTGAACGACAGGCTTTTGGAGATGGTGTAGCCGGCCGAGAGCGTGCTCAGCAGACTCATCGTCTTGCTGTTATTCGTTGTCGTGAGCAATGCTTCGGGGTTAAGAAGACCGGCCTCTGCGGTTGTGCCTGGCTGCCAATGATTGAAATTGGAAAGATTTCCGGCGGCATCGCGCGGAGCCAGATCCGGTCTTGCCAATAATGCCTGGGTGTAAGCGCCGTCTCCGATGTCCTGGCTGGTAAATCCTGCGAGAAGATTTGCCGCGATTCGAATCCTTGAGCCGATCTGGTTTTCCAGGTTGACCTTGCCGGCGATACGGCGAAAATTCGTATTCTCCACAACGCCCGGCGTGTTATTGCAGGCAATGGAAGCAAAATACTTCGAAGTTTGGCCACCGCCGCTCATGGAAAGTCCGAAATCGTTCGAGAGGCTGGTGCGGGTGATTTGTTTGACCCAGTTGGTATTGGCCGTTCCAAACCAGTTGCGGCCGTACAGGACGGAATCCGTGATGTCCAGATGGGAATACGGCGGCCCCCCGACAGTGTCATCCAAATAGGCATTTTGGGCTGCCTCGGTAACCAAGGCTCGATACTGGGCGGCATTCAGCAATTTTGGTGTTCTGTAGGGCATGCTTACGACAGACGAATAAGATAGTTGTACATTGGGCGGCGTATTTGACCGGCCAGTTTTTGTCGAGATGATCACGACCCCGTTCGCGGCCTTTGCTCCATAGATCGCCGCGGACGAGGCATCTTTCAGGATCGTCATGGATTCAATATCATCCGGATCCAGAAAACCGAGGCTGTTCAGGCTGTTGACAAACGACGCCGGCAAGGCCACCCTTACGCCGTTGGTCTCCGACGGAGAAACATTGGTTAAAAAACCAAGTGGGGTCGGAACCTGGTAGCCCGGCATAATAAAATTGTTCCGCACCTGCACGGGTATCCCGTCGATGACATACAGGGGGTCGTTACCGCCCAGCAGCGAACTGGCGCCCCTGATCCTGACCCGCACCATCCCTCCCGGCGTCCCGTCGGTCTTTGTCGCCTCGACACCCGCCGCCTGGCCAGCGAGTGCATTGTCCACCGTATAGAATGGGAGCGCATCCATTCCCTTTACATTCACAACTGAAACCGCTCCTGTAAGGTCCTTTTTCCTGCTGCTCCCATAACCGACGACCACCACCTGTTCGGGATTGGAGAGATTTACTTCAAGCGCAACGGCTATATATGTCCCATCGCCGACCTTTATTTGCTTTTGCCTGTAACCGACAAAACTGACAGCAAGAATATCCCCTTTTCTTGCCTGGATGCTATAGCTGCCGCTGCTGTCCGTGGATGTTGCCTTTTTTTCCTGGTGGTTATATATGGTGACACCCTCCATGGGATGACCGGCTTCGTCAAAGACCCTTCCGGCGACGAACGTCCGGGGCAAAGTTGGTACGGGCGGGGAAGATCGGCCCTTGAGCAGGACATTATTCCCGATTATCGAGAATTCGACCGGCAGTCCCTTGAAGCATATTTCAAGCGTTTGCTCCAACGTGGCATTGGTTATGGAAATGGAGATAGGGGGTAGTCGCAGTTGGTCGGGGTCGTAGAGAAAGACATATTTTGTTTGCTTCTCGATGTGCGCCAAGACGGTTTGCAGCGGTGCATTCTTATCCCGCAGCGTGATCTGGCTCATAGCCGAAATGCCAATATGGAAAAGGGCCATCGTACCGATTGCGGTCGTCCATCTCATAAGCAGGCCGTTTGGGTTGGTGAATAAAGAAGGGACGAATGTATGTAAGTTGAGACACCCTTGTAGTGTAATGGCTATTTTTTAAGCTCAATACGGTACGATGATAGCGATTGGTGGAAGCCTGTTCGACTTTGGTAACCCTTTAGCCGGCTAGTTTGCGGTTGAGGTGCACTTCCAGATCGATATACTCTTTGCGGGTATATACACCTGCAAATCCAAACCGGCTGACAAGCTGTATACTTGTTTTTTTGGGTTCAATTCCTACCGGTCCAAACTTTCGAACCTCTGTTATAAGCCGCTCATAGATTTTGGCAACAACGGGGTCTTTGCCTCTCAAATGATCGAGCTCCGTATAATCCATACCATTAAGATACAAAAATCGAATTAAACAAATATAGAATTCCATACCGGCAGGGGATCATGGCGAAATTCCCGCGAAATGAGGAGAAGAAATGGTATTACTATGGTGAGTGGGGAAAGGCGCCGTCGGAGACGCGGAAATCCAAGATGATCACGTTGGCTGACCAGGATTCCTTTTCTCATATTCCCGGTAGGCCGCCTCTATCAAGATCATGAGCTTTGACCTGGTGAGGGGTTTGGAACAAAAGCGGGCGAAGCAGGTGTTTTCAGACAGCCTCGCCCACTCTTTCCGATCTGTCGTGGAGGACAAAATAAATACGCTGTACCTATTGCGAACGGCGTGGCTAAGTTTAGCGAATTCGTCCAGAAATTGGAAACCGTCCATACCCGGCATGTGGAGGTCGGACAGGATCATATCCAGATGGGAGGAAGTATCTGTAGAAGGTCCGTTTTCCGTCTCGAGGTATTTTAGGGCATCCCTGGCCGAGGTGAAACGAATTGTCTCTGCTGCGGCAACGACCTTTTTGATCGTCTCCCCCGTCATCGCCAATGTAAAAGGGTCATCGTCGATTACGATTATTTTAATGCGTTCAGTTTTCATGAGGGTACGAATTTAAAAGCGAGGCAGCACAGCCATTTCCGGCGCGGACGCGGACGATCTATCCCAGAAAATATTGTTCGTCCACGATCTTACCGTCTTTCCATACGCGACGCAGGATCTCATGCCATAGAACTTTGCTTCCGTCCTTCATGTCAAAGTCAAAGGTAAATTCGCTCATGCTCACATCGTCGCCGACTCCTGCGTGATGAAAGGTGATGCTATTTACTTTTGCAATACCGCCGAGAAAGGCTTCCATCTTCGCAAGATGTCCTTTCCTGGAATTGACCACCGTACCGTCGTGGTCGGTGGTAACGACACGATCGGCGAAGTACTTGCTTACCGCCGCAATTATCTCTCCTTTGGAAACGAGTGTATCTACCTCTGCATTTAATTTTTTGATATCCATTTTATTGATTTTAAGTTGTTAACACAAAGCTACTATTGGGGGCATGCCGGTGTTTACAAAAAACGGACAGGGAACTGTAAAAAATAAAAATGGCTGGCCCGCTTCATCCCGTTTGCGGGATTCGTAATTTTGATATCGAATGAAGAAAGAGTTTTCGCCTCAAATAAACAAACCCTATGTGTATGACCGGCATTGCCTACTGTTCATGCGATCGGGCAGTGGCATTTTTGAGGTCGATTTTAAGCGATACGATTTTGACAGCAATAAAATGATCTTTCTTTCCCCCAGGCAATACTTCAGGTTGTTGTCGGGGGATTTTTCCATTGTGCAATATGAGTTTACTGACGAAAGCGTAGCTGCTATAAGAAGATCGCGTTTTCTTTTTAAGCATTTGATAAGTCTTGGCCATATTAATCTCGATTGCAAAAAATCTTTTTATCTCAGGCAACTCGCCCGGCTTAACCTTGATGAAAATGGGGTCGATCTGCTGCATTATGCCATTGAAGACTGGATCACTCTCGATCCGTTCAAGGCGACACAAGAAGAGGTCGATCTGCTTTTTAACGTAGAAGAGATCATCGGGAAAAACTTTGCCGAACCGCTTGGATTAGCCCATATTTCAGACCAGCTAAGAGAAAAGCCGTGGAGAGTACAAAACATAATACGGGAAAAGCTGCACATTACGGTAGCGGCAATGGCGAATAAAAGGAGGCTGCTTGAAGCGGAAAGAAAGATCGCTTTCTCCAATCTATCGGTAAAAGAAGTTGCGTATGACCTTGGCTTCAGGGACTCGGATTATTTCTTCAAATTCTTCAGGCAGCATACCGATCAAACGCCTTCGGCCTTCAGGGAGCAGTTCAATTTTAATTGCACCGACCCTTTTATGGCTGACCTTTCGAATCTAATTGAAATGAATTTTAGAAAGCGTTTGAAAACAACCTTTTATGCGGGTGAACTGGCGATGTCGGAGAAGACTCTTTCACGTAAACTGCATGAGAAGGTGGGTACGTCTTTAATCGATCTGCTGCATAGGAGAAGATTAAAGGAAGCCAGGTTGTTACTTAACAAGGGAGTTTCGGTTACCGATACGGCCTTTGAACTGGGCTTTAAGGAAACCGGTCATTTCTCGCTGTTCTATAAAAAATATACCGGCGCTTCGCCCTCAAAACATTTGCCTTCCTACGGGGGTTGTTGACAATCAAGGGGAAACCCTTAGAATCATGCTCCTGGAGGGTGATTTTTGGGCTATCCGGGGACAGAATCCGCATAAATCGTTGCCTTTTGCTGTTATATTTTGAATCCAATTTCTTATCCGCCGCCGGCGGGAAAAAAAGAACTATGAGAATCCACGATGCTTTCGCTATGACCTACCCGCTCGAGATCCTCGTTGTCAACGACGGAAAGCCGGACCTGGCCCCGACAAAGCTACACCTTGCCCATCTTGGGTATGAGCCCGACCAGGCCTTCTCGGCCAGGGAGGTCGTTGAAATGGCCGCCAGCAAACAATACGATATCATTCTTCTCGACAGCCGCATCCCTGAGCCGGAGCGGATCTTCGATGTCGCGGACTGGTCGGACAACAACCGGCCCCTCTTCATCGGGTTGTTTACGCCTGACGTATCACTCGTAAGGGAATCGCTGCTGGATACAAAGCTGGACAGCCATATGCGGCTGCCGGTGCATCGGAAGGAATTCCTGACGCAATTGAAGACCTGCTCGGTGCTGGCGGGGAAGGGGCCGGCGGTATAGGGGATGGGGCCGGCACTAAGGGGATGGGCGACGGTGTAGGGACATGGCTCCGGCGCTGTAAGCGGGATGGGCTCGGCGCTATGAGCGGGGAAGGGGCCGGCCGTGTAAGCGGTATGGCTACAAAGTTCCGCAATTCAGCTACAAGTGTAACGGGTGTACAGCCGAGCTTTGCCGTTCAAACAATGAAACTATGGCAAAGCAAAATGGCAAAGTATGGTTTATAACCGGCGCTTCGCGAGGGCTTGGACGGGTTTGGGCGGAAGCCGCGTTGGAGCGGGGCGATAAAGTGGCGGCCACGGCCCGCAAGCTCGACAGTATCGCGCTATTGAAGGAAAAATACGGCGACAAGGTGCTGCCGTTGGCCCTTGACGTGACCGACGCGGGACAGGTGAAGGAGGCCGTAACAACCGCTTTTGAGCATTTTGGCCGACTCGATATCGTGTTGAACAACGCGGGCTATTCACTGGTGGGCACCATCGAAGAAGCCAGTGCGGACGATATCCGATTGTTGTATGAGACCAATATCCTCGGCCCGGTCGCCGTTATCCAGGCCGCACTGCCCCTCCTGCGCCGGCAAGGGTACGGCCATATCCTTGGAACCTCCAGCAATCTCGGCCATGTCACCCTGCCGGTTATCGGCTATTACTGTTCGTCCAAATGGGCGTTCGAGGCGATACATGAAAGCCTGGCGGCCGAAGTGAAACAGTGGGGCATCAAAGTCACCATCATCGAGCCCGGCGCGTACGCCACCGAGTTCGGCAGCGCGCAATCCCTGAAATTTGCCAACAACCTGGATATCTACGCGGATTTCAAAACGAGCTTTTTCGGCCGTCTACAGCAACTGGAAAGGGGCGTCCCCCAGGCGACACCGCCGGCACTTTTCCAGATAGTGGATTCGGAAACTCCGCCCCTGCGCTTCAACCTCGGGAGCCGCAACCTGTCGTGGACGCGGGAGGTGTATGCGGAGAGAATAGCCACCTGGGAAGCATGGGACGAGGTTTCGCGATCCGCACAGGG
>Ga0157372_10005355_pt1 | contig 13627 bp, 10 predicted proteins | sample C55metaG_FD_115307 | JGI IMG/M metagenome (GOLD analysis project Ga0157372, IMG submission 115307) | Corn rhizosphere microbial communities from Kellogg Biological Station, Michigan, USA - C5-5 metaG | ecosystem: Host-associated > Plants > Roots > Rhizosphere > Soil | place: USA: Michigan... | reverse complement strand
CCAGACGGGTAACTCCAACGGGTTCCCTACCGGTACGGCACTTACCACCTATGGCAGCAGCTATTCGTATGGCGGCGTCACCTACGGCGCCAACTATGCCGGCCAGCCGGGTCTTGTGCCCAACAACGTGGGTAATCCCGAGCTGACCTGGGAGAAGAACCAGGCGCTGAATATCGGCCTTGATTTCGCCCTGCTGAAGAATCGGATCGAGGGAACGATCGAATATTATCACCGGGAGACGACCAGCCTGCTGGCGCCGGTGCCTTTCTCGCTGACGAGCGGTTTCAGCAGTCAGAACGAGAATATCGGCAGTGTGGTGAACAAGGGTATCGAGGTCACGCTGGGCGGCCGGCCGGTGGTGACGAAAGACTTCAGCTGGCAGATCTCCTTCAATATTGCGCATAATGTCAACCGCGTGAAGTCCCTGTATCAGGGAAAGCCGATTCCCAGCGGGAATTTCGAATATACGGTGGGGCATGATCTGCAGGAGTTCTACCTGCAACAGTGGGCCGGTGTGAATACCCAGACGGGCGCGCCGCAATGGTATACGGACGGCACGAAGAAGACCGTCACGGGTGACTATGACAGCGCGGGGCTCGCGTTGAATCACTCCGCCGCACCCTCGGTGTATGGCGGGTTGTCGAACACCTTTACCTATAAGCAGCTGAGCCTCGACTTCCAGTTCAACTACAATTTTGGGAATTATATTTTCGACAACTGGTACTATTACCTGAACAGCGACGGTCAGTTCCTTGGTGGTTTCAACCAATTCAGCAACCAGCTTAATGCCTGGAAGAAGCCGGGAGACAAAACGGATGTACCTCAGCTGATCATCGGCGGAAACAATAACTCGAACCAGGTTTCCACCCGCTGGTTGTACAAGGGTAATTATATCCGCCTGCGGAATATCCAGCTGAGCTATAATCTGCCGACGGATGCCATCAAGAAGATGCATCTCGGCAGCCTGAGCATCTATATCCGGGGTACGAACCTGTTGACCTTTGCCACGGACAAGACCCTGCCGTTTGACCCCGAGTCGGGTATCAACAGCACGGCCAACCTGGAGGTGCTGATCCCGAAGACGATCGCCGGTGGCATCAAGATCGGCTTCTAAGAGAATAAATTCCTAAAAAAGAAAATTACAAATATGAACACTTCATCTCTCTATAAACCTCTCCTGATCGTCCTTGCGGCGGGTACGGTCCTGGGATCATGCTCCAAGTCCTTCGTGGATAAGACGCCGTTGGATAAGATCACGACGGACACCTCGTTGCTGCTGAACTCGGCCAGCGCCTTGCAGAGCGCCCTGAACGGAACCTATGCCGAGATCCGGAATGTCGATCAGTTTGGCCGGGACTGGCCGGTGATCGGCGACCTGATGGCCGACAATACGTTCCTGGAGTCGCGGAACTCGGGCCGTTACATCCCTCAATGGGGATATACCGTTCCTATCACCGACCAGGTTCCGCAGGACATGTGGGCCGAGTCTTATACGGGTATCCTTCGTTGCAACCAGATCATCGATGCAAAGGTCACCGGCGTTGATGATATCAAGGCGCAAGCCTATGCTCTCCGTGCGTTGTTGTACTTCAAGATGGTGACCACCTGGGGGAAGAACTATACGACGGACCCCAATGCGCTTGGCGTTCCGCTGGTGATCCATTACGATGTTACTGCCGAGCCGCAGCGTGCGACGGTCGGCGCCGTGTATACCCAGATCGTCAGCGATCTGAAGGCGGCCTTTGCCGCGGCGCCCGATTATACGAGCTCGATCACGATCAGCAAGTATGCTGCCGAGGCGTTGCTGGCCCGGGTGTACCTGTATATGGGGCAGTATGCCAATGCGCTGGCGGCGGCCAGCGATGTGATCAATAAGGGTCCGTTCGGCCTGGTCTCCTATAATGGCTTCCTGGGTTACTGGGCCAATCCGGCACCGAACACCGACGCGACGGAAACTATCTTCGAAGTGGATGCCGATGCGGTGAACAACAACGGCTTTGACGATCTGGGGGGTATCTATATCAATGGATACCAGGACATCTATGCTTCCATCGACCTGGTGAGCCTTTATTCGGCCAGCGATGTCCGTGGAGCGCTTCTCATTGCCGGCAAGACGAAGAGCGGTGCGAACGCCTACCTGGTGAACAAGTTCCCGAATGCCCAGAAAAACGACCGGGACAATATCAAGGTGATCCGGCTTGCGGAAGTGTACCTGATCGCTGCCGAATCGGCTGCGCGGCTGGGTCAGAATACCGATGCACAGGATTTTGTGAATGCGGTTGCCGAGCTGCGGGACCCGGGTTTCACGGGTTATACCGATACCGACGATGCGCTGGTGACCGATATTGTTACGGAGCGGAGGAAGGAGCTGGCCTTTGAAGGGGACCGGCTGTTCGATATGAACCGGCTGAACCTGGATATTGTGCGGGCGTCGAATCCCGGCGCGTCCGCCAATGGGGATGGGTTGATGATCGACAAGGCTGATCCGTTGCGGCTTGCGCCGATCCCGCAGCAGGAGATCTTGCGGAACCCGAATATTGCGAAGCAGCAGAATCCTGGATATTAAGCGGGGACTTACGAATTTCTTTGCGGAGCCGCTCTTCGGAGCGGCTTTTGCTTTCCATGGAAGCGCTGCAGCTTTTGTATTTTTGGCGAATGAAGTATTTATTGGCGGTGCTGTTGTTGGCGGCGGGCTTGACGGCGGTTGCGCAGACGCGGCGGGAGGATATTTATACGGATTTTGTGCTGTACAATAAGCGGGTGGCGCTGGAGAAGGATCTGCGGGAGCGGGTGGTTGCGAGGCATTTTGCGGCGGCGCTGGACAGCAATACGGAGGATGGCTACCTGTCGGCGTGTTGGGCCGTGGAGCAGTTCCTTTTTGACGGGCCGGCGGTGCGGCAGGGTTTTGAGCGGTTGTTCATGGGTTATGACAGACTTTCCTACGATACGAAGCGGGCTTTCCTGGAAGCGGTTTATGCGGTGGGGCAGGGCCGGTACCGGCGGGAGATGGACTCGTTGTTGTCGCGGGAGGAAGATGCGCGGCTTTTTGCGCTTTGCGCGGTATATCTGTACCGCGGGGACACGGGGGTGGAGAACGTCAATGCCTTGAAGATCCGGATGGTGGAGCGATTTCCGGGTTATGATACGATACCGGTATTGCGGGAGCTGCAGGGATATCTGAGTTTTGTGCGGCCGGTGTTGCCGGCTGTGGGAGAGTTGTTTGCGTGGGAACGGCAGTCCGGAGTGAAGACGATCTATTCTTTTCAGCGTTGGGACCGGGATTACGGGGGATTGGCGGTTGTGCAGAATGCGGATGGGAGCTTTGTGCGGGATGGGGATGGGAGATTGCAGGTGTTCGAGCAGCTGGCGCGGTCGGGGCCGGGGTTGCCGTATTTTTTGACCAACGGGAATACGCCGCAGGGGGTCTACAGGATCACGAGGACGGACGTGTCGAAGACAAACTATATTGGTCCAACGCCCAACTTACAGTTGTTGTTGCCCTGTGAGGGAAGGGTGGATACGCTCGAGTGGTACCGGGCCTTGCTGCCGCCGGGTTGGCGGGACTATGCCCCGATGATGGAGGCCTGGGAGGCGGGGGTGATCGGGCGGACGGAGATCATTGCGCATGGGACGACCATTGACCCGGAGTATTTTGCCGGCCGGCCCTGGTATCCGTTGACACCCACTATGGGATGCTTGTGTGCCAAAGAGTTATGGAATGTTACGACGGGGCATCCGTTGGTGAGCGAGCAGAACAACCTGGTGAATGCGTTTTTGGCGACGCCGGGGAGGCAGGGATTGCTGATGGTGATCAACCTGGATGATCGGCGGAAGGCGGTGAGCCGGGAGGAGGTGGAGGCACTGGTTCGCGGAGCAGAGGAGGCGGTGCGGGGGTCTGAAAAAAAGAACCCCCGGCTTTTGACCGGGGGTGGGAAGAATCTTAGAAAGGAAGATCGTCGATCGGTTCGGTGATATCGCTTGCCGATGGTACCCGGGAAGCGCCCTGGGAGGGGGCATATCCTTCGGAGCCGCCGCCCGAATAGCCGCCGCCACCGCCTTCGGAGCCTCTGCTGCCCAGCAGTTGTACAGACTGTACGCGGAGGGTGAGGGAGACGCCGGTGGTGCCGTCATTCTTGGGGTAGGTTCTTACTTCGGGAGTACCTTCTGCGTATACCTGGGTGCCTTTTTTGAGATAGGGGGCGATGCCCGTCCTGTCCGTCCAATATGCACATTCCACCCAAATCGTTTTATCCTTTTGATTGCCCTGGGCATCGCGGAATTTCTCGGTGTGCGCCACGTTGAAATTGATCACGTTCTTTCCATTCACCGTATTGGTGACACAGTCCTTACCCAGGTTGCCGATTACTTGGAGCTTTATCATAATAGTGTTATTTGTGTGACCGGCAATTTACGGTTTTTGCCGGTCGTGGGCCGGAAAGTTTTCCTAAAGTTGTTAACCGGCTCACGGGGGCGCGGGGAGCCAACGGCTCATTGGGGGTTACCGGTGGCAGCGGGGAGGCTCCAACGGCTCAATCGGGGTGAGTGGTAGCCCTGGGATGCAGGGGTTTAGTTAACTTTACTATATACATGAGGAAGTTTGGAATAATAGGATTGCTGTTGCTTGCCATAGCGGGCCGGTGTTGGGCCGGTCCGGGTGATGCGCGTCAACGCGCCATCGACAGCCTGCTTCATAAGGCGTTGTCGGACATGAGGACGAAACATTATGGGCAGGTGGATACGGTAGAGCATTATGCCGATGTGGCCCTGGGGGAAAGCCGGGCAATCGGTTACGCGCATGGCATTGCCCTGTCGCTTGCCTGCCAGGCCTTTGCCGCGAATATGGGACGCAATGACTTTCCGCGGGCGGAGCAACTTGCGAGGGAATCGCTGGCCTGGTTCGATCAGACGGATGACAAGCATGGGGTGACGGTAGCGCATTATGTGTTGGGGTTTGCGCTGTTTGCCCAGAGTCATTTCGACGAGGCGAACCGGCACTACGACCTGGCGAGGGAATATGCCCGTAAACAGGGGAACAGGACGGAGGAGCTTTTTATGATGTCGCTGATGGGTGAGGCTTACCGGGAGAGCGGCGACTATGAAAAAGCGTTCCGGATCCTGCGGACCTGTGCGGAGATGGCTGAGGCCGAGCATATGAGTATAATGGCGCAGTCCCAGTATCTGACGCTGGCGGGCATGTTCGTGCAGATAGAGGATTTTCCCGATGCGCTCCGCTATTTCCAGCTTGGGTATGGGAATAAACGGCCCGAAGTGATCGATCCCTGGGACCTGTCGGTCTACGCGTTACTGCTGACGCACCTTGGGAAGTATGACAGCGCACTCTATTATTTCGGCAAGTTCGACAGCGCGCGACTACCGCCGACGCTCCTGCGCACCTACCTGGCCAGTAAGGGTGAATATTATTTATTCCGGGAAGAATATGCCACCGCCCTACCCTATTTCCAGAAGAGTCTGAGCTACCAGCGGCAGATGAATGACAATAACCAGATCATGCGCTGTCTGCAGGATATCGCGAGGACCTATTATGGGCTGAAACAGAACGCCGCGGCCTTCCAGTATGCCCGGGAGGGATTGCGCCTGGCCGAGAAGACCAAGGCCCGGCAGAATGTCCGGGACGGCTACCGGCAGTTGTACCTATTGTATGACCGGGAAGGGAAGACAGACAGCGCCTATTCCTATTATAAACGATATAATGTTTTAAAGGATAGCGTGCTCAGCGATTGGACCAAGGGCGAGTTCGCATCCTTTGGTTATGAACAGAAGATCAAGCTGCTGAACAAAGAGAATGAGCTGCAGGATGTCTGTATCCGGGAGGAGATGCTGACGAAGAATCTTCTGCTGGCGGGTATTCTCGTATTGCTGCTACTGGGCGGCGTCTATATCTGGATCGTCCGGCTGAAGCGGCGCAACGAGGAGCATCGCCGGAAACGCGCCGAAGACGAGCTTGAGATCCAGCGATTGGAGGGCGAGCGGTCAAAGGCGGCGTTGCAGCAACGCGCCAAGGAGCTTGAGGTACAGGCCTTGCGGTCGCAGATGAATCCGCATTTCATCTTCAACTGTCTCAATGCCATCAACCGGTTCATCCTGGGGCATGAGACGGAAGCGGCATCGGATTACCTGACGAAGTTCTCGCGGCTGATGCGGATGATCATGAATCATTCGCGTCACAGTACGATCCCGCTTGCCGAAGAGATCGAGATGTTGCAGCTGTACCTGGAGATGGAGCGGCTGCGATTCAAGGATGCCTTCGATTATCGCATCGATGTGGAGGAGGACCTGGACACCGAGGAGGTGCGGATGCCGCCGCTGCTGATCCAGCCCTTTGTCGAGAATGCCGTCTGGCACGGGCTGATGCATAAGGAGGAGCGGGGATCGCTGCTGATCCGGCTGCGGGTGCAGGGCGATGTGCTGACCTGTATCGTCCGGGACAATGGGATCGGCCGGAAGCGGGCGGCGGTGTTGAGGAGCAAGTCTGCCGAGAAGCACAAGTCGATGGGGATGCAGATCACGGCCGAGCGGATGGACCTGTTGGCGGGTCCGGGCGAAGCAAAGCCTTTCCTGCAGATCGAGGACCTCTATGACGAAACGGGAGCGCCGGCGGGAACGCAGGTGACCCTGACGATAAAGTTAAATACTGGCACAGGCGAGCCTGTGACAGCCAAAGTATAACCATGATAAAGGCCATCATCGTCGACGACGAGCCCTACTGTTGCGAAGCGCTTTCGATACTATTGGACCGGTATTGTCCGCAGGTGGAAGTGGCCGGCGTCTATCACTCCGGTGCGCAGGCGCTGGAACCGATCAGGGAGCAGAAGCCTCAGCTGCTATTCCTCGATATCGAAATGCCCCGGATGAATGGTTTTGAGCTGCTGGAGAAGATCAAGAGCCTGAATTTCGAACTGATCTTTACGACGAGCTACGATCAGTATGCGATAAAGGCGATCCGTTTCAGCGCGCTCGATTACTTGTTAAAGCCGATCGATCGCGAAGAGCTGCAATTGTCCATTCAGAAAGTGGAGCAGCGGTTGCAGGCGCCTTTGCCGCAGCAGTTCGATCTGTTGTTCCAACGTTTGCAGAACCCTTCGAGTCTTTTTACCAAGATCGCGATCCCGACGATGGAGGGATTACAGATGGTGGCGGTGGATCATATCGTGCATTGTGTTTCGGACAGTAACTATACGATCCTGACGCTGAAGGACCGGCAGAAGGTCGTGGCGTCGAGGACGCTGAAGGAGATCGAGGAGCTGCTGGAGGATTATCATTTCCTGCGGGTGCATCATTCCAACCTCGTGAATCTAAACGAGGTAACCAAGTATATAAAAGGCGAGGGCGGGTACCTGGTCATGTCGGACGGCTCGTCGATCAATGTTTCGCGCAGCCGGAAAGAGGGGTTGTTAAAGAAATTACAACCGAACAGGAGCTGACTCCAACGGCTCACTCAAACTGTGCAATTAATTCCCTTTTTAGTCATGTACGGGTTTTGGCTGGCGCCGGCGGCGATAGCGGATTAGCTTTGTTTCATTAATTAAACGGTAAAAAACCTAAATTATGAATAAGCTAATCGGAACATTGCTGGCGGGGATATTGGTTCTTGCGCAGCAGGGCACTCAGGCACAGGTGTCTGATCATGCCACTTTGTTGAACGTACACGCCCTTGGCGTGGAATCTGCGGCCGTAAGGGCTTCGCGGGATTTCTGGCAGCGCGTCGGCGACCAGAAGAACGAACAATGGTATAAGGCCGAGACGGGCTATGATGCCGAGTATACGGATGGGCCGGTGAAGGCGATGTATCGCTATGACAAAAAGGGTCACTGGGTGTATAGTATCCTTACCTATGGCGAGAACCGGCTGCCGGAGGATGTCCGGGGGCTTGTGAAGAGAAGCTATTATGACTTCGACATCACCTGGGTAAAGGAGGTAAATGAGGCGCAAAACACTGTGTACGTGGTACATATGGAAGATGCTAATCATTGGAAGGAAGTGGCCGTGCAGGATGGGGAGATGCGGCTGTTGAAGGAGTTTTCCAAATGATTTTTTTAGATGTAAATTTGCGGTTCGGTTTTTTCCGAACCGCTTTTTTATATGAGTAAGAATGGAAAGGTTTTGGTGGCGATGAGCGGCGGTATCGACAGTACCGTGACGGCGCTGATGTTACATGACCAGGGGTATGAAGTGGTGGGTATCACCATGAAGACCTGGGACTATGCGAGTGCGGGTGCATCGAAAAAGGAGACGGGTTGTTGTAATCTCGACAGCTTTAATGACGCGCGGATGGCTGCGGTGCAGCATGGCTTCCCGCATTTTGTGCTGGATATCCGGGAAGAGTTTGGCGACTTTGTGATCGAGAATTTTGTGGACGAGTATCTCGCGGGACGGACGCCCAACCCCTGTGTACTTTGTAATACGCATATCAAGTGGCGGGCGTTGCTGAAGCGGGCCGATGCCATGGGTTGTGACTTTATTGCCACGGGTCACTATGGCATTGTGCGGCAGCATACGAATGGGCGGTATACGATCGCGCGTGGGGTAGACGAGACGAAGGATCAGAGCTATGTGTTGTGGGGTTTACAGCAGGACCTGCTGAGCAGGACGCTGTTGCCGCTTGGGCCTTACCGTAAGACGGAGATCCGGCAGATGGCGCTTGACTATGGATATCCGGAGCTGGCGAAGAAGGCGGAAAGCTATGAGATATGTTTTGTTCCGGATAACGATTACCGGGGTTTTCTGAAGCGTCGCGTGGATGGATTGGAAGCGCGGGTCGCGGGCGGCAATTTTGTCGACAAGCATGGGAAGATCCTGGGACAGCATAAGGGATATCCTTTTTACACCATCGGGCAGCGGAAGGGGTTGGAAGTGACGTTTGGCAAGCCGGTGTATGTGACGGCGATAGAGCCGGAAACCAATACCGTTGTCCTTGGGGATGAGGAAGACCTTGACCGGCAGCAAATGTTTGTCGGAAAGATCAACTGGATGAAATATGATGGGGTGACGCCGGGAATGGAGGCGATGACGAAGATCCGGTATAAGGACAGGGGTACCCTGAGCAACCTGTATCCCGAGGGGGACAGGGTGCGAGTGGAGTTTTATGAGATGGCGAAAAGCATTGCCCCGGGTCAGAGCGCGGTCTTTTACGAGGGGGATGAGGTGATCGGTGGGGGTATTATCCAAAGGGGGCAATAAATTGCCCCTTTGGACGTTGTTATTGGATTATGAACCTTCGTCCGGTTTTTATCTTACTGCTTGTGGTTGACCTGTTCGGCTGCAAGAAAACCATACACTATCCTGCGGTCGCACCGGCCGACTATTTTATTCCGCTAAAGGTCGGGCAGTATGCGACATACCGGCTGGATTCCCTCAACTTCTACTATTACGGTCAGCTGGACACAATTACCTCTTATCTTGCCAAGGATTCCGTGGAGAGCAGCTTTATCGATGGCGCGGGTAATACGGCCTGGATGGTCACGCGATATATAAGCGATACCACGGGGAGCGGCTGGGTTCCCAGCCAGACCTATACCGTCACCCCTTCTCAGCAGCGGGTGGAGATGACGGAAAATAACTTGCGGTTCGTCAAGCTGGCGTTCCCTATTGCCCAGGGATTCAGCTGGAGCGGTAACAGCTACCTGCCTTATGCCCCCTACCAGGACTTCTTTGATTTCAGCGACGACGCCCACCTGACGCTGGGCAGCTGGAACTATACCTATCAATCGGTGAACAAGCCCTATTCGCTTGGGAGCCAAAGCTTTGACAGTACGGTTACCGTCCTGCAGGAGAATGACTCCATCAACGTACCGATCGTCGATGTGAATTCTTTTGCTTCGAGGACCTACTGGATCGAGACCTATGCCAAGCATATCGGGCTGATCTACCGCCACACCGAGATGTGGGAATACCAGCCGCCGACGCCCGATGGAACGCAGTCGGGATATAAGATCGGGTTCCAGTTAACGATGCGGCTGGTCAATCATAATTAGTCTTCTTTGCCCTCTTCCTAATTCTTTTGTGTGGACAGCTTTGAGGCCGGCAGCTTTTCTGCGGCGGGCATTACCTGCGTGTAAAGGTCGGCCGTAGCCTTTGTCGGGTCGCCCTGGAAAACCCAGGTGACGTGCGTCAGATATTTATTGAATGCGCGGTTCACGTCGTCGACGGACACTTTTTTCAGATTGTCATTGAGGGTGATCGCCCGGCGCCAGTTGTTGTGCAGGATCTCGTTGGAGGCCAATGCGGAGGCCTGAGCGCCGTTGGTCTCCTGGCGGTAATAGGTGCCGGTTAGATAAGTGGTCTTCATATTCTTCACTTCTTCGGCGGTAAAGCCTTGTTTTTTTGTCTTTTCCATCAATGCTTTGAGTACTGCGACGTACTTGTTGGGGTCCGTGGTCGAGACGGAGATATTGAAGCTTGGAGAAAGGCCGCCGTCGAACCAGGTTGCGGGGGCATAGGACAGGCCGTTATTGGTGCGCACTTCGAGGAAGTGGCGATCGTAGAAGATGCGTGCGGCGAGGGAGAAGGCGTTGAAGTCGGCCGTGCCGGGCTGCGGGGCCGGGGTCAAGCCCTGGATATAGTTGGTGGCCAGGTCTTTCTTCTCGGCTTTAAACGAATTGTGGGTGGGGTCGAACCGTTCTCTTTTCAGGGTGAACGGGGCGCCTGCGGGGATTGCGGCGAGCAGGGCGCCGACCTTTTGCTCGAGTTCGGATCGATCGATCTCGCCGACGACGACGATGAGCATTCTCGACCGGGTGAGGATCGAACGATAGTAGGCCTTTGTTTCGGCGACGTTCAATTTGGCAACGGTGGCTTCCGTACCCTCGGGGGATTTGGCGTAGTCGCGGCCGGCAAAAGCCGTCTCATGGGCGAGCTTATCGATGGAGTAGTCGGGCTGTGAGGCCTGGGCCTTGAGGATGTTGATGGCATCCTGGTGGATGCGCTGGAATTCTTTTTCGTCGAAAAGCGGGTTGGTGAGCGCGTCGACATAGAGGGGCCAGACCGTTTGAAAATCGCTGCGGATGCAGTTCATAGTGAGGCTGGAATAATCGCGGCCGGCGTCGCTGGACATCTGGGCGCTAACCTTGTCCAGTTTGTCCTTGAAGCTGTTCTTGCTGTCTTTCGTGGTGCCGCATTCGACGAGGGCATTCATGGCCAGGCTTTCAATACCGGCTTTATCGGCCGGATAATTCTGCACGCCGCCTTTGATCAGGGTCTTGATCTCGACGATCTCGTTGCCGCTGGGCTGGACGATGACCTTTACCCCCTGGATGGTCATATCATAGGGGGCTTTTTTCGATTGAGCGAAAGTGGAGAGGGAAAGAAGAGCCGATGCCAGCAGGGGCAGGGTCTTTGTATAGAAAGAAGGAAGTTGCATGTTGCAGCCGTTTACAATTAGAGATTAGGTTTGAAATTCTCGGAAGCCTTTGTGGCCTTGTTCATTTCGGGGTTGATGATCATCCCGGCGACATAGGGTTTCCCGATGACATAGGTGGTGAGATACCGTTTTATATCTGCGCGGGTGACCTTCATACAATTGTTGATATAGTCCGTGCCATAGTCGAGTGAGGCGCTGGTCCAGTAATAGGTGAGCTGGTGTGGGAGATCGGACGGCTTTTCATTGTTGCGGATGTCGTTGCGGCGCATGATCTGCTTGGCGTCCTGCAGCTGTTCGTCGGTGAAATAGTCGTCATTCGCCCACATTTTTATCTGGCGGAGGATCTCGTCGTTGCATTCCTTGAGCTTATTGGGATTGGGGACCACGAAGATGTTGATGGGGCCGACATAGCGGGAGGTGGTATAGCCGACCTGGGCGGCGGTTGCCAGGCCTTTGTCGGTAAGGGCTTGCTGCCATTTGGAGGAGTTCATCCCGAGGATGGTGGAGAATACGTCGGCCGCGACCGTTGCCGCCGAATCGTTCCGAAAATCTGGGCCTTGCCACCAGTACATCTCATAAGGTGTCTGGGCGATGGAGGACTCTTTTACGAAATACTGGGTGGCGGCCAGGGGGGTGAACTCGGGGATGGGATATTTTACGATCGGGTCGAAGCCGCTGCTGGCCCAGTCGCCGAAGATGGCCTTTGCCATGCCGAAGGCTGCTTCGTGATGGATATCACCACAGATGACGAGGATGGAGTTGTTGGGATAATAATATTTGTCTTTGATGACCATCATCTTTTCGGGAGTGGCGGTGTTGATGACCTCGTGGATGCCGATGGGCATTTTGCGGGTGATGAGGTCGCCCCAGAGTTTTTTCTGGCATTCGTACCAGATCTGGAAGCCGGGATCGCTTTCGGCGCGTTGGAATTCGCCGTCTACGACCGGCCGTTCTTTCGCCATGTCTTCCTGGCGGTAGACTGGAAAGCGGATGGCGGCATTGATGAATTTCAGGCCGGCTTCGAGGCTGTCATGGTCGAAGGTGAAGAAATAGTTGACCCGTTCGACGTTGGTGGTGCCATTCCAGATGGCGCCGAGCTCCTGTGTTCTTTTCAGCAGCTTTTCCTGCGAGGGGTAATCCTTGTTGGCTTTGAAGAACATATGTTCGAACAGGTGGGACAGGCCACTGTATTCGGGGCCTTCGGTGTAGGCGCCGTTTTTGACGGCGATCTCGATGGTGGCGAGGGGCACCTTAGGGTTCTCGATGGCGACGACTTCGAGGCCGTTGTCCAGCTTTTCCCAGAAGTAGCCTTCGGGGAGGCGGGGTTGGGCGATCGTGGCGATGCTGAGAAAGAGAGATGGGAGGAGTGCTAGTTTTGGGTGCATAGAACGTAGGTTGTATAAGGGAAATTAGCACTTTGAGGCGAAAAATCCTTACAATTTTGATAAGCGGGAAGCGAAGAGGGTGTCGGCCCGGTGGGGATAGCCGATGAGATTTTCTGTCCTTTCGGGTTGGAGGTTGAAGGTTTCTTGCAGGAAGGTGACCATTTCTTCGTTCTCCTTTTTGAAGACGGAGCAGGTGCAGTAGACGAGCGCAGCGCCAGGAGCGAGGCGGGAGGCGATGTTGGAGAGGATCCTTCGCTGGGTGATCGGATAGGTGTTGAGCTTGCGGGGGTTGAAGAAGAAGAGGTCTTCGGGGGTTCGGCCCCAGGTGCCGCTGCCGGTGCAGGGGACGTCGGCGAGGACGAGATGGGTGACGGGGAGACTGGGTAATTGGTCCTGGGTGAGATCGATGAGGAAGGAGTGGTATTTTTTGATCCCCGCGGTGGCGAAGCGGGTGCGGAGGTTGTTCAAGATGGATTCGCGGATATCGGAGACTGTGAGGTCCATGTCGGGGTAGAGGTCGTGGGCGAGGATGGATTTGCCGCCGCTGGCGGCGCAGGCGTCCCAGAAGGTGTGGGGTGGTTCGGTGTTTGTTCTTAGGAATTCTGCGACTTTCTGAGAGCTGAGGTCCTGGATGACGACTTCTTTGTCGGGGGTGAGGTGGTCTTCCACTTTGAAGCCGTTGGGGAGGCGGAGGGTTGCGGGGGGGATGAATTCGGTTTCGGCTTCTTTGCCGGCGAGCTTTGATCTGACGATGTTTTCCTGGCCGGGGCGGATGCGGAGGAAGAGGTCGGGTTGGCGGAGGAAGGAACGGCAGAAGGCTTCGTGATCGATGGTGGGGCTGAGCTCTTCTTTCCAGGGGAAGATG
>Ga0157372_10005354_pt1 | contig 13628 bp, 11 predicted proteins | sample C55metaG_FD_115307 | JGI IMG/M metagenome (GOLD analysis project Ga0157372, IMG submission 115307) | Corn rhizosphere microbial communities from Kellogg Biological Station, Michigan, USA - C5-5 metaG | ecosystem: Host-associated > Plants > Roots > Rhizosphere > Soil | place: USA: Michigan... | reverse complement strand
TGCCGATGAACGGGATCCGGTCCGGGAGGCGATCGCGGCGGCCGAGGCCGAAATGCTGGCGGGCGGTATCGTGGCGGTGGGGGATATCTGCAATACGGCCGATACCCTGGAACAGAAACGAAAGGGAAGGTTACGCTATCATAATTTTATCGAGACGATCGGGTTTGTCGAGGGTGGGGCGCGGATGAGGTTCGACCATGGCCTGCGGGTGCTGGAGGAGCTGGGCGGCGGCTCGATCGTGCCGCATGCGCCCTATTCGGTATCGCCGGCCCTTTTCCGGTTGATCGCCGGTCACGCGAAGGGTGGCATCCTGACGATCCATAACCAGGAGGACGAAGGAGAGAACGAGTTCCTGCTCACCGGGAAGGGAGAATTTCTGCGGCTGTATGCCGCGCTTGGGCTGGATGTGTCCTTTTTCAAAGGAACGGGCAAGCGGAGTCTCGAAAGCTGGCTGGGCTATTTCGACCCGGGTCAGCCGGTAATTGCGGTGCATAATGTGACGACGAACGAGGAGGACTGGCGGATGGCCGCGGGCCGGGCGTTGACCTTTTGTCTCTGTCCGAACGCAAATCTATATATCAGCGGGGAACTGCCGGATGTGGAGGGCCTGGTGCGGAGCGGACATCCTGTTGTCGTGGGAACGGATAGCCTGGCCTCGAATCACGGGCTTTCGTTATTGGAGGAACTGAAGACGCTGGAGCAGGCCTTTCCGGCATTGCGGGTTGAGCAGCTGTTGCAATGGGCAACCCTGAATGGGGCCCGCGCGCTGGGAATGGAGGCCGGGCTCGGAAGCTTTGCCCCTGGAAAGCAGCCGGGTGTGGTTTTGATCGAAGGCGGGGATGGGCTGCAGCTTGCCGGCGTAACGCCGCGGCGGCTGCTGTAGAGCATCAAATCCGGTGCTGGCGGTCAGGACAATACGGTCTGCATCACATTGAGCGTACGCATCTCGCCGAAATCGGGTACATGAAGCATATAAAAGGTGCGATAGGCCAGGAGCAAGGCCCGTCGGGTCTCCTGGTTGAGCGGGATCTCCTGCAATTCGGCCGGCTGCTGGACGCGCAGCAGCTGCGCGGTGGTATAGCTGAGCGAGCCTTCCAGCACCTGGTGGTGTTGCGGATGTTCGGCCACGAATTGACCTTCCTTGAGATCGAGAAAGGAATTCCGTTCGCTGTACACATCTTCGATCTTAAATCCGAAGAAGCCGGCGAGGTGGAGGATGAAGAACAGCGGAAAATTTGCCAGTACGCGGCCGTCGGCGGCATCGAGGTGCAGGAAGGCGTCCTCGATGAAATAGAACAGTTCGGGGTTGGGTTCTGGCTGCTTGATACATTTTTGCAACAGCTCCACCATGAAGAGGGCAACGGCATTCCTGATCACGTCGAAGAAGATATGCTGATAGAGGACGCCCCACTTGAACTCCCGGATGCGCTGTAGGTTCTTCAGCTCGTTGTGGTAGACGATGAGATCGAGGATGGCGGCAGGCTGGAAGAGATTGGCCTTCCCGGGGCCCTTGCGGGTACTTGTCCTGACTCCATTGACAAGATAGGACTGGATACCGAACAGCTCGGTATAGATCGTGACGACGAGACTCGTTTCGCCGTATTTCACCCCCTTGAGGACGATTCCTTTGGTCTTGTGTAATTGCACTTATAAAAATACGTTATTTGCAAAGTAAAATCTTTGATACATGTGGGAATCCATTGCCCGTCTGGTCCTGAAATTCCGGTTATTTTGGCTTATTGCTTTGTTGGCGCTCACTGGCTTTATGGCTTTTCGGGCATCCCGGGTTCAACTGAGCTACGATTTCAACAGCGCGATCCCCACCGATAATCCCAAATACAAGGCCTACCAGGAATTCAGAAAGCTGTTTGGCGAGGATGGGAACCTGCTGGTCATTGGCGTACAAACGGACAAACTTTTCCAGCTGCCGGTGTTTACCGACTATATCGCGATGAACGAGGCGCTGAAAAAGGTGCCCGGGGTGGATGATGTGCTGGGGGTCTCTTCGGCGGTGAATCTCGAACGGGACACGGCCGGCCAGAAGATGCGGGCCGTACCGATCTTTCCCGCACATCCCGTTTCACAGTCCGCGATCGACAGTGGTAAGGCGGTGTTATTGGGATTGCCCTTCTACGAAGGCCTCCTGTTCAACCGGCAGACCGGCACCTGGCTGACGGCCGTGCATGTCAACAAGGCCGTAATGAACTCGGCTCAGCGGATCGTCACGGTGAATGGCATCACGAAACTGGTCGACAGTTTTGGACAGCGTAACGGGCTGGACATGCACTATAGCGGCCTGCCGCTGATCCGGACCCGGATGGCGGCGAAGGTGGCGTCGGAGACCCGATGGTTCCTGCTGGGATCGGTACTGATGCTGTCGCTGATCCTGCTGCTTTTCTTCCGGAGCATCAGCACCATGCTGTTGTCCCTCGCGGTGGTCATCATCGGCGTCGTCTTCAGCTTTGGAACGCTGGACCTGCTTGGATATAAGATCACGTTATTGAATGCCCTTACCCCTACTCTTGTCGTGGTCATCGGCATCCCGAACTGCATCTATTTCATGAACAAATACCATACGGCCTACCGGGATACCGGTGACAAGCACGAGGCGTTGGTGGTGATGATCGGCCGAATGGGGGTCGTTACGCTGTTCTGTAACCTGACGGCCGCGATCGGGTTTGGGGTCTTCGCGCTGACGCGGAGCTCGATCCTCAACGAGTTCGGCGTGGTCGCGGGGATCAATATCATGGCGCTGTTCTTTATCTCTTTTATCCTTATCCCCGTAGTTCTCAGTTATCTGCCGCCGCCCAGGCCAGGCCACATGCGGTATCTGCAGAACCGCATGTTGTCGGCGGTGCTAAGGAGGCTCGAACGCTGGACCCTGCATCACCAGGGAATGATCTATTTCCTGACCGCGGTGGCCGTCGCGGTATCCATCGCCGGTATGCTCCGGCTGCGGTCGGAAGGGTTTATCGTGGATGATCTCCCGCAGAAAGACAAGCTTTACGCCGATCTGAAGTTCTTCGAGAAGAATTTCAAAGGGGTGATGCCGCTGGAGATCGTGATCGACACCAGGCGGAGAAAGGGCTTACGGGCGGGGATGGTGAAGACGCTGGACAGCATCGACCGGCTTTCCGCTTACATCGCCGCGCAGCCCGAAATGGCGAGACCGCTGTCACTGGTGGAAGGCCTGAAGTTTGTCCGGCAGGCCTATTATGGCACAGACAGCTCGGGATACATCGTTCCCAATGGAGTGGACCTCGAATTGATCGTCTCTTATCTCAATCTGAACGGCGCAAAAGGCGCCGAGGGGGCAAAGAACAATAACAATCTTACCAAGCTCCTCTGGAGCTTTGTGGACAGCAACCAGCAGCGGCTGCGGGTGAGCATCCAGATGGCCGATATCGGCAGCAAGCGGCTCCCGGCCGTGTTGAGCGATCTTCAACATCAAACCGACCGGCTGTTCGATTCCTCGAAGTACAAGGTGACCTTTACAGGGACGAGCGTGACGTACCTGGAGGGCAGCAGCTTCATCATCAAGGGTCTGAAGGATAGTATCCTCTGGGCGTTCGTGCTGATCGCGGCCTGTATGCTTTTCCTGTTCCGTAACCTGCGCATCCTCATCTGTTCGCTGGTGCCCAATGTCATCCCGCTGGTGATCACGGCGGGGATCATGGGTTGGGCGGGGGTTCGGCTGCGGCCTTCAACGGTGATCGTGTTCAGCATTGCGCTGGGGATCGCGATCGATATCACGATCCGGTTTTTGGTGAACTATAAACAGGTGGGAAATGCCGAAGGCGCGGAGAAGGCGGTGATCGACACGATCAATACGACGGGGATCAGCATTCTTTATACTTCGCTGGTGCTGACGGCGGGCTTCGTGATCTTCTGCTTTAGTGATTTTGGCGGGATCCTGGCGCTGGGTTGGCTGACGTCGTTGACGCTGGTGATCTCTACGATCACGAACCTGGTGTTCCTGCCGGTATTATTGCTCGGATTGACGAGGCAAAAGAAGAAAGCGGCCTAGAATTCGACGAGGCTGTTCTTTATGGCAAACATGACAAGCCCGACGCGGGTGCGCACCTTCAGCTTTTCGAACAGGGTGTTGCGATAGTTGTCGACGGTGCGGGGGCTGATGAACATCTTGTCGGCGATATCCTTATACGAGAGTTCGGAACAGACCAGGCGGAGGAACTCCTTTTCCTTATCGTTGAGTACGATTGGGTCCTCGGGATTGCCGAGGTCTTTATGCAGGCCGCTGATGATCTTGCCCGAGATATATTCCGAAAGATAGAAATCCTTCTTCATAATGGAATCGAGGGCCAGCTTCAGCTCTTCGGGTTCGATATTCTTGAGGATATAGCCTTTGGCGCCGAGCCGGAGCATGCGGATGATGGTGTTCTCATCGCTGAACATCGAGAGCGCGAGGACTTTTATCTGGGGATAGTTCTTGTGCAACCACCGGACGGTCTCATAACCGTCCATGTCCGGCATATTCACGTCCAGCAGGACCAGGTCAGGAATGATATTTTGCGTGATAGTATTCTTGAGATCCTTGCCGTTGTCTCCTTCGAACAGGACCGCATACGACTCGAATGAGCCGATGAGTTTTGCCAGCGCCTTTCGCAGCAGACTGTGATCATCTACAATGCCGACCTGTATTTTCTTGGTTGCTGCTCCCATACTCCATTTATTGATGGCCATCTGCCGAGGGGCCCAGCCTTTATGCTTTATCCTTTTCCAGGGGTAGTTCCACTTTTATGGAGGTTCCCTTGCCTGGTTGACTTTGAACAGTGATCTGTGCGCCGATCAGGGAGGCGCGGTTGGTCATGCTTTTCAGGCCAATACCGCTGGAGGAAGACGCCGTAGTCCGCTTCTTATCAACGTCAAACCCGACCCCATTGTCCTCCACTTTCAGAACAAATTTATTATCAATTGAGTAATTAACCGCAATATTTACGTGGGTAGCCTTGGAATGTTTTAAAATATTGTTCATCATCTCCTGGAACATGCGGTAAAGGAATATAGATCGCTGATTGTCAAATGGGTACTCATCCCCCGTGACGGCAAAGTCCACTCCCAGGAGACCGGTGCGCTGTAGGGCGTCGAGGTCGAACCGCATGGCTTCGACCAGTCCGATTTGCGTAATGCGGTCGGTATGCATGCTCTTGGTGAGATTGCCCATGTCGAAGATGACCTTGTTGAGCATCTGCCGGCTGGCCTGGACGCTTTCGTAGGCGGCGTGATCTTTTTCCAGCGGGAGGATGGAAAGGGAGAGCTTGACCACGGAGAGGACCTGGCCGATGTTGTCATGAAGCTCCTGGGCGATGGTCTTGAAGGTGGTTTCCTGGATCTCCAGTTGGGAGCGGAGAAGTTCCTGCTGATATTGGTCCTTCATGCGGGTGAGTTGTTGTTCCTGCCGGTGCTGGCGGCGTTGATACAGGAATAACATGGTGACGATAAAGCCGACCAGGAGCAGGGCCAGTGCGATCCCCATGAGGATTATAACGACGACTTCCTGATTCTGAGGCGGCATAAGAAAGCGATGGTGAAAGATGTATATAAAAGGATGTCGAGGACGTTGAATATCGAGTTAAGGTTGTATAAGATGAACATTGGAACTTTGGTTAGGTTGTTCGCCATTCCATAGATCGGGAAACTGCACGAAAAGTAGAACAGCAGGCCCGAGCATATCCAAAAATCGGGGTTTCGGGTCAACGTTACTATCTGCGGTCGTTGGAAGAGTTCAAAAAAATAAAATATGCAAAGAGCAACTAAGAATAATCCGCCAAGGGAATAGGTAACCGAATGAAAGGTATTGTTCTTCTGAACAAAGAGAATGTTCAGAGCGGAAACAATTGGATATGTCCAAACCAGATAGCCCGCAATTGCCTTCACAACCGGATTTTGGATAATCCGGTACAAGACGAAAAAATAAAAGCAACATTGGAAAATGGTCAAAGGATTGTAGAGCATCAAGTTCGGGATACGCCGGTAGGCAAGGAAGCTGATGATGCCTGCGCAAATAGCTACTATGAAAAGAAAAAACGGAAAAAGACGGAGATAAAGATCCGAACGGTCCTGACGATAAATCGTCAGACTCGCCAGTAAGGCCATCACCCCGACGAAAAAACTAAGAAACCAAGACATTTGCAAGCAAAATAGTCCTTATTTCCCACTTATGCTACTAAAAAAACTGCCCGGAAATTTGATTCCGGGCAGAACTTTTCTCATATTAGTCGGGCGTATTACGCTACAACCATTCCCTTATCTCCACGATCGACCAAAGAAGTAGTTGTATTGGGACGAGTGCTGCGACCGATGCCGCCATTGCAGAAAGGCGGGCACATCGGCAGGTCGCCAAATGCAAGGATTCGAGCTTCTTTCCCTTCGGACATATAGATCTCTTTGTTGTCGCCCTCAATGTTCTTGCGCGTACCCACCATGACAACCGTTTGACGACCGGCAAATTCCGGGGTAGTCGTATAGTTATCCGGGTAAGCGGCGAAGTGTAAGCGAACTCCATCGCCGCCTTGCAATTTGATCCTCTCGATCAGCATTTCGAGCTCTTCGATGGATACATGGGCAGTGAGGGAATCTTCCTTGCCGAGCTTCTCGGAATTGTCAACCCAACGGTTCTGCTTATACGTGCTGAGAAGGGTGGCTACATGCTCGTTCGTGAGGAATTTGCCGGCATTTACGGATTTTTTTGCAATAGTGTTCATAGCTGACTGTTTTTAGAATGTTGAAGAATAATTTGCTGTTGTAAATGTATTCCCAACCGTTCCACAGCGCGCTTCGCAAGGAAATATAAATCACCCAATTATAAATTAATATTATCCGTAAAATAAAGGGGATCAGACAATCAGAGGCTAAATATGACAAAAAAAAGGTTTTTTCTGCATATAAAAAACAGTAAAAAGTCGGCGGAAATGCACGTGAAGTGCGCAGTAAAAGTTGCGTGTTTTACGCAAAAAAATTACGGGTCATTTTTCTTCTCCTATTTTCACCCGTTTGACATTTTTATAGGACATTTAGTACAGAGGTTGCCAAAAACGTCCCGTTTTTAATATTTGATATCCTTAAGAAGTAATCACCTGTGCTACTGCTCTAATCCCAAAAGTTTAATTAGCAACAGCATACATAACCATTAACACCTTATCCTGTTAGCTTTTGAAGCGTGTATGGGTATGTATGCTGATGCCTCAAGCCAAGAAATAAACGCTAATGCGGACTTCATTAGTACGCATGAGAAAATCGATCGACGGCTTACCTCCTGTTACCATTCAAAAAACCGGCCAATGGTCGGTTTTTTGTACTTTTGCGACCCGGCATAAAGGAAAAAAATCCAATCTGGCCGCAAAAACATCTAATGAACAAGCAAATCAAGTCAGCATTAATCTCCGTTTTCTACAAGGACGGACTCGCCCCTATAGTAAAAAAACTACACGACCTGGGGGTGAAAATATTCTCGACCGGTGGTACCCAACAGTTCATTGAATCGCTTGGATTGCCCTGTGTGCCGGTCGAAAGTCTGACTTCTTACCCCTCGATTTTAGGTGGCAGGGTAAAGACATTACACCCTTCCGTTTTTGGTGGGATCCTGGGTCGGCGGGATAATCCTGTGGACGTCGAAGAGATGACGCGGTACCATATCCCGGAGATCGACCTGGTCATTGTCGACCTCTATCCGTTCGAAGAGACCGTTGCCAGCACGACCGATGATAAGGCCATAATAGAGAAGATCGACGTGGGTGGACCCTCGATGATCCGCGGCGCAGCCAAGAATCATAAAGATGTGGTGGTGATTGCTTCCAAGTCGGAATACGGCTGGTTGGAGAATATGCTGAATGAACAACGGGGGGAAACCACTCTCGAACAACGCCGGATGCTGGCGGCAAAGGCCTTCGAAGTATGCGCGCATTATGACGTAGCGATCGCAAAATATTTTGTTTCGACGGGCGGCGATTATTTTCTCGAGTCCGTTCCCTCCCCAAAATCTTTGCGTTATGGGGAAAATCCTCATCAATCTGCCCAATTCTATGGCAAGTTGGAAGACATCTTCGAGCAGGTGAACGGAAAGGAACTCTCCTATAATAACCTGGTGGACGTGAATGCCGCGGTTGAGTTGATCCAGGAATTCTCCGCCGAAAGCCGGGCCGTCTTTGCCATCATCAAGCACACGAACGTGTGTGGCGTGGCTATTCGCGCTTCGTTGAAGGAAGCCTGGGACAGTGCGCTTGCCGGTGATCCCGAGAGTGCGTTTGGCGGGGTATTGACTTGCAATCGTCCCGTGGACAAGGCGACGGCCGAAGCCATCAACGAGATCTTTTTCGAGGTGTTGATCGCCCCGGCCTTCGATGCCGATGCCCTGGCGATCCTCCGGTCGAAGAAGAACCGCATCCTGCTGGTGCAGAAGTCGCCTGTGAAGCCCGCCCAACAATACCGCAGCCTGCTGAACGGTGTGTTGCAGCAGCAGACGGACGAAGGGAATTATACCGAATGGAAAGAAGTCGGCGGCCGAACCGCTACTGCTGCGGAAAAGGACGATCTCATTTTCGCGAATATCGTTTGCAAGCACCTTAAATCAAACGCGATCGCCCTGATCAAAAATCTTCAACTGGTCGGCAAAGGCTGCGGTCAGACCAGCCGGGTAGATTCTGTCCGGCAGGCCATCGCAAAGGCGGGTCAATTCAATTTCGACCTGCATGGGGCCGTGCTGGCAAGCGACGCATTCTTCCCGTTCAATGATTCGGTGCAGATGGCGCATGCGGCTGGCGTGACAGCGTTTATCCAGCCGGGCGGGTCCATTCGGGATAAGGATTCGATCGATTATTGTGTCGAGAAAAAATTGGTGATGGTGATCACGGGGATGCGGCATTTTAAGCACTAGTTGCCATACCAGAAAATCTCTTCTTTTAGAAATACTTCATAAACCTCCCGCCAACCCGCGAACTGCGGGTCCGTCCCCAGAAAGTGATTGTGCCAAATGGTAACCATCATGCCGTTGACCTTGCGGATTTGATGATAGTAATGCATCAGCTCCTGCCGCGCACGGGCGGCGTTAAAGCCCTGCTCGTAGTAAGAGTTGGCGTCCATGAAGCAAAAAGGAAAGAGACGCAGTGGAGTCGTTTCCTCTTTTTCCAGATCATACCAATAAAAGGACGAGGCCACGGAGGCCCGGAACCCGTTGATGGACCCATAGCCCATTGAGAATTCCTGTTCGATGCCGGCGGCCAGCAGCCGGCGATAGGTATCGGGCAGGGTAAAGCGAATATAGTGCTGGCGGCTGCGGGTGATGGGTTGATCGGCCACGGTGCAGAGCCATTCGATCTCCTCCCGAAGGAGTTGCGGATGATCGCCGCTGCGCCATGAAGGATGGATGCCCAGGCGATACCCGGCGCCGTGATATTGGATCAGCTGCTGGAATGCGGGGGCCGAAGGCGAGATGTTGCGGTCGACTCCCCTGTTGTGTTCGGCTACCAGAAAGAAATAATAAGGCTTGAGCCGGCAGTAGAGATGGAGCGAATCCAACCATTCATAGGCGTCGAAGGGATCGGGCTTTTGGCCGGTCAGTACGCCGGCGCGAAGGCGCAGCTGGCTGAATTTTCCGGTAGCGAGGGCTTTGAGGATGCCCGCCGCATTCCGCTTCCACCCTTTATTCAAAAAAGACCAGGCGATATCGATATCATAGGTGGGAACGAATTTAAAGGCTGGATAGCGGAAAACGAGCCCGGGGAATTTGCGGGTAAGGGCCTCGCGAAGATCGGCCAGCCAATAGTTTACCAGCGGGATATCGAGGAAACCTTCGCGCCAGGCCAGCGAGTTGGTATGGGCATAACGGCCATAGCTGTCCTTTTCATGCGGCAGATGTTCTTCATAGCGGCTGATCAGATAGAATGTCGCCGAAAAAATATCAAAGGGAAGGTCGCCGTCCGTGGCGAAGAAGGCTTTGCGGCGGTTGTGCTCGAAACAGGAGATGTTTTGCGGCTCGATGCCGGTGGCGAACAGCAGACCCGCCGGCCGGATGTGGAAGGTTCCGTCTTGCTGCTGATCGGAGTAATTGATCCTGGGGCCGGGGGCAGCGGCAAATTCGGCAGGATCGGTAGTGATCGTAATGGGAGTATCGAGCAGCTCTTTGGAGCAAAAACCGATGACATATCTCAGCCGTTCGGTGTTATGAGGACAGAATAAAGTCATTCCATTTCATTTCGTCCGCTCGGCCTTCCAGCGCTGGTTAAAGGTTTGGGGCGCGAAATCGAGCGCTGCGCGATGAGCGGTCCAGGCTTTGAAGGCCCGGTTGACGACCCAGTTCTTGACACGCGGGCCACCCATATTCATCATACTCCGGCTGAGGCTCGCCTTCTTCCACACCGTCCAGGCCAGCTTCTCGGCCCAGGTCGCATAGCCGTCCTCGACAGCTTCGTAGCGATTCTCCAACAGGAGCTCATGCAGGTTGATCTTTACCGAACAGACCTCGGTACAATTGCCGCAGAGGGAAGAAGCGTAGCTAAGGTGTTTCCATTCGCCCATGTCCTTGAGATGGGGCGTGATGACGGACCCGATGGGGCCGCTGTACGTGGTACCATAGCTGTGGCCGCCGATGTTCTTATAGATGGGGCAGGCGTTGAGACAGGCGCCGCAACGGATGCAATAGAGGCTTTCGCGGCCCCTGGCATTGGCGAGAATGTTCGTACGGCCGTTGTCGAGCAGGATGATGATCATTTCCTCGGGGCCGTCGGTCTCGCCCGGCTGGCGGGGACCGGTGATGATGGTATTGTACACCGTTATCCGCTGACCTGTGCCATAGGTGGCGAGCAGGGGCCAGAAGAGGCCGAGATCGGTCATGGAAGGGATGATCTTCTCGAGTCCGGCGATGACGATGTGTGTTTTTGGAAAGGAGGCGCTGAGCCGGGCATTCCCCTCGTTCTCGGTAACGGCGATACCGCCGATATCGGAGATGATGAAATTGGCGCCGGTGATGCCGATCTCCGCCTGGACATATTTCTTGCGGAGCTTTTCCCGGGCGACAAGGGTCAGCTGCTCGGGTGTGAGTCCCGGCCGGGTATTGAGCTTTTCGGCGAAGAGCTTTGCCACGTCCTCCTTGCTCTTGTGCATGGCAGGCGTCACGATATGGTAGGGCGGCTCTCCGTCCAGCTGCTGGATATATTCGCCAAGATCGGTCTCTACGCTCTCGATGCCGTTGTCTTCGAGGAAATGGTTCAGCTTCAGCTCCTCGGTGACCATGCTCTTGCTTTTGACGATGGTCTTGCAGTGCTTTTCCCTGCAGATCGCGAGGATCTCGGCGAGGGCCTGCGCGGAGTTCTCGGCCCAGATGACCCGGCCGCCACGCTTGGTGAAATTGGATTCGAATTCTTCGAGCTGCTGGTCCAGCGTCTCGAGGGCGCGCCATTTGATATTCTTGGCCCGCTCCCGCGCCAGGTTGAGCTCGGCAAACTGCTGCTTACCCTGGGGTACGACCGCGTTGTAACGACCGATATTGAAATTGATCTTCTTCCTATGATCGAGGTCTTCCGCCTTGACGGTACTCTTCGCGATAAAGGACGCAGCCGTATCTGTCATTTCTTTTGCTTTTCCGAGTGATATTTTTCAGCGACTTGCTCGAGCACGCCATAGAAGTCTTCCCCGTATTTGCGAATGATGGCTTCCTTGAGGAAGACGTAAACGGGCACTTTCAGCTTCTTCCCCTGCACGCAGCCGGGCCGGCACATCGTATCCCGGGGCTCATAATTGACGAACTCTCCGGCCTTTGTCTCCCCGGTCTTTATGGGATAGAGATGGCAGCTGATGGGCTTTTTCCAGCTGACCTTGCCATAATAGTAGGCTTGTTCGATGCCGCACTTGATGACGCCGTTGGCGTCTCGGAAACCGTAAGCACACATTATTCCTTCGATAGTAGGGGTCACCCAGCCGAACTCCCGGTCATATTGATAGCGGCCCCGGCTTTCGATCTCTTTGATCCCCGCGGGGGTAAGATAGGGTTTTACGATCTCGTAGACGGCATTGAGCTCGTCGAGCTCGGCTTTTTCAAGCGGGGCGCCGGCATCGCCGTCCTCGCAACAGCCGCCCTTGCATTTGAGGAGATCGCAAACGAACTGCTCACGGACCACATCGTCACTGACCAAAATATTGTCGATAGCTATCATAAAACTGACGCCTTTGGGCTTGTGAGAAAATTAGCCCTTGGCGTCAGATGGCTAATTTATTGGCCTTCGGCCGATGGGCCTGCGGCCCATCTTTGCAAAGATAGGTCATTTAGGGGCTCCCCCGATTCATTTACGGGCTTGCGGGGCGGGGTTCTTCCATCGGAAGGTATTGATCAGGTGGTCCATATCCTTTTCGAGGAACTGGTTGACCACACCCAGGGAGTCTTCGTTTGGTGTCGTATCGAAATAGAGGGCGCCGCGCAGGAAATGATGGGTCGTATCGGTGACGAAGAATTGCTTGGCCGTAGCGGCATTGCCGCCGACGCTGAAGAACACGCCGCCTACCCCGTTTTTGGTGACAAAGGGGGAGTCTTCGATGGCGCTGGCCTTATAGGTGTGTTTGAAGGTGAGCTTGTAGGCATCGTCGCGCAGCTTATCAAACTTGTTTGCCCCTATCGCTTTATAGCTGACATAGATGCGGGCGCCAAAGCGGGGAAAGTCGATGTTGATCCACCAGGGGTTCGGGGCGACGGTGTCGAAATAGGTGCTGTCCTTGAGGATGTTGGCGTATACGGGATATTCGAAGGTATAGGGGTAGCCGGGTTGGTCGAAGGTCTGATATTCATGGGGCGGGAAATCAATTTTAAAATAACCGCGGCGTTTGGGAGTATAGACCGAATTGCAGGAGTAAAGAAGAGCCAGGAATAGAACGAGGATGGTAGTTCGCATGATTTAGGATTGCATTCTGATGGCCACCTTTACTTTTTTTATACGGCTGCTGTCTGCCTCGAGGACGGTGAATTCAAAGTCTCCGCAGGGGATGACGTCGTTGACCTTGGGAATATCCCCGGATATCTCCAGGATGAGACCGGCGAGGCTATCGCTTTCGCCTTTTACCTTGTCGAAGGTGTCGACGGCCAGGTGCATGATCTTGCAGACGTCGTGGAGCATCGTCCGGCCTTCGAACACATAGCTACCATCGTCGAGGCGGCGATTGGTGGGCTCTTCCTCGTCGAACTCATCGCGGATATCGCCGATGACCTCTTCGAGGATATCTTCGAGCGTGACGATACCGCTGGTGCCGCCGAATTCGTCGACGACAACCGCAAAATGGACCTTTTTCTGCTGGAACTCCTGCAGCAGGTCCTCGATCAGCTTGTGCTCGTGCACGAAGAAGATCGGCCGGATATATGGGTGCCAGTCAAAGTTATCGGGCTCGCCGAGGGAACCGATGAGGTCGCGGCTCTGGATGGTGCCGGCCAGCTCGTCGAGGCTGCTCTTATACACCGGCAGGCGGGAGTAGTGCAGGTCCTCTATCTTTTGCTTCAGCTCGCCGAAGCTCAGGTCGTAGCTGACGCCACAGACATCCAGGCGGGCCCGCATGACCTGCCGGACGGTGATGCTGCCGAACTTGACGATGCCTTTCAGGATATTTCGTTCTTCTTCGGAGGCTTCATTCCT
>Ga0157372_10005346_pt1 | contig 13644 bp, 12 predicted proteins | sample C55metaG_FD_115307 | JGI IMG/M metagenome (GOLD analysis project Ga0157372, IMG submission 115307) | Corn rhizosphere microbial communities from Kellogg Biological Station, Michigan, USA - C5-5 metaG | ecosystem: Host-associated > Plants > Roots > Rhizosphere > Soil | place: USA: Michigan... | reverse complement strand
TCCAGTACGCGCCACTCACCGCGCAGGTGTACGCGCGGCCGCTGCTCATGGTGCCGCCGTGCATCAACAAGTTCTACATCATGGACCTGCAGCCCGAGAACTCGCTCGTGCGCTACGGCGCGGAGCAGGGCCACACGGTGTTCATGGTGTCGTGGCGCAACATCAAGCCGCCGCTCGACAAGCTCACCTGGGACGATTACCTCGAGATGGGCGTGCTCGCCGCGATCGAGCAGGTGATGGCGATCACGAAGCAGAAGACGATCAACGCGCTCGGCTTCTGCATCGGCGGGACCTTGCTGGCCGCCGCGCTCGCGGTGCTCGAGGCGCGCAAGAAGAATCCGGTCGCGAGCCTGACACTCCTCACGACACTCCTCGACTTCACCGACGTGGGCGAGATCCGCGTCTACATCGACGAGAACTTCGTGGGCAAGCGCGAGACCCAGCTCTGCAAGGGAGGCGTCGTGCCCGGCCAGGAGCTCGCCGGCGCCTTCTCGAGCCTGCGTGCGAACGACCTGGTCTGGAACTACGTCGTCAACAACTACCTCAAAGGGCGACAGCCGCCGGCCTTCGACCTCCTGTACTGGAACGCGGACGCGACCAACCTTCCGGGCCCGATGTACGCGTATTACCTGCGCAACACCTACCAGGACAACAAGCTCGCGCAGCCGAACGCGCTCACGATGCTGGGCGAGAAGGTGAGCCTCAAGCGCCTGAAGATGCCCGCGTTCGTCTTCTCCGCGCGCGAGGACCACATCGTGCCGTGGCGCGGCGGCTATCGCAGCGCGCTCTGCCTCGGCGGCGACACCGAGTTCGTGCTCGGCGCCTCCGGCCACATCGCCGGCACCATCAACCCGGCCGCGAAGAACAAGCGCAGCTACTGGATTGGGGCGGCGAGCGGCGCGGCGAAGAAACGCGCTCCGGGAGCTGCCATGGGTCCTGATCCGGATCAATGGCTCGACCGCGCCACCGAGCATGCTGGCAGCTGGTGGACGCTCTGGTCGAAGTGGATCGCCAAGCACGGCGGCAAGAAGGTCGCGGCGCGCAAACGCCTGGGCGATGCGGCCCACAAGCCGATCGAGCCGGCGCCCGGCAGGTACGTCAAGGAACGAGCTTAGGAGGAGACAAGAAATGGCTCAAAGAATCGCACTCGTGACGGGCGGCATGGGAGGCCTCGGCGAGGCCATCTGCCAGAAGCTCTTCGGCATGGGCTACAGGGTCGTGGTGACCTACTCGCCCGGCAACACGAAGCACAAGGACTGGCTGCAGGAGATGGAAAGCAGAGGCATGAAATTCCACGCCTATCCCTGCGACGTGGGCGACTTCGAGTCGTGCCAGAAGATGGTGGCGCAGGTGACGAAGGAGGTCGGCCCGATCGACGTCCTCATCAACAACGCCGGCATCACCCGCGACATGACGTTCAAGAAGATGACGAAGGTCGACTGGGACGCGGTCATGCACACCAACCTCGACAGCGTCTTCAACGTGACCAAGCCCATCGTCGACGGGATGGTCGAGCGCGGCTGGGGACGCATCATCAACGTCTCGAGCGTGAACGGCCAGAAGGGCGCCTTCGGCCAGACCAACTATTCCGCCGCCAAGGCCGGCATGCACGGCTTCACCAAGGCGCTCGCCTACGAGGTCGCGCGCAAGGGCGTGACCGTCAACACGATCTCGCCCGGCTACATCGGGACCAAGATGGTGCTCGCGATCCCGAAGGACGTGCTCGACTCGAAGATCGTCCCGCAGATCCCCATGGGGCGGCTGGGCAAGCCCGACGAGGTGGCGGGCCTGTGCGCCTACCTCGCGAGCGACGAGGCGGCGTTCGTGACGGGTGCCAACATCGCGATCAACGGCGGGCAGCACATGCAATAACGCCCCGAGCTGCCAAGCAGGGGCCCCACCGCTTTCGTGGGGATGCGCCGGACAGCCGGGTCGCACCGCATGCAGGAGGGACGCAGGAGATGTCGCGCGCCACGACGAGCGATCGCATCGAGAAGAGCGCCGTGCTGCGCGCGCCGCTCGCGCGCGTGTGGCAAGCCGTGAGCGACGCGCGCGAGTTCGGAAGCTGGTTCGGCGTCGAGCTCGACGGTCCGTTCGTCGAAGGGCGCGAGCTCACCGGGCGCATCGTGCCCACGACGGTCGATCCCGAGGTGGCGAAGCTGCAGGAGCCGCATCGCGGCAAGCCCTTTGCCTTCAGCGTCGATCGCGTCGAGCCGATCCGGCGCATCTCGTTCCGCTGGCACCCGTTCGCGATCGACCCGAAGGTCGACTACTCGAAGGAGCCGATGACGCTCATCGAGTTCGCGCTCGAGGAAGTGGGAGGCGGCACGCGGCTCACGATCACCGAGTCGGGCTTCGAGGCTATCCCGCTCGCGCGTCGCGAGCAGGCGTATCGCGCGAACGAGGGCGGATGGGAGCACCAGCTGCGGCTGGTGGGGAAGTACCTGGAAAACTGACCCTCATCGCGGGCCTCTCCCAGGGGAGCGGGAGCCTACGCGTACATGTGCAGCCCGCCGTTCACCGAGAGGTTCGTCCCGGTGATGTAGCCGGCCTTGTCGGAAGCGAGGAAGCACACCGCGTCGGCGACTTCCTCCGGCATCGCGAGGCGCCCGGCCGGGATTTGCGCCACGATCTGCTGGCGCACGTCCTCGCGGATCGCCATCACCATGTCGGTCTGGACGTAGCCGGGCGAGATGGCGTTCACGGTCACGCCCTTCTTCACGACTTCCTGGGCGAGCGACTTGGTGAAGCCGAGGATGCCGGCCTTGGCCGCGGCGTAGTTGGTCTGGCCGAACTGGCCGCGCACCGCGTTCACGCTGGAGATGTTGACGATGCGGCCCCAGCCGCGCTCGAGCATGCCGTCGATCACGTGGCGCGTCACGTTGAAGACGCTGTCGAGGTTGGTCGAGAGCACCGCGTGCCACTGCTCTGGGGTCATCTTGCGGAAGGTCGAGTCGCGCGTGATGCCGGCGCAGTTGACGAGGACGTCGACGCCGCCGTGCTCGTCGCGGATCTTCGCGATCATCTCGCCCATCGCCTTGAAGTCGGTCACGTCGCCGAAGGCGAGCGCCGAATGCGCGCCGTTGAGGTTCGCCGCCGCCATCGCCTTCTGCCAGCGCACCTCGCTGCCCGCGATGGCGTAGTTGGCCACGACGAAGTGCCCCTCCGCCGCGAGCTTCTTGCAGATGGCGGTGCCGATGCCTCCGACGCCGCCCGTGACGAGCGCTACTTTCTTCATGTTTTTCCTTCGCAACAACGACAACGTCTGGGGTCAGACCACGGTCAAGATGCGAAAGGCCGTTTCGCACCTTGACCGTGGTCTGACCCCTGTCGAAAAAAAACCCCAGGTGTGACCCTGGGGTTTCGAACCTTTATCTTGCGATAAAGGAGGAGGAGCCTTGAATACGATTCCCGCAGAGGCTTATTTCTTGTTCGCCTTCGTGTTGCCGCCGGCACGGACGGTCGCGTCGGTGAAGCTGGTCACGTGCTTCGCGGCCTTGGTGAAGCTGTCGAACGCGGCGGTGGTCGCCGCGAGGGTGTTCTTGAGGGCGGCCGCGGCGACGTCGCCACCGGCGGGCGCGCTCTTGGCGGCCTGGTCGACGGTCTCCGCGACGGCCTTCTGGAAGGAGCTCATGCGCTCCTCGGCAAGCCTGGAGAGCTCGGCCTGCGCCTCGGCGCCGACTTCGTAGAGGCTGCGCGAGTAGCCCACGATGTTCTCGAGCGCGTTCTCGGCGATGCGCGAGCGCAGCCGCGTGAGCTCGTTCAAGTCCTTGGCCTGCGACACGGCCTTCGCGTTCAGCGTGGCCTGGGTCAGCGCGCCACGCGCATACTCCATCTGGACGGCGAGCGTGCGCTCGGCGCTGTCCATGGAGATCCGGGTGAAGCGCGTCGCGGCTTCGACCGCGGCGCTGGTGATGTCGGACATCGGGTTCAGGTTCGTGGCCATGTTCGGATCCTGGTTGCGGTGCGGTTGCGCTGTGCGGTCTTGCGGTGCATTGTGCGCCGCAACAATTCCATTCTAGGAAGCGCCGGGCGCCCCTGTCAAGGATTTTTTGGTGCGTTGCACCACGACGTTTCAATTGCAGTGCAGTACATCGGCAAAGTGTTTTAAAATGAATGACTTGTGCCGCGGCCCGTGATATCTTGCGCGGCCCTTGCACAAACCCGGATTGATGTAGCGCAGCAAGCGACGAAGGAGCCCGATGGCCTCGCCCCGCATCATCAAGAAATACCCCAACCGCCGCCTGTACGACACGGAGACGTCGACGTACATCACGCTCGCGGAAGTGAAGGAGCTCGTCCTCAACTACAAGGACTTCCAGGTCCAGGATGCGAAGACTGGCGAGGACCTCACGCGCTCGATCCTGCTGCAGATCATCCTCGAGGAAGAGTCGGGCGGCGTGCCGATGTTCTCGACGCCGATGCTCGCGAACATCATTCGCTATTACGGCCACGCGATGCAGGGCCTCATGGGCTCGTACCTCGAGCGCTCCATCAGCGCGTTCCACGAGGCCCAGAAGCGCTTCCAGAACCAGGCGCACTCGATCTACGGCGAGCTGCCGAAGATGCCGTTCATGCCGGGCCAGGCGGTGCCCAACGTGATGGGCGACTACCTCGAGAAGGGCGCGAAGGCCGTGATCGACATGCAGGAGGAGCTGCGCAACCAGGCATTGAAGCTCTTCTCCGGCTTCCCCTATGGCGCCGCGCAGGCGCCCGGCCCTCATCCCGAGAGCGCCGCGCCGCCCGAGCCTGCCGAAGAACCCGTCCGCCCGCGTCCCACGGGACGCAAGCCGCGCGGACGCACCAGCAAGTAATCCGATGAAAGCTTCTTCCATCCGCGCGCGACCCGCGGCCGCGCCGCGCGTCGGCTTCGTTTCCCTCGGCTGCCCCAAGGCGCTGGTCGATTCCGAGTCGATCCTCACGCAGCTGCGCGCCGAGGGATACGACATCGCCCCGTCGTACGAGGGCAGCGACCTCGTCGTCGTGAATACCTGCGGCTTCATCGATGCCGCGGTGCAGGAGTCCCTCGATGCGATCGGCGAGGCGCTCGCCGAGAACGGCAAGGTGATCGTCACGGGCTGCCTGGGCGCCAAGGAAGGCGTGGTGCAGACGGCGCACCCGAGCGTGCTCGCCGTGACCGGCCCGCATGCGACGGCCGAGGTGATGCAGCACGTGCACAAGCACCTGCCCAAGCCGCACGATCCGTTCACCGACCTCGTGCCCGCGCACGGCATTCGCCTCACTCCGAAGCACTACGCCTATCTCAAGATCAGCGAGGGCTGCAACCATCGCTGCACGTTCTGCATCATCCCGTCGATGCGCGGCGACCTCGTGAGCCGCCCCGTGGGCGACGTGATGAAGGAAGCGGAGAGCCTCGTGCGAGCGGGCGTGAAGGAGCTGCTCGTGATCTCCCAGGACACGAGCGCGTACGGCGTGGACGTGAAGTACCGCACCGGCTTCTGGGGCGGGCGGCCGCTGAAGACGCGCATGACGGAGCTCTGCAACGCGCTGGGCGAGCTGGGCGCGTGGGTGCGCCTGCACTACGTGTACCCGTATCCGCACGTGGACGAGGTGATCCCGCTCATGGCCGAGGGGAAGATCCTCCCGTACCTCGACATTCCCTTCCAGCACGCGAGCCCGCGCATCCTCAAGCTCATGAAGCGGCCGGCGGCCACCGAGAAGACGCTCGAGCGCATCCGCGCATGGCGCGCGGCGTGCCCCGACATCACGATCCGCTCGACCTTCATCGCGGGCTTCCCCGGCGAGACCGAGGCGGAATTCGAGGAGCTGCTCGGCTTCCTGCGCGAGGCCGAGCTCGATCGCGTGGGCTGCTTCGCCTACTCGCCCGTCGAAGGCGCGAAGGCGAACGAGCTCCCTGATGCAGTACCCGAGGCGGTGAAGGAAGAGCGCCGCATGCGTTTCATGCAGGTCCAAGCCGCGATCAGCGCGCGCAAGCTCGCCGCCAACGCCGGCCGCACGCTCGATGTCCTCGTCGACGAGGTGCGCGGCACGACCGCGATCGGCCGCACGAAGGCCGACGCCCCCGAGATCGACGGAACGATCACGGTGCGGGGCGCGAAGGGCGCGAAGCCCGGCGACTTCCTGCGCGCGACGGTGACCGCCGCGACCGAGCACGACCTGCAGGGGAAAGTTGTCATCCCGGCGTAGGCCGGGATCCGAGGCATCGCCAGCAGATCGGACCCCGGCCTTCGCCGGGGTGACAGCTATTGCCGCACCAGCTTCCCGCCGCTCAGCTTCACCTTGTCGCCCACGCGGAAAGCCGTGGGCTCGGCGTAGTCGAAGTGCTTCGTGGTGCCGTCTTCCATCTGCACCACGACCTGGTAAGTGGTCTTCGCGTTCTTGTTCTTCTCGATCTGGTGGCCCGCGTAGGCGCCGCCGGCCGCACCCGCGACCGTCGCCGCGGTGTTGCCGCGCCCGCTGCCGATCTGGTGGCCGAGCACGCCGCCGGCGATGCCGCCGATGACGGCGCCGGCGCCCGAGGCTTCACCCTTCTGCTCGATCTTCTTCACCTCGACCACCGAGCCGCAGCTCTTGCAGGCGGCATAGGCGCCGGGGATGAAGGCGACGCAGGAGAGGAGGGCAGCGCAGGCGAGTCGAAGGGTCGATGTCATGGGGCCTCCTGGAGAGATTCCGGCAGGCGCCACACTATCACGCCGCCGCCGGAACCTCGAACCAGAAGGTCGTGGGCCCTCCCGCGCGGGAGTCGAAGCCGATGCGCCCGCCCAGGCGCTCGACGATCGCCTTGCAGATCGCGAGCCCGAGCCCGGTGCCGCCCTTCACGCGCGCGTCCGACGAATCGGCCTGCGCGAAGCGCGTGAAGATGCGCGAGCGGAACTCCTCGGGGATGCCGGGGCCATGGTCGGTGACCTCGACGCGCACCGCGCCGTCCGTCGGGGCGGCGCGCACCGTCACCACCGCGCCCGCCGGCGAGAACTTGCAGGCGTTGGAGAGAAGGTTGGCCATGACCTGCATGAGGCGCGTGCGATCGCCGCGAACGTGCACCCCCGGCACGGGATGCGCCAGCTCGAGGCGCACGCCGCGCGCGCCCGCATAGGTCCGGTCGAGCTCGACCGCCTCGGCGAGGAACGGCTCGAGCGCGATCGATTCTTCGGCGAAGCGCATCGCGCCCGTCGCCATGCGCTCCGTGTCGAGCACGTCGCTCACGAGTGCCGCGAGCCGGGCGCCGTTGCGCCGCGCCATGTCGAGGAACTCGCGCTCGTCGGCGCCGAGGTGCTCGCTCTCGGCGAGGATCTCGAGCGAGCCCAGCAGCGACGTGAGCGGCGTGCGCAGCTCGTGGTTCACCGTGGCCACGAACTCGCCCTTCATGCGCTCGAGGGCGGTGCGCGCCGAGACGTCGCGCAGCACCGCGACCAGCCGCAGGCGCTCGGCCTGGCCCATCGGCGCCACCGAGAACTCGAGATCGAAGCGCGAGCCGTCGCGCTTCAGCGCCGGGAAGACCAGCATCCCGCGTCCGATCACGTTGGAGGTGCCTTGCTCCAGGAAGCGTTGAGTGGACGCCATGTGCTTCTCGCGCAGCTCCTCGGGGATCAGCGCGGAGACGGCCGTGCCATGCAGCTCGCCCGGCGGCGCGCCGAAGAGCCGCTCGCCCGCCGGGTTCACGAACTCGATGGTGCCGTCGGGTTTCAGCACCATGATGCCCTCGTCGAGGTTGTTGTAGAGCTCGCGCAGCGCGCCCTCGCTGCGCGCGAGCGCCTCGGCCCGCGTGCGCGCGACGTTCTCCGATTCCACCAGGCGCCGCGCGACCGGGCGCATCTGCGAGGCGATGAGGAGGGCGCCGCCCAGCGCCATCGCGATGAACCAGTGCCACCACTGCACCAGCCGCTCCCGCAGCGGCAGGTAGAACTCGTAGACGTCGATCTTGACCTCGAGGCCGAGGCCGGTGGCGCCGACGGGTGCGAAGGCCGAGAGCACGCGCTCGCGGCGGTAATCGTCGGCGAAGACGAGCCCGCGCTCCCCGGAGAGGGCCTGGAGCATGGGCGTGTCCGCCATGCCTGAAGCGTCGATGACGTGCGGCTTCGGCAGCAAGCGCTGCGGCAGGCATTCGATGCGGTTGCGCGCCCGCCCGCACAGCTCCCACTCGGCGCTGCGTCCCAGGGTCTGCAGCTCGGAATGCAGGCGCGTGAGCAGGCCGAGGTCGTCCTCGACCCACACCGACCCGAGGTATGTGCCGCCGGAGCGCACGTCGAAGCGCGTGCGCAGCACTGCGCCGTCGTCCCACAGCAGGCGGGCCGCCCCGTTCGCGTTCGCGACCGGAAGCTCCGCGTCGGGCTGGTGCGAGATGAGGCCCGCGCGCGCCACGACGCGGTCGCGGTCATCGCGGAAGGCGACGCCGCGCGCGCCGAGGGCAGTGCCGTCCCGGGCGGCGCGCTCGAGCCCGTCGCGCGCCTCCTGCGACGACTTCGCTTCCCACCGCGCGAGCGCCGTCGCGATCTCGGGGCGCTGCGCGATCCGCGCGGCGCGCGCCGTGCGCGTGGCGACGAGGTTGTCGAGCAGGGCGGCGCGGTCGTGCACCTCCTGGCTGAGCGTGCGGCCCACCGCCGACTCCAGCGTGCTCTCCATCGCGGCGAAGGCGGCCGCGGTGGTGCCGATGAGCGCCAGCACGAGGATGCCGGTCGCGAGGATGAGCATCTTCTCGTCCTCGCGACCGGCGTACACCTGCGAATACCAGGGCGAGGCTGCCACCAGCGCCAGCACCGACGCGCCGACGGCGAGGAAGGCGGCCGCGGTGGGCTGCGCCATGCGGCTGAAGCGGTACCACGGCACCAGCCCTTCGACCGACACGTCGTGCATGATGATCGACACGATCGCGAGCGTGAGGAGCGCGCCGGCGAGCAGCTGGACGATGAGCGCCCGGCCGCGGTCGGAGGGGCGGTCGAAGCCGGCCGCGAGGGCCGCGGTGAGGAGGAATGCGATGGCCGCCGGCGGCGACATGCGCCCGGGCGTGGCGCTGCGCGGCGTGAGCGCGCGGTGCAGCTCGGGCAGGTCGATCCCGAGCGGGATCGAGGTCGCGATCTGGAAGACCGCCGCACCGGCGAGGAGCGTCAACACCAGCGTGGCGGCGAAGCGCACGCGCGCCCATTGCGGTCCCTGCTGGGCCGAGGCGAAGAGCGCGATGCCCGCGCACACGAATCCCGCCGCCGTCGAGAACGCGATGGCCGGCGCGCCGGGCTGGGGCACGAGCCACGCGGGCGGGCGCGGCGCGAGGTAGCCCGCGATCACGGCGAGGCCGAAGAGCGCTACGCCCAGGGCCGTCCCCATGGCGCCCAAGCGCGGGCCCCGTGCGAGGACTATCTTTGCCATGATCCCTTGCGCGTCATCGTGCCCCAGGTCGAGCGCGCGCCGCGCAGCCAGCGCGTGAGGCCGATCAGGCGCCAGACGGTCACGAGCTGCCGGTAGCCCAGGTTTTCCGCGATCGCGGTCACCACGAGGAGGCCCATCTGCGAGAAGCGCGGATAGAGGTGGAAGGACATTTCCTCCAGCAGCAGCGCGCTCACCGAGAGCAGGAACCCGAGCGAGAACGCGAGCCCGAGGAAGGCCGCGAACGCCATCCCGGAGATCTGGCCGAGGATCCACATCGCCGCCATGAACGCGTAGCCCGCGACCTCGATCAGCGGGCCGTAGCACTCGAACACCATGAAGAAGGGGTACGCGAGCAGCCCCGCCGCGCCGCCGCCGCCGCGCCGCAGCAGCCCCGCGTTGCTGTGCAGGCTCTCGCAGAGCCCGCGCTGCCAGCGGATGCGCTGCGACTTGAGCACGCTCATCGATTCGGGCGCCTCGGTCCAGCAGATCGGGTCGGGCACGAAATGGATCGCGTATTTCTCGCCGCGCTCGCGCAGCACGCGATGCAGCCGCACCACGAGCTCCATGTCCTCGCCGATGGTGTCGGCGCGATAGCCGCCTGCTTCCACGATGGCGTCCTTGCGGAAGACGCCGAAGGCGCCCGAGATGATGAGCACGGCGTTGATCGTCGCCCAGCCGAGGCGCCCGAAGAGGAAGGCGCGCAGGTACTCGACGATCTGCAGCAGGGCGAGCGGGTGCGAGGGCAGCCCGACGCGCTCGAGGTTGCCGCCGCTCACCGTGCAGCCGTTGGCGATGCGCACGGTGCCGCCGGACGCGACCGTGGAGGGGTCGTCGAGGAAGGGCTCGATCACGCGCCGCAGGCTGTCGCGTTGCAGGATCGAGTCTGCATCCATGGCGCAGAAGAGCGGGTAGCGCGACGCGTTGATGCCCACGTTCAGCGCGTCGGCCTTGCCGCCGTTCTCCTTGTCCACGACGCGCAGGTTGGCGTGCCGCCGCGAATGGTAGATCGCGCGCACCGGCTTCGCCGGCAGCCGCCGCCAGTGCGCCTCGGGGAATCCCTCGAGGCCGAACGCTTCCTGGAGCGCCGCGAGCGTGCCGTCGCGCGAGCCGTCGTTCACCACCACGATCTCGAACTCGGGATAGTCGAGCTGCAGGAGCGAGCGCACCGAGCTCGCGATCGTCGCTTCCTCGTTGTACGCCGGCACGAGGAGCGACACCGGCGGCTCGAACCCGGAGTAGGCGGGCGGCAGGTTCTCCAGCGGGCGCAGCGCGATCTTGCGCTGCAGCGTCGGGATCGCGAGCAGGTTGAGCGAGATGTAGCCCAGGTTGATGAGCACGAAGTAGAGCAGGAAGAACCACTCGAGCGCCACGACGACGTGCGTCATGCGCGCCCCCGCTCGGCAAGCGCCTGCGCGAGCATGTCCGAGGCAAAGGCGTCGCGCATGCCCTGGTGGAGCATCTCCAGCTCCTCTTCGCCCAGCCCGTGGAGGCGCACCACCGCCTGCGCGGCGTGGTAGCGCACCCACCAGATGGGGTCGCGCAGCAGCCCGAGCAGCACCTGCAAGTCGTCGCGGTCGCCGACTCGCCCGAGCGCACGCGCCGCGGCCATGCGCACGTGCCAGTCCTCGTGCCGGGCGGCCTCGCGCGCCCACGCGAGGTCCTCGGCGTCCTCCACGTAGTCGAGGGCGGCCGCGATGACGGAAGGCTCGGCGTTCGACGTGAGCCATGCGCGCACCACGGGCGCGATGCGATGGCGGTGGCCGAAGCGCGCGAGCTTCATCACGCGCGCGAGGCCCTGCCGCGGGCGGCCCAGCATCATCGCGAGGAGCGCGGGCGTCACGACCGCGGGACCGAGCTCCTGGAAGATGGTCCCCAGCCGCGCGAGGGGCCAGTCGTCGCGCGCGACGATGGAGGGCCCGAGCGTCTCCAGCGCGCGGCGCGGGTCGATCCGCAGCATGGCGCGGGCCGCGGCGAACGACATCACCGGGCCCGGGGCGAACGCGATCTCCTGCAGCGGCGCCCAGGCCCGCTCCTCGCGCAAGTGGCCGAGCGCGGTGATGGCGATGAGGCGCAGCGCCGTCGAGCGCCGCCGCAGCAGCCGCAGCACTCGCTCGTCGAGCCCGTGCCGGCGCAGGAGCTGGGCGAGGTTGTCGGACGCATCTCCCCGCACCGATTCCTGCACGTGGTTCCAGAGCGTGAGGAACGCGGGCCACTCGAGCACGCCGATCGCCGGGAGTCGCGCGGCGGCGGGATCGTCGATCGCCTCGTGCAGCGCATCGCGCCACGCGCCCTCGCGGCGCGAGAGCCGCCAATCGCGCCAGCGCCGCGCCGCGCGCAGCAACGCGATCGCCACGAGCAGCAGCAACGAAGAGGCGAGCGCGCCCGCGGTCACCGCGAGGGCGAACGCGAGGGCGAGGTCAGAAGAGGACGCGGAGGCCAAGGCGCGCGTAGCGGCGCGTGTAGAGGTCGCCCTGCCGCACGTGGCCGGCGTCGAGCGAGACTCCCCATGCTTCGCCCAGCTTGAGGCCGCCGCCGAGGGCGTAGGCCCGCACGTCGGTGGAGACCAGCCCCTGGGGCGGCACGTTCTCGACCTCGCGGCCCGCGGCGACGGATGCGGTCACGAAGGTGAGCGTGTCGCGGTACCACGTGGCGGAGAGGCGATGCGCGGGTGCCCAGCCGCCATCGTCGGCGCGGGAAAGGTAGCCCGTGTAGGCGAGGCGCCACTCGCCGAGGTATTTCTCGATCGTGAGGGACCCGATGCGCACGTCGCCCGTGTCGTAGCGCGCGAGCTTGCCGCCGAGGCTCGCGACCCAGCCGCTGCCCAGCTCCTGCGCGACCTCGGCGAGGCCGCTATCGCGCGCGAGGACGTGATGCGTGCCGCTGGCGCTTGCCTCGATGTGCAGCGTCGTGGCCGCGGTGAGCGGGAGGTAGCCCGCCGCGTAGCCCTCGCGATCGCGCTGGTCGAAGCGGTCGGTCGCGCGCGCGCCGCCGAGGATCGCAAGCCCGCGCCGCGGCTTCCACGCGACCTGCAGCAGCTCCTCGCTCCAGCCGGGCTGGCCGTGGTCGAGGTTGTCGTGCTGGGCCTCGGCGCGGAATTCCCATGGGGTCGGGGAGGAATCCTGCGCGATCGCCGCCGTGGCGATGGAAGCGCAGCAGGCGCAGGCGAGGGCGGCGCCTTTCATGGCCCGGGAACGAGCCTGCGCACGCGGGCGCGCAGCTCCGCGGGCTGGAAGGGCTTCACCATGTAGTCGTTGGCGCCGGCGTCGAGCGCCTTCACGATGTCGTGTTCCTGGCTCTTCGCGCTCAGCATGATCACGGGCACGGCCTTCCAGCCGGGATGCGCGCGCAGCGCCGCGAGCACGTCGTGTCCCGAGACGTGGGGGAGCATCACGTCGAGCAGCACGAGCGATGCCGGGGGTCCCGCGGCGATGCGCTCGAGGGCCGCGCGGCCGTCACGCAGGAGCGTGACCTCGAAGCGCTCGCGCTCGAACACCCAATGCAGCAGCTTGCCGATGTCCGCATCGTCCTCGACCACGAGGGCGGTGCGGGCTGCGCTCAAGCGTCTTCCTTCTTGAGCTGGGGGAAGAGGATCACGTCGCGGATCGACGGGCTGTCGGTGAAGAGCATCACGAGCCGGTCGATGCCGATGCCTTCGCCCGCGGTGGGCGGCAGGCCGTACTCGAGCGCGCGGATGTAGTCGGCGTCGTAGAACATGGCTTCCTCGTCGCCGGCCTCCTTGGCCTGGGCCTGCGCCTGGAAGCGCGCGGCCTGGTCCTCGGGATCGTTGAGCTCGGAGAAGCCGTTCGCATACTCGCGCCCCGTCATGAAGAGCTCGAAGCGGTCGGTCACGCCGGGGTTCGTGTCGTTCGCGCGCGCGAGCGGCGAGACGTCCACGGGGTGCGCGATGATGAAGGTCGGCTGCACGAGCTTGTCTTCGGTCGTCGCCTCGAAGAGCTTGAGCTGCAGGAGGCCGATGCCGTCGGTCGCGAAGACCTCGACGTCGAAGGGGGCGAGCGCGATCTTCACGTACTCGGGCTTGCGCAGCTCGTCGAGGTCGTACTTCGGGTTGTACTTGGCGATCGCCTCGGCCATGGTGAGGCGGTCGAAGCGCTGGGCGAGGTCGATGGTCACGCCCTGGTAGGTGAGGGTCGTGGTGCCGAGCACCTTCTGCGCGCACTCGCGCAGAAGCGACTCCGTGAGGTCCATCAGGTAGTGGTAGTCCTGGTAGGCCTCGTAGAACTCGAGCATCGTGAACTCGGGGTTGTGCCGGGTCGAGATGCCCTCGTTGCGGAAGTTGCGGTT
>Ga0157372_10005341_pt1 | contig 13650 bp, 8 predicted proteins | sample C55metaG_FD_115307 | JGI IMG/M metagenome (GOLD analysis project Ga0157372, IMG submission 115307) | Corn rhizosphere microbial communities from Kellogg Biological Station, Michigan, USA - C5-5 metaG | ecosystem: Host-associated > Plants > Roots > Rhizosphere > Soil | place: USA: Michigan... | reverse complement strand
GCAGATGTCACAGCGACCATGACCCCGACAGCCAATCCTGCCATTAGTTTGCCGTTCCGCATGAGCTCTCCCCCGCTTCTCCGGAACCGAGTAGCCAGATGTTCTGGGATCCAACGAGCCACGAATTCTGGTGCTCCCGAAATTATCGAGAAAATCGGGCGGAACATTCCCCCTGCGTTCCGCCCTCCGCCAGTGTTTCTACTTTTTCACGTTGCTGACTTGGGTCAGCACCGTATTCGCTGCTTGCTGCAGAAGAGGTGTCAGCACGTCTTCGCCATCCGACTTAGCTTTCCCTTTGAGAGAGTCCTGTGCCAGTGGCGCGGTTTGCCCTGTCGCGACCAATTGATATTGCACAGTAACGTCATCCTTGGATTTGATCTGACCGTTGAAGCCGGCGAGTTGGCTCACCGCCTGCTGTTGAGCAGCTTGGGCCGCAGCCGAAGCTGCTGCGGATGCCGCTGTGGCCGCGGCCGCTCCTCCCATTCCTCTCGCCATCCCGCCCATAGGAGTCAAACTGGCAGCCACACCGCCGAATTTCGCAAATTTGCCAAACCCGCCACCCGAGCTATGTTTTACTGCCACACTGGAGAACAGGACGTAGTCACATTGTTTCTGCTGCGCTTCGGCCTGAAGCTGTATGGCAATGTGCGAATCCAGCGCGGCGATCTCGATAGCTGGCCCACTCATGAGGGCCACTTCGGCGTTGCGAATCGGCGTGCTGTAATCGGCGCCGGCGTTGTTGCCTTGCCCCACTTGCGCATCCGGCGGTGCGACTCCGATGCGGATCTTCCCCGGCGCCTTAGGACCGAGAACTTGGGGCGCGGCAACCTGGTTCGCGGTTTGTTGTTGTCGGGCGCCCATCATACCTGGCCCCATTTGCGGGCCGCCCATCGAGCCCCACATCTGTTGCGCCTGTTGCGCCATGGCATTCGCTTTCATTTGCGCTGCCGGAGCCGCAGCAGGGTTCATCATCCCTGCCAGCATGGCCCCCTTCATTTCGCCGGCACTTGCGGAGAGCTGAGCTGCTCCGCCCTGCGTCACCCCCGTTTGCATCTGCGGAGCCATTCCCGGCTGTGCCGCTTGCGTTTGAGGAGCCGCGGCGTTGACCTCTGCTAAAGAGTTAACCTGCCGATATGCGGCCGGGACATCGAAGAGTTCGTCGGGCAATTTGTTCTTGCTCAACTCCGACGTAATGATGCCCACTGTCATGGTGGTGCCGTCCGGCGCAGGTAGTGTGATGTTTTCCTGCAGCGGATAGCCGGCTTTGCCGGTACCAAGTCGCCGTGCGATAACTTTGTCGTTGCATCCATTGTTCTGCTGAACGGGAGGAGCGAGGGTCGCGCAGGCGGACTGCTCTTTGGCTAGATCCGCGAACCAACCATCAATTTCGAATGACTGACGCACTTGCGTGCAGGCATCGGCCGAAGGCTCTTGCGTAACTTTCGCCTTGAGGTGGCGCGCCTGATAGCCATACATTGTTTTGCGTTCGCCGGTGTCGGTGATGGTCGTCGTGACTACAATTGTTCCGCCTTTCCCTTCCTGGTTAGCAGTTCCGGTCGCAAGTGCAGCGGCCTTTGCGGCGTTTTCGTCGAGTGGATCATTCGTGACGAAATAAGCCTGGGCCTGTTCGTTAATCGTCAGGCTCCGTTTGAGATCACATTGATGCAATGTAATCGTGCTGCCATTCGGTCCTTGGCTGACCGTGCGCTCCCGCGCGCCTTTGATGGCAGTTTCTGAGCTTGAGACGAAGTTTCCCCCGACGGTAATGCTCTTCTTTATATGCAAATCCTGGGCTTGGGCTATCACTGCGGCCAGCATCGCCGCGGACCAAAACACGCGCTGCAGTAGATTGGAAGGCATAGTCACTCCTTGTGCGATCGGCGGCAATTGGCAGGCTCGACGGCTGGCTGACTGTCTGAGCTCAGGGCCAGCCGTCTCGGCCTGCTTCTTGCCTTCCTATTGAGTAAGGCGGAAAAGGCGGGCGGATTGGGTCAGCTGATCAGCACGAATAGGTGAAGCGCCCCTGATCCTATGTTTCCTCGCCGGAGATGTAATCAGATTCTTGGAAGAACGCCGCGGGCTGACCCCATTGGATGCCGCTTCGAGAACGTGCAGCTTATGCCCTAGCCGGACGATCTCCTGCTGCTGCACCTTACTCCGCCACAGTTCGCTTTGGATTTGAGCGCGTTGTTCCCGGATCTGCGTTTGCTGCTGCTTGACGGCTTCGATCAGCAAAGCGGTCAGGCGGCTGTAGTCGACGCCGCGTGCGTCTTTGCCGTTGTCTTCATAGGTGACCACTTCCGGCACGACGGCTCCCACTTCTTCGGCAATCACGCCAATCTCGTGCTTGCCCGATTGTTTCAAGTCGTAGGACACACCACGCAGCTGCTCGATCTTACTGAGGGCATCGGCGAGCGGGTGAATGTTGGTCTTCCAGCGGCGGGAGCTGTAAGTATCCCAGCCATCGGCGATCGCATGGCCCTTATTTTGGCCGATCGTTAAGATGTTGGATGGGGCCTCCGCGCCGATACCCACCAGCCCACCTTCTTTCACCACAAATCGCCCCCCGGCAACACCCCAAATGTCAATGGCGAAATCACCGGCCCAACCGAATGATGCCGTTATAGAGCCACTTCCGGCGTAAGAGGGTCCCTCCACGCGAAGGCAGTTGCCGCAAGAGCCGATATGGAGTTTGTGGCTGGGAGTCGTGGTGCCTATGCCGACGAGAGTGTCGGCATAGGAGCCGTTCACGCCCCACATGCTGCCGAGGACGATGGCATTGCTCTCATCCACTTCGGCATTGGCGCCTATCGCTGTAGCGTTGCTAAGATCGCTGTGAGAGCCTGTCCCCGCAGCAAATCCGATAGCTATATTTGAAGAGCCGGACACGTTTGAACTCAGCGCCTGATATCCAAGAGCCGTGTTGTTCGTACCAGTGGAATTCGAGGTGAGGGTTTGCGCGCCAATTGCAGTATTGGAATCGCCGGTTGTATTCGATTGCAGTGCGCTGCTGCCATTGGCAGTATTGGATGCCCCAACAAAATTCTGCTTGAGAGCACTCGTTCCCGTCGCGGTGTTGTAACTTCCGGTTGTGTTGACATTCAGCGCTCCGTCGCCGGTAGCGGTATTTGAGTTCCCTGTGGCGTTTCCCTGAAGCGCGTGGGCTCCGCTCGCCGTGTTCGCCGAACCGGCCGTGTTCCCTGCCAAAGCTGCGAAGCCGGCAGCTGTGTTTTCCACTCCGTTGCTATTGGAGTAAAGGGCCCCGCTCCCAGTCGCAGTGTTGAAGCTGCCGGCACCGGTTGAAGAACTCGCATTCCCGGCAAAGCCCAGGAACACGTTGCTGTTCGAAAAAGCCCCGAACGCGAATGCGTTGCTGCCGATATTGAAAGCGCTTCCTGTCACTAGCCCGGTCGCACTCAGATTCCCATTCACCGTCTGGTTGCCCGTGAAGACGTTCCCGGAGTTCAGTTGCGGCACTTTGGTCGTATCCAGGCTGAGCAGCACATTTCCAACCGTGCCGCCTCCCATGAGGCCCGTGCCAGCCGTTACCCCGCTGATGGGTCCCGGAGGTCCGGCTGGCCCCGTCGCCCCTTGAGGGCCCGCCGGCCCGGCAGATCCAGCTGGCCCTGTCGTACCTTGCTGCGCCATCAGCGACCACGCGGGATTCGCATCCGGCGCCCGATCGCCAATCTTGGTGGCCGCCAGGGCCACGTAGCTCGAGCCATTGAAGTTGACCGCATCATTGATTGCATATGCGATGGCTGCGTTGAAGGACCCTTTGAAGGTCAGTCCTGGGCCAGCGGGCCCTGCCGGCCCCGGGTCTCCCTGAGGCCCCTGTGCGCCGGTTAAGCCCATGAGTCCTACAGGCCCTGCTGGACCGGGGAGCCCTTGGGCTCCAACCGGCCCCGCCGGGCCCGTCAAGCCAATTGGACCGGCGGGACCTTGAGGACCAGCCGAGCCGGGTACGCCCATCGGTCCTGCAGGCCCCTGCGGTCCCGCAGGACCTTGCGTCCCTCCGCCGGCGAGCACGATTTCCAGTTCCGGACCATTGCTGGTGAGGGCACTCTCCTTGGAGTCGAACGAGAAGCTGCCGCCTGCACTGCTAAGCGATAGGGCGATACCGTTGTTCAGTACTGCGCCGCTTACCCAGTTCTGCACCAATGGCGTGACGTCGATCACCACAAATTGGTGCAGGCTTGCCGCCGAAACGACGATCGGCTGGTTACCAGTCGCCGACGTCCCCAGCGGCGGGGCAGTACTGTAGTTCAGTGTGTTCTCACTCCAACTGTTGTCCAGTTCATAGACATCGAAGCTGCCCGGTTTTGCCACCGTAGCCACATACAACCGCAGGCTGGCCTTGCTGACCGTGGCACCCGGCGGAAGCGTAGACAGATTGAACTTCAGATAGCTGGTCGCGCCGGGTGCCACCAACAGCACCTGGCTTGATCCGTTGTTGGCCAGCGGAAATGCGGCAGTGGCAAAAGTGTCGGCGGCGGGTGGCGCCGATTGTCCCACGGAAGCCACCGGCCAACAGAGCAACAGCACGACTGGAACGCACAAACGACGAAGCAACGCGCGCATGGATCCTCCCAAGCAGAAACCCTGGTCGGCCCCCAAAACCCCTCTTCCGAATCCAGGAGCGGACGACAATCGAATACGCCCTCTATTGGTAAAGGCGTAATGGGCCCAGATTTCAGCTCACCTTCCACGCAAATCGCTCGATTTGAGCCCTGAAAAGACCCTTCGTACGAGCCCTTGGGCCAATCCTTGCCTAAAATCATTGACACGGCTGTGCCCAGCCGTTATGCTTCGCCCTCAACGCGCCCCCCGCGTGATCATTGGAGCACCGAACCTTGCAGCGCGGGCCCTCTGAGCCGGTAACTTCACTTTTGCTGCGTTGGCGTGGTGGAGACAAGGCCGCGCTCAACGCCCTGATGCCGCTCGTCTACACCGAACTGCGCCGTCTGGCCCACCATTACCTTCAGCGGGAACGTCCAGACCACACCTTGCAAAGCACCGCCTTAGTTCACGAGGCGTATGCCCGGCTGGTTGGCCAGAACTTGCCGGAGTGGCAGAATCGCGCCCATTTTTTCGGAGTCGCCGCGCAGCTGATGCGACAGATCCTGGTCGACTACGCCCGTCAGCACCGTACCGCCAAGCGGGGAGGCAGCGTCTGCAGGCTGCCGCTCGACGAGGCCGAATCGCATCCGGCCGCAACCGATGTGGATGTCCTCGCTCTGGACTATGCCCTGCAGAGTCTTGCGAAACTTGATCCTCAGCAGAGCCGGGTCGTCGAACTGCGTTTCTTCGGCGGCCTATCCATCGAAGATACCTCCGAGGTGCTGGGAATTTCGCCCTCCACTGTCAAGCGTGACTGGAGCACGGCTCGCGTGTGGCTCTATCGCGAACTCGATCGGACGGCTTCGTCATGACGCCCGAGCGCTGGCAGCAAATACGGGGCATCTACGAACAAGCTGCCGGGCTTGACGTGAACGATCGTGAGCAATTTCTCGAGAACGCGTGTGGCAGCGATCCCGAACTGCGCGGCGAAGTCGAATCCCTTCTCGGTTATGAAGATCGCGCGGGAAGCGTTTTCTTGAACAGGCCTGCAGCTGACCTGCTGGGTGTCGCAGTAGCCACAGCACCTGTACCCTCGCGCATAGGACGGCGAATTAGGGTCTACGAGATTCTCGACCAAATCGGCCACGGCGGAATGGGCGAGGTCTATCGCGCCGCGCGCGTCGACGGACAATATGAAAAACAAGTAGCTATCAAGCTGGTACGTAGCGGGTACGACTCCAGCTTGGTACTGCAGCGCTTTTGCTACGAACGGCAGATTCTCGCCAGCCTCGATCATCCGAACATCGCGCGACTGCTGGATGGCGGTACTACCGACGAAGGCATTCCTTACCTTGTGATGGAATTGATCCAGGGATTGCCCATCGACGAGTACTCGAACCAGCGCGATCTCGGAATCCCCGAGCGTCTGAAATTATTCACGCAGGTCTGTGCGGCTGTGCAGTATGCGCATCAGCGCCTTGTCGTCCATCGTGATCTCAAGCCGAGCAATATTCTCGTCACTCCGGACGGCGTGCCTAAGCTTCTCGATTTCGGTATTGCCAAGATTCTCGACCCGGCAGCTGGACCCGAGACCACACTCGTCCGACCCATGACGCCCGAATACGCCAGTCCGGAACAAATTCGGGGCGAGCCTATCACCACTGCCAGCGACGTCTATTCCCTCGGTGTTGTGCTCTATCGCCTCCTGACTAGCCGGTCGCCGTATCCAGTGGACGGACGCAATCCCAGCGAACTGGCGCGCGCGATCAGCGAAGTGGAGCCAGAGCGTCCCAGCACAGCTGCCCGCATGCCGATAACGGAAGCGCCTCAGCAGGACGCTGAGCCTCATGATCCAGCGGCACGATTCCGGCGACTCCTCAAGGGCGACCTCGACAACATCGTTCTTAAGGCACTGCGCAAAGAGCCTGCCCGGCGCTATGTGTCAGTCGACAAACTGGAAGAAGACGTCCGGCGCTATCAGCAAGGTCTCCCGGTACTGGCTGCGCCCGATTCGCTGCTTTATCGCACACGAAAGTTCGTCTACCGCAATCGAGTGGGCGTAACCGCGGCCGCGTTGGTGCTGGTTGCCATTGCGACAGCGGTGGGGGTCAGCGTCCGTCAGGCCCGAATCGCGGATCAACAACGCCGCCGCGCCGAAAAGCGTTTCGAAGATGTCCGGAAACTTGCCAATTCACTCATCTTCGAAATCCACGACTCCATTGAAGCCCTTCCCGGCGCCACCCCATCTCGGAAGTTGCTGCTGAATCGCGCCGTCGAATATCTCGACAATCTGTCGCTGGATGCGGCCGGCGATCTCAATCTGCAGCGGGAATTAGCGTGGGCGTATGAACGGCTCGCAACTGTGGAGGGTGACACGAGCCAGTCCAACCTCGGCCAGGTTGGTGCCGCCGAGGAGAGCCATCGTAAGGCTATGGCCCTGTTCGAAGCCGTAGCCAAAGCCAATCCGGACAATGTCACCGACCAACTCAATCTCGCGATGACGTATCGCATGCGTGCTTTTTTCGATATCTACGTGCCGTCAGGGGGGTAGAGATCCAACGTGCTCTTGCTGTAAGCGATCCGCTGATGCACACCCACGGCGAGAAACTCGAAGTGAAAAATGAACGCGCGGAAGAGTACTTCATCCTGGCTTCGATCCAAAACGCAGTCGGGGATCGCCTGAAAGCCATAGACACGTTCCGGGAAATGCTCGGGTTACGCCAGGAAATCCTGTCCGCCGAGCCTGATTACCCACAAATACGCGGCAAAGTAGCACGGTCTACGGTTCTTCTCGGAGAACAGATTGCGCGCTTTCGCTCTCGGCCAGAAGGCATTTTGCTCATGAACACCGGGATAGCGCAGTACGAGACTCTCGCCAAGTCGACCGGAGAGCCGAGTGTCGTCCGGGAGTTGGCGACCTCGCTCAGCCTGCGAGCGGATGGTGAACTGATGGGCGGAGACTATCGTGCAGCACTCACCGATTTCCGCCGCGCCAAACAGCTTCTGGCCCACCCCGCAAAGCTCGATCCTGAAAACAAGATGCTGCAATCCGACGTGTGGGTGGGCGAGTTCGAAATCGGCCGGGCACTGGCTGTGAGCGGCAAGAACGCTGAGGCTCTTCCCATCCTCGTGCGCGCATTCGACGGATACAAGTCTCTGAAGCTGGAAGATGACGTGGGCCCCGGCCCGGCAGCTATGCAGGCTTGGATAGGAGAGGCTCAAGCGGGTAACCAGCATTATGCCGAAGCTTTAAATAGTTATCAAAACGCCGTCGCAATTATGTCAAAAGACGAAGGCAACTACGACGATGCTGGCTGCGATCTGGCTATGTTAGCGACAAAAATCGGCAACATGTTCGCCAAGTTGGGGCGGTGGAAAGAAGCCGATGCGGAATACGCAAAGGCTATCGAGAAAGCAAGAATCTCATTTTCTCTGGAGCACATGGACATCCCCTCCCTTTATGCGGCTGCAGAAGCCTACGGCGGTAGGGGTGATATAGCCGTAGCCCAAGCGCGCCAGGCCCACGATTTGGACTCGCGATCTCATTGGTTGGAGGCAGCTCGCATCGGGTACCGCAAGAGCCTTGATATTTGGAAGCACGTTCCCAGCCCGGCACGCTATGGTCCAAATGGGTACTTGGCGCGGGACCCAGACGAGGTCGCTCAGCGTTTGGCCGAGTGTCAGAACGCAATCCGCGCCAGCGCACCCCCGTCTCTCATATCCCGCGCAGGCCCCGCCGCAAATCCACCGCCATCAAAAGGCCGAATACAAAAAAGCCGTTGCCCTTGATCCCAGTGACGCCACGGCACATCAATGGTTGTCTCTGGATCTCTCGAGCATCGGACGAACGCAGGAAGCGACTGATGAAGCCATCCGTGCGTATCAACTCGATTCCTTTTCGCCGGTCATGCGCATTACGCAAGTGGTGTCCTACAATGCGGCTCGTCGATTCGATTAGGCCATTGAGATCGGCAAAACCATCGTTGCCGACAATCCTACCTTTGGCCAAGTCCATGTTGTGATGGCAACCGCTTACTGGGGTCAGCACAATATCCCGAGGCAATCCAGGAACTCCAGACCGGTGCTCAACTTGAAGCAGACAACAATTTGGGTGAAGTTGCGGCCGCGTTGGATGACGGATTCCAATCTGGCGGCTGGCCATCCGCTCTCCGAAAAGCCATCGAAGCTTCTCTGGCGCAACGCAAAGCTAAGAGCGGCTACGTCTCTCCTCATAACATCGCAACGCTCGATGCTGAGATCGGCGCGAAAGATGATGCTTTTCGGTGGCTTGACACAGCATACCGGGAACGCGATACCGGCATCCTCGCTCTCCGGACCGATTTCAGCGTGGATGGCTTGCGCTCCGACATTCGTTACGCCGAACTGCTGCGCAAAATCGGCTTGCCGCAGTAAAAGCGATAGCCATTAAATCAACTGACGTAAGCAGCCATTACACAAGTGAGCCAACGGAAAACTGTTTAGCGTCATGGTAGATGAGTGATATGGCGATATTAATTCAGTCGTCGTGAAAGACTTCCTCGGGGGCTTACGATTGAGTGAGCATTTGAAAGAGTCATGGTGTGCCGTCGAACAGCCAGAACGAGAAGCCGTCGAGTTTCGTAATACCTAGCTGGCGCAAACTGGGCCGGCGCAGAGTAGTCCGGCAGAACGCGGTCTGGAGAGAGCACGAGACACAACAGCAGGGTGGAGATTCAGGACGCCACATCAGGACTCAAGCAAGCACGTGGGCGCACATCGCTATCACATCCCTCGTTTGGCATAAAGGATGTCAAAGCTACTAGCGCATTTTTTTTTGTTTGGTTGGTTTTTTCGCCTTCGGTGCAGGGCCGGGGGGCTTAGGAGTGAATTTCTCAATGTCCGCCCTGTGTACCAAGATTTTTCCACCAATCTCCAATGTCCGAAGACGTTTTCGAGCCACTAAATCGGCTATAGCCTGACGGCTTATACCTCGCATGTGAGCCGCGGCTGCCTGCGAAATCCAGGCGCTAGGCTCAAGACCTTCCTTCGGATCACTTTTGATGTATAGGAAATACAAGAATCAAGTTTGCCTGAGAGCACGATTTGATAACGAATGAAGCTCAGAAAGATCTGCGACAAACTCAATTGTTCTTTTCGATCGAATGCCAGTTTGGCCGGCTGCTTCAGGTCAATTTATCTCGCCAAAAAATCAGGTCGGTATGTCGAGTAAGTTGGCTGTGCGTTCCGCACTTCCACAGAGATCCTTCGCCAATCAGAACGTGGTCCCAAAACGCGCGATTTTCCAGCGACGGCAAGAGCTGGCCGCATTCCCAGTCAGAGCAGTCATATTTGTCGTTTTTCCACAGACCGCTGATCTGCATATTCGCGGCTACAGCTCGGACGAAACGTTCGCTATACCTTGTATATTCCATTAATCTCACAGGATCAGTCGTGGCTAGAACGATGGAAGAGATCAGAACGACTCCGATAGCAATCAGGGGATGTTCGTGTGCAATGCCGGTGTGTTCCAGATTGAATTCGGGATCGGTGACTTCGGGATACCGCTCTTCCAGTGCATCCCGGATTTCTGCGGATGTGATCAGAGGCGATACTTCCCTGTGTTCTATTTGCGCACTGTTCGTATTCTGTCTCACGTAAGTTCCTCATTCTGCTTGCGAACTGCCGCCCTACTTGCAGAACTTGGCTCTTGTCGACCACTCCAATGCATGAGCTGACCTTGACTGTCTAGCAGGGGGTCTATGCCAAAGGTTTTGATGCGCAGCCACCTCCATGGCAGTCGGAGAGGATGTGGCCGTTGCTGCTGATTCAACAGAACGAAAAGGACTCCCCACAGCCGTGCTTTACAACGCGGTGCAAGGAGCCCGAAATATCGCATTGCATGCCCATAGCGATGGGGGACATGCTGCGCGAGGATGTCGACAAACTCTTCGTTTTTGTACTGCACTAGAACCGGCCGCTTATTTCGCGTGTCTTTTGCCAGGTACTCGACGCGATCAATTCCGACCCGGGCAAGGCGATGTTGGGCAACTGGTGGTCGCCGTATGTATCTTCCATCGTGCTTTAACCGATAGGCTTTTGAACCCGGTCTGCTGATAAAAATATTCCACTCGCGTCGATGTTGAGCCCCCAACAGGTCTAGGAATTCTTTGCTCGATAGGTCGGACTTGAGCATTCCTTTTTTGAATGCCTCTGACAGAAATGCACCTACCGCGTAGCGCCAGGCGAGCATTAGCTCGCGTCGGTCGTACTGGATACGATGAATCCACCGAGCCGGGGACTCCCGGAGCCCACCGGCCGAAACCATAATGTGGAGGTGAGGTGCAAAGTTGAGACGTCCGCCGAAGGTCTGCTGTACAACGCTGATGATCAAGCGTACGCCATAGCGAGCCCATGCCCATTGTTGGACCGCCTCTGCTCCCATGGCTGGAATGCCATGCAATATGTGCCGGTTTTGCTGGAGAATAATCCGGAATTCCATCGGCAGTGTGAGGGTGATTCCTACGTAGGGTATGTCAGGCAAGACGGCCTCGAGATCCTGCTGCCATGCTTCTGTCGCGCGCTGGCCACAGCTCGTACAGAACCTCGATTTGCAGGTGTGGAATACCAGTTTCGATTCAAGTTCAGACGCATAGACCTCTGCGCCGAGGGCACCGGTTCCACAGTTGATGATCTTCCAGAAGGTGTCGCGGATATGCGCTGGAGTACCGTCGTGGTCCCAGTGCGCCTGCGTATCGGATAGCAATTGTTTAATTGGGTGCTCGCCAATTATGAGACCGTACCCCCTGCAGAGGTGTGATCGAATCGACCAGTTCTTTCGTCAAAAAGATTGTTCTGCCTGGAGCATCCACGATCTCAACGTCGATGGCACTGGCGTCGTTCAAGAGTCTGACCAGATCCGAAAATCGGATTGCCTGACGTTCTTTCGTGCGTGGCGAGAGTCGCGCTACAGCTTCCGTTACGAGATTGCGTGCCTTCTTCTTTAATCCCCGCTCGATTTGCCTGCGTCTCAAATATTCCTGTTGTCGAGCGTGTGGTTCATGGCTCCACTTCTCGGCGAGATTGATCGATACTTCTCGTGTCCTTGCGGCCTGCAGCAAAGTCGAACACGCATTCATCAAAATGTGTTTCACTTTTCGGACATTTCCAGAAGAAACACTGGCAACGCCGGCGACCTCTCGCCTGGTATCAACGCGTTGAGCTATTGTCAATTTTGACGAACCCTTGTCTTTGCCTCCGGCTTCTTGGTTTGTTCGTGCCTTCTCGCGAAAATAAGGTTCCAAATCGAGTGCAAGCTCTATGCGAACGAAGTCGATCAAGCCCCGAGTTGAACAATGGGTTCGAATCAACTCTTCGAGCGCTTCTTCCGGGGTGAGATCGCGTTCAATGCATTGGAGCGTTGGTATCCCCTTTCGCTTCGCCAGTTCCAATCGTGCATAGCCGTCGATAACAATGCGGCCGTGTGTGATTACGATGGGATCGCGGACGCAAGGTCGCCACGCTCAGATAACGCTGACAACTTGGAAGCGTCTGCTGAGAGCTTGTGGCGAGCGTAGCTTGGGTGCGGTCGAAGCTCGCCAACGGGGCAACAAATGAGAGGTGCATATTGAGGTGCATACACAGATGCCGAGCACCCTGATTCCACCCGACTGGGAGCACTTGAGGTGATCGTATCTGATTGATTCCGCGCAATAGGTAGGGGACGGGGTGAATTTGCTAAACCGTTGTACGGGCTAACACCTGTACCGAGGGTTCGAATCCCTCCCTCTCCGCCATTATATTTTCCAAAGGAATCCACGGTTCAGAGTCGAATTCTGGCATTAGAAACTCGGGACTTCAGAGTCGATCCAGAGCGGTTAGAAAACTGAACATTTCGAGGGGTCAGCGGTGCGGTGGGTGTAGTAACCATTCTCGGATTCGAATGGGTTTTGGCCAGAAAAAGTGCCCCAGCTTAGAACGAGCGTGGATTCTAAATCGCACTGAGAAGTCAGATTGCGGAAAGAGGATCGCCCGGTGCCCTCCACTCACCGGAGATATGCGCTCGAAACGTATTGTTGCAGCATCCGTTGCGAGTTGAAATGTGAACCGTTGATGGCAATGGCGTGCCTCATGACGTCAACATAGCGCTCTCGATCTTCGTGATACATGGGAAGGATTGTCCGCTCGAGTTTCTCGTACAGGCAGGCTGCGTCCAGCGATCTACTGACATCTTCATTGTTGCGATTTTCGTCGCCGATAGCCCATCCCGTCACACCCTCGACCAGGCCCTCCAGCCACCACCCATCGAGCACGCTCAGGCTTGGAATACCATTGAGCGCCGCTTTCATGCCGCTGGTTCCCGAAGCTTCCAGCGGCGGCTGCGGTGTGTTCAGCCACAGGTCCACTCCAGCGGTGATCAATTTCGCAAGCCCGACATCGTAGTCTGCGAGGAACACAATGCCGATTTGTCCTTTCAATTCGCGCTGCAGCTCGAAGATCCGCTGAATCAGCCTCTTCCCTTCGCCATCGCTGGGATGCGCTTTGCCGGCATAGACCAGTTGCAGTCCGCCAAATACGTTGGCGATTTTCTTCAGTCTTTCGGCATCGGAAAAGACGAGGTCAGCACGCTTGTACGCCGTAACCCGGCGGGCGAACCCGATCGTGAACACTTCAGCATCCATGAGGGTGGTTTGCCGCTTGTTCACGTAGTCGAGCAGTTCGCCCTTGGCCTGCAAGTGAGCGTCCCAGATTTCCTTGCGCGGGATGCTCTCTGCATGGCGCAGGCTGAAGTTGTCATGCCGCCAGTCTGTGATGTGGGAATCATAGAGCGCCTGGAACGCCGGCGAAGCCCAGGTTGCCGCGTGCACGCCGTTGGTGATCGCATCAATGTGATACCCGGCAAACATCAGCCGCGAGACCTCGCCATGCTTCTTCGCCACACCATTCACGTACCGACTCATATTGAGCCCCAGGTAGGTCATGTTGAGTATGCTCTGCGGAGCCGATAGCGATTTCTCACCCCGCGCTTCATGCCTCCCAAAGATGCGCACCGCAATATGCGGATCGCAAATGTCGGAAAAGTCGGGCCGAAATCCCAGCACCGCTGCCAACGCG
>Ga0157372_10005340_pt1 | contig 13650 bp, 7 predicted proteins | sample C55metaG_FD_115307 | JGI IMG/M metagenome (GOLD analysis project Ga0157372, IMG submission 115307) | Corn rhizosphere microbial communities from Kellogg Biological Station, Michigan, USA - C5-5 metaG | ecosystem: Host-associated > Plants > Roots > Rhizosphere > Soil | place: USA: Michigan... | reverse complement strand
CCGTCCTTGTCGCGCGCGCCTTCGTGGGCCCGCACGTACGCCTCGGGCATGCCATCCATCTCGGCGGCGCTCACGATGACCCGCGTGGGATCCTCGCGCACGTTGCGGTCGAACGCCTGGCGCAGCTGCTCCAGCTCCTCGAAGATCGCCTTGGCGCGCGCGCGCCTGGCCGGCGGGAGCGAGACCCAGCTGTCCTCGAACTCCTCGAGCAGGTCGCGCTTGAGCTTCGCCTGGTGCGCGTTGGCGGGCTTCGCGGCCAGCACGCGCCGGTAGAGCTTCTCGTCCTGCATGAGCTCCGTCGCGAGCGTGGTCACCTTCTGCAGGCACGGCTCCGCCGCTTCGCGCGTCTCCTTGTCGGGGCTCACGCTCGAGAGCAGGAACACGGGCGCCTCGAGATCCTCGATCTCGATCTGCAGCCGGTTCCACTCGTCGAAGATGCCGGCGGGCCCGCGCTTCGCCTCCATCGCGGCGATCGTCTTGTGCGCGCGCGCGAGCCCCTGGCTGCAGGCGCGCACGATGCCGCCGGAATCCCAGATGGGGGCGAGCGAGCGGGCCTGCGCCCCCGGCGCGGCGAGCGCCAGCGCGGCGGCGGCGAGGACGAGCTTCTTCATCGTGCGATTCACTCGGTGAGGTCGGCGGCCTTCTCCAGGCCCTTCGGGATCGAGGAGAGAAGCTTGCGCGTGTACTCCTCGCGCGGCTGGCGGTAGATCTCGTCGGAGTCGGCCATCTCCACGATGCGCCCCTGGTTCATCACCATCACGCGGTCCGAGATGTATTTCACCACCGCGAGGTCGTGGGAGATGAAGATGTACGAGAGCTTGTACTCGTCCTGCAGGTCCTGCAGCAGGTTGAGCACCTGCGCCTGCACCGACACGTCGAGCGCGGAGACCGACTCGTCGCAGATCAGCACGTCGGGCTTCATGGTGAGGCAGCGCGCGATCGCGATGCGCTGCCGTTGTCCCCCCGAGAACTCGTGCGGGTACTTGTAGAAGGATGCCTCCGGGAGGCCCACGCGCTTGAGCAGGTGGAAGGCGTGCTCCACGCGCTCCTTCTCGTTGGCGCCGATGCCGTGGATCTTCATCGGCTCGACCAGGATCTGCCCCACCGTGAAACGCGGGTTCAGCGACGCGTACGGGTTCTGGAAAATGATCTGGATGCGACGCCGGTACGCCATCATCTCGCGCTCGGTGAGCGCGAGCAGGTCCTTGCCCTCGAACAGCACCTGGCCCCCGGTGGCCTCGTGCAGCCGCATGACGGTGAGGCCGACCGTGGTCTTGCCGGAGCCCGACTCGCCCACGAGCCCGATGGTCTTGCCCTTCGGCAGGCGGAAGCTCACCTGCTGCACTGCGGGCACCGCGCGCTTGCCGAAGAGGCCTTCCTTGAGGAAGAAGGTCTTGGTGAGGTCCTTCACCTCGAGGATGATGGCGTCGGCGGGCGAGGTGCCGCGCCTCCTCTCTTCGATGTGCACGGGGCCTTGTCCCCGCATGAAATCGTCGATCACCGGCAGGCGCTTCGGGCGGCGGTCCAGGCGCGGGCGGCACGCGAGGAGCGCCTTGGTGTACGCATGCTGCGGGCGCTCGAAGATGTCGCGCACGGTGCCCTGCTCCTGGATCTCGCCGTTCTGCATGACGACCACGTCGTCGGCGATCTCGCCCACGACGCCCAGGTCGTGGGTGATGAAGAGCACGGACATGTTGTGCCTGGACTGCAGGCCCGCCACGAGGTCGAGGATCTGCTTCTGGATCGTGACGTCGAGCGCGGTCGTGGGCTCGTCGGCGATCAGCAGCTTCGGCTCGCAGGCGATCGCCATGGCGATCATCACGCGCTGCTGCTGGCCGCCGGACATCTCGTGCGGATAGGAATTGACGCGCAGCTGCGGGCTCGGGATGCCGACCTCGTTCAGCAGCTCGATGGCGCGCGCATGCGCCGCGCGCACCCCGAGGCCCATGTGCAGCCGCAGCACCTCGGCGATCTGCTCGCCCACGGTGAACACCGGGTTGAGCGACGTCATCGGCTCCTGGAAGATGACCGAGATGTCCTTGCCGCGGATCGCCTGCAGCTCGCCCATCGAGGCCTTCAGCAGGTCGCGTCCCTCGTAGAGGATGCGGCTTTGCGGCGAGACGATCGCGTTGTCGGGCAGCAGGCCCAGGATCGCCATCGCGGAGACGCTCTTGCCGCTGCCCGACTCGCCCACGAGCGCCACGGTGCGGTTGCGCCCGATGTCGAAGGAGATGCCCTTCACCGCGCGGAACGGCTCGCCCTTGCGCTCGACGCGGAAGGCGACGTCGAGGTCCTGGACCTGGAGGAGGAGGTGCTGCGCGCTGTCGCCCCGGCGCAGGCCGGGGTCCGATCTGTTGTCGCTCATTTCAGTTTGGGATCCAGCGCGTCGCGAAGGGAGTCGGTGAGGATCGAGAAAGCGGTCACGAGGATCGCCATGGCTGCACCCGCGGCCGCGAGCTGCCACCACTTGCCGATGACGAGCTCGTTCTGCGCCTCGGCGAGCATCGTGCCCCACGAGACCATGTCGACGGGGACGCCGAAGCCGAGGAAGGAGAGGATCACCTCGGCCTTGATGAACTGCACCGTGTTCTGCGAGAGCTGCACCAATGCGACGTGGCTCACGTTCGGCAGGATGTGGCGGAACATGCGCGAGAGGTTGGAGGCGCCGATGGCCTTCGCGGCCTGCACGTACTCGCGGTTCACGTGCTTGATGTACTCCGCGCGCATCAGGCGGTAGATGCCGGTCCAGCCCGTGAGCGAGAGGATCGCGACGATCGGAACGATGCCCTTGCCGAACTTGCCCGTGGCGGTCGCCACCGCCGCGAACGAGAGGATGAGCAGGATGTAAGGGATCGAGGTGAAGATGTTGTAGAACCACTCGAAGAAGTCGTTCACGCGCCCGCCCACGTAGCCCGCGAGGGCGCCGAAGACCGTGCCGATGAACATCGCGAGCAACGCGCCGGTGAGGCCCACGAAGATCGACACCTCCGAGCCCTTGATCGTCTTCTGCAGCACGTCGCGGCCCCACTTGTCGCCGCCGAAGGGAAGCGTCTCGCTCCTCTTGGTCTCGGTGACCGCGATCTTCGCGGCGCGCTCCGCCCATTCCTTGTAGCGCGGGGCGAGCGGGTCGATGTCGGAGAGGTCGACCGTGGGCGCCTTCGCGGCCTCCTTCTGCGCCATCGCCTTCGCCTCGAGGTTCTCGGCGCCGGCGAGGAAGGACGGGTTCGCGTACGAGACGCCGCGCTCCTTGCTCCAGTCCTTGGCGATGAGGCCGGTGTACGACGCCACCATCATGAGAAGGAAGAAGACCACGATCACGAGCGACACCATGCCCACGCGATCCTGGCGCAGGCGCCGCCACGCGAGCATCCAGAGGCCGGGCGACTCCTGCGGGCGGGCGGCGGGAGGATTCTTGAGGACGGCGCTCATTTGAAGCTCACCCTCGGGTCGACGAACTTGTACATCACGTCCACCAGCAGGTTGATGACCATCGTGATGACGGCGAGGTACACGGTGACGGCCTTGATGACGGGGAAGTCGCTGCGGTTCACCGCGGTCACGACCTCGCGCCCCAGGCCGGGAATGGAGAAGAACACCTCGAGCAGGAACGAGCCCACGAAGACGCCGGGCAGGTAGATCGCGACGTTGGTGAGGATGGGGATCATCGCGTTCCTCAGCACGTGCTTCATCATCACGCGCTTCTCGGGAACGCCCTTGGCGCGCGCGGTGCGCACGTAGTCCTGGTTGATCTCGTCGAGGAAGAACGAGCGGTAGAGCCTGAGCTCCGGCGCCAGCCCCACGAACACCGCCAACATGATGGGCAGCGGCGCGTAGGTGCCGAGGTTCTTCCAGAAGCTCTCGCTCCATCCCTGCACCGGGAACCAGCCGAGGATGAAGCCGAAGAGCCACTGGAACACGATGATGTAGACCAGGAAGCTGATCGACATGGCCACCGTGCAGACGATCATGATGCTGCGGTCCTTCAGCGTGCCGCGCACGTAGGCGACGCCGATGGCGAGCAGCACCGCGAGCGACGTCTCGATCACCAGCACCGGCACCATGATCGTGAGGGTGGGCCCGACGCGCGTGAGCAGGATGTGCGAGACCTCCTCGTTGGTCGACCAGCTGCGCCCGAAGTCGAACGTGAAGACCTGCTTCACGAACACCCAGAGCTGGTACCAGTAGGGCTGGTCGACCCCGAGCTGCCTGCGGATGTTGGCGATCTGGTCGGGGTTGGAGATCTTCCCGGCGAGGACCTGGGCCGGGTCGCCGCCCACCCAGTTGAAGAGCAGGAAGATGAGCAGGATCACCCCGAAGATGGTCGGGATCATCTGCCAGATGCGGCGGATCACGTAGGCGGTCATGCCATTTCCTTATTTCATCGCGGCCTGGCGCTCGGCGACATCGATGTCGAGGTATTTCCAGTTGGTATACAGGATCGGATGCTTCTTGTAGCCCTTGACCCAGGGGTAGATCAAGTGGTTGAAGACGCGGTGCACGCCGAGGCGCACCGGCGCATAGGCGAGGATCAGCCGGTCCATCTCGCGATAGAGGCGGTCGCGCTGGGGGCTGTCCGGGATCGCCACGGACTTCTCGTACAGGCGGTCGTACTGCGCGAGCTTGAATCCGGGCTCGTTGGATTGCCCCGTGTTGGGCCCGTAGAAGAGCTGGAGGAAGTTCTGCGCGTCCGGGTAGTCGGCGATCCACGCCGACTGCGCCGTCTCGTAGTTCGCCACCTTCTTGTCCTTCAGCAGGTCGGCGAACTGCACGGCGCTCGCGTCCACGTGGATCCCGACGTCCGCCATGGATTTCACCCACAGCTCGGCGAGCTGGCGGTACTCCTGGCCCATGGCGTAGAACTTGTAGCCGATCACGAGGGGCGAGCCGTCGGGCTGCTCGCGCCAGCCGTCGCCGTTGCGGTCGACGTAGCCGAACATGTCGAGGAGCGCCTTGGCGCGCGCCGGGTCGTGCTGGTTGGCCGCGGAATGGAACCCCGGGTCGTAGCCCACGACGCCCGGCGGCACCGGCGACTGCGCGGCGATCGCCTGCCCCTTGCGCAGGATCCCGATCTCGGCGTCGATGTCGTAGGCGAGCGTCATCGCGCGCCGCAGCGCCACGCGATCGGGCGTGTAGCCGCCTATTGGATTCGGCCGCCCCTCGGCCTTGTCCTCGACATTGAAGGCGGTGTACGTGAACTCCGGCTGCTCCTCGCGGAACACCTTCATGCCCTGCTTCGCGAGCTTGGGTGCGAGCTTGCCGTTCGGCAGCACCTGGTCGAGGAAGCCGAACGGCGTCTCGTCGAGCACGTCGTGCTCCTTGTTCATGAAGGCCAGGAAGCGCGGCTGCTCGTCCTCCATGATGGAGACCTCGATGCGGTCGATGAGCGGCAGGCGCTTGCCGGCGAGCGCGTCCACGGCGGCACGGTCCCACTCGTCGGACATGTCGGCGTAGCGCGTGTCGAGCTCGAAGCCGCGGAAGTTGGGGTTGCGCTCGAGCACGATCTTCGAGCGGCGCACCCATTCGGCGAGCATGTACGGGCCGGTCCCGACGGGATGCCCCATCGTGTCCTCGCCATACATCTCCACCACCTCGCGCGCCACGGGCACGACGTTCGGCATCGCGAGCACGTAGAGGAAGTTGAAGTCCGGGTCCTTGAGCAGGAAGCTCACGGTGTAGCGATCGCGCACCTCGATGCCCGGGATCTTCGCGTCGTAGTCGAAGGTGCCCGTCTTCTTCGCGCGCTCCTCGAGCCGGTCGAGGCCCACGAGCTTGTTCTCGAAGAGCCACGCGTACGGGCTGCGATTCTTCGGGTCGCGGAAGCGCTTGATGGCGTACTCGAAGTCCTGCGCGACGAGCTCGCGCTTGCGGCCCTTGAACGCCGGGTCGGGCGCGTAGTAGATGCCCGGCTTGATGCGGAAGGTGTAGCGCCGCCCGCCCTCCTCGGGCTCGGGGATCGACTCCGCGACGAGGGGCACGAGCTTCGCGGGGCGCGCGAGGTAATCGTACGTGAGCAGGCCCTCGAACATGTTCTCGTCGACGCCGTTGGAGTAGCGGTCGTCGATGCGCTGCGGGTCGAAGCCGGTCTCCGCCGCGCGCAGCGACACGCGCAGCACCTTCTTCGGCGGCTCCGCGCCCGCGGCCGCGAGCGCGGCGAGGAAGAGGCAGAGGCAGGCGAAAAGGCGGCGGATGTCCAAGGGCGCGGCGCGGGCAAAATCGTTCGATTATATCGGCTTCATGCCGGGCGGACGCCGGCGCTCGTCGCCCTCACCGCGCGAGCTCCGCCTTCTTCGCGAGGTCGATGTCGGCGTACTTGTAGCCCATCTTGAGGATGGGATGCTTCTCCCAGCCCAGGAGCCACGGCTGCGCCATGTAGTTCCAGATCCGGTGCGATTGCAGGAGCGCGGGCGCGTACGCGGCGATCACCCGGTCCATTTGCTGGTACGTGGCGAGCCGCTCCGGCCCGAACGGCAGCGAGATGGCCTTCTCGTAGAGCCGGTCGTACTCGGGAAGCGCGAAGCAGCCGTCGTTGGACTGGTGGCAGTTCGGCCCATAGAAGAGCTGGTAGAAGTTCTGGCCGTCCGGGTAATCGGCGCCCCAGGCGGCCGCGAAGTCGGGCAGCTTCCCGGCCTTCGACTTCTTGCGCAGGTCCGGCCACTTCGCGATCTCCGCATCCATGCGGATGCCGACGGCGGCGAGGTCCTTCTGGAAGAGCTCGACAAAGAGGCGGTCGAGCTGCGTGGGTGTGGCCGCGTAGTGGAAGACCAGCGGCCGCCCATCGGGAAGCTCGCGCCAGCCGTCGCCGTCGCGATCGACGTAGCCGTACATGTCGAGCAGCGCCTTCGCGCGCGCCGGGTCGTAGCGCGGCCCGGTCCGGAAGTTCGCGTCATAGCCCCACACGCCGGGCGGCACGATGGTCCTCGCGGGAATCGCCGTGCCGTTGCGGATCACGTTGATCTCCTCCTCGTTGTTGTATGCGAGGCCGATCGCGCGCCGCAACGCGACTTTGTCCGCGGTATAGCCGCCGAGGACGGGGTCCAGCATGCTGTAGTAGGTGAAGGTCGTGACCGGCTCGACGCCCGGCATGTAGCGCACGCCCTTCTTCGCGAGCGCGGGCGAGAGCTTGCCGCGCGGCACCGCCATGTTCAGGAACTCGTACGGCATGTTGACGAAGTCGAGCTCGTCGTTCAGGAACGCGAGCCAGCGGGGCTGCGACTCCTCGATGATCGAGACCTCGACGCGGTCGACCATCGGCATGCGCTTGCCCTTGTTCTCGCGCAGCAGCTCCTGCGCGAGCGCGTCGTCGGGCGGCGGCTCCGCGTCGTAGTACTCCTCGCGGAAGTTCGGGTTGCGCTCGAGCACGATCTTCGAGGACCGCCGCCATTCGACGAGGCGGAAGGCGCCCGTGCCGACGGGATGCGCGCCGATGTCCGCGCCGTAGCGCTCCACGACCTCGCGCGCCTGGGCCACGATGACCGTCATCGCCAGCACGTAGCTGAAGTCGTAATCGCTCTTCGCGAGGCGGATGCGCAGCGTGTAGCGGTCCAGCACCTCGATGCCGGGAATCGGCGCGTCGTAATCGAACTTGCCCGATTTGCGGGCGGCCTCGGCCGCCTCCTTCACGCCCAGCACCGCGTCCTGGATGAGCCACAGGTTGGGCGAGTGCAGTTGCGGGTCCACCAGGCGCTTCATGGCGAACTCGTAATCGGCGGCCACGAGCTCGCGCTTCTTCCCGCCGAACGCGGGATCGTCGGAGTAGTAGATGCCCTTCCTGATGTGGAGCGTGTAGGTGCGCCCGCCGTCGGTGATCTCGGGCATCGCTTCGAGCGTCTGGGGCTTGAGCTTCGCCGGGCGCGCGAGGAAGTCGTACGTGAGCGGCGCCTCGAAGATCTCCTCGATGATGCGGTGGGAGTATTCGTCGTCGACGGCGGCCGGATCGAAGTTGGTCTCGGCGACCAGGAACGCGTCGCGCAGCACCTTGAGCGGCGCGCGGGGCGCCGACGGCTGGGACGCCGCGGGCAGCGTCGCGAGCGCCAGCGCGGCGGCGGCGAGGCCGGCGATGCGGCGTGCGAGGCCCGGGACGAGGAAAGCCATGTGCCATTATGGGATAAACTTCGTGCCCCGAACGTCACCAAGCGTTGCCGCCCCTTCGCGCCGCGCGCTCGCCTCCATGGGCTTCCTGCAAGACCGCCGCGTCCTCGTCACGGGGATGCTCTCCGACCGTTCCATCGCCTACGGCATCGCGAAGGCCTGCGATCGCGAGGGGGCCGTGCTCGCGTTCACGTACCAGGGCGAGGGCGTGCGCGAGCGCGTCGTCAAGCTCGCCGGCGAGTTCGGGGCGTCGGATCGCGTGTACCCGTGCGACGTGGCGGACGACGCACAGATCGATGCGCTTTTCGCGAGCCTGCGCGGGCACTGGGACACGCTCGACGGTCTCGTGCATGCGATCGCCTTCGCGCCGCGCGAGGCGCTCAAGGGACCGTTCCACGAGAGCGTCTCGCGCGAGGCCTTCCGCATGGCGCACGACATCTCGAGCTACAGCCTCGCGGCACTCGCCAAGGCGGCCGCGCCGATGATGGACGGGCGCCGCGGCTCCATCGTGACGCTCTCCTACCTCGGCGCCGAGCGCTCGATCGCGAACTACAACGTGATGGGCCTCGCCAAGGCGAGCCTCGAGGCGGGCGTGCGCTACCTCGCCGCGAGCCTGGGGCCCCACGGCACCCGCGTGAACGCGATCTCCGCGGGGCCGATCAAGACCCTCGCCGCGGCGGGGATCGGCGGGTTCTCGAAGATCCTCAACTTCGTCGAGAAGAACGCGCCGCTGCGCCGTGGCGTGACGACGGAGGAAGTCGGCAACACCGCCGCCTTCCTTCTCTCCGACCTCGCGAGCGGGATCACGGGAGAGACGATCTACGTCGACGCCGGGTTCAGCACGACGACGGCGGGGATGGACGAGTAGTGTGTCACCCCGGGCGCCGCAATCGCGGCAATGGCCCGGGGTCCAATTGATTGGGCCCCCGCCTGCGCGGGGGCGACAAGTCACTAGCTCTGCGGCTTCTTCTCGATCGCCGACGGATTGACCGTCACGCCGATGCGATCGCGCAGGCTCGTCACCGCCGCGTCGACCTGCTCCGCCATCACCGTCTGGCGCAGCTGCTGCTCCACGGCCTGGCGCTTGGCGTCGTCGATCTTCTCCGGCTCGGTCACCTTGGTCACCTGCACGAGCGCATAGCCGGCCGGCGTCTCGGTGCCGGCGTAGCCCGGGAGCTTCTTCGTGTCGACGCGGAAGGCGCGCTCGATCACCGCGGGGAAAAGCCCGCCCGGCTTCTGGCGGCTCACGCCGAGCGGCTGCGGGAATTTCACGCCCGCGTCCTTGCCCTCGCGCAGCTCCTTCAGCTTGGCCTCGCCGTCGGCCTTCGCGAGCTTGAGCGCTTCCTCGCGACGCAGGCGCTTCTCGATGTCGGCCTTGACCGTGTCGAAGGGCTTGAGCTTCGCGGGCTCGTAGTCGGTGATGTGTGCCGCGACGTAATCGCCCGGGGTCACCTCGATCGCCGAGGTGTTGCGCTTGTTCTGCGTGGTCTCGGGCGAGAAGACCTCGGCCTGCACCTTCGGGTTCTGGAAGAGCGGCGGCTGCGCGGGGCCGCCCTTCTCGATCCAGCCCGACTGCTGGATCGGCAGCTTCAACGCGTCGGCGGCGGGCTTGAGGCTCGCCGACTGCTCGTACACGAGGTTCGAGAAGTTCTCGGTCATGTCGGCGAGCTTGCGCCCCGCGTTCGATTTCTTGAGGTTCGCCTCGATCTCGGGCGTGGCGTCGGCGAGCGACTTCTGCTTGGCGGGATGGATCTCGTCCAGCTTGATGATGTGGTAGCCGAAGGGCGAGAGCACCGGCCCCACGATCTCGTTCGGCTTCGCGGCGAACACCGCGTCCTCGAAGGGCTTCACCATCATTCCCTTGCGGAAGAAGCCCAGGTCGCCGCCTTGCGCTGCCGAGCCCGGGTCCTGCGATTCCTTCTTCGCGACCTCGGCGAAGCTCTTCGGGTTCTTCTTCACCTCGGCGGCGATCTGGTTCGCCTTCGCCTCGGCGGCCTTCTTCTGCGCGTCGGTCGCCTTGTCGGGGATGGAGATCAGGATGTGGCTCGCGCGCCGCTCCTCGGGCTCGCCGTACTTGCCCGCGGCGAGGTTCGCCTCGTAGGCCTTCTTCACGTCGTCGGGCGAGACGGTCTCGCGCGCCGCCAGCGCGTCGGACGAAAGCTCGATGTAGTCGACCTTCGCGCGTTCGGGGGTGGTGAAGTCCTTCGCGTGCGAATCGTAGTAGCTCTTCACCTGGTCGGCCCCGATCTTCACCTTGTCCATGTACTGCTCGGGCGAGAGGTTCACCACGGCGACGTCGCGCGACTGCTCGGACAGCTTGATGAAGTTGTCGATCGTGGTCTTCGGCACGAACGCACTCTGGGCGATCGAGCCCACGTACTGCTGCTGCGCGTACTGCTCCGCGATCTTCGCGTCGAGCCCCGCCGGCGTGAGGCCGTTGGCGCGCGCGATGTTGTCGTAGCGGTCCTTGGAGAACTTGCCGTCGATCTGGAAGGTGGGATCGGAGGCGATGCGTTCGGCGAGGGCGCGGCCCGAGAGCATGAGCCCCGCCTTGTCGGCGCCGACGGTGACCACGCGCTCGTTCACGAGGCGGTCGAGCACGCTGCGGCGCATCTCGGGCGTGTCCATGAGCGACTCGTCGAAGGCGCCGCGGAACTGCTGGCGCAGCTGCTCCTTCTGCGTGCGCATCGCCTGGTCGTAGTCGTAGGCGCTCACGCGGGAATGGCCGACGGTGGCGACGGTGTCCATGCCGCCGGCGCTGCGGAAGTAGAAGTCGATGCCGAAGAGCCCGAAGGGAACGATGAGGAAGATCGCGAACAGCCACTTCACGATCTTGTTGTTCGCGATCTGTCGGAACGTTTCCATCATTGCGGCGGGTCCTTCAGTGATGCCGGGGGCGGATGCGAAAAGGGCGAACCGCGGAGGTTCGCCCTGGTGAATGGCGGAGTGGACGGGACTCGAACCCGCGACCCCCGGCGTGACAGGCCGGTATTCTAACCAACTGAACTACCACTCCAGAATTCGGTAAATGCTGGTGGGTGCTGAGGGGATCGAACCCCCGACATTCGCCTTGTAAGGGCGACGCTCTACCAGCTGAGCTAAGCACCCGGAGCTCCGCCGCCGGCCCAGCCGCGCGACGTGCCGCAGAGAGTGCAATTCTAGCGCTTTTCGACCCTCGCTGCCAACGGTGGTTCGGATCATTCCCTCAAACCCGCACATCGAGACCTCGAGGCCGCGGGTCCATTTTTCGGCGGCGGTACAGCATTGATGCCACTTCCCGTATAGGACAGCAGCGGGGTACTAAGCGGCGACACTTACGCGCCGGCGAAAAATGGACCCGCAAGGCCTCGAGGTCTCTCTTGCAAGCCGGTTTTGGCGTTCTCCCATCCCCCACTTGCGACGAACGCCTCGACGGCACTCGAGCGCTACCCTGCCGATCCCTGCGCCGCCTCTGCGCCACCGCCGCCGAGCGAAGCCCCGAGTGCCCGCAGCGGGTCCGAGCATCGAAGGGCTGGTGGTATTTCGGCCCCGGCCGCGGCCGGGGCGTTGATGGGCTTGTAAGGGGATAGGCGGATCAAGAGCCACCACGGCATGCATGCAGAAGAGCCCATCAGCCCTTGCCCGTCCGTTTTCGCCGGCGCGTGAGTGTCGCCCATTAGCACCCGGCTCAAATCCCATCCGCGACGCTGTGTCCATCCTGTAGCGCCGCCGAAAACGGGCGGGCGGGCTCGATGGGCGATCTGCATCTCGCTCGCCTTTGCGAACGACACCCACAAACACAAACCCCGGCGGGGCCGGGGTCTGTTCGCATCAGTGCTTCGTGAGGACCGGTCGGGCCTCGGAGGTCGCCTGCGGCGGCGGCGCGGGAGGCGCGTCGGGAAGCGGCTCGGGCTTGTGCTCGAGCGCGCGCTCGAGCACTTCGTCGAACCACTGCACCGGCGTGATCTCGATCGCGTTCCTGACCTCCTCCGGGATCTCCTGGAGGTCCTTCACGTTCTCCTTCGGGATCAGCACCTGCTTGATGCCGCCGCGGTGCGCCGCGAGGAGCTTTTCCTTCAGGCCGCCGATCGGCAGCACCTCGCCGCGCAGCGTGATCTCGCCCGTCATCGCGACCTCGCAGCGCACGGGGATGCCCGTGAGCACCGACGTGATGGCGGTGGCGATCGCGATGCCGGCCGAGGGGCCGTCCTTCGGCGTGGCGCCTTCCGGCAGGTGGATGTGCAGGTCGTAGCTCTGGTAGAAGTCGTCCGCGATGCCCAGGCGCTTGGCGCGCGCGCGCACCACCGAGATGGCGGCCTTGATCGACTCCTGCATCACCTCCCCCAGCTTGCCGGTGGTCACCATGTTGCCCTTGCCGGGCAGCTTCACCGCTTCGATCGTGAGGAGCTCGCCGCCGACTTCCGTCCACGCAAGGCCCGTCACCTGGCCCACCTGGTTCTCCTTCTCCGCGATGCCGTAGGTGTACTTGCGGACACCCAGGTACTTGTCGAGGTTCTTGGAGTTGACCGTGATGTGCTGGCCGTCCTTCTTCTTCACGAGGATCGACTTCACCACCTTGCGCGAGATCTTCGCGATCTCGCGGTCGAGCCCGCGCACGCCCGCTTCACGCGTGTAGTAGCGCGTGATGTCGCGCAGCGCGCCGTCGGTGACCGTGAGCTCGCCATCCTTGATGCCGTTGGCCTTCAACTGCTTGAGCAGCAGGTACTGCTTGGCGATGTGCAGCTTCTCGTCCTCGGTGTAGCCCGAGAGGCGGATGAGCTCCATGCGGTCGAGCAGCGGCGCCGGGATGTTCAGCGTGTTCGAGGTCGCGACGAACATCACGTCGGAGAGGTCGTACTCGACCTCGACGTAGTGGTCGACGAACGTGTGGTTCTGCTCGGGGTCGAGCACCTCCAGCAGCGCGGAGGACGGGTCGCCGCGGAAGTCCGCGCCCATCTTGTCGACCTCGTCCAGCAGGAAGAGCGGATTGCGCACGCCCACCTTGCTCATGTTCTGCAGGATCTTGCCCGGCATGGAGCCGATGTAGGTCCGGCGGTGGCCGCGGATCTCGGCCTCGTCGCGCACGCCGCCGAGCGACATGCGCACGAACTTGCGGTTGGTCGCGCGGGCGATCGATTGTCCGAGCGAGGTCTTGCCGACGCCGGGCGGACCCACGAGGCAGAGGATCGGGGCCTTGAGCTTGTCGACCCGCTGCTGCACCGCGAGGTACTCGAGGATGCGCTCCTTCACCTTCTCCAGGCCGTAGTGGTCGGCGTCGAGGACCTCCTGCGAATGGACCAGGTCGTTGGAGACCTTGGTCTTCTTCTTCCACGGCAGGCCCACGATCGTGTCGATGTAGTTGCGCACCACGGTCGCCTCCGCGCTCATCGGCGACATGAGGCGCAGCTTCTTCAGCTCCGCCTCGGCCTTCGTGCGCGCGTCCTTCGGCATGTGCGCGGCCTTGATCTTCTTCTCGAGCTCGTCCAGGTCGGCGCCCTCTTCCGAGTCGCCGAGCTCCTTCTGGATCGCCTTCACCTGCTCGTTCAGGTAGTACTCGCGCTGGCTCTTCTCCATCTGGCGCTT
>Ga0157372_10005337_pt1 | contig 13652 bp, 15 predicted proteins | sample C55metaG_FD_115307 | JGI IMG/M metagenome (GOLD analysis project Ga0157372, IMG submission 115307) | Corn rhizosphere microbial communities from Kellogg Biological Station, Michigan, USA - C5-5 metaG | ecosystem: Host-associated > Plants > Roots > Rhizosphere > Soil | place: USA: Michigan... | reverse complement strand
TGGATTATTCTCTATCGCCAAAGAAATTAATTCTATATTCTTATCCACAACGTCCTTCAATTTATCATGAATCATACCTTTTTTTATGAAATCTCTCACCAATATCACAATATCTTGATTACTCCATTTTGGTAATGATATATGTATTTGAATCAAATTCTTAATGTAATGGTCTCCATTGTTTTTTCCTCTATTACCCATTTCGCCGAGCTTGTTTATCATGTCATCGCTTATTCCAAGAATATAAATAAAGCCTTCTACGTCTTGAAATATTCGTATGATTTCTAATATCTCATGAACCTTCTTTGGAGAACATTTATCAAGATCATCAACAAATACAATAATCCTGAATGAGGGATTAACTAAACGTAGATTCTTTATTTCATTTTTGATTTCGTCAAAACCATCAAAATAGACAGTATCCTTATCCAACTCTGCAATTAGTTGAATTTTTGAATTTAATTCTTTCTTAAACGAATCAAACATTTCTTGCGAAATTTCATCCTCCTCTGATGCGAACTTTGAAATTACAGATGTAAGGATTTCTGGAGTATTCTTAAGAAAGTTAATAGAGCTCGTTACTAATTTAAGTTTTAAAACTCCGAATTGTTTCTCATCCGGTAATGCATATGCTATATTTTTTAATAATGAAACTAATGGTAATTGTTCCTGTATATATCGCCATCCTTCGAACCTTACTCTGATTAAATTTTCATCAGTTTGAAGAGCTGTATCAACAGAATTTATTAGAGTGGTCTTTCCAATGCCCCACTCGCCAAATATTCCAATAGTAAATTTTGGAATCGAATTATTTATGATGCTGACAATAGCGTTACGATATAAATTGAAATCAAGAATTGGATCAACCGCTATTTCGTCCGTTAAGATTAATCCCCTCCGAAACAGTTCTTCTTTTGACAAAATTACATCTTACTTTAAACGTGATTCATTTTTAAGTATTTGTTGTTAGTGTATATGTGAATAATAATGTAAATAATAATATTGAAAATTTATTAGTATTCGTAAAAATCTTAATGATTAGTCAGGCGTATAACAAAGGCAAATTATAAACCACTAGATTTGGTTTTGCAAGAAATTTTATGATTTTATGTCCGGACTCATAGAATACTGATAATTGATTGCTCAATTTTTTATGGTTTAGAGTTAAATATACAAACACAATAAATCAAAACAATTACTACGTTAAGGACTAGGTGTTTCTAGTGATATATACAATATAAATATCATTTAGTAGTAACGCTATAGTAGTGATTCCTTTATAGCTTCATTCCGAACATGGCTTAGTAGACTCAGTTATTGAAGAGGATTGATAGAATGACCTATTATACTATCGCCTTTCAAGATTATACAACAGGGACACTTTTGATCCATGCACACCCCCGCTTGTTCGTGTTTACAAACAGAACAAACGCAGGGTTGCTGTTGTATTTTGCTTAACTCTTCAATTTCCTTCTTTTGTTTCCGTTCCCTTTCGTCGGCATATAGCCACAAAAAAACGACTGGTATTCCAATTGCAAAGAAAATAAGCATCGTTCGTGCGGGAACTCGTAAAACAACCAATGCCAGCCCAAAAATCAAGGCTCCTATACCTAGGGTTGCAAGCCAGCGGTTCGTGAGGTTATCCATATTCATTTCCAAATCACTGTCTATCTAACATACACAGCCTGATTATCGGGATCATCAATCGTATTTTCTTCATTCGAATTATCCTCTTCTGATTTGTCGCTATTCTTCTTTTTTTTCCTACGTAGCTTTCTTACATCTTCTAGTATTTCTCTTAATCGATCTTCGGAGATTTTTGAAATTTTAGCATCACACTCTATGCCTCTTGAATCAAGAACTTGTTCTGTTAAACTGATCATCTCCTCCTTATCACGTTCTTCATCCTCAGTTAACATATTTGCACTTTTAAAGCGGAAGAAGGCAAACTCACTCATCTCACTTATACTAACAACAAACTTATTATTAATATTGATTGAGTTACTTTGGATGAAGCACAGTCAAGCAAGAGTAGATTGACGGTACTTAATTTTCAAAAACTAAAAATTATACACTGATTAATAGGGTCGCTTTACTTTTTCTGCTTGTTGACTTTAAATTTCCACTCCCTTTTGTAGGTTTCATCTCGAAGATTGAATCCCTTAAAAAGTTTGAAATATGCTTCCTTGATTACCTTCTGATTATCAATGTCCGATTGAATCCACAAAAATTCAAAGATGGATATTAGAGAATTAAGTTTTATTTCATTATTGGAATAGATACTTGATCCCATCACACTCTCAGAATTTTCATCAAAACTGACGTCCGTAGAAATATCAAGAAATGTCCTTCTATCAAATATCATTGTTGTCATTTTTGTTTGCAATGATTTTTGTAAATATTGGAGGGAGACATCGGGAAAATTCTCAATAAATATGCCTTTCAAATAGTCTTTGATATTTTTGTTCTCACAATGTACTATTATCCTGACTTTTATACCCCTCCATGTAACTTCTTGTAATAACTTCAGTATCCCTAATTTCTTTGAATGAATTAAAACTTCATATTCTGAAAATAGAATAAGTATCTCATCTATTGACGATTTGATTGATCTTCTTATGGTATCAACTATCTCTGAAGATTTCGAGATATTTTTTGTAAATGATTTTCCATGACCATATTCAATTTCTTTAATTTTTTCTTTGAAAGGTAACGCAAAGCCCCACAAAGAGTCAAATAGAAACTGTTGCGCAGAAACGAAGGACTTATCAAATATACGTAACAATCTAGTTTTGTTACTCCCGCTCGTAAGTAATGTCATAAAATGGCTTCGATCAATAAGTATCATGTTGCATGAAATTTGATCAGTATGTCTTATTTCAAAATAATTTACAAAATCTCTATATAATGAAGAGTCTTTCATAGTTAGATCTGAAATCATTCTTAATTTCAATCCTTTTCGTTTGGAATCAAGTAATTTGACTAATAACTTTTCAGGGTCAATAACGGTAGAAAAATCATTATTAAGGTAACAATCAATGCCTATTTTCGCTGTTGATATTGCCTGGTTTGTAATTTCCGGAACCGAGTCGGACACGATATTAATTTCATTTTTAGTAGAACGATTGCGTGACAATTTTTAATATACATTAACAGGATTGGTCATGATATAAAAGATACTTAACGTTTCATTCATAAGGCTACTATATGTTGGAGTTTGAAGCCTTTTGACTCAATACAAATGGCAATCATTTTATAGTAGAGAAAAATAATTTGGTTTATGCCAGTATTTTTAGATGTCCACAAAGTTCCATTTGCTGAACAGCATTTAAAAGAGTTATGTTCACTTCCTAGGGATGAATTTGGTGTAAGTCATGTTAATCTTTTCTACAACAAAGATGCTGATGTTTGTTTCTGTCTACTTGATGCACCAGATAGAGAATCTGTTGAAAAACATCACACAAAAGCCAATGTTAAATGTGAATGGATTACCGAAGTTAGACTAGCCAAAAAAGATTTTAAATGATGAAGGCATCATTTCGATCCAAATTTAAGTTAAATCTAGATCTGATTAGTAGACAGACAGATATAGTAAAATCCAAAATTAGGTTAAACCTTCAACCGGGGCAAACCCATGATAATAAGGAATTTGTCCCAATTCGTCCTTTGGAGGAATCTCTACAATAGATATGAGGTGACCATCAGGGTCCTCAATAATTGCATGTTTTCCGAAGGATTCCTGGGATAACTTTTTGTAGAACTTGACATCTTGCCTTCTAGCTTTTTACATTCAGATTCCAGATTACTGACACTAAATCCGACCAACATATTCGAAAATCCTTTCCGTTTGATGCGTGCAGGATGCAATGCTAGTACAGCACTTTGACCTTCTTTTTCAAATTCGACCCAATCTTGCGACTGGTTCTTTATTTCGAGTTCAAGAGTATCCCTGTAGAAGGCTATAGATTTTTGTAAATCCTCAACCAAAAGAATTGCGGCACCTAATCGTTTGAACATTCAATTCTATATTGTTCAGTGAGGACTTAAATTTGATTCGATTAACATGACTTGTTTCTTTTTTAATTCAAAGTTTACTTGGATAAACCAATGATAAACCAAAAATCACGTGCAGGCATAAGCTAGAAAATTAACAATTTCTATCGTAGAAACAAAAACGGTATTAAAAAAGAATATTTCACAATTCAAATTAAAATGTCCAGTTCCACATATCGGAAGGGTATTATGCCATGTTTTCTTACAAGGAATATGCTCAGTTATCAAAGGCACTTTGTGAATCCATTGGGTGAAGGTGAGGAGGCAATATGTGATTATCGTACATGTCACCACAAGCTTTCAGAACATGGTTCACCAAGTAGTACTTGTAGGTGCTCTCATCCAAGTAACAAGGCAATTGGATTAAATTTTCAATAGCCTGCGTAACCTTAACTTTTTGTCTAAATTTTAAAAATAAATGAAGTATTCTTTTTTCAAGCATTTTCGTATGCAAATGCATTGCTTGTAACAAACCATTATAGCCCCTGTCGAACAAAATCAATGTAATTAATGTTACTTGATTAACGATATTATAGCATTATAAAAGATTTATCGTTGCCAATACACATTTGTTCACTTCAACTTATCCATGACAGAATCGACTTTCTGATCCAGATTTTGTTCCTTATCCAATCTTTCGTCAATATGAACAATAGAGATAATCCTCTGGGTCCCTGAGGACTTGACAGCTTCATGGGCAATATTTATTGCATTAAGAATGTCTACCATATTATTGGACTGAATTTGAGTTCCTAGAGGAGTAAGTGTAGCTTTGAGATCTTTGATTCCACTAATTGCATCAAAAGCTAGTGCAATTTCCTTACTCATACTTGTGCCAGAGCAGGTTCCTACTGGAACTATACTTATCTCCGCAGTAATCATTCTATAACTTCAATCACAGAAATAAATTATTTAAGTCATACTAGTAATACAAAAGAAAGAAAAAATCAATCTTCAAATTTAATGTGATCCTTTGAGACTCAATTAAATTGATAATTGAACTCACGATTGCATTGCTGAGCCATTGATAAATTCAGTTCTATTACTGGGTTTTATTTAGAACCAATTTGTTAGTTATGGAATTCGAAAAGGGGGCAGTCTTGTTCAAATCTGTAAATAATACAATAGTTGTAATTGATTGAGCTGTACTATTTGGTAAAGTGGTAACAAATTGCTGGAAACCGTTCTTTTCCGCCTTAAATCCATTTGGGATTGAAGTTGTTTTTAGTAAAGTTCCATTGGTTGTATATATCTTCATGGTTCCACTTATTTGTTTACCGACCGTAGTTGGGTCAGAAACCGAATATGTAGTTGTTACTTTAATTTGCTGAACGTTCTTGCCCGGTACTAAAAAAAACTGCGCATCGTTTGAGCTGAGAACAATCTCCTTACCATGATTTGCAAATACTGATTGGTGCAGAGTTGGAAGAATAAATACAATAATTATAATGATTGGGACAATACTTTTACAGTTTCCTGTTTTTTTATTCCAATTCATTAGATATTCACTTTTAACTTTTCTAATTCAAACCGCAGATATATTAATGGTAGATTATAAAGAATCGACCCTGCTTAACTAATAGTATGTAATTGTTGGTCCAGATCCGGAAAAAATTGCTTATTTTAACTTGAGTATTGGAAACACCAGTAAAATCACGACCAGGGCCCCCAACAGCCAAGCTACTTCGTATCCCAATCCGTTGACGATAAATGAAAATAATACTGGCACCCAGAAAACACCAAATAATGAGATACCATTAACGTAGCTCACCGCAAGAGTCTGATAATGGGGCTGAGATCTATTGATTTCCTTTGCCTTTGCATATACTATTACGAAACCTGCTGATAAGAAGAATCCTGTCATAATTACAGAGGTTGCTAATACATATAGTGAGTTCGTAGTGAGACCTAGCATACTAATTGCGCTCAGAATACCTGATATGAATAACAACTTCTTTGCATTTCCAAATTTATCATAAATCCTTCCAAAAAGTGGAGACGAAATAAGTGCAACTATTAAGCTCAGACTTCCGATTAAACCCGCTTCAACCGGACCTATCTTCAAATGATCCTCAAAGTAGAAAACACTAAATGTTAAAATCATACTCGATCCTGCCTGAAATCCGAGTAATGTCAAACCAAGTATTATCAATGACTTGTTAAATAAAGTGTCAAGTACATGAGATGTCTTGATTCTAAATTTTATCTGTATTTCGTCTTCATGTCTTACCAATGCAATACTTAGGATGATGGCTGTAGCTATTCCCAATCCGCCACTCAAAATCACCGTTCCTCTCCATCCGAGCGTTTCAGCTAATATGGCCCAACCGAACAACCCGACAATTCCTCCCAAGGCATGGGATGAATTTAGCAGTCCTATTCCTAGACCTTCAGATTCATTTCCTAAATATCTTGAGATTAATATAACACTAGGTCCAAAGAAACACGCCATCCCGATTCCAACTATAAATCTCAGTAAAATGATTTGTGCCGTATCACTAGCCAACCCAGTTACTAAGGCTGCAGATGATGCAATCATGATTCCATAAATAGCAATCTTTCTTGCACCAATTTTCGCAGCTATAATCCCCGCAGGTACTTGAAAAAGCCCAACACCTATGAGAAAACTGGCGCTAATTATTCCTAATATGGCTATATTTGTTCCAAAGTCTGAAGCTATGAGGTAGAAGATAGAAGCAATGTTAAACCAATTAATTGTATATACTACTCTGGCAAGCAGTAAGCAAAGAGTTGCGACTTTATATCGATCCAATTTATACTCCCATTTCCCGAAAATTCCCTCTATGCTAGGAGAGGGCTATATATTGAAGATTGATTCAATCATCAGGAAATCTTAGTTCTTACTTTGAACAATGTAATATTCAGTAATATCTTCAAATGCTTTTATTTTCTCTCTTATTTGAATAGTTTTTAAATTAAATTTTTCTAGAACCTTTTCTTTTGTATATTGGGATATAACAATTTGATCACCTTCGGCTATTCCTTCCAACCTACTTGCCAAGTTCACATGCGTTCCTATTACAGTGAATTGATCCCTTTCTTGGCTTCCCATGAGGCCAACCAACACAGAGCCAGTATTAATACCACATTTGATATCTATGCTTATATCAACATTGGTAACTGTTTTCCATATGTCTAACCAATACTGCTTAAAAATCTGAAATGACTCCTTCAGTTTTAGTGCAGCAAGTACAGCATTTGAGGCTCCAACTCTACCATCATCACGGTCATTGAATCCAAAATATGCAAGTATGCCATCACCGATGAATTTATCAACAATCCCCCCATATTCATGTATAATTGGGACCGCAACTCCTAGATATTCATTAAGAAATACAGCAATCAGTTCTGGATGATCTTTAAAATCCTCGGTTAACTTTGAAAAATTACTAATATCCCACAATACAATAGTCATTACTTTGTTCTGGATTAATATCGCATATGGATCACTAAGATACTCAATAATTGCTGGGTCTAGTTGTCTCTGTAGACGTGTTAGTATTTTTTGATTTGCGTTGTCAGATATTGACAAATTGATATCATCCAATAATTTGGATTTTTCCGATTCTGTCATTTGGTCCTCAGGTGTTGGAAATATCACAATCACCCCTCTTTCAGTAGGATGCATAGAACAATAGTATGGTATACTTTGCTGATTACTATCGATTTTAACAGTCATAGATTCTCCGGGCAACATACTACCAGTTTGAAAGAAAGGACTTGGTAATGAAGAGCTCCCATCTCCTGAAGTCAAGTTATGTACCTTCGTGTCTCTATTAATCCAAGTTATAGTTTCACCTTTGACTATCTTAATAATCCTCGGTTCAAAGTACAAAATTTCTGTTGTATTTTCATTAAATCTAGGGATAACGACAAAATGTGGCAATCAATTCTAAGTAATTATAACAGAATATAATCTTACGTACTTTGCATTATTTGTGCTCAAATTCTCAGATGTTCATTAAGCAAATTGACAATTGCTCAATATGTCATCCAAATATAATGATCGGTAGCGCTGGAAAGACATTAATTATGGTCATCGGACTTTACAAATTATGGAAGGTGTTCAAAAGTTAAAGTGTAATTCGTGCGGAATTACATTCATGTCAGAAAATAACAATCCACTTTGTCCAACTTGTTCTGAAAGCTCAAATGCTCATCATCACGGAGAAGAACATGGTTGTGGCTGTGGTGGCCACTAACTTTTTTTAGCATACCTTTAGTAGGTCTTGTTTAGGTATCAAAATTCTTGGTTTAATTACTTCAATCGCAGCCCTTTAGGATAGAATAGTACTTCGAAGGTCTGGATAATTTTTGTTAAACCACGACAATTTCCAATTCGTCATACGCGTCTTTTACTGAGAGCTCAACTAATGTATCCTCATAAATTAACAGCCAATCTCTTATACCAACGACAGGAAGCTTTCTCACAAACATTTTACCGGATTGAATCAATTTTGCTATTATGTAAGCGTAGTGTAAGGAATCTTTATTTTCAGGATTCTTAATTTTAAAAAGACTATCTTGCAGTTCAATACCAGGACGTCCACCCTGTATGTTAATTGTAACGTTTTCAGCATATCTATTTAGTATTTTGGCAGTAACGTAGCTCTGTCCAATTTCAAACTTGTCAATGTTCAGTAATACTTGAGATCTGATACGAGGTGATTTCGGTATTTCATGAAATAATTGTTCAGATATTCCGTCGAAGAACAAACACCATATCACCACTGGGATTGCATACGCATACTATATACAATTTTTCCTCGTCAACAAGGATGATCTGATCCAAGCTCATAGTGTGCCAACTTACCCATTCAGCGTCCTGTCTCGCATTTTCTGTACTATAAGTGAGTAGACCTTTTGTCCAATGGATGATTTTAGAATTTGCAAGCACGGACAATGCGTCTGACATCATAATGGCGCTCGGTATCAGTATTACTACAATTATCATTACATTTTACTTTTTAAAAATATATTGAAAGTGGATCCTTGGTAAAAGATTTCCCTAGACTTAAGACTTTAATACAGTTGAAAAAGCTTGTAATAATTACCTTCTTTGATAATCTGTGATATGGTAGAGCTGACATTCTAGAGTTCCTTTACAGAATACTAAATTAACGCTTATATTTTGGATTATACCCTGCCGGGTAGTAAATCTTAATTAGATAAGGCATTTAACTTTAAATATATTGCATTATTGGGTTGGTTCATTTTGTCGCATTTTTGATAAAAAACACGGAACTCCGTTATTTCCTGCAGGCGTCACTGCTATATCCGACGTAATCAAGATAGTTACTGATATTGGAAATCAAATACCAGACAAATCGTGGATGCTCTATCTGCTGGAATTTTTTAATACTCAAAACATACCCGTTGAATTGAATCTGATTTGTCAGTTTGATAATCAAGATTATTTTGAAGCAATATTTCAAGGTGTTAATAGATACAGGTTCAACAAAGTATTACCGCTCATAGGACATTCATTTATGAGAATGATAGTCATCAACAAAATAAAAAAACAGATTAGATATACCCTTACTGATCAGGTGACTGCACAATCAGAGATCTTTGAATTTTCTCTTGGTGGGATGAACTTTGATTACGTTGGAGCAAATCAGTTTACTGGAATTGAGTGGTGGAACAAGATGGGTAACTTTCCTTACTCAATTAGATATAAAGTAGAAGTATCACAGCTTATGTTTGGATTATTAGATAAGGACGATAATGAATCAATTACCTTTGTTCCTCATAATTCATTGATACCAAACAATGATAGCTCTGGAACATCTTATCCAATATCATTTCAAAATGTAATGTTAAGAGACAAATGCGTATGCTATTCAATTGAGTCGGGCAATTGTATTAATGGAATACAATATAGCATTTAATATAGCATTGGAGATGTAGTTTTTTATTATATTTAATATCAGATTTCAATATATCAATTGTTATAACTTCAGTAAACTAAACGTTGACCTACGCTCTTTTCCATATGCTGTTGTATGGTTCCCAGAACGTTAGAATTCACTGTTCTCAAAGTTTAAAGCATACACTATGAATTAATTTTTATTGATAGGATGGATTGTTCTAATTTTGGCTATATTAGTTATTTTGGCAGTCATAGGGTTAGGTTTGAATACATTTTTCGGGGGTGTGAAGAAGGGGATTGAGAAAATTGGAAATCTTCCAGAAGTAAAGAATCTAACTAGTAAAGCAAAGAGTGACTTTGGTAGAATTATTGGTAACTCAACATTACATATTGCCGCAATTCATTTAGAAAATGTAGTCATTTGAAAGGGGTTTGCCAGCCCCGTGTTTGGCATCCCTTTCAACGTTGTCGTAGTTCTGGTGCTTTCGGTGAACGGAGCCAAAAACCGAAAGTTGTTGTGTATTTGATTGTGCACAACAAAATTTAAAATGATTTACTAACGAGCAATTCAGTATCTTAAACAAATAAAACCACAAACATTGCAATTAGCTAAAAGTTTTAGTTTTAGAAAATAAGCAGCCATTCTCATATTGTAAAGACTTTCATATTAAGCACGGGATTGGTCTGTAATCTAATGATTCCATGAGAAATTGTCACAAAACCGTGTTGAATAATTTTGAGTAACAGATTTAAGCGATGAAATGGATCATTAATATATGCTGTATAGAAATTTGAATGACGGGGACGATGTCTGAATGACTCAAGAAACTTCAGGAGATGCCAATTTAAGGTGTCATATTTGCGGTATAACGTTTGCAACCCAACAAGAAAAGGAACAGCATATGAAATTAGAACACCAGAACAAAGAGGATCCAACTGGAGTTGGTTAGTCCACAAATCAAATAATATTAATAAGATTAGTTTAAATTTTTAGATTGGATTTAAGTGTAATTTCAAATACCTTATATGGTAATGATAATGGAACTAAATGTTTGGATTTAAGATAAGAAAATTTGTAATGATTAATAAATATTATGTACCTTATTAAAATATGGCAGAAATTGGATACTGGGCATCACAAGAACAATATTCAATGCAGCAATTGATTGACTTTGTAAAAGAGGCAGAGAAAGCAGGTTTTGAATCAACCCTAACCAGCGATCATTTCCATCCGTGGTCGCATACAAATGGGCATGGAAACTTTACGTGGATCTGGATTTCAGCTGCCGCTGAAAGAACGAAAAAAATGAGATTCTTAACTGGTGTTACTTCAGGTGTCTACCGTTATAATCCTGGGATAATTGCACAAGCATTTGCCTCATTGGATGTGCTCTATCCCGGACGCATTGGACTAGGTGTAGGTTCTGGAGAGGCAATGAACGAAGTACCCCTGGGATTTGAGTGGCCGTCAGCGGAGATAAGGGTAGAAAAAACAATTGAAGCTATTCAAATCATAAATAAATTATGGAATAGAGTTGAGAAGAACACCAGAAATTCTGAGGCGTCTTTAAGTAATGATACTAGTACAGATGAAGATGGTTTTGTAACATTCGTAGGAAAATACTTTGACATTCAAAACGCAAAACTGTACTCTCCTCCTTCCACTAACATCCCTCTGTATATGGCAGGGTCGGGTTCCCATGCAATTAAAGCAGCTGCTAAATACACAGATGGTTTGATTACAACTACAAAACCTGATAATGCAGATGAAGTATTTGGTATATTTGATAAAGCTGCTAAAGAAGTAAACAAAGATGCAAATTCCCTTCAGAAAATAGCTAAACCAAAGGTATCTTATTCAGAAGATTATGATGAAGCCTTTAAGGCCTGTGAGTTCTGGCGTACTACGCAAATAGATGATGCATTTAATACCAATATCAGCGATCCAAGAATTTTAGAACAAAAGGCGCAAAAGGAAGTATCTGATGATGAACAGAAGAGATCAACAATAATAGTTACCTCTATAGAGGATCTGATTTCTCCAATTGAAAAATATTTTCGTGCAGGATTTACACAGATTTATGTACACAGCACCAGTCCGGATGAGATAGAATTTATTAGATTATTTTCAAAAAGAGTGTTACCCTACTTTAGGGACAAAGCGTAAATACGTAAGTTTTTTTCAGCCGAATCTCTATTCTCGCATTCCAAATGTTCATGCATGCATGGGTTAACCCATGCATCCGGATAGCCAGAGCAATTTATAAGATAGCGTAATTTGGAGAATTCTCCATAATTAGCTTCACTATTTGATTAAAGAAGGGGAAGGAACGGTGTTAATAATTTGAACGCTTTTTTATTCAGTTCTAACAACTAAATGTGATATTGTGCAAATACATACAGTGACTTGCATGGCATTAGCTAGGCTTTCCGAAAGTGATAGAAAAACTATCATTTGGAATTTTATGGAAGAGCTATTGGAAAATTATGTAAATGCTGTAGAAAATAATCTACAAACTAAGTTTACTTTTATGGATTTTTTTTATTTTGGGACATTGAAGGATGGATATTCTGAGGACGACAAAATTTCTATCATCAAACAATATGCCAATGAAAAGGGCTACATCAATATTACAGGGGACCAAGTATCAGTGACTAAAAAGGGACTAAAAGAATTCCAAAAAGATACTCACAACTGGGATTTGAAAACTTAAAATGACGCTTGTTCCTCAATTTGAATTTTTTAAATAATGTAGAATTGAATCTGAATTAGTTCTACTTGTGATATTCTTTCACTAATGTTTTGCTAATGTAGGCCCATATAGCATCATGAGGTAAATTATTTCTTTTAACTTAATAGACTTGAGATACTAATAGTGACTTGAATTTAATTTGGGAGCTGACTCCCGATGATATTAGATACCAGATAATCAGGCATTGATTTTTTCTGGATAAAATAAATGAGATATTAACCTATGATAACACGTATTACACACAAACAACTCTAAGAATTGATTTAATGAATGGATTTGTTTTTTGCAATAGTCGCATTTCATAGTTTCCAATACTGATATTAATCAAAATAATCTAAAAAGTCTTTTTTATGATTTTAGAATAATTTTCTTCTAAGTTAATCTTCTATACAATATATCTATTAAGGGTTTATTTTGAAAGTGATCCATACCCCTTACAATCGACATACATGTACAAGTCATCGTTTGTAGAAAGTTATAACTTAATTGGCTAGTTCGAATTGAGATTAGTTTATTATATGAAATAATAGAAACAATTAAAGGACTCAGCTCTATCTGGATACTTTTAGTATGAAGAGCAGGAATAAATCGTTAATAATTTGTACAAGTGTTTGTATGGCAGCATTATTGCAGATTGTAATTGAATCACAAACTGTGACTGCTATAGATGTACCAGCGTCGTCTACGAATTACAATAATTATGGTTTTCAACTTGAATCAAATGTTACTAATAGTAGCTCGAGTGAAATTGTTTACAAGAACCCACAACATGGGATATCTATGTTGTTCCCGTCAAACTGGACTTTTTCTACAAGTGGATTACCACAGTACACTCAGGTCGCTGCATTTTATGCCCCGTTGCAAAATCTTTCCGATCTAATTCCCGCTAGATTTACTATCACTGTGATGAGCTACCAACAAAATGTATCTCTCAAGGAGTTTACTAATATGAC
>Ga0157372_10005335_pt1 | contig 13653 bp, 9 predicted proteins | sample C55metaG_FD_115307 | JGI IMG/M metagenome (GOLD analysis project Ga0157372, IMG submission 115307) | Corn rhizosphere microbial communities from Kellogg Biological Station, Michigan, USA - C5-5 metaG | ecosystem: Host-associated > Plants > Roots > Rhizosphere > Soil | place: USA: Michigan... | reverse complement strand
TGCAGCACCGACAGGTCCAGGTAGGCCAGGCCACGGCTCATGAAGTGCTCGATCAAGTGACGCACCAGCACCTCGCCCACGCCGGGGCGCGTGCAGTGCGGGTCCACCGCCAGGCACCAGAGGCTGCAGCCATGCTCGGGGTCGTCGAAGGCCTTGCTGTGGTTCAGGCCCATGACGCTGCCGATGATCGCCTGGGTGTCTTCGTCTTCGGCCAGCCAGTACACCGGGCCGCCCTGGTGCCGCGGCGTCAGGCGCTCGGGGTCGATGGGCAGCATGCCGCGGGCTTGGTAGAGCGTATTGATCGCCTGCCAGTCGCTCTCGGCTTGCGCGCGCCGGATACGGAAGCCGCGAAACACGCGCTGGGCGGGCCGGTAGTCGGTGAACCACAGGCGCAGGGTATCGGAAGGGTCGAGGAACAGTTGCTGGGGTGAATAGGCCAGCACCTGCTGGGGCGCGGCAACGTACAGCGCAATGTCGCGCTCGCCGGGCTGCTCGTCGAGCAGCGCCTTGGCCAGGTTGGCCGGGTCCGGGTAGGTGTGGCCGATCAGCAGTCGTCCCCAGCCACAGTGCACGGCACGCGGGTGATGATGCGGCTCGCTGCCATCCTCGGCCAGGCGCGCCTGCAGGCGCTCGTAGGACGGGGTCTGGCCGCGCAGCAACCGCTGGCCGTAGGACGTTTCATGGGGTTTCATCGGTCAGAGTCCTTGCTCGCTGAGCCACAGGTTCAGCGCCGCCAGTTGCCAGAGCTTGGAGCCGCGCAAGGGGGTCAACTGACCGTGGGGGTTGCTCAGCAAGGTATCGAGCATGGCCGGATCGAACAGGCCGCGGTCCTGGCTCGGGTCGGTCAGCAGGTCGCGGACCCAGCCCAGCGTGGCGCCTTCGAGGTGCTTGAGGCCGGGGACCGGGAAGTAGCCTTTCTTGCGGTCGATGACCTCGTGGGGGATCACGCGGCGCGCGGCTTCCTTGAGCACCTGCTTGCCGCCGTCGGGCAGCTTGAAGCGCGCCGGAATGCGCGCCGACAGTTCGGCCAGGCGGTAGTCGAGGAACGGCGTGCGCGCTTCCAGGCCCCAGGCCATGGTCATGTTGTCCACGCGCTTGACCGGGTCGTCCACCAACATCACCGTGCTGTCCAGGCGCAGGGCCTTGTCCACCGCCGCGTCGGCACCGGGCTTGGCGAAGTGTTCGCGCACGAAGTCGCCCGCCGCGTCGTAGTCCAGCGCCCAGGGCGCCTTGACCGTCTGCCGGTACTCGTCGTAGCTGCGGTCGAAGAAGGCATCGCGGTACGCCGCATAGGGGTCCGCGGCGCCATCGACCTGCGGGTACCAGTGGTAGCCGGCGAACAGCTCGTCGGCGCCCTGGCCGCTCTGCACGCCTTTGCAATGCTTGGCCACTTCACGGGACAGCAGGTAGAAGGCGATGCAGTCGTGGCTGACCATCGGCTCGCTCATCGCCCGGAAGGCGGCCGGCAATTGATCGATGATCTCGTGCTCGGCGATGCGCAGCTGGTGATGGCGGGTGCCGTAGTGGCGGGCGATGAGGTCCGAATACTGGAACTCGTCGCCACGCTCGCCACCGGCATCCTCGAAGCCGATGGAGAAGGTCGACAGGTCATCCACGCCGACCTCGCGCAGCAGGCCGACCAACAGGCTGGAATCGACGCCACCGGACAGCAGCACGCCGACGTCGATGGCCGCGCGCTGGCGAATGGCCACGGCGTCACGGGTGGCGTCCAGTACACGGTCGGTCCAGTCGTTCAGGGTCAGGTGCTGCTCATCGGCGTTGGGGCCGTACTGCAGCGACCACCAGGTCTTCTGTTCGACCTGGCCATGGGCGTCGATACGCATCCAGGTGGCCGGCTCGAGCTTCTGCACGTTGGCCAGCAGCGTGCGCGGTGCCGGTACCACGGCATGGAAGTTCAGGTAGTGGTTCAGGGCCACCGGGTCGAGCATCGGGTCGATGTCGCCGCCCTTGAGCAGCGCCGGCAGGCTGGAGGCGAAACGCAGGCGCTCGCCGTTGCGCGACAGGTACAGCGGCTTGACGCCCAGACGGTCGCGGGCCAGGAACAGGCGCTGAGTGTCACGCTCCCAGACGGCGAAGGCGAACATGCCGTTGAGCTTGGGCAGCAATGCTTCGCCCCAGGCGTGGTAGCCCTTGAGCAGCACTTCGGTATCGCCGTCGGAATGGAAGGCGTAACCCAGGGCCTGCAGTTCTTCGCGCAGCTCGGGGAAGTTGTAGATGGCGCCATTGAACGCCAACGCCAGGCCCAGGTTGCCATCGGTCATCGGCTGCGCCGAACCGTCGGACAGGTCCATGATCTTCAGGCGTCGATGGCCGAGCGCAACCGGCCCTTGGCTATGGAATCCCCAGGCATCCGGGCCGCGTGGCGCCAGGTGGTGGGTGATCCGCTCCACGGCGGCGAGGTCCGCCGGACGTGGGGCTTGATTGAAAGGGGTGAAGCGCAACTCGCCAGCTAATCCGCACATAAGTCCTTACCGGTTTTTCCGTTGGGGAAGGTGCTCCAACGTGGAGCACTCAGGTAGTGACCTGACGTGGGCGCCGAGAGTTTTAGAGCTTTTGGTTATATAGGTCCAGGATACGGCTTGCAGCCGTGTGTCGATGGGCTGCAGGAACGCTGCACATCAGGGGTTATCGACGGGTTTCCTGACGAAGGATGTAGACCGTGACGCCGACCGCGCTGGCCAGCATGAACACCCGCGCCCACGGCATGGGCACCAGGTAACAGGACAGGCCGATGCTGGCCCACATCAGCCCGATGGCCCAGGCCTTGCCCTTGAGGGGGATGCCTTCACCGCCCAGGTAGCCGCGGATCCAGGGCCCCAGGCGGGGATGCTCGATCAGCCAGGTGTGAAAGCGCGGCGAGCTGCGGGCGAAGCAGGCAGCAGCCAGGAGCAGGAACGGGGTGGTCGGCAGCAGCGGCAGGAAGATGCCGATCACCCCCAGCGCGACGCTGAGCCAGCCCAAGGCCAGCAGCAGGTAGCGCGTCACGGATCAGTGGTGGCGGGGCTTGAGCAGGGCAGGTTTTTCGTCCGGTGCCTGCAGCAGCAGGAACAGCGCGGTCAGCGCTTCGGGGATCTGTACGATCATGTCGTCCTGCAGGCTCGGCGTGCGGGCGATGTCCTCGAACTCCGGCTGTTCGTCGAACAGGCCCGAGCCGACCATGATCGGCAACAGCATCTCGCTGACTTCTTCCTCGGCGTTCTCGAACCAGGCTTCCTCGCGCAGGAACACGCCTTCCATGAAGCCGATGCACCAGCCACGCAGGTCGGAATCGTCCGGCTCGTCGCCCAGGTCCAGGTCGCACGGCAGCTCGAATTCCTCGTCGCTGGCCAGTTGGCGCGCGATGTGGCCCTTGAGCGACGCCAGGGTGGTTTCGATCTCGGTGCGCTGCGCTTCGCTGGTGTAGCGCGGCTGTTCGGCGAACAACGCATCGATCCATTCACGTTCCGGCACGTCTTCGGCACAGATCGACAGCGCGGTCAGGTAGCCGTGGGCGGCGACGTAGTCCAGCGCTTCTTCGTGCAGCTCATCGGCGTCGAGGAAGGCTTGCAGGCGGGTCAGTTGCTCGGCGAAGGACATTACAGGGCTACCTTGGGAATAAACGATACCGAATTCTAGCACCTTGCAGTCGCCACGGGGCAAAGGGAACGCCTGTCAGCGAAACGCCTGTCGGAACCTGTGCTGGGGTATACTCGGCGGTTTTCCACCGACGTGGGCGTCCGGCCCGCGCGGCAAAAGCCGCTTACGCATTCGTGGGTGTGCCAGGCTGGTTTTTCCGTCAGCCTGTCCCCCGCAGGATCAAGCGATTCGTGGAGTTTCCAATGCTCGAACAGGCTCAGCGCGTCCTCAAGGACGTCTTCGGCTACGACAGTTTCCGCGGGCGACAGGCCGCGATCATCGAATGCGTGGCCAATGGCGGCGACGCCCTGGTGCTGATGCCCACCGGGGGCGGCAAGTCCCTGTGCTTCCAGGTGCCCGGCCTGCTGCGACCAGGGCTGACGGTGGTGGTCTCGCCACTGATCGCCCTGATGGACGACCAGGTGGCCACCCTGGACGAACTGGGCGTCGCTGCGGCCGCGCTCAATTCCACCCTGAACACCGACCAGCAGCGTGAGCTGGCCGCACGCCTGCGTCGTGGTGAAATCAAGATGCTGTACCTGGCGCCGGAGCGTCTGGTGCAGCCGCGCATGCTGGACTTCCTGAATTCCCTGCACATCTCGCTGTTCGCCATCGACGAAGCCCACTGTGTGTCGCAGTGGGGCCATGATTTCCGCCCCGAATACCTGCAGCTCGGGCAGCTGGCCGAGCTGTTCCCGAACGTGCCGCGCATCGCCCTGACCGCCACCGCCGACATGCGCACCCGCGAAGAGATCGTCCAGCGGCTGCACCTGCAAGGCGCCGAGCGGTTCCTGTCGAGCTTCGACCGGCCGAACATCTTCTACCGCATCGTGCCCAAGGAGCAGCCCCGCAAGCAGCTGCTGGCGTTCCTCGGTGAACGCCGCGGCAACGCCGGTATCGTCTACTGCCTGTCGCGCAAGAAAGTCGACGAAACCGCGGCCTTCCTGTGCGACCAGGGGTTCCCGGCGCTGCCGTATCACGCCGGGCTCGCCGCCGAGACGCGTGCGGCCAACCAGCACCGCTTCCTCAACGAGGAAGGCCTGATCATGGTCGCCACCATCGCCTTCGGCATGGGCATCGACAAGCCCAACGTGCGTTTCGTCGCCCACCTGGACCTGCCCAAGTCCCTGGAAGCCTACTACCAGGAGACCGGGCGTGCCGGGCGTGACGGCCTCCCCGCCGATGCCTGGATGGCCTACGGCCTGCAGGACATGGTCATGCTCAAGCAGATGCTGCAGAACTCCGAAGGCGACGAACGCCACAAACGCATCGAGCAGCACAAGCTCGACGCCATGCTCGCCCTGTGCGAAGAGAGCGGTTGCCGGCGTCAGGCGCTGCTGGCCTATTTCGACGAGCGGCTCGAGCAGCCGTGCGGGCATTGCGACAACTGTGTCGATCCGGTGCAGACCTGGGATGCCACCGAGCCGGCCCGGCAGGCGCTGTCGGCGATCTATCGCACTGGCCAGCGCTATGGGGTCGGGCATCTGATCGATGTGCTGCTGGGCAAGAGCACCGACAAGGTACGCAACTTCGGCCACGAGAAGCTGGCCGTGTTCGGGGTAGGCAAGGCCACCAGCGAGCACGAATGGCGCTCGCTGTTCCGGCAGCTGGTGGCCCGGGGCCTGGTGGACATCGACATCGAAGGCTACGGTGGCTTGCGCCTGTCCGACAGCTGCCGTCCGTTGCTGCGGGGCGAGGTGACGCTGCAACTGCGCCGCGACCTCAAGCCACAGACGGTGGCCAAGAGCGGCGGCGGCAGCCCGGCCAGCCAACTGGTGCGGGGCGAGGAGCGCGAGCAGTGGGAAGCCTTGCGCAGCCTGCGGCGCAAGCTGGCCGAGGAGCACAGCGTGCCACCCTATGTCATCTTCCCCGACTCGACCTTGCTGGAAATGCTGCGCAGCCAGCCCACCAGCATGGCCGAGATGGGCCGCGTCAGCGGGGTCGGTGCGCGCAAGCTGGAGCGCTACGGCCAGGCGTTCCTCGAGGTGCTCAACGGCGCGGGCGGCCACGACGAGGCGCCCAAGGTGGTCGTCGATCTGCGCCATGAGCTGGTCAGCCTGGCCCGCGCGGGCATGACGCCATTGCAGATCGCTGGACAGTTGAACTGCAGCGAGAAGAACGTCTACAGCCTGCTGGCCGAATCGCTGGGGCGCCAGGAGCTGAGCCTGGAGCAGGCGCTGGATGTGCCGGAGGATCTGCTCAGCGAGATCCAGGATGCGTTTCTCGACGGCGAAGGCGAGCTGCCACCCGTGTCGAGCATTGCCGCACAGTTTACCGGGCGCGTACCGGATGGCGTGCTGCATTGTGTGCGGGCGGCGCTGGCGGCTGAGTTCGAACTGTAGTCGATCACCTTTAGCAGCGCGGTGCCTCGGCCGGCGCCATCGCCGGCAAGCCGGCTCCCACAGGAGCCAAGTCAGGCAGGGCAGGGCAGGGCAGGGCACAACGATCTAGACCTCCGCACTCATGCATCAGGGCACTGCTATCCCGTGTGGGAGCAACTGTCTTTTCTACTCGGCACATGCCCGACTGCATGCGGCGCCTGGCTGGGCCCTATCGCTGGCAAGCCAGCTCCCATCCAGACCTCTGCAGCCATCAATGTAGTCATGGCTGCGCAAGCCGCTTGTGGGAGCGGGCTTGCCCGCGATGGCGGCGGTGCGGTCAGCCTCGGTATCGCTGGTCTGTCGAAATGATCCACACCCGCCCGCGTGCCAGGCTACGAAACGGCAGGACGTTCCCTACATCGAAAGCCTTGCACGCCGTCCAAGGCCATGGTTAGCTGCCTAATAATTAGTTTCGATGATCGAGTGACCCTATGCCGCTGACCAACAACCAACACCGTTTCGGCATGCAGCTGGCCCAGATGTCGCGCGGCTGGCGCGCCGAGCTGGACCGTCGGCTGGCCGGGCTCAACCTGTCCCAGGCCCGCTGGCTGGTGTTGTTGCACCTGGCCCGTTTCGAGGAAGCGCCGACCCAGCGTGCATTGGCGCAGAGCGTGGGGGTGGAGGGGCCGACCCTGGCCCGGCTGCTGGACAGCCTGGAGGCGCAGGGGCTGGTGCAGCGGCAAGCGGTGGCCGAGGATCGCCGGGCCAAGAAGATCCAGCTGTGCGCGCCCGCCAAGCCCCTGATCGAGCAGATCGAAACCATTGCCAACGCGCTGCGCGTGGAGCTGTTCGAGGGCGTCAGCGAGGCGGATCTGGATGTGTGCATGCGCGTGCATGCCAAGATTCTCGACAACCTCGAGCGTTCCTGACGCTGCGGGCGCCTCTTCATCTACGAACAGGAAACCGTCTTCCCATGAGCCTGCACAAACCCGAAGTCGTCATCACCTACTGCACCCAATGCCAATGGCTGCTGCGCGCCGCCTGGCTGGCCCAGGAACTGCTGTCGACGTTCGCGGACGAACTGGGCCGGGTCGCCCTGGAACCGGCCAGCGGCGGCACCTTTCGCATCACCTGCGACGGGGTGCAGGTCTGGGAGCGCAAGGCCGATGGCGGCTTCCCCGAAGCCAAGGTGCTCAAGCAACGCATCCGCGACCAGATCGACCCTGAGCGCGACCTGGGCCACAACGACCGTTAAGGCACCTATCTTCAGTCGTACAGCGCTCTTTTCTTCCAGTTCTCGTCTTCGTCCGTCTTGAGGCCCTGGGTCAACTGGTTGTCCTCGTCCTCGGTCGGCTCCAGCTGGTCCAAGGCCTGTGCATTGGCACGGGCCAGCAGTTTCTCCAGGTAGGTCAGCTGCTCCTTGTACACCGCAGGCTCAGGCTGCTTGCTCAGGTACTGCACGCCGCGCTCGAACGCCAGCCGTGCCTGGCCGGGCTCCCCCTTGACCAGGCACTGCTGGCCCAGGTTGTTGAAGAACTCGATGTGCAGCAACACCAGTATGTGCTGGATCTGCTTGACCCAGTACTTGCCTTCCTCCCGCGTGAGCACGTTCTCGTGGGTGGCACGCACCACCTGGTGGTGCAGCACCTCGAGCAGCACCCGGATGTCCTTGGCCTTGGCTTCGCTGCCGATCGGGCTCGGCGGGTTGTTCACCGGGATCTTCTCGCCCAGCGCGACCAGTTGCTCGAGTTCGGCGATGCGTGTCTTGAGCCGGACATCGCGCTTGTCCAGTGCCAGCAGGCGCTGGTTCAGGTCCAGCTCGATACGCGCCAGCAGCAGCTTCAATGCAGGGCTCATGAACTGCCCGGGGAAGGTCTCGCTGATATCACCACAACGCCGCTGACGCTCGTTGAGGTCGATCTTCAGGCGTGCGCGGTCGAGCCGGGTGTTTTCCACCAGATTGTTGAGGTAGCCGATGACGATCAGCAGGGCAATGCCCGCCACGACCAGCAGGGTGATCAGGAATGGTGTCACCGGTAACGCCTCTGTCAGATTTTGCCTGCTTGGAGTGTAGTGAGTTCGCGTCGCAGCGAATAGCGTCCGAATGAAAGAGAAGAGGGCTTCTGGGTACAGGCTTCATGTTTGGCCCTGAATAGAGGGGGACATCGCACTGACAGCGGGCGCGAAGTGATTGATTTGAATAAATTTATACAAAGGGCTTGACGCTTCTTCGTGGCCTCCCTAGAATGCGCGCCACTTGCAGCGCAAAGCATAACGCCAGGCGATGCAGGCAGTGAATGTTGTAGCGTGTCCCCTTCGTCTAGTGGCCTAGGACACCGCCCTTTCACGGCGGTAACAGGGGTTCGAGTCCCCTAGGGGACGCCATTGCGGGAATAGCTCAGTTGGTAGAGCACGACCTTGCCAAGGTCGGGGTCGCGAGTTCGAGTCTCGTTTCCCGCTCCAGTTTCTCCGGCAACGCCTCACGGCGGGGCAGGAAAAGAAAATCCAGGCTGAATCGTGAGGTTCATGTCGGGTGCACTGAAAAGTGTCGTGTGTCCCCTTCGTCTAGTGGCCTAGGACACCGCCCTTTCACGGCGGTAACAGGGGTTCGAGTCCCCTAGGGGACGCCATTTGCGGGAATAGCTCAGTTGGTAGAGCACGACCTTGCCAAGGTCGGGGTCGCGAGTTCGAGTCTCGTTTCCCGCTCCAGTTCAAGACTGTGGCGTCTATACGGTGCAGAGGTGGTGAAGGTCGTCATGGCGCTTCACGCCAAATGTTGTAAAGCGTAACACTGCGGGAATAGCTCAGTTGGTAGAGCACGACCTTGCCAAGGTCGGGGTCGCGAGTTCGAGTCTCGTTTCCCGCTCCAATACAGAAGCGCACCAGGGAATCTAACATTCCTCTGGTGCGTTTTTTTTTGCCTCATGAAAAGCCTGGCCATGGTGAGCAGACCATGGCCAGGTTGCTCAGCGGTATTCGATGGTGAAGTTCAAGGCACCTTTGGCTTCGCCAGGCGTCACCCTCGCGTCTGTCTGGTAGTAGCGGGCGCGCAAGTCGAGGCGCGTGATCCCAGGCGTGACGCCGACCATGTCCACGAACTCCTCCAATCTCAACGGCGTATTGTCACTTCGCAGGACTTGAATACCGATCCCGTTGGCGGTCGAGTCCGTGGTCAAGCTGATGATGCCCCTGTCCCGATCTACCGGTATCGAGCCGTCCACGCCATCCAGGCGCATGAATGCGCGCGAGACACTGCCTGCCGGGTCATCCTCGCAGTCGCTCAATGTGATGAAGAAATCGACCGGGTTGGTGGTGCTGCCCTGGCCCGTGAACTGGGCAAGATCATGGGTACCCAGTTGTACCGGGTTGGCGCTGACGGCATCGGCCTTGAGCGTGCACTGAGCTTGCTGGACTTGCCCTGTCAGCGTCAATCGCACGGCATCTCCGACATCGGTGATGGCGCCTCTCACGACTTCCTGATTAAACGTATGGACGCCTGGCGGTATGGCATCGGTCTTGATCAAGGCCACATACTTGATGAAGAGGTTTCCCATACGCATTGCTACAGGAAGCATTTTTTGCTGGTTTTCGCCTATGTAAGGTACCGCACCGACACCATTGTCGTTTGCCTGAAACGCGTTGCTGGCAGGTGCGTTGAGGAAACTGCCCAGCTCAATGTACAGACCCACCCCTGGGATGCTGGTTTGCAGTACCTTGCCATCCACACTTTTTCCATCTACATCCGGAAAAGGGCCGGGAGCGATCGGCAAGGGTGTGTTCATGTTCGCTGTCAGTAAACGATCTCCCTCATTGTCACAAATCAAAAAAAAGCCTGGCCCTGGTACGCCGATGAAATCGGCAGAGTAGATCTTGCTACCTTTGGGCGCATCACGTGCCACCCATAGGGGGCCGCCCAGGCTACGCGCGAACTGCAGTGGGCCAAGGGTCGTCTCCCAATCGCATTTCGAATCGGCAAGCGCTTGACTCGACAGAGTCATTAACGTGGCCGCAGCTGCGATGCCGATGAAATGACGTGAAAAAGAAGGCATGATCGATTCCTGTGGCAAAGTCTGTGGCATTTTCGTACAGACCCGGTCATGGCGCAGGGCAGCGCAAGGTCTGTACGCGGTAGCCTTGGTCTTGCGGCATGGTTGCCGGGTCTATTTGCAGCAGACAACGTTGTTGAGTGCGATCACCCCAGCGCGCTTCAAGGACTTGTGCGTGGGTGTCTGTGGCAATCAGCGCCTGGCCGGCCTGACCTACCACTGCCAGGTGCTGACCCTTTTGATCGTTCACCTGTGTGCCGAAGGGCAGAGGGCTGCCGTCTGCGTGCTGCAGGGTCAGCACCAGGCGAGTGACTTTGCGCGCCTTGAAGCCTGCCAGGACGACCGCGCCTCGGCGGGGGACGACCTGCATGGCGCCGTTCTCGATTTCCACCTCCGGATCGAGCTGATCGGTTTGCAAGGTGACTTGATTGACCCGGTAGGGGCGCATATGAGGTGCCAGGATGTAGCCGCTCTCGTCGGTGCTTGCCCCAGGGGCATTATCGACGCCAACGCCAGGTACGTCAGGCACATGTACCAGTGCACTGGTCTCGCTCAGGAACTGCCCCAGCACGAGGCCATCGGCGTGCGCCAGCACTGCGCCACTGGCATTGATCGAGACGCTACGGAAGTTGTCTGCCTCGGTATACCCGGCGCCTACGTTCACCTTCTGTGTCCGGTAGCTCATCGAGACGGCAGTCGTCTTGCGCTGCTGCTCGTCATTGGCCAGCGATGCCAGGTAACTCAACCGGTTGTCCTGTGAACCGCTGCTCAGGGTCGCCCGTTCGCTGAGGCGACCATTGCTTTGTTGTACATCGAAGCCCGCAGTGGAAGGCGCGCTCCAATCCAGTGGAACGGTGACCCCGAGCCCCAGGATGCGGTCGCTGCCACGGTCGTCGCTCAATGCCTGCGAGGCATACAGGTTGATACTGACCCGACGGTAGTGGGTGTTGAACTGCAACTGATACTGGCGTCGTTGGCGATCGGTGTTCCAATAGTCGTCCTGAGACAGGGTCAGGCTCAACGAGCTGCGGTTTCCGAACGACTGGTAGATCGAGCTTTCCAGACGACTGCGACGGTTGCCCTGAAAGCGACTCGAGGCGTTGCGTTGCTGCACGGCTTCATCGAACTCACGGTAGCCTTCCGTGGAGTAGCGATAGCCTGCGAAGCGCAGGCTGGTGCCGGTCTGGAAAGCCTTGCCGTAACGCATGGCATAACTTTGTCCCTGTACGCGCCCCCCTTGCTCGCCCAGGTCGGTGTTGGCTTGAGTGGCGTCCAGGGAAATGGCGCCCAGAGTGCCGAAGTCGCGTGCAATACCCACATTGGCGGCGTCGTAATACTCGCTGCCCATCAGACCGCCATACAAGGTGGTACCCCACCGGCCACCGCGAGCGAGGGTGGCTTGCCACAACGCAGGGTTATCGGTCTTGTCTGCACCGTTGTAGCGCCCGACCACCAGGTTGTAGCGCCATACCCCTTCGCGCAGCAGATTGCTGAGGGTAGAGTAAGGTTGTATGAAGCGGCGTACCTGGCCATCGGCCTCGGTAAGAACGATTTCAAGGTCGCCATTGCTGCCACTGACACCCAGGTCGTCGATTTCGTAAGGGCCAGGGGCTACATAAGTGGAGTAGATCGGGTAGCCGTTCTGCAGGACTTCCAGCTTGGCGCGGGTCTGGGCCACGCCGCGTATCACCGGCGCATAGTTTTGCATCACGTCAGGCAGCATATCCATGTCAGTGGCCAACTGGACGCCTCTGATCGGCACGCTTCGGAAGACATCGCCGCGGCTGAAGGCCTCGCCCAGGGTCAGCGTGCCCCACTGCCCGGGCAGATCATGTTGGGCATAGGTGTTGAAATGTACCCAGTCCTGACCTTTACCGCTGTCACGCCAGCTCTGGCTACTGCGCAAGCGCCAGCCACCGAGGTTGATACCGCTATTGAGGTAGAGTTCGTGGCTGCTGTGCGAGGCGGCGGCAGCGCCGCTGAAACGCTGCGCAGAGGCCTGGTAATTGACGAAGGCGACATTGATACCGTTGTCCCAACGTTCGGGTGCGACGTTGCCGGCCACATCGCGGCGCAAGGCTATCTGTGGGATGGAAAGCGCCAGTCGCAGCTGTCCAGCGTCCAGGTCGTACGTGGCTTCTGGCACCCGTGCAGGCAAGTCCACACAACGCTCGTCGCTGGGCAAGGGTTCTGCCAGGCCCTGTTCACGCAGGCCCAGTTCGCGCAGCAGATTGGCGCTCAGGCAAGGTTCCAGCCCCTTGCCATCGTCGCGTGCTTTGAAGTCGATGTCATGCTTGCCGGCAGGCGCCAGGTTGACCAGCACGTCGACCGAATACCGACCAGGCGCAAGGGAGGCCTGAGGAGTCAGAGTCTTCAAGGCGGCGACGCTGGCATCTTTGGCTTGGCCAGGGGACTGGCGCATGAAGTTGGGGTTGAAGTGCAAGGGGCGCTCTTGCGCAATAGCCCTGTCGGCAAGCAAATAGGAAAAGCTGTAGCTTACAATAGGAAGTAGCAAAAGCGTCCGAAAGTAAGTCGGTGGGAGGCTGCACTGTAGGGATCTTTGCATGCTCAGGCACCGTGGATGTGAGTAGCTTGAAAGGCTTCCCTCCACTAGAAGGTTAGAGCCAATTTGCCAGCGGAATGAAAAGAAGCAGCACGTTACAGATCTGGAAAATAAAAAAATGTAAGAAAATTCCGATATGTAAGGCGATAATTTCAGGGTGCCTTGGTGTATCGAAACAGTGTCGCGCTGGACGGTGTAGGTAAAGTCCAGCGCGACGACCGTGCTGCGTTGATAAAGACGTGAAGTGCTCGTTACGCTACGTGAAGTCGAGCGTTATCCAAGCAATCCTCGCCGTTTTGATATTGCCTACTTGCCGAATCCCAGACTATATGGCCAGCCCTGATAACTAGAGAACCCAGTTTCCTCCCAATGGCCAGTTTTTGGGTTGCGAACAAAGCCCAACTGTGAACCCACGCTAACAATTTGTTTAGGTGAGCCCGGTGGTGAAGTCACAGTTTCACCGAACAATAGCTTGAAATGATCGTCGTCAAGGGAGTCTAGTGATCTTGTAGAGCCAACGCTTCGGAGTGATGGCGCTGGGGTCATGGATGTTGCGGCATCTGCGGTCATGGATGTTGCGGCATCTGCGGTCATCCTAGATGCAGTCTGTGTGGACACCTCAGCGCTGACACTCATGGCGGTCGTTTGAGTGGCTGCATCAGCCTGGTAAGGTAGCGCTATCGCACGCTTTACAGGGAAGCGAGCAGGAGTCGTACTTTTGACACGCATCCTGTAGAAGACATCTCCTGCTTTGGCATTGGCTGGCGCCCCCATGCCCGCACCCTTGGCACGGGCTGGCATCCTCAGGCCCGCACCTTTGGCCCCCAGCCGGCTATAAGCCATGACCCCGAGAGTACTCAGCGCGCTAGCCACTCCCAGATAAAACGACCAGTTATAGGCCGCCTCGCTCCCGGTCGCCAATGCCGCCACGGACGTTGCCGTAGAGGCTACGTCTAGGGCAAGGCTGGCAGCCCCCAATGCAAAGGCCATGGTCAAACCTACAGGCGGCAACAGCACGAAGCTGATCACTGCAAAGACAACACCCAGTGCTACACCAAGCCAGGATCGCCAATCCCCCTTGGGCTTC
>Ga0157372_10005329_pt1 | contig 13659 bp, 13 predicted proteins | sample C55metaG_FD_115307 | JGI IMG/M metagenome (GOLD analysis project Ga0157372, IMG submission 115307) | Corn rhizosphere microbial communities from Kellogg Biological Station, Michigan, USA - C5-5 metaG | ecosystem: Host-associated > Plants > Roots > Rhizosphere > Soil | place: USA: Michigan... | reverse complement strand
TGCTTTGCAAATTGGGGCTCTGGCCGCAATGCTTTAAAAGGAGAAATAGATATCATGTTTAAAATTAACTTTCAGCCTGGAAAGGCAATCAATTTTTGTAAGGGTTGCAAATATAAATCAATCGAAGAATATTTTGACTTTGAAAATGGTGATTTTTGAAATTGCTGAAATCCAATTTTCGGAGCCTCTAAAAGAAGAGTTTTGGAGAAGCGTTGAACTTGTCGTGGGGATCGATCTTTGATGGTTGAAAATTAATTATTTCACTCTTGCACTGCCTCCAAACTCCACTAAATCCAATCACTTCCTGAATTCAAACCCTTCCAAATCCCACCATTTCCAACTTCGCTTTTCCAAAATAATTTGTTTTAAATCATTTCAGGCAGGTAGTCAATCAAGCAAAAATTCCCTCACCTCATCTTCAGGGATTCCGGTAAACTGGCAAAACTCCTTTACAGTTACAAAAGCATCCTTTTGCTTCTGATTTTGCTCCCTGATCCGGTGTAGCAGTTTCCGGGCCGCCTTGGTCTTTTTGCCTGTAATATTCTCCACATCCTTTGCATAGATCACGATGCGTTTCGGCATCTTTTTCGGCAAGCTCTGCATAAATATTCAGGGCCATTTAGGTCCTTTTCATGCCTTATAGGGCATAAAGGGAACACTCCATTTCCCAAACTGAATTTACAAATATAATCTTGCCAGGCAATTGCACAAACATCATGATGGAAAGGCTTTACAGGTTGTGCCTTCAAACACCCTCTTTCCTCACATTTAAAAATTAAAAACATGGCAAAACAAAATGGAATTCTTCCCCTAAAAGGGAAAATCGGTAACCTGAGCTTTTATAAAACCAGCGACGGTCACCTGCTGCGCGAAAAAGGAGGCGTTGACGCAAAACGTATCGCCACAGATCCTGCTTTCCAGCGCACACGCGAAAATGGCGCTGAATTCGGAAGAGCAGGCAAAGCAGCTAAACTGCTGAAGACTGCCCTTAGAGCAATTTCGCAAAGTGCATCAGACAGGAGAGTGACCAGCCGCTTGGTGAAAGAAATGATGCGGGTAATCAAAAGCGATTCAGTAAGCCTTCGTGGCGAACGCAATGCTACCAATGGCAACATTGAATTACTGAAAGGTTTTGAATTCAATATCAATGCAGTATTGGATAGTACACTTTTCGCTCCTTTTACTTCAGAAATTGATCGTGTTACCGGTTCGTTGTCAATAGACATCCCTGCTTTTGTACCGGAAAAAAATGTAGTAATTCCGGAAGGAGCTACCCACTTCCAGATCAATTCTGCAGGAGCTGAATTGGATTTCGGGGGAAATGTGTACGTATCTGCCAATTCAGGTTCGGCACCATTACCATGGGACAATGTCGCTACCAACCCGATCGTATTATCAAATGCAGTAACACCAAACAGTACCAATCCATTGTTCCTCCTTTTGGGTATTGAATTTTTCCAGGAAGTAAACGGGAAAATGTACACCTTAAAAAATGGTGGCTTCAATGCATTGTCTGTTATAGAAGTTTCCGCACAATAATTCTTTCACGCTTTAAAACCAATATATGAACCTGGAGTTAATCAGAACTTATTTTCCTGAAGGCACAAACGGGATCCTGCTCCTCAACGGAGCCGCCATTTGCTCAACTATTGAGCTGCCTTGGAAAAACAATCAATCCCGCATTTCCTGTATCCCTGAGGGAAGTTATAAGTTGATGAAAAGATACAGCCCTCATTTCAAATGGCACCTGGAAGTAAAAGATGTACCCGGCCGTCAGCTGATCCTGGTGCATCCAGCTAACGATGCTATTGCAGAGCTGAAGGGCTGTATTGCTCCGGTTTGTGTATTGACTGGCATTGGAAAAGGCAACTTCTCGAAAATAGCCTTTAAAAAAATCACGTCGCTCTTGTTTCCTGTAATTGAAAATGGGAGCGGCATTTTTCTAACAATTAAAAACAATTTCAAATGAAACAAATAATCACCCGGTTTCAGGAGCCAACCCCTCCTTTTTTTAAAAAGATCAGAAATATAGGGCTGGTAATAGCGGCAGTAGGAACCTCAATACTGGCGTCCCCCGTAGTACTACCGGTTCTTTTGGTAAACATTGCTGGCTACCTGGTAGTGGCAGGTGGCGTGATGTCAACCGTTGGCCAGGCAGCAATAAAAAACGAGGAAAATTAAATCATGACTGACCAGCAATTTAATGGCCACACAACTTATGGTACCATCGGTGGTGTCATCACAATCGTCGCAGTCAATATCAGTGCGGGTGATCTGTTAAGAACAACGGTGCTTGCGGCAGTCGGAGCCGTTGTTAGTTTAGTAGTCTCCTTCACATGCAACTATTGCCTTCGAAAGTGGCGCAAATAAAAAGCCTTCTTTTATGGCTGTCACAGAAAAAAAAATAAAACCTGTGGCAGCCTTTTTCATTTTCCAATTTTCCAATTTTCACATTTTCGAATTTTCGCATTTCCCATTTGATTTAAAAAAAAAAGGTGTTTCTACCCTAATTTCTTTCATCCTGATTCTCCATCTTGCCGGCTCATTTTTAAAATAAAAAACAATTATTTATGACAACATCAAACGCGCCTTTGCCGCAAAACTCACATGTCATCTCTCTGGATCAGGCAAAAGAAATGACTGCAACTTACAGGGGAAACAAAGAAATAATTTTAGCTCCTGAATTTCAGGACAAGGATATTCTTCCGCTAAGTGAAACATTTAATCGTGCCGCTTTCGACCAGCTTCTCTCCACTCCGGGTTGTGCCGGTATCAGAATTTATTATGGAATGGGTGAGGGACTTAAAATTCATGCAATAGCCGTCGCAGTTAATGAAGCCAACGAGGACATTCTTCCCGATCCGGCAGTTCAGGGCATTGCCGGCGAATCTTCTGATGAGCCTGTGATCATAGAGGAAGGACAGCGTTGCCCACCCATCTGCCCTGAAAAAAAATCACTACTAAACAGTTAGCACCAAATCGGTCCGGCCATATCCTTATGGGTCGGACCGGTTTTTTGTAGTCTCAATTATAAGAAAGAAAAAGACAGTAACCTCCATTCATTCAATTCTGTAATCAAGTCCCATAACTTGTGGGTAAATCGCCGTAATCCCTGGCAAGTAAACTGTTATTAAAAAAATCACTTAATTCGCATAATTCGTATAATTCGTGTAATTCATGCAACATGTAATTCCTGACTGAAAAAATTTTAAATGAACCACCTCCAGATTTTACTCCTTAGCCTTAGTATTCTCCTTCCGGCAATCTGTGGTGCGGTAAGAATAAAAAAGATTGATACAGACCTTTACCCCTTTATTTTTTGTATGTGGGTTGCAGCGCTAAATGAGATTCTAAGCGCAGTGCTCAGTTACTTTAATATCAACACCGCGGCCAATAATAATCTTTATGTGCTTCTCGAAGCATTACTCATTGGATGGCAATTTAAAAACTGGCAATTGTTCCGGTTTTATAAATTTGCATTCAGTCTTTATCTTCTCTTTGTGCTCTTCGTTTGGATTCTGGATACATCGTTTTTAAAGCAGCTCAATGTTATAAACGGTGGCTTCCGGATTACTACCTCTTTTTTGATTGTTTTAATGAGCATTCATGTAAATAACCGGTTGATTTATCATTATAAAGGAAAGCTTTTAAAAAGTCCCGTTTTCTTTATCGGCACCGGCCTGATTTTGTATTTTACTTTCAAAATATTTATTGAGGCTTTCTTATTATATGGCCTGGCTGTTGGTCCCGCATTTTATACAAGATTATTTTTTATTTTAGCATGGATCAATCTTATTACTAACCTGCTTTATACGTATGCTATCCTATGTATTCCAAAGAAGATCTATTATATAGAACCATTTTAATTGTCACCTTGATAATTGGAATTATTATCATAGGCTTCCTGTTGTCTGTTATCACGCAACAACGAAAATGGAGAAAGTTGAACCTTAAAAAAATTGAAAGAGAAATTGATACCCTAGAAAACGAGAGAGAAAGGTTCGCTGCCGATTTACATGATGAAATCGGTGCAGGATTAACCGCGATGAAATTCAAACTCGAAAGCATTGATACCGCTTCTGATGATGATCAGGTGCAGGTATTGCAATGTGTGCATCTGGTTCATGATTTGGTCGATAGAATCCGGTTGATAACAAACGCTCTCATGCCGGCAACACTAATGAATAATGGTATTACTGCTGCTATAACAGAATATGCACGCCTCGTAAATGTGGATTCTAAATTGAGTATAGCATTCGAAAGTATTGGTACCGCTGAGGTTCCTCCTTCGTGTTCGCTTCATATTTTCCGTATCCTTCAGGAGATCATTCATAATACCATAAAGCATGCAAAAGCATCTGTTCTGAGAATTGAGTTGTTTATGGAAACGGATCAATTAATAATTCTCACGGCTGATAATGGACAGGGGTTTGATTATGACAATACAATTAAAAAAAAGAAAGGGTTGGGGCTTTCTAATTTGCAAAATAGGACTGATTACCTTGGTGGGGCATTTCATCTTACATCCACAAAAGGTAAAGGGACGCGATGCCATATTGTGGTTCCTTTATAAACAAAAACTTTTAAAGCATCGAACATGGATCCAAATTTAATTACGGTTATTATAGCGGATGATCATGAATTCATCAGGGGAGGAGTGATGGCAATTCTCAACAAATCCTCAGATATCAAAGTGATTGCAGAAGCATCTAATGGCGAACAGGCGGTACAGTTGGCAGAAAAATATGTGCCGGATGTGATTCTTATGGATATCCAGATGCCCGGTATGAATGGAATTGAAGCTACGCGTATGATCACTAAAAAACTACCAGCCATAGGTATTATTGCATTGTCAATGATCGACAATTCCTATATGATTGCAGAAATGATGCATGCAGGAGCGAATGGATATTTGTTTAAAGATGCTTCCAAAGAAGAAGTTATGGAAGGAATCAGGGCTGTTAGCAGGAACAGAGATTTTTTCTGTAAACGTGCTTCAGAAAAAGTGAAAGCGGCTTTATCCTCAAATAGCAATGAAACTGATTCCCCAAAAAGGAGCCTGAAAAGCCTCAGATTTTCTGATAGGGAAAAACAAATTACCCGCTTGCTTTGTTTAGGGCTAACTTCTACTCAAATATCAAAAAAAATATTTCTTAGCTGTAGTACAGTTGAAAACTACAGGGCCAGGCTATTGCTAAAAACAGGTTGTAAAAATACCGCGGAGTTTGCTTCCTTCGTCTCAAAAAATAATTTGTTCGATACCTGATCCAATCATCAGCAGATTATCCCACTTAGCAAATTAGCACATTAGCTAATCAGCACATCGGCTATTTCCTCCTCCTGATTAATTTTTCAACATCTTCATACCAATAGTAAATAATACCTCCTAATTTTCTATACTGTAAAGTCTCGTTTCGCCTTAGGTTTTGTAAAGTGCCCTGTGAAATTCGTAACATGGCTCGCACTTCCCCGCTTTTCAACATTTTCTTTTGTTTGCCGGAATAATCGTCCTTCATTAAGAGTTGCTTTAATTCCCTTAACAGTTCAGCCTTAAATTCATTAAGGTCTTTGATGGTAACTAGTTCTAATGGCATAGCAATTGTTTTTAAGTTTAAATAGATGGATATCTGGAGGCTAAAATAAATAAAGAGCAATAACAATAATAGATGGTTTATACCCTTTTTTTGGAAGTTTCATTTTTAGTCTTTATAAACGACAAGTTTAAATATTCTTGTTTCATTTTCAGTTACAAGAACAGACACAGCCGACGTTTGCGATTGTATTGACACTTAGTTTATCGCAGTAAATGATATAATTGTTGGATTTTTCATAGTTCGCTGTCTGTTCTCACCGACCAACGGCATAGGAAGGAAAAAATAGTAAACGGTTTAATGTTTCTTTTTTGCAACTTTATCCATGTAACTGATATAATTTCTGGATTTTTCATTCCTAAAAATCCAACTATCGTACAAAACCTGCCAGTTACCGTACAAATTGTACAGTCCGTCGAAAATATTTTTTGCGTATTGAAATATGGATCAATTTTGATAGGAGGAATAGTAATTATTGAATATTCAGATTTGAAAGTGGCGAGCATAATTGGAGAGGAGTTAGATATGCTTTTTTTAATTGTCATAATTGTGACATTTTAAGTAACAGGGTTTTGAATTTAACGATGGATTTTTACATTTGTTTAACAATTGATTTACGAGAAAGAATTACCAAAAATTGCTTTTAAAAACCCCCTAACTTTTCAAAGCAAATTTTAAAGAAAAACACAAGTTCCTTTTTAGCCTTATTGTTTTAAAAAATAATCAGTGTAACGAAGCTATAGCCTTTATGTTCTGATTGTTTAAAAAATTTGTTGTGAGAAAATTTGCCTGCCAATTAGTAATTATTTTATTTTTTGCATGTAATCAGTGCTCCGCCCAAGTTATAGATAGTATGGGTGCTTCAGAAGCCATTCAACAACTTCCCAATACATATTACTCCAAAGTTGATAAAAAGATTAATTCAGTTAATGCTCATTTAACAAAGAAATCACTGAAATACTTACGCAAATTTCAAAACCAACAGAAGAAGATCACCGAAAAGTTAGTAAAACTACATTCTGAATTGCTCGTAAATAATGTGGATTCAAAATACCTGGAACTTGTAAAAAAGTTTAAAACATCAACAGCAGGAGATTCTCACCAAACTATAAGTGGAGAATACAACGCTTATTTAGACAGCCTCGGCAGTTCCCTTTCTTTTTTGAAACAATTTAAGGTTGTAAACGATAAGGTAAATGGACCTCTGACAGGCTTTAACCAACTGGAAACCAAATTACAGGAGTCTGAAAATATCAAAGCATTTATTGCTGAAAGAAAGAACCAGATAAAAGAAATCCTTTCCAAATATTCCAATCTGCCAGGCGGTCTTAAAAACGAATATGCAAAACTAAACAAGACTGCGTATTATTATTCCGCTCAAGTCAAGCAATATAAAGAAATGCTGAAAGACCCTGATAAAATTGAGCTGAAAGCATTGAGAATATTAAGAGAAGTACCAGCCTTTCAAAAATTCATGAAGGAAAACAGCCAGTTAGGAAATCTCTTTGGGGTTCCTGCAAATTATGCTAATAGTGAATCCCCTACTGGATTGCAGACTCTCGACCAGGTACAACAGTTAATTAAAAGCCGGATTGGTAATGGTCCAAATGCAAGCCAGATGCTTCAGCAGCAAGTGCAGGCAGCTGAGGGGCAATTGAATAAATTTAAAGACAAGCTGGATAAACTGGGAGGAGGAAGCGGAGATATGGAAATGCCTGATTTTAAACCTAACGATCAGAAGACGAAGCCATTTTTACAACGACTTGAATATAGCTGCAATCTTCAAACTACACGAGGCAATTATAGTTTCCCTACTACGTCAGATTTAGGATTATCGATCGGTTATAAACGCAACAATAAAAGCACAATTGGTATTGGCGCCAGTTACAAGAGTGGCTGGGGGAGGGATATTCAACACATTCACATTACTGCAGAAGGAATGGGACTGAGATCATTCTTTGAATATAAACTTAAGAAAAGCTTTTATGCGAGTGGTGGCTTCGAATATAATTATCAGCAAATTATTTATTCATTGCGCCAATTGGAAAATGAGAACGGATGGCAAAAGAGTGGTTTGATCGGCATCAGCAAAGTGGTTGATGTGAAAAGCAAAATTTTCAAAAAAACAAAATTGCAATTATTATGGGATTTCCTGAGTTACTCGCAACCAATAAGGACAGATCCTGTAAAATTCAGGGTAGGTTATAATTTTTAAACAAATAAAATTATTTTATAGATCATGCATAAAACAATTGTACTTTTTACAAGACAATGTATATATCAGGGCTTACTTGTTTTTTTATTTGTGAATGTTGGGAGCGCACAAAATGCCACTCCTTATGTACCAAGTATTTTACCTCCTTCGCCTAATGCAGCAGCATTAATGAAATTCGCAGACATTCCTGTTAGTAAGTATACTGGCGCGGTTGATGTTTCAGTTCCAATCTATACAATAACAGCAAAAGGATTAAGTCTCCCAATAAATATAGATTATCATACAGGTGGAATAAGGTTAAAGGAAGAAGCATCCTACGTCGGTCTTGGGTGGGCACTAAGTTGCGGAGGTTCTATTTCCAGAACTGTTATGGATAAAGATGATTTTAACGCTTCTGATTATTTTACCAACAATGTACCACAACTACAAGGGGATGTTTCACAGGATCAATTTACGCAAGGTGGAGGAAGTTACCCTCTAACTCCATACTACATTGATTTTTGGTGCAATTACAAGGTAAATTTTTCAACCGGGACAGCGGATTATTACAATGCATTTGTAGCAAATCCAACTGCTTATGATTTGGAACCAGATATTTATAGCTACAACTTTGCTGGTAAGTCTGGGAAGTTTATCATTACGAGATCAGGCAAAGTAATTTTACAAAAACAAGATAATCTGAAAGTACAATCTGGAAGTTATGGTAACTCTTTTACAATTACAGATGATGAGGGAAACAGGTATTATTTTCAGGATAAAGAATATGCTACCACCGCTGCTATGTCGTGGGGGCCAATATCTACCTGGAATCTGACAAAAATAATTACGTCTCTGAACGATTCAATCAATTTTTCTTACCAAACCGGAACTACCACCTATTTAGCACCTGATCAATATGAGATATATAATGCAAATACACATTTGAATCCCGGTTATATTACAGGAAGTAATTCCGGAGTTTCGTATTCAAATACAGCTATAAAAACAGTAGATTTCGCAGATGGTGAAATCCAGTTTTCCTACAATAGCAGCAGGCGTGATTTGCAAGGCGCTCTTCGCTTAGATTCAATACGGATATACTCGAAGTCTTCTACTGGTCTTACTTATGTTAAAGGCGATAATTTATTTTATTCTTACTTTAACGATGACGCAACTGGCCAATCAAATCCATATGAATATTTGCGGCTTCGTTTGGATAGCGTGAAGGAGATAGGACCCGGCTTATCCTCTTCGCCCTATTCTTTTCAGTATTTACTACCTTTAAATGAAGCGTACACAAAAAAACACTCCTATAGTGTTGATCATTGGGGGTTTTGTAATGGAAAAGGAAATACCACATTCCTGCCTTCTATTGCTACATTGTACTCTCCACCGGCCGGATCAATAGGCTATCCATATTCATATTTTACGTATTCGGGAGCAGACAGATCACCTGATTTTAATTATATGCCTGTTTTTACACTTGACCAGGTTACTTATCCTACGGGTGGTAAAAGTATTTTTCAATATGAAGAGAATAATTATGACCAGCAAAAATCAATTACAGGACCGGTAGACTTTCCTTATTCTCAATTGGTAACAATAGATACTTTAATTCAGGCAAACACATGGGGTACCACTTCCGGCACTATCAATGTTTCAAACATAGTGCCTGATAATACCCCAGGTGAATCAACTACTAATCTCACATTAATTGTAACTTTTAGGGCCACCAGCAGTGCAGCGTTAACTACTCTAAAAAGCACAACTCCTTATGGTAGAATCAGTTTTACTTTTAACAATAGTTCTTATGATTTTACTAATTCAGCTAATACCTGTAGCGGATCTGTGTGCAGCATAACAGTACCGTTAGCTTTAGTCGGTGGTAATAATACGATCGCATGGTCGTCCTACATTGATCAATCTGTTTCACCTTCATATTTCACCGAAATTGATGCAAGGCTTCAGTTTCAAAGAGTTGAGACTCTTGTAAACCAGGCCAATAATGATTATAGAGTACCGAGCGGAGGATTAAGAATTAAAAGTATAACTGACTATTCCAATGCTTCAACAATAGCGAAACAACGCATTTATCAATATGAATATACAACTAATAATAATGGAACAACAGCTTTTTACACTTATGGACGGCAGATGTCAATGCCATCGTATGTACGATACTCCCGTGATATTGCTCACTCTCCTGATTTAATTTATGATATTGGATTATCCCTTTTCAGCAGTTCAATAAACTCCCTTACCAGCACTGTTCAGGGAAATATTGTTGGTTATGATAAGGTAATTGAAAAGACTATTGATCCTACGAACAACGCGGATAACGGAGAAACAATAAGTACTTTTTATAATCTCGTTGATTCTGCTTGTTATTATGATGGCTATAGAATGCCTGGTATACTCAACATGCCTAATAATCTGAATGGAACGCTTATCAGTCAAACCGAGTATACGAATTTAAATGGAAGTTATTATCCGGTATCTATGGATAGTAACTTTTATCGAACAACGAATAGACAGGTTTATTATAGTACTAAGTATAATTTTCCTGGCCAAAATACCGATACAGCTGATATCCATAGTAAGTGTCTTTATCCAATGGTAACGTCAAGCGAAGCAATCATTTGCCTGTATCCTTCCCTTAAATCAGAAAAGATTTTGCTAGATTCTACTGTAAATTACGTTTATGATTTATCAGGTAATTATGTAAGAAGTACCAAAAAATACTTCTATGATAATCCTGCACACTATCAGGTAACCAGAACCAGTACTGTTGACAGTAAAGGCAATTCTCTTATCAGCCACATAAGATATCCTCAGGATTACGTGCCAACAGGTAGCAGCTATACAGGTAATACAACACTTGACACAATGTTGTCAAGAAACATGCTTGCTGAAACAATTGAAAAACAAGATAGCCTTTATTACTCTGGCTCTTCAACCGGGTATGTTACAGCTTCACAGTTAAGCCTTTATCGTATTCTTACCGGCAACTCAAATACTGTTATACCAGATAGAATTTACAAACTGGATATCCAATCTCCTGTTACCAATTTTCAGCCTTTTTCATTTTCCGGCAATACCTTAAGTATAGATAGCAGATACAGACAAATGATCAGTTTCGATCAGTATGACGGCTATAACAATATTCAGCAATACACTGCCCTGGATCAAAATCCGGTGACAATAATTTGGGATTATACCAATACTTATCCTATTGCACAGGTCAAAAATGCAGCGCTTTCGGATGTCGCTGCAACAAGTTTTGAGGCGGACGGAAAAGGAGGATGGAGTTTTACAGGTGTACCATCTGTTACAGGCGGAGCAATAACAGGTACTCAATCCTATAATCTTAGTTCAGGTTCCTTAAGCAAATCAGGCCTAACGTCAGGTACGAAATATATTGTTTCCTATTGGTCAAAAAGCACTGTTACGGTTGGTGGAGGCACCCAAAGCAACAGCATCACTGGCAAAACAATCAATGGATGGACTTATCATGAACTAACAGTTACAGGAACCACCAGTTTAAGCATCAGTGGCAGTACTTACATTGATGAATTACGACTCTATCCCGTAACAGCACAGATGACCACTTATACATATGCCCCTCTTGTTGGGATGACTACAGTCTGCGATGCAGATAACCGCATTACATACTATTCTTATGATGGACTTGGACGTCTTGACCGTATAAAGGACCAGGATGGTAACATCATAAAAACCTTCCAATACCATTTTCAAAATTTAACCGCTCCCAATTAATGGAGTAAAAAATTAAGAATATGAACTATTTTTTAAAATATTCATTGTTTTGCTTTTACCTTTTATTAGGGCTGCAAGCGTTTTGCCAGGTGTCTGTTACCGGACCTGAATGTGTAATGCCAGGAACTGTCTATCAATATAAAATAAGTGGCAATTGGGATTCTTTATCCACGATGCAGATTTGTATATCCGCCGGAACCATTGCAGATTCAACAACAACCAATAGTTGTACAGCAACAGGCGCGCCCCTTGCAACTGTATTGGTGAAGTGGAATGACTCTTTATCCAATACCGGATCTATTAAGGTCGCATCATCCATTGGTGCTTCAACATTAATTGTCAGTTTCTCTCATCCATTGTTTCCTGGCTCAATTGATAGCCTTTCAAGAAATCAATTTTCAGGGATTGATTCCATTCCGTCTTCAATCTATTGTCAGCCAGCTGCAGGCGGCTCTTGCAGTCCTTCCTTTATTTATCAGTGGCAGCAATCCGGTGATATGGTTTCATGGACTGACATTGGAGGTGCTCAAGGTCAAAATCTTTCCTTCAGTTTCCCTTTGCACGAAACTGCTTTTTTTCGCAGAAAAGTTACTGAAACAGTTTCCGGTACCATACAATATTCAGACATAGCCACGGTGAATGTTAATGTAAACGCTACTACATTAAATGACTCCAAAAGAAAAGTGATAGCTCAGCAAATCGCAACCTCTGATGCAAAAAGAGAAATTCAATTGACATTAAATTATTCAAATCTTTAAACCGTCATTTATGAATTTTGCTCTTTTTCAAAGAAATTCTAAAAAAATCCTGTTCTTAGGTTTGGCATTAGTGAGTTGCACAACGCCTTTGTTTTCCCAAATGTCGATAACAGGCCCCACCTGCGTTACTGCGGGTACTCAGTATACTTATACAATTGCCGGAAACTGGACCAGCAGCACAAATATGAACTGGTCCCAAACTACCGGTACTATTTCAGGAAGCACAAGCGGTACACCTTTGCCTCAGATTCATGTGACCTTTACTACAAGTGGGTCTGTTCATGTCACCACTACCAATCCAACCGGATCCGCTACGCTTAATGTAACTGTTACACCTGTGCTCTCCGGTGGCATAATCAGTAATCCATCACAAAATATTAACTATGGAGTTGTACCAACTACTATTACTTGTTCAGCTGCAACAGGAGGAAGCTGCTCAACTCCTAATTTCAGTTATCAATGGCAATCTAGTCTGGATAATGTTTCTTACACCGATATTTCAGGAGCTACCTCGCAAAACCTCACTTTCTCATCCGGACTAAATTCCACAACTTATTACAGGCGATTTGTAACTGAAACCTCTTCAGGTAATACCGCCTATTCAGGGGTAGCCCAGGTAACTGTATATCCGCAACTTGTTGCCGGTTCAGTTTCTCCGGTAAGCCAAACTGTTGCGTATGGAGCAAACGCGTCGTTACTTACCCTTTCCGGTGTCTCTGGCGGTACTAATAGTTATACGTATCAGTGGCAGAGCTCGGCTGATAATACTAACTGGAATATGGCGCCATCAACGACGACGACCTATACTCCCACCAGCCTTATTTCCAGTACTTATTATCGGGTAGCTGTATATAGCAATGGTTTTGCAGGTTATAGTAGTTCAGCTTTAGTTAATGTTTCTATGTTATCCGGTGGTACGATAACTCCTTCCACTATCACTATTAATTCAGGAACTTCGCCAGGTTCAATTAGTAATGGGTCCGTAGCCTCCGGCGGTTCCTGTGGTGGTAGTTACACCTATCAATGGCAAAGCTCAACAGACGGAATTAATTACACCAATATTTCCGGGGCTACTTCTCTCAGCTATATTCCCGGCAGCGTCTCTTCAGGTATATGGTACAGGAGGCAGGTGACCTGTGGCACCCTTACTGCTTACTCGAACATTTGCCACGTTGCTATCAACGGCGGCACACCTGATATGAATTTTATCCGCACCAGGGATATTATGAAACCGGGAGTAACCGACTCTTCCGCCGCTTACGCACTCACAAGCCCTTATGATGTAGCGCAGGTTACCCAATACCTGGATGGAGTTGGAAGGCCGGTACAGACAGTGGCT
>Ga0157372_10005327_pt1 | contig 13662 bp, 13 predicted proteins | sample C55metaG_FD_115307 | JGI IMG/M metagenome (GOLD analysis project Ga0157372, IMG submission 115307) | Corn rhizosphere microbial communities from Kellogg Biological Station, Michigan, USA - C5-5 metaG | ecosystem: Host-associated > Plants > Roots > Rhizosphere > Soil | place: USA: Michigan... | reverse complement strand
TGTGCCGGACGCGGCAGTGAGGATGGACGACGCACGAGTTCGCTTCACAAGTGAGAACGGCACTGGGTGGACTTCCTACTGGCAGGAGGCGTCTGCAACCTGGTTGCCTGGAGAGCCGGACGGTATTGTGATCCTCAGGATAAGCCGATCCTTCTACGACCGAATGAAGGACACGCCAGTAACGGTTGAGATGTCGGTAGCCTTGACGATGTTGAAGGCGGGCAATGTGACACGTTTGACGATGCCTGCAAACAGATTTGAGCTGCCGGGCGGAAGTTTGTGCCGCGTTTCAGGAAATTGGGAAATGGATCTCTCGTGCCTGTCTCCGCTGCGACAACCTCCGCTGATGCTGATAGGAACTCGCTTTTCGGCAGAGGACTGTTCAGATGCACCGCCCTCGAACGATGGTGATCCTGGATTAGCCTGGGTTGGTACGCTGGGTAGTCAACCAGCAGACTTTGGACTGACGTCCGTGTGGGAAATATCAGGTTGGTTTCGGCGGTTTCCTTCATCGCACTCTTCGCAGAAACAGCATCTCTGCCCAGGGTCGCGAATTTCCGTCGTGCCGTACAACGTGGTGACCCGAAATCAGCAGACGATTGTGAGCCAACCAGTGACTTTGAAGAGCCTGGTGGGTTCTGGAATCTGAAAGAGTCTCCCGCGAGTCTTCGTGCTCCGGCTGAATCGCAGATGCTACCTACAGCGGACCAGCGGCGAAACAAACGAGTGAAAGTGGCTGTCTGGCCGCTGATTGCGGCCGATCCTCCCCACTCTCTCGCGGCAACGAATCAGGTAGTGGCGGTGGTGCAACGTGCGGGAATGTTCTTTTGGTCCTGGGCTACTGCCGGACTGGGCCTGCTTGCGCTGGCTGCCCTGTTGACAAGCTTTGGCGCACCGCGGCCGCACGTGACATGGCGTATCGCCAGTACGGTGCTGATGCTGATCGTTGTCGCGACGACACTGTTGTATTTCAGGCCGACCATCATCGGCCTTGTGGTTCATCACGGCGGAGGTCAGCAGGACGTTGAGATTGCTGCTGAAATGCGCCGGTGGGTGATGCTCAATTGGGTGCGTAATCTCGCGGTGGCCGGCTCCGTTGGCATGGCAGTGCGAGCGCTCCTCCGGCTTGGATCGTGATTCGATAAAGGGAAGGGACTGAAGCCCATCGCCTTCAACGCGAGAGTTTAGTTGAGGCGCTGGAGGCGGGCGATGAGTTTTTCGGCGAGGGGTTCGCCGGACTCGGTCCAGAGGAGGCGGCTGGAGATGCCGCAGTGTTTTTCGACGGAGAGGGTGAAGGCGAGGAGCTTTTCGACGTTCTGCTGGACGCGTTTGGTGGTGTCCTCGTCCAGTGCCTCTTCTTCTGAGCCTTCGAAGGTCCAGGGGGTGTCGAGGCCGAAGTCGACGCGGACGTGGCCGTTCTGTTCGTAGGAGCCGAGGTCGAAGTTGGGGCCGAAGCCGACGATGCGGACGCGGACGGGCTCAAGGCGCCAGGCGGTGTCGAGGCCGGCAGGGCTGGGCTCGGGGACCCAGAGGCGCCAGCGCATCTCGAACTCGTAGGCAGTGTCGTCATGGAGCTGCTCGGTGGCCTCGGCGACGGCGTTTTCGGGGAGTGAGGCTTCGGAGTCTTCGCTGCGCTCGTCATTGACGTAGAGGCGCTGATAGATGGGGGACTCGGCCCAGTCGATGGGGTAGGCAGAGGCGGCGGCTACGCGCGCGAGCTCGGGGTGAGCGCCGCCTTCGCGGGAGACGGCGATGAACTGACGGAGCACGCAGACCAGCGCGTCGGGAAGGGCCTGGAGCCGGAAGTTGGGGAACCAAAGACTGAGGTAGAGCTGGTCTGCCATGAAGTGAATTGTATTGTGCCGGACATAAGGAGTGATTAGGGGGTCGTTTGGGATGAGAAGATGATGTGAGGCAAGAGAATGCGTCTGTCAGTGGAAAGGTTGCGGTGGGGACTGCTGGCAGGGGCGCTGTTGCTGGTGGGCGTGCTGATTGTGCTGCTGGGCTATGGGCGGTACCGCGCAGTGCAGGCGTGGAAACAGATTGTGAAGCGGTCGGGCGCGACGATTTCCCATGAGACGAATGGTGTGACGTACTCGCAGGCGCTGGGCGGGAAGACGATTTTCACGCTGCATGCGAAGCGGGCGGTTCCGCATGGTAATGGAAAGTACACGCTGGAAGACGGCATGCTGCTGCTGTATGGGCGGGATGGGCAGCCGACAGACCGGATCTCGGGGGCGAATTTCGAGTACGACGAGAAGCTGGGTGTGGCGCATGCGGCGGGCGAGGTCGATATGGACATCGTGCCGCCGGCGGGGCTCATACGCCAGAGGTCAGGGATCAGGGATCAGGGATCAGGGTCACGGGGCCAGAGCGAGATTGCAGCGACGAGCACGATTCATGTGCGGACGAGTGGGCTGACGTATGTGAAGAAGCTGGGCGTGGCGGCGACGGACCAGGAGGTCGAGATTGAGTATGCCGGGATGCATGGTTGGTCGAAGGGCGCGGAGTTCGACACCGGGCAAAGCGTGGTGCACCTGCTGGCGGATGTAAAGGCGGAGGGAACGCTGCGCGGGACGGCAGCCACACTGACGGCGACGAAGGCGGATCTGGACCGAAGCCAGAATGTGATCCATCTGACGTCACCGGTTGTGCGCACGGGAGGACGGACGGGGAGCGCGGTGTCTGCGGTGTTGCACCTGCGGAAGGACGGGACGGTGGAGTGGGTGGACGCTTCGGGCGGGGTGACGCTGAAGCAGGACACGCGCACGATTACGGCTGCGAGTCTGCATGCTGCGATGAATGAGCGGTCGCAGATGCAGCGCGCGGACCTGGGTGGTGGTGTGGCGCTGCTGGATACAAATGCGGAGCGGCCGACGCATGCGATTGCGAACACGGCGAAGATTACGTGCGATGAGGCGGGATATCCGAGGACCGCGGTGATGGACGGTGCGGTGGCCCTGACGATGGAGGAGCGGAGGCCGGGGCAGCCGGTCTTAGGACGTCAGATGGGCGCGGACCATGTGACGCTGACGATGGAGCGGGTCGCGCGGCCCGGGCATGGGAGCAGGGTGTCGGCGGTGCATGCGCAGGGTGGGGCGTGGGCCCGTGGGAATTCGATTGTGAAGGTGAGTTCGGGGAAGCCGGGTGGGTTGAAGCTGACTTCGGTTGCGGGGGACGAGCTGCAGTTGGCGCTGGTGCAGGATGCCGCGGGCAGGGATCAGCCGGAGAGCCTGAGTGGGAGCGGGCATACGCGGATTGAGCAGCGGATGCCGGATGGGACGGTGCAGACGAGTACGGGCGATGCGCTGCAGGCTAGTTTTGCGGCGGCACCGAGTTCGGGGGCTGGGCGGGGGCTGGAGATTGCGTCGGCGGAACAGACCGGGCATGTGGAGATTCGGAGTGTGCCGGGGAAGCAGGGGGTTGAGACGAGCGAGGGCACGGCTGAGCGCGCGCAACTGGATGGGGCGAATGATGTGCTGACGCTGACTTCAGCCAAAGGAGCAAGCTCGTCGGGAACCCCGGTTGGCCGGCCGCGGCTGACTCGCGGGGATACGAGCGTGACGGCCGATAGCGTTCGGATGATGCAGCAGACGGGCGATGCGGTGGCGAGTGGGAGTGTCGCGGCGACGTTTGTGAGTGCGAATGCGAAGGCTGGTGCGCCCGTGACGCATGCGCTGGCCCAGGAGGCGACGCTGCACCGGACGGCGCAGACGATGGAGCTGAAGGGCACCGATGCGGCTCCGGCGAGGATGTGGCAGGGGGCGTCGCAGGTGGAGGCGGCGAATTTGCGGCTGGATCGGGGAAAGGATTCTTTGGAGGCGTGGCCGGCGGCGGCGACTGGGGTGGTGCGGTCGGTGTTTGCGCAAGAAAAGGGAACAGGGACCAGGGATCAGGGATCAGGACCAAAGACCAGAGGGCCAGAGCAAGAAAAGGGAACAGGGACCAGGGATCAGGGATCAGGACCAAAGGCCAGAGGGCCAGAGGGCCAGATGAGGGGCGAGAGGGTGGTGCGGGTGACAAGTGGTCGGCTGGATTACTCGGGGACTTCGCATGAGGCGGTGTTTACGGGTGGGGTGACGGCCGAGGGTGAAGATGGACGGGTGAGGGCGCAGCGGGCGGTGGCGTTTCTGACGCCCAGGCAGGGTGCGGGATCAGACGGTGATTCAACCCACCTTAGCGACGATAAAACCGTCGCGAAGATGGGGCACCCGGGTTCTTTGGGACAAACGGCAAAGGGGGAGCCGGATCCGGTGGCGTCGTCCGTGGAGAGGATTGTGATGTCGGGCGCGGTGAAGGTGGAGCAGCCGGGGAGGACGGCGACGGGGGATCAGTTGCTGTATACGGCGGCGACGGGAGAGTTCGTGTTGACGGGGACGCCGGGGCATCCGCCGCACGTGGTGGATGAGAAGCAGGGCAGCATCACGGGAGCTACGCTGCTGTTTCATGCGCCGGATAGTACGATTGTGGTGGCGGGCGAGCCGGCATCGCGCCGTGTGCACACCGAGACGACGATAAAAAAGTGATATCCGTCCAGCAAAGCAGAAGCAGCGACCGCGACGCGAGTGCCCAGATGAGAACTCTGACAACCGAGCACATTACAAAGGCCTATGGCGGCCGGGAGGTGGTGCGCGGTGTGGACCTGTCGATCCACCAGGGCGAGGTGGTGGGGCTGCTGGGGCCGAATGGCGCGGGCAAGACCACGAGCTTCTACATGATTGTGGGGCTGGTGCGGCCTGATTCAGGGAAGGTACTGACGGACGGCGTGGATATTACGCGCACGCCGATGTACCTGCGGGCGCGGGAGTTCGGGATCAGCTATCTGCCGCAGGAGCCGTCGGTATTCAGGAAGCTGACGGTGGAGGAGAACATCCTGGCGGTGCTGGAGACGCAACACAGCACGTGGGAGGTTCGGCGGAAGCGGACGGAAACCCTGCTGACGCAGCTGAACCTGGGGCACGTGAGGAAGACACGGGGATATGCGCTCTCGGGCGGTGAGCGGCGCAGGGTGGAGATTGCGCGGTGCCTGGCGATCGAGCCGGCATTCATGCTGCTGGATGAGCCGTTTTCGGGGATCGACCCGATTGCGGTGCTGGACCTGCAGCAGATCATCTTTGATTTGAAGGCGTCAGGGATCGGGGTGCTGATTACCGACCACAGTGTCCGGGAGACGCTGAGCGTTACGGACAGGGCGTACATCATCAATCAGGGGACGATTCTGGCGTCCGGGACGCCGGGAGAGCTGGGGCGCAATCCCGAGGTGAAGCGCATTTATCTGGGTGAAAACTTCTCTTTGGGGTAGGGGTTTTCCACTATGGCGCGGCTTGGTCAAGGTCGTGTCCGGACAGTTCTGGCGGCCTGCCACGTTCTGGTGAGAACGGATATTTAAAGGGGCGCGGTAAACTGGCCCTGAACTTGCTTGCGGGGCGATAATCCCCGGAGATCAGTTCAGGTCCGCGCCCTGGTAGCGCAGTAGAGAGGTCCCCGGTTGCTACAGCCCCGTCTTAACTTGAAGCTTTCCCAACGTCAGGTATTGACGCCGGGCCTGGTGCAGATGGTCAGTGTTCTTGCGCTCAATAAGCTGGAGCTCAAGAGCATGATCGACGGGGAGCTGGTGGAGAATCCCGTGCTGGAGGAGGTGGATGAGTCCACCGAGACCCTGGACGAGCGGGCGGCCCGGGAGGGAGACCGGGAGCGCAGCGCGGAGGAACTGACGGCGGAGCGGGTCGAGAAGGACCCGTTTGATGAGGTGGACTTCGGGAGCTACTTCCAGGACTACCTGGACCCGGGATATAAGACGGGCGGAAGTCTGGATGAGGGAGACCCGGATCGGCCGTCGTTTGAGAACTTTCTTTCGCAGCCGAGCACGCTGACGGATCACCTGCTGTGGCAGGTCGGGGCGCTGGCCCTGTCGCCAAAGGTTCGGGCGGGCGTGGAATTGATGATCGGGAACCTGAACGAGGATGGGTACCTGACCGCCACGGACGAGGAACTGGCAGAAGGGCTGGCGGGCCATCCGACGAAGAATGAGGACGTGCTCGCACTGATTGAGCAGGGCCGTGGCGTAATGCGGCAGCTGGATCCGGCGGGTGTGGGAGCCCGAGATCTGCGCGAATGCCTGCTGTGGCAGATTGAGGCGCAGCGCCGGGAGTTGGAGATGGCCGTGAGCCGGCCAGGAAACGGGCACCTGCCGAATGGGAACGGCGAGGTGATGAATGTGCTCGAGGTTGCTTCGGCTATCGTGGAGCAACATCTGTCGCTGCTGCAGCGGAAGGATTTACGCGAGATTTCGCGAGTGACCCATCGGCAGCCCGAGATCGTGCAGGAGGCTGTGGAGTACATCCGCAGGCTGGACCCGCGACCGGGGCAGAGGTACAACCAGGCAGCGACGCGGCTGATTGAGCCGGATGTGGCGTTTGTAAAGCGCGGCGATGAATATGTTGTGGTGATGAACGACGAGAACATGCCTTCGCTGCGGCTGAATAGCGGCTACCGGAGGATGCTGCGCGAGAAGGGGACGGAGCGCGAGGTTCGCGAGTATGTGAAGGAGCGCTATCGGTCGGCGATTCAGCTGCTGAGAAATATCGAGCAGCGCAAGAACACGATCGTGCGGACGTGCGACGCGATTGTGCGGCGACAGCAGGAGTTCCTGGAGAAGGGTGTCGAGGGGCTGCGGCCGATGATGATCAAGGAGGTCGCCGAGGAGATCGGCGTGCATCCTTCGACGGTGAGCCGCGCGGTGGCGAACAAGTATGTGCATACGCCACAAGGTGTCTATGAGTTACGGTTCTTCTTCTCCGAGGGAGTGAATGGGCCGGAGGGCGGCGACCTGCCGCTGGTGCTGTTAAAGCGTCGTGTTAAGAAGCTGATAGAAGAGGAAGATTCGCGGAAGCCTTTTACCGATGAGCAGTTGGCAGCGGAATTGCAGAAGCAGGGTATTCAGGTGACACGACGCACGGTGGCGAAGTATCGCGAGGACATGCAAATTCCCAGCACACACCAACGTCGAGTACGATAGGCGACATCCAACTCCGGAAGGAGAGGAGATGTCGAATGATCGTTGAGTACACGGGCCGCAAGACCGTAGTTACGCCGAAGCTGAAACAACTCACAGAGGAAAGTCTCGCAAGAATAGAACGCGTGACGAACCGCTGTACAAGTGCCCACATCGTCCTCAAGGAAGACAAATACCGACAACGAGCAGAAATCACGGTGCAGTGCCGCAACGAAAGCCTGGTGGCAAGTAGTGAGGCTACAGAGATGGAACAGGCACTGCGTGAGGCTCTGACAACGATCGAGCAACAGGCGATCAAGTCGAAAGAGAAATTCACAACAGTACGAAGCCATCCGAAGCCGGTGGTTCAGCAGGAGCTTTCGGCATAAGGATGCAGTAGACGAGCAAATCTCCTCGCGGGTTTACGCCTGCGAGGAGATTGTGCCTCGCAAATGGCTGCCCGATTGAGGCAGAAGAGTTGTTGTGCGTCCGGTGCTACCACCCCAGCGAGTAAAGAACACTCGCCGGGGACCCCGGTGCTAGGATGGCGCGTATGGCGAAGCAGCGCGCGAGCAAGGATCACGCGAAGGCAAAGAAGGTAAAGGGCAGAGTTCCTGCACGTAGCGCGAGCCGTGAGCTGGTGGTGCTGACGGGGATGTCGGGGTCAGGGAAGCTGTCGGCGCTGAAGGCGTTTGAGGACCTTGGGTATTACTCGGTGGACAATCTGCCGTTAGAGTTGCTTCCACGGTTTGCGGACCTGGTGCAGAAGTCGGCAGAGATCACGCATGCGGCGCTGGTGATCGACGTGCGCGAGGGGAGCCGGCTGGACCGGTTTCCGGCGATTCTGAAGCAGGTACGCAAGGTACTGCCGACGCGCGTGGTGTATCTCGAAGCCAGTGAAGACGCGATTGTGCGGAGGTTTTCAGAGACGCGCCGGCCGCATCCGCTGGGGCGCGGCGAGACGGTGATCTCGCAGATTCGCGCGGAACGTAAGCGGCTGGATCCGGTACGGAACGTCGCGGATATTTTGATCGACACAACGAAGTTCACGGTGCATGATCTGCGCGCGCACATCAACACGCAGTTTGAGCGTGGCGGAAGTGACGAGAAGAACCTGACGATATCGGTCACGAGTTTCGGGTTTAAGAATGGCGTACCGACCGATGCGGATATGGTGTTCGATGTGAGGTTCCTGCCGAACCCGCATTTTGTGCCGGAGTTCAGGAAGCTGACGGGGAAGCATCCGAAGGTGGCGAAGTATGTACGGCAGTTTCCGCAGACGCAGGAGTTTCTGGATCGAGCGGCGGACATGCTGACGTTTCTGCTGCCGCATTACATCAAGGAAGGGAAGAGCTACCTGACGGTGGCGATTGGATGTACGGGCGGCCAGCACCGGTCGGTGATGATTGCCGAGGAGTTGAAGAGGCGGCTGGGTGAGGCAGGTTACCGGGTGAAGGCGTCGCATAGGGATATGCCGCGGTGATGCGCTTTTCAGTCGTAAACTAGGGGTTTGATGAGACCAGACGGAAGCCGGCAGCACCGAGGCGTGCGATGAGGCGCGTCCTGCGGCTGTTGCACTATATGCGGCCATACACGGTGCACGTGGTGGTGTCTGTGCTGCTGATGGCCGTGGTGGGCGCGATGGCGGCGTTTCGGGTGGTGCTGATCAAGCCGATTCTGGACAACGTCCTGAATGCGGGGTCGTCGCCGGCGCAGGTGCTGGTGCTGCCCATTGCGGGAACAAAGCACTCAATTAATTTGCAGGGATGGTTGCCGCACTACTTCCACAATGCGTGGACGGTGGTTGCGGTTGCGCTGGTGGGATCGGCGATTGTGAAGTCGATTTGCGATTACCTGGGCACGCTGCTGACGAACAAGGCGGGGTTCGGGATGATCACAGACCTGCGGAACGATCTGTACGACACACTGCTGAAGAGGTCGACGGCGTTCTTTCAGCGGCACAGCACGGGGATGCTGGTGTCGACGCTGATTAACGACATTGAGCGTATACAGTCTGCGATGTCGACTGTGTTGAGCGATTTTCTGCAGCAGATATTCACGCTGTTGTTCATGATTGCGGTGGTGATCGTTGTCGGCGGCAAGATGGCGTGGGTGCTGCTGCTGTTTGTGCCGGTGATTATCAGTTCGGCGCGCAGGATTGGGCGCAGCGTGCGAAGGACAACACGCAGAGGGCAGGACAAGCTGGCGGAGATCCAGACGATCGTTCACGAGACGGTGACGGGCAACACCATCGTGAAGGCATTTGGAATGGAGCTGTGGGAGATGGGACGGTTCCGGCGCGCGGCGGACAGGCTGCTGCACGCAAATATGCGTTCGGTGGCGGTGCAGTCGATCTCGTCGCCATTGATGGATGCGCTGGGTGCGGTGGCGATTGCGCTTCTGCTGTTCTTTGGACGCAACCGCATCGTGCATGGATCGTGGACGAGCGGTATGTTCATCGCGTTTCTTGCCGCGGTGATTATGCTGTACGACCCGGTGCGCAAGCTGCCGGTGTACTACAACAGTTTTCAGCAGGCGGCTGGAGCGAGCGAGGAGATTTTCAAGTTCCTGGATGCGCAGGATGAGGTGGTGGAGCACAAGGGCGCAGTGAAGCTGAGGTCGTTTTCAGATTCGATTGAGTTCAAGGATGTGCACTTCAGCTATGACCAGGAGGGCGAACCGAAGGAGGCGTTGCGCGGGGTTTCGCTGAAGGTGAAGCGGGGTGAGGTGGTGGCGCTGGTGGGGCCGAGCGGAGCAGGGAAGTCGACGTTGATGAATCTGCTGCCGCGGTTTTATGACGTGAGTGCGGGCGCGATTTTGATTGATGGGCATGATGTGCGCGACCTGACGATTGCTTCGGTGCGCAAACAGATTGGCAAGGTGACGCAGGAGACGGTGCTGTTCAACGACACGGTGCGGAACAACATCGCGTACGGGCAGCCGGATGTGCCGATGGAGAAGATTGAGGCCGCGGCGAAGGCGGCGCGAGCGCATGACTTCATCACGCGGATGCCGGAAGGGTACAACACGCAGATTGGCGAGCGCGGAGCGAGGCTCTCGGGCGGTGAGCGGCAGAGGCTGGCGATTGCTCGCGCGCTGTTGAAGGATGCGCCGATCCTGGTGCTGGATGAGGCGACGTCCGCGCTGGACACGGAGAGCGAAGCGCAGGTGCAGGCGGCGCTGGCGACACTGATGCACGACAGGACAGTGCTGGTAATCGCACACCGATTGTCGACGGTGCGGAGCGCGGACCGCATCGCGGTGGTGGAGCACGGACGCATTACGGAGTTGGGCAGCCATGAGGAATTGCTGGCGCGTGGCGGGATGTACAGCAGGCTGTATCAGCTTCAGTTTGGAGAGGATGAGGCGCTGGTGCCGGCCGGGGATCTGGGAGCTGCGAGTGTGGAGGGGACGGCGTAGCACTGCTGCGTGCCAGTCCGGGAATTTTTTCTGAGGGAAACGCGCCGTAATTCGACTGTGCGTGGTGTTGGGGATGGACGTGGCGATAGACTACCGGAAATAATTCATAGCAGACGAATGGCCGGAATCCTCTTCATCATCTCTGCACCCAGCGGCTCAGGTAAGTCGACCCTCGTAGCAGAGGTGAGACGGCTGGTCGAGGGCCTTGAATTTTCGATCTCCTATACAACGCGGAAGCCACGGGGCTCTGAGGAGCCGGGACGCGAGTACCACTTCACCGATGCCGAACATTTTCTGGGGATGGTGGAGCGCGACGATTTTCTCGAGTGGGCTGAGGTCTTTGGGAACTACTACGGGACAGCGCGCGGAGGGCTGGAACATGCGCGGCAAGCGGGCAAGGACCTGTTGCTGGATATCGACGTTCAGGGCGCATTGCAGGTCGTCCACAAGGTTCCGGAGGCGGTCTCGATCTTTGTTGTCCCGCCGAGCCCGGAGGTGCTCGAGCGTCGGTTGCGCAATCGCAGTCAGGCTGAGGGCGTAACGGATGAACTAGTGATTAAGCGGCGCCTGGCGCAGGCAAAGCAGGAGCTGCTGACGCTGAAGAAGTATAAGTATGCGCTCATCAACGATCAGCTCGAAGACGCGGTAACAGAGTTACGGGATATTGTGCAGTTTGAGCGCGGAGAAGGTGGAGAGGCCGCGGCGGCAGTCGCGCAGCAGCTCAGGACGACGGTGCTCTCGCCGCGGTTGAAAACGGTGCTGAAGAGCTTCGGCATTTCGGACACGGAAGTGTAAGGGTTTTGCGCGCGGGGAGGTCGACGTTGCGCAATGTGGTGCAAAGGTAGGATGATGTATTGCTCTGGGGAGGCTAGAGGTATGTCAGAGGATCTATCGCTTTTCAATAACAAGTACAGCCTGGTGAAGGGTGCGGCTCGTCGTGCTCGCCAATTGCAGTCGGGGGCGCCGCCGCTGGGCGTGTCGAACTCGATGAAGGCGTGCAAGGTGGCCCAGGACGAGATCAAAGGTGGGAAGGTGACGTACAGCGTAGTGGAAAAGAAGCGTACGCCACCGCCTCCTGTATCGTTTGATTGATGAGCGTTTCACCCGAACAGCAGCTGCGCGCCTACGTGGAGTACTTCCGCGACCTGGGCGTGTATGAGCTGTATCATCGTGAGTCGCCGCAGTTGAGTATGCCGGAGCGATGGCGCGAACTGCTGGCGCGACCGAAACCCGCGCAGGCACCGATCACTTCTGTGAAGCCAGGTGCGGGCGTTGCTGCGAGTTCGCAGCGGGAAATACTGGCGGCGCGGCCATCTGCGAATGTGGCGAGGCCGCCGATGCAGCCTGTGCGTCCGGCTGGGACGCCGGCCCAGGCACAGATTCCTCAGGCGCGCGTCGAACCCGAGCCGTCGCGGAGTTACTTTGACACGCTCCCGCAGGAGTTGCAGGCACCGATGCCGAAACCAGTTTCGTTTGACGCGCTGGCACCCATGCCGGTGGAGATTGTGGCGGCAGGAAAGCGCGCGGCGGCGTTGGAAGCAGTGCAGGCGGAGATCGGCGATTGCACGCGCTGTCCGCTGGCGTATGCGGGGCGGCACAAGATTGTGTTTGCCGACGGCGATCCGAGTGCCACACTGATGTTTGTGGGCGAGGGGCCGGGCGCGGATGAAGATGCGCAGGGATTGCCGTTTGTGGGCAAGGCGGGACAACTGCTTAACAACATGATTGCAGCGATGGGGCTGAAGCGCGAAGAGGTTTATATCGCGAACATCGTGAAGTGCAGGCCGCCGGGGAATCGGACGCCGGAGTTTGCGGAGGCGAGTACGTGCTCACAGTTTCTGGTGAAGCAGATTGATATTGTGCGACCGAAGGTGATAGTGGCGCTGGGATCGACGGCGGCCACGTATCTGTTGGGCGTGCGGCAGTCGCTGAGTTCGCTGCGCGGGAAATGGCATGCGACGCGTGGAGCGAAGCTTGTGGTGACGTACCATCCAGCGTTTCTGCTGCGGGATCCGCGGCAGAAGGGCGAGGCGTGGAAGGACCTGCAGATGGTGATGGCCGAGCTGGGATTGAAGGCTCCGGCGAAGAAGACGACCTAGGTTTCGGTGGGGCGACTAGAAGGAGTTGTCGCCGCCGCCGTCGTCAAAGTTGGAGCCGGAGTCATCGAAGCCGGAGTCGTCGAAGCCGCTGTTATCGACGAAGTCGTTTGTATCTCCGCCAAAGCCACCGATGTCATTGCTGGATTTGTTGCCGATGTCGGCGAAGTCCTGTGAGGAGCTTTGGTCTGCGAGATCCTGACGGCTCGCGTCGTTGTCGGGATTGTAGAAGCTGGAGTCATCGGTGTGATGCTCGTGCTGGCTGGCGTCGTCATAGTAGTTGTTGACGACGGACTCGCTGGGATGTCCGTAGCCGTAAGGGCCGCCGCCGAAACCATGGAACAAGGATTCCATGCTCTCGAAGGCCATTTCGCCCATGGCGACACCGGCTGCGGTCTGGAGGGCTCCGCGAAGGAAGCCGCCACCGGCGGATGGATAGGCCGGCTGTGTGTATGCGGGTGCATAGGCGGGCGCGTATGGCGGCGGATAGCCTGGGTTGTTCACGGGCTGATACTGCGTCTGCTGCGAGTTGGCTGGGCCGCCGAAGATTTTGCTGAGGAAGCTGCCACCGCCGCTTTGCGGGACGTGCTGTCGAGCTTCGTCAAGCGCGGCCTGGAGTTGTTGAATCTGCTGCTGCGCCTGGTTGAGGCCGTACTGCTGAACGAGGACGGTCTGCGCAAGAATGTAGAGCGCGTCAGGATTTCCGGCGAGTCCTTGCTGGATGTAACGCTCGGCGTCGAGGTCCTTGTCGGTGACCTGTGTGCTGCGGATGCGCTCGAGAAGGCCGTCAATCATCTGCTGCTCTTGTGGTGTCATAAAGGCTCCGTTGATGTTGCTGCCGATGTATACGATACGACGGGTATTTAAGTTCGACGTGGCAAGTTTGGAGCAGAGTTCAACTCCTGTTAGAATGAGAGGGTTGCAGATCGCGCCGCTGGTCGCTTAGGGGCGCTGGATGTGCAGGTGTGGGGCTGTAGCTCAGCTGGGAGAGCGCCTCGTTCGCAACGAGGAGGTCAGCGGTTCGATCCCGCTCAGCTCCACCAAAGAATCAATCACATGGGGCGTTGGTAGGGAACCAGAGACGACGATGGTGTCGTAACTCTGGTAGATCGAGAGCTTCTCTTCGCCTTCGATCGCGCGTGGCTATGCGTT
>Ga0157372_10005324_pt1 | contig 13666 bp, 8 predicted proteins | sample C55metaG_FD_115307 | JGI IMG/M metagenome (GOLD analysis project Ga0157372, IMG submission 115307) | Corn rhizosphere microbial communities from Kellogg Biological Station, Michigan, USA - C5-5 metaG | ecosystem: Host-associated > Plants > Roots > Rhizosphere > Soil | place: USA: Michigan... | reverse complement strand
GCAATGCTCCGCACGTGGCCCATACGTCACTTCCGCACCGTACGCCGGATTCTTCGTCGTGTTGAGAAAGTCCTCCATCCGGTAGACTGCATCGTTCAAAAAATAAGTATCGTCCGACCCCACGTAGATGTGAATCTTGCCGGCAAGCTTCGGGCCGAGCGTTGCCCAGTCCCGTTGCAGAATCGCTTCGAGGTCATAGTGCTGACGCCAATAGTCAGCTACGGAGTGATCAATCGCTCCCGTCTGTTTGTCAAAAATCGCTTTGGGATAACCATCCTCGCCGACGGGCGAATAGACAGCCTGCCAGATATCGAACTGCTCCCCGCTGCGCCCGTGATCGCCGAGAGCCAGTTCATATTGATTGATCTCCGCCGTGGAGATGAAGGTGTGCCCGAGGTAGTCGCGCATTGCTGGCTGAGCCACACGCTTGTGAGCCCCTTCCAGATAGAAAGCGTTCTTGTCGTCGTAGAGATTGATATTCGTGAACGCGTGAAAGTCGATCGGGTCGGGACACGCGGCAAAGGCCCCGTTGTAGTGATCGGGATACAACACCTGCACCGCCAGCGACTCCCATCCGCCGGTTGAGCCGCCATACACAAACCGCGCCCAGCCCTGGCCGATGCCGCGGAATTGCTTCTCAATCGCTGGAATCAGCTCGTTCTCGATCGCATCGCCGTATGGGCCTACATTAGCCGAGTTCACAGCATATGAATCGTCATAGTAGGGGTTGGCGTGGTCGATCTTGATGATGAGAACGCGCGGAAACTTGGGCGAGATCCACTGCTGATAGAACTTGTATTCCTCTTCCTGCTGGATGCGGTTATATCCGGCAAGATGAAAGCGCTCGCTGTAATCCGGCTTAAGGTTTGGATCAGGCGGCGTTGTGCGGAAGCCATCGAAATCCGGCACGAAGTGGTCGTGGAAGATGATGAGCGGAAAATGTGCGTTAGGGTGGTCGTCGAAACCTTCCGGCACCAGGATAGACGCGCCGATGAACATCGGGCGTCCCCAGAATTTTGTGAGTGCGTCGCTCTGGATCCGTATGTGACGGATGTACTTGGTGTCAACCGGGGGCTTGATGGGCGGAATCACCTCGGTGAGTTCGACGCTGATTGGAGCAGCGCCCGGCCCGACGCTGATCTTCTTCGGCTTTGAATACAGATTCCCCGGTGAGATGTTCCAGTGCTGGCCCTCGCCCATGTCGGGATGCAGCTTTACCGTTTTGCTATCGCTTCGGTGGAAGGTTTCGTACTTGTTGAGAACTGCCTGCACCGTGTACTCGCCCGGCGGAACATCCTTGAGACTACGAACGGGATAGCCCTGGGCATTGGCATCGACCGCAGAGGGCTCACCTGCGCGCCAGCCATCCACTGTAAGGCCGAAGACGAGCTGCGATCTGGGAGTATCGTCGATCTGGAATCGCGGCTCGGCACTGGCATCCGTGGAAAGCAGCAGAAGCAAGCGGCCATCGAGCGGCTCCGCACTCACGCTCTTCTGGTAGCTAACGGAAAATGTCTGAGCAGAAAGAACGCAGGAGACAAGACCCGAGATTAGAGCGAGTCCCAAACGTAGAGATTTCTTCATGGTGGCCAATATACAGGCATGGTGCACCCGTGAGGAACTTCCCGGACTCCCATGGTCGGCGGCGTTATTATTGGCCAGCTTATCCCGGCTGCTCCTTTCGCGGAGTTATCATGCTCGACCGATGGTGACTCGCGATTGTCTTCGCCCTTTTCGGGTTCCTGGCCAGCGCTGTGCTGATCTTGAATGGAGCGACTGCTAACTACTCAGATCTGGAGACGTTTTGCGCCGGCGAGCTGCTGACAAGAATCGCGGGGTGCTGAACCTCGCGATCGGGATAGAACGGAAACGTTGAACTCCTACTTCTGCGGTTTATCGTAGGGCTGCTTGTCGGTGATGCGGGGACGATTCTGGGCCTGGAGCTGCTTGCTCACCTGCTCCACCCCATGGAAAACGCGCAGCAGATTGCCACCGAGGATCTTGCGGCAGTCCTCAGCGGAGTAGCCGCGCTTCATCAGAGCAGCAGTGATCTTCGGAAGGTCTGCGGGAGAATCCACGCCTTCCGGCAGTTGACCGTTCACGCCGTCAAAGTCTGACCCAAGACCCACGTGGTCCACTCCGGCAACCTTGGCAATGTGGTCGATATGATCGATGAGCGCCGAGAGCGGAGGCCGCGGAATGCGATCGGCATACTGCCTCTGCAGGTGCTCGATTTCCGTCGGCGGAGCTTCTTTGCCCTCGGCCTTGTATTTGTCTTTAAGCGCCTGGACAGCTTTGTCGACCTCTGGCTGCTGCGCTTTTTGCGCGTCGCGATACTGCTGCGAGATGAAAGCGGAGTAGAAGTTGACCTGTACAACCCCACCCTTCGAACCAGGACCACCGGAATTCGCAATGGCGCGCAGCATGTCGTCTGTCATGTTGCGCGGCGCATCGCAAAGGGCACGCGCGGCGGAGTGCGAAGCAATGATAGGAGCGCGCGTGATGATGAGTGTGCGATAGAAGGTGCGATCCGAGACGTGCGAAACATCCACCATCATGCCCAGGCGGTTCATTTCGTACACAACGTCTTTACCGAATTCGCTGAGCCCGTCCTTGGTATGCGGAATGTTGGCGTCGTTGATGTCGCCTGATGAATCGGCCCACCCGTTGGAGTTCGACCAGGTGAGCGTCATGTAGCGCACGCCGAGCGCATAGAACTGTCGGAGAAGCGCAATGGAATCCTCGATGGAGTGGCCACCCTCGATTCCCATCAGCGCGGCAATTTTATGCTCGCGGTGTGCGAGTTCGATTCCTTCGGGAGAGGTGACGAACATCATTTTGTCGGGATGCTTTGCCACCTGCTGTTTTACCGCATCGATCAGTATCAGCGTGCGCCTGGCAGCGTGGCCCTTGTTAGGCTCCGGATCGACCCAGACGGAGAAGAACTCGGCGCCGAGATTGCCCTTCTGCGCAGTCTCCAGATTCCAGTTGCCGCCGTTCAGGGGATCTGACAGATCGAAGTTTTCGTCGGCCATGCGCTGAGGCGTATCGGCGTGCGTGTCAATCACGATGGCGGAGCGCTGGACCTGCTGAGGCGTGAGTCTTGTCGTCATCTTTGGGGAATTCGGGTGCGATGTTTGTGCGCACAGCGAGGTTGATACCGCGACCACCAGGGAGGCAAGCAACGCATGAGTCCGCATAGGCTTGGAATGAGTATAGAAGACAGGAATCAGGAGCCGGATGCGCGAGTGCGTGCGCCGGGGTCATGCATCCGGCGTGCCTGCCTGTGGCGCTATACTGCTGCTGCTGCTTCATTTAGGTTGAATTCGCCATGGTTTATACCAATTCAGTCCCACTCAACTGTCTTGCCGCGCTGCCGGAGGCTGCATGAGCACGCTGCGCATCGCTCTCCGCAACTACGCAGATTTCGAAAACGCCCTCACCGAACAAGCCCGCCTCTTCGAAACTCAGCATCCCGGAACAAAGATCGAGCTCATCTCGGTCGGCATTCACGAGCTCTACAAGGCCGCGATCACAGACGGCGGTCTCCTGCACGGCCATTTCGATCTGGCCCTCCTTGTTACCGACTGGCTTGCAGAGGCCCAGAATTCCGGAGCGCTTGAAGACCTGAACCTTTGGCAGCAACGCATCCACATTCACGAGTGGCCCGATGGATGGCCGCGTTCCCTCGTTCAGCCGCTCGTTTTCGACGGTCACCTCAGTTCCCTGCCATGGCACGACGGCCCGGAGTGCCTCGTGTATCGCACTGATCTATTCAATGACCCCAAAAACCAGGCGGCGTTCCGGGCGCAATTCTTACGCGATCTCGCTCCGCCAACCACGTGGGAGGAATTCGAGCAGACCGCGCGTTTCTTCACCGACCCTGCCGCCAATCGCTACGGCACTGTTTTCGCCGCCTTCCCCGACGGCCACAACACGCTCTACGACTTCGCTCTTCAGCTCTGGAGCCGCGGCGCGGAGCTGACCGATTCAACTGGCCGCCCCGTCTTTACGACCCAGAGAGCTCTTTCCGCATTCGACTTCTACCGGCGCGTAGTCCGCGATCCGCAGCTCTGCCATCCCAAATCTCCGCAGCTCGACTCCACGCAATCCGGCGATCTCTTCCTCTCCGGTGAAGTCGCCTTCATGGTCAACTGGTTCGGATTCGCCGCTCGCTCCGGCCGCGAAGGTTCGCCCCTCGCGGGCAAAGTTGCAATCGCTCCAATCCCCACCGGCTACGGTGCCCAGCCAGTGTCGCTCTCCGTTTTCTGGGCGCTCGCAATGGGCCGCGGCTCGCGTCAAAAAGAGCTCGCCTGGCAATTCCTCCGCTTCGTCGCCTCACCCGAACGCGACCTCGGCATCACGCGCCATGGCACCGTCGGCTGCCGCCTCTCGACCTGGAGAAATGCCGAACTCCAGGCCCGCATCCCTGTTTACCGCGAGGTCGAGGCCATTTCTCTCAGCGCGCGCCAGCTTCCCACCGGCCCCGATATGGCATCCTTTGCCGCCATCATCGACGAGGTCATCACCCGTGCTCTGACCACGGACGAGCCCTCCGCCGCTATTCTTGATTCAGCGCAACGCGAGATCGACAGCAAAGGAATCCGCTTCTCATGAGCAGTTCGGCAGACCCGCAATCATCTCAAGCCTTTTCTCTTCGAGGGCGCCACGCGCTCGTGACCGGTGGGGCCAGTGGCATCGGCGAAGCTACCGTCAAGGAACTCGTTCGCGCCGGCGCCTTCGTCTCCATTGCTGACATCAATCTCTCCGCCGCCGAATCCCTCTCCGTGTCCCTTGGCTCTTCTCAGGCTCTTCACCTCGATGTCACCAGCCCGCAGTCCATCTCCGCCGCAGTGGCACAGCTCGAGCGGCTCGACATCTTGGTCAACAATGCAGGCATCGGCCATGTAGGCTCCATCGAGCAGACCGAACCTGAAGACTTCGATCGTCTTCTCAACGTCAACGTCCGGTCCGTCTATCTCGGCACGCGCGCGTTCCTGCCCCTGCTGCTCACTGCGAGCGGAGATGGAGGACCTGTCGGAACCGTGGTGAACATCGCCTCCGTCGCCGGACTCGTCGGCATCAAGCAGCGCTTTGCCTATTGCACTACCAAGGGCGCAGTCGTCGCAATGACTCGGCAGCTCGCGGTCGAATACCCCAAGACCCTGCGCGTCAACGCCATCTGTCCCGGAACTGTTGAGACGCCCTTCGTTGAGGGCTACCTCGAGAAGTTTCACAGCCACAACAAGGAAGAGGTCCGCGCCGAACTGCGCGCGCGCCAGCCCATCGGCCGCCTCGGCCGCCCGGAAGAAGTCGCCTCCATGGTCCGCTATCTCGCGTCCGACGAAGCCGCATTCATCACCGGCTCCCTCTTCGCAATCGACGGCGGCTGGACCGCCGCATGAGACCCTTGAAGTGCGTGGATCAAGGCAGGCCTTTAGTCGCCCCGCATTGCATGTGGCTAATGAACCCTGGCTCTAAGCCACCGCAAAAGCCGGCTTGCCAACTCACTTCGGAGATTCGCCCCGCATGAAGCTCATCTCGTTCTCTACCTCTGACGGCACCATCCGCCCCGGCATCCTCTTCGATGACACCCGCACCGTTCTCGATCTGAGCCCGAATGGCTTCTCGTCTACCCTGGAAGTGATTGCGAGCGGAACGGGCAGCAATCTGGCCTCATCGAGACTCAGCCTCGAAAACGTGAAGCTCCACGCGCCTCTCGCGAATCCGCCCCGCATCTTTGCCATCGGGCTCAACTACCGCGACCACGCCAAAGAATCCGGCATGGAGATCCCCACCACTCCAGTCGTATTTTTCAAGCTCGCGACCTCGATCATTGGGCCCGGTGATGCCATCGTGCTGCCGAAGAACTCCACCCAGCCAGACTACGAAGCAGAATTTGCCTTCGTCATCGGCAAAGGTGGATATCGCATTCCCGCCGCCGCGTGGCGCGAACACGTCTACGGCTACACCATCGTCAACGACGTCAGCGCCCGCGACGTCCAGTTCGCCTCCACACAGTGGTCGATGAGCAAAAGCTTCCCGACCTTCTGCCCCCTCGGTCCCGCCATCGTTACGGCAGACGAGGTCGCCGACCCGCACAACCTCGACATCGGCCTCTCCATCGACGGCGAGCAACTACAGCGTTCCAATACGCGCGAACTCGTCTTCGGCATTCCAGCGCTCATCGAGCACCTTTCTTCCATCACGCCTTTGCTTCCGGGCGACATCATCTCGACCGGAACACCACCCGGCGTAGGCCTCGGCCGCAACCCCAAACGATGGCTAAAACCTGGCGAAACCGTCACTGTCACCATTGAAGGCCTCGGCTCGCTCACGAATCCCGTAGTGGCCGAATAGAAACAAAACGGGCCGGCTCTCACAAGGCCGGCCCCCTGCTAACAACCTGTTACCTGGTCTCTGGTTCCCTCGGTCCCGTGTTCCCCGCCTTCATGCAGCCGCGGCAATCTCCTCCACATCCGCGTCAGACCCCAGCCACCCATACAGCGCCACACCCACGAAACACAGCGCAGGAACTATGTAGGACACGGCGATGCCCGTAGTATCCGCCACGCGCCCCATGATCGGCGGAATGATCGCCCCGCCCACAATCGACATCACGATTGCAGAACTTGCAGTCTTTGTCCGAGTCCCCAATCCCTTCACGCCCAGCGCAAAGATCGTGGGGTACATAGCCGACATGAAGAAGCTCACGCATATGAGGCAACACACGCCGACCCAACCCGGTCGAATCACTGCAATCCCGCAAACCACGGTGTTGATGAGCGCGTATGCCGCCAGAAGCCTGGACGCCCGCACGTGCCTCAGCACCCATGTCGAGAAGAACCGCCCCGTCGTAAACGCCACCAGTGCCGCTGTCAGCAGATAGCCCGCCTTGCGCTCGCCCAGCCCGGTGTACGTCTGCACATAGGGGATCTGCCAACTCCAGGCACCCACTTGCGCGCCCACTGCTAGGAATTGCGCCACCACGGCAAAAACGAAATGCTTCCGCTTCCACAGCGGCTTCGACGTGTCATGCTCCAGCGTGTTGCGCGAGTAGTCCATGCCCGTATGCGGGAACGGTGTCCGCGCAATCAGTACCGCCCACAGCAAGACCAGCGACCCGAGCACCAGGTAGGGCATCACCACCCGCAGCGTCTCCGATTTCAAATACTCCTGGTACGTCCCCGCCGTCTGCAACACCGCCACCTGGTCAGGCTTCAGTTCGATCCCTGAAAAGATAAACCGGCTCCCAATCAGCACCGCTGTGATACTCCCAAGGGGATTGAATGACTGCGAAAAGTTCACTCGCTGCGCTGCGGTCTCCTGATCGCCAATCTGAATGATGAATGGACTCGCTCCCGTCTCCAGAAAAGCCAGGCCGCTAGCAATGACAAACAGCGCGGTCAGAAAAAACCAGTAATGCCCCACATGCGCCGCCGGATAAAACAGGATGCACCCCGCGCCATAGAGCACAAGCCCGATCACCAGTCCCGCTTTGTATCCCGCCCGGCGCATAATCACGCCCGCCGGAAACGCCAGGAAGAAATACCCTAGGTAGAACGCGAACTGCACCAATCCCGCCTGCAGCCGGGAAATCTCAAACGACTTCATGAACTGCCGGATGAGAATGTCGTTGAAGTTATTCGGAATCGCCCAGAGAAAGAACAGCGCCGTCACCAGCACAAACGGCAGCATCCGGTCGCGCGGCACCAGCGGCGCATGACTCCCATTCCCAGCGTTTGCCTTACTCACCACCGGACTCGTATTCAAAGCCATCGCCCCTCCGCGATCCACCCCTTGCCGACCTTCATCGATTCAGCGCCTGTGCAACCCTACTTCAACCGTCCGACCAGTTCTACCGGATCACCACAACCACAGGCAAATACAACATGACCGGCGCCTGAATCGGCCGAAGCTAACTCCACATCTTCGGCTTACACTGAAACAGTCATGGAACTCACCGGACTCTCCTTCATCGGCTCCGAACGCGGCTCACGTAACGGCTCCAGCTTCCAGGCCTTCGCTCCCAGCACCGGCGAGCCCATCCAGCCCGTCTATCGCTCCGCTACACTCGACGAACTCGACCGCGCTGCGCACCTCGCCGCCGACGCTTTCACTACCTATTCGCAGACCAGCGGAAAAGCCCGCGCCGCATTCCTTCGCCGGATAGCTGAGGGTTTTGAAGCGCATCGCGACGACCTGGCGGAACGTGCCCACATCGAGACCGCGTTGCCGATTCCGCGACTCACGGGAGAAGTGACCCGCACCGCCAACCAGTTCCGCCTCTTTGCTTCGGTCGTCGAAGACGGCTCATGGGTGCAGGCCCGCATCGATCCAGCGCTGCCGGATCGCCAGCCGCTTCCGCGCCCAGATCTCCGCGCCATGCTGCGCGCGCTCGGCCCAGTGGCTGTCTTTGGAGCGAGCAATTTCCCGCTCGCCTTTTCCGTCGGTGGAGGAGACACCGCCTCCGCGCTCGCGGCCGGATGCCCTGTCGTGGTCAAAGCGCATCCCGCACATCCCGGCACCAGCGAAATCGCCGCGCGCGTAATTGCAGAGGCGGTCGCTGCCGAATCACTCCCGTCCGGCACGTTCTCAATGCTCTTCGACGCCGGTGTCGAAATCGGCACCGCACTCGTTACGCATCCTGCCATTCGCGCCGTCGCCTTCACCGGCTCTCTCCGGGCCGGTCGAGCACTCATGGATGCCGCCGCATCGCGTCCCGAACCCATCCCCTGCTTCACCGAGATGTCGAGTGGCAATCCCCTCTTCATTCTTCCCGGTGCGCTGCGCAAAGGCCCTGCGGCGCTCGCGCAAGGCCTCTTCGGATCGTTCACGCTCGGGGCAGGCCAGTTCTGCACCAAGCCGGGCGTCGTCTTCCTCTCGGAATCACCGCAGGCTCTCAAATTTCGCGAGGAAATTGAACAGCTCGTGAAACAGGCGCAGCCCTACACGCTCCTTACCGGTGGAATCGCGCGCGAATACGATCGCGCCACCATCGCGCGCGCAGCGCAAACCTCGGTCATCGAGTCCCAGGTGTCGTCAGAGAAAGACGACGGCGCCGAGCCATTCCACGCGCACGCCCGTGTCTTCACGGCGACTCTCGATCAGCTCATCTCAAAGCCCGAGCTCGCCGACGAAATCTTTGGCCCTGATACTCTCATCGTCCGCTGCGGAAGCACCGACGACTACCTAAGCGCGGCGCGCTCCCTCTCCGGCCATCTCACCGCTACCATCTTCGGCGACGAGGACGACCTCGCTGCCAATCACGAACTCATCCACATCCTCGAGCAGAAGGCTGGACGCCTGATCTTCAACGCATTTCCCACCGGGGTCGAAGTCACCCACGCCATGGTGCACGGCGGCCCGTACCCCGCCACCTCCGACCCGCGCTTCACGTCGGTTGGCAGCCTCGCCATCTATCGCTTCGCGCGGCCCGTGTGCTTCCAGAACTTTCCGCAATCAATGCTTCCTCCTGAACTCCAGGACGCCAACCCGCTCCGCATTCGCCGCCTTCGCGACGGCAAACCCGAATAGCTAGTGCGCCCGCTTCGCAGCCCCGTCGAAAAAATGCCGACCGCAGCCGAATTCATCGCAGATGGAAGAAATGCCAGAGCACAGCAACGTCTTGACGACGCACGCCGGCTCTACAGCGAAGCCGCCAGGCTATTCCTTGCCGAGAAAGATTCGCTCGCTTACGCGCACACAATTCGCCATATCGCCGATATGTACTTGGACGAGTCGCAGTTTCTTGCCGCGAAGCCGCTCTATGAAGAAGCTCTGGAGCTTCACCGCACTAACCTCGAAACTCCGCTTCTCGACCTCGCCAACATCGTGCGGCCCTACGCGATGCTTCACGAAAACCTTGGCGACAAGGCCACTGCGCTTTCGCTCTGGCAGGAAGCACGCAATCTTTATGCGTCCCTCAGAATCGAAGCGGGAGTCCAGGAATGTGAAGAACACATTGCAGCGCTCGCCAATCCTGCATAGATCCGCGCCAACCAACAATCATCCCTGGTCGTCGTCGACATCCCAGAGTTGTGGAGGCGAAAGCCTGTACGCCTTCGCGAGTTCCAGCAGACGCTCAGTGCGCTCAGCAAGCGACAAAGGCCTTGGGGGCTGCCAATCGACCAATTGCAGCCGTGGTGCCTTGGGCTTTTGCAGATCCTCGATGAATCGCTCCATCTCCCTTGTGCTTGTCCATGAGTGGCTCACTGGAAAATTCGAGAATCCAACGGAGTCTTTTGGCGTGAGCGCGATGGAAAAACCCACTTGTCCCCGTTCAGAACGAGCGACGACGGCGTAAAGGGACATGCGCTCAGACGACTCCTCGCCATCCCACTCTTCCCGCTGCAGAGTGATGGGCATCTCCATGCCGGGCGTCCAGTCATCCTCGCCTAACATGCAGAATCCGCCCGCACTGATGTTGACGATCCGGTAGGGCCTCGACGCGTGTGCCGTCCCGAGGTAGCCCACTACTTGCGGAAGAACCAGGCGCTTGTATCGTCTCTGGTCCGGAAACATCTTACGCACCCGGGGCTCTACGCGCGCTCGTCGAAGAAGTCGATCCAGCCCGAGTGAAACCGCTAACTCCGACACAGGCTGCGGGTCCGCCGCAGGATCAAGGTGAGATGACATGTCGACGTCGGAATCGAGAGCTTTGACTTTCAGCATCGTTGGTTCCGGAAGAGGAATACTGAAAGGCTAGCGAAAGGGGACAACCCGAGCCATTCCACAAAGGTACGGCTACTAACCCTTTGGTGCGAGTAGGCCCAATTCTTCAACTTCCGGGGGCGGAATCTGGTGACCCTTGGGAGTTGAAACCTGGCGGCGACTTCACAGGACCTTCGCCAGCCACTGCCCCGTATGCGAGTGAAGATTCTGCGCGATCTCTTCCGGCGTCCCTTCGGCGACGATCTTTCCGCCGCCTTCCCCGCCCTCCGGCCCTAGATCGATCACCCAGTCGGCCGACTTGATCACATCCAGGTTGTGTTCGATCACGATCAGCGACCCGCCGCCATCGATCAGCTTTCGGAATGCTGTGAGCAGCTTCGACACGTCATCGAAATGCAATCCAGTCGTGGGCTCATCCAGGATGTAGAGCACTCGGCTCGCCTGCGAGGGTTTGGCATTCGCATTCACCGCGCGCACCTGCGCCAGATGCGCGGCCAGCTTTACGCGCTGGGCCTCGCCGCCCGAAAGCGTCGTCGCCGACTGCCCCAGCCGCAAATACCCGAGCCCCACTTCATCCAGAACTGCCAGCTTCTCCAGCAACCGGGTCTGCCCCGTAAAGAAGCGCAGCGCTTCCTTCACCGTCATCTGCAGCACTTCGTGAATGTTCTTGCCCTTGTACTGCACCTCCAGCACGCGCGCCTGGTATCGTGTGCCGTTGCAGTCCTCGCACGGCAGCTCTACATCGGCGAGGAACTGCATCTCCACCGTCACCGTGCCGTCGCCCTCGCATGTATTGCAGCGCCCGCCCGGCACGTTGAACGAGAAGTGTCCCGGCGTCAGCCCCAGCTTCTTCGCGTCCGGCTGCGATGCAAACAATTCGCGCACCAGGTCGAAGCCCTTGATATACGTAATTGGATTTGACCGCGGCGTGCGTCCGATCGGCGTCTGATCCACCAACACCACGTCGTTCAAGCGTTCCACGCCCGTCAGTGAACGAAACACACCTGAAGGATCGCCTCCATCGCTTTGCCCCAGCGCACGAGCCACCGCCCGATACAAAACCTGGTGCACCAGCGTCGACTTCCCCGATCCCGACACGCCAGTGATCGACACCAGCATGCCCAGCGGAATCTCCACGTTGAGCCCGTGCAGGTTGTTCGCCTCGGCGCCTTTCAGCACCAGCTTCTCCCGGCCCCATCCGCGCCGCCGCGTAGGAACCGGAATAGCAATCTTCCCGGAAAGATACCGGCCCGTCAGGGAATTCGGATTGGCTTCTAGCTCTGCCAGCACCCCCTCGGCCAGAATCTTTCCGCCAAACTCGCCCGCTCCCGGCCCCAGGTCCAGCAGATGATCCGCCGCCCGCAACACATCCGCATCGTGCTCGACAACCACGATGGTGTTCCCAAGATCGCGCAGCTCTTTCAATATCCGAATCAGCCGATCCGTATCCCGCGTGTGCAGCCCGATGGAAGGCTCATCCAGCACATACAGCGTGCCCACCAGATGCGATCCGAGAGAAGTCGCAAGCTGAATGCGCTGCGCTTCTCCGCCCGACAACGTCGATGCCAGCCTGTCCAGCGTCAGATACTCGAGGCCTACCGCGTCCAGAAAACTCAGCCGCTGTCGTACCTCCTCCAGAATGGGGCCCGCAATCTCTTCCTGCATCGGCGTCAGCTTCACGTTGGCGAAGAACTCCTTCGCCTTCGCAATCGTCAGCGCCGCAGCCTGGCAGATATTCAGCGGCCCGTCCTTTTCCGTTGCGATCCGGACCGCACGCGCCTCTGCCCGAAGCCTCTGTCCGCGGCACTCAGGACACTCCGCATAGCCGCGGTACTTGCTTAGCATCACCCGCACATGCAGCTTGTACTTCTTGCGCTCCATCGCCGCGAAGAATCCGTGTACCCCTTCGAAGCTCCCCTTTCCGCGCAGCACGATCTCGCGCGCCGCTTCGCTCATCTCGCGCCACGGCACATCCATGGAGATCCCGAGTGCGCCGGCCTGCTTCTTCAAATCCGTAAACCACGAGCGGTACTTCGGCCGGTTCCATGGGTCGATTGCTCCGTCAGTCAGGCTCAATCCCTTGTCTGGAATCACGAGGTTCAGGTCGTAGTCCACCGTATTGCCGAAACCCTGACATCGCGGGCACGCGCCAAAGGGATTGTTGAAGCTGAACAGCCGCGGCTCCGGCTCCTTGCCCGGTCTGTGGCAACTCGTGCATTTGTACTCGCCTGAAAATCTGCGTTGAACCCGCTCCGCACCCTCCTCGCGAGGGACCGTCTCGAAAATCACCTCGCCGCCTTCGCGATACGCAATCTCCGCCGCATCCACGATCCGGGCGCGGTTCTCTGCGCTGACCACTATGCGGTCCAGCAGCACGTAGACTGGCTGCGCAAAATCGACGTCGATCAGCGACTCTGGTGTCGAGAACTCGTAGATCTGCCCATTCTGATACAGCCGGTTGAAGCCCGACGCTCGCAGTTCCAGCAGCCGCCCCTTCATGCCCTCGCTCAGCGGCTCCAGCACGGCCGTCGCACTGTTCGACTTCGTACCGGCCTTCGCCGAAGGCTTAGTCTTCTTCGCCTGCTTCGCAGCAGGCTCCGCCGCCGGCTCGACGTGCCTCACCGGAAACAAAGCTTGAAGCCGCGTTCCCTCGCCCATGGCCAGCACAGCCTCGGCGACCTCGTCCATCGAGTCGCGCTTCACCAGCCCGTCGCAGTAGATGCAATGCACCTCGCCGCAGCGCGCATAAAGCAAGCGCAGGTAGTCGTAAATCTCAGTCGCTGTCGCCACCGTCGATCGCGGGTTCCGGGTCGTGTTCTTTTGCTTGATCGCAATGGCCGGAGCGAGGCCGTCAATCTCGTCCACATCCGGTTTTTCGATTCGCTCCAGAAACTGCCGGGCGTAGGCAGACAGCGATTCCACATAACGCCGTTGCCCCTCGGCATAGATTGTGTCAAAAGCGAGCGAGCTCTTGCCCGATCCTGACACTCCG
>Ga0157372_10005323_pt1 | contig 13668 bp, 7 predicted proteins | sample C55metaG_FD_115307 | JGI IMG/M metagenome (GOLD analysis project Ga0157372, IMG submission 115307) | Corn rhizosphere microbial communities from Kellogg Biological Station, Michigan, USA - C5-5 metaG | ecosystem: Host-associated > Plants > Roots > Rhizosphere > Soil | place: USA: Michigan... | reverse complement strand
TCCGCCGCATTCGGCTTTCGCGCCGACATGCCGAGCACCTTCGTGCGCGCCTGCGTCTCGCTGAAGTAGCTGCCGAAGTTGATGCTGATGCCTTGGCGCTCGAGCGTGTTGAAGAACTCCGCAACCTGGCCCGCCGGCACCGGCGTCCCACCCTCGCCGCCGATCGCCGTCGTCACGCCCTCTTGCAGCTTGTTCTCGGCGAGTCCGTTTCGGCGTAGCACCGATCCCGACTGGTCCATCATGTCGATCCAGCCGGGACTCACGTATTTGCCGCGCGCGTCGATCTCACGCTTTCCGTGCGCCGCGATCGTTCCGATTCTGGCGAACTTGCCATCCTTGATCGCGACGTCGGCGAGAATCCAGGGATTCCCTTCGCCGTCGAGCACGCGGCCATTGCGAATGACGACGTCGTACAGCGTATCCGACGCCGCGCTCTGCGCCGCGCCGCGGCTCCCGATCAGCCCGAGCGCGGCAACCGCGAGCGCGGCGCACGGACGAATCACCGGCGCACCCTCGTGAACGTGATGCCGGATACTCGCACCGACACGACACCGCCCGTCCCATCGGGCTGGAAGACGAGCGTCGCGGGATTGCGCCCGGGCTCGGCCGGCTGCGCGCGGAATGCTTCCATGTTCACCGGCTGGAGCGGCGCCGGCGGATCGGTGACGACAGCGGCATGCAGCGCACCATTATCGAAGGTCACGCGGATCTCGCCGTACGCCGAGTCGACGTATGTACCGGCGTATCGCTCGAGCGGGAGCGACGGTGCCGTGGTCGCGCGCGCCGGACCGGGCGCATTGCCCGCAAGCCGAGGACGCGGGGCGAACAGCGGCTTGAGATCGGCGCTCCAATCGCGTCCGCGACCGCCGTTGTACAGATCGAACACCGAGTACATCAAACCGTGACGAATCTCGGCGTGGTCGAGATTTTCGAGCACATAGACGCCGAGTTTCTCGTTCGGCATGAGGCCGATGATCGCGCAGAGACCGTTGATGCTCCCGGTGTGCATCCACACGTGCTGGCCTTTGTAATCCTGGATGAACCAACCGAACCCGTAGCTGAAGAAGTCGGGCTTCGCCAACTGAAGCGCGGGATATTCTTCCATCGGCGCCTGGATCTGCGGCGTGACGATCTCGCGGAAGGTCTCCTGCTTGATCAGCCGAGTGGATCCAACACGGCCGCTGTCGAGCACGAAGCGCATCCACTTCGACATGTCCGACACACTCGACCAGACGGAGCCCGCCGGGGCCACGAGGTCGGTCGATCGAATCGGCACGACTCGCACCGAATCTCCCACCAATGCGTGCGGCACGGCGACGTTCGGCTTCCCGACGATCTGCGAGACGAGTGCCTCCGTCTCGTTCATCCCGAGCGGCCTAAAGATGCGGGCGCGAACGAAGGCATCCCAGGGCATCCCTGACACGCGCTCGATGATCGTGCCGACGAGCCCGTACATGACGTTCTGATACTGCCACTCCGAGCGAAAGGACGCGGTTGGCTGGACGTAGCGCAGACGGCGAATGATCTCGGCGGGCGAGAAATTCCAGTTCGACGCCCAAAACAGGTCCGTGCCCGGCAGGCCGGTACGATGCGTCAGGAGATCGCGAATCGTCAGCTCACGCGTCGCCCACGGATCAGCGAGCTGCAGCTCCGGGATCCAGCGTGTGACCTTGTCGTCGAAGTGCACCTTCCCTTCGTCGACGAGCATGGCGAGTGCGGCCGAAGTCATCGCCTTCGTCGTGGAGCCAATCGCAAAGCGCGTGTGTTCGTCGGCGCGTGTGGGCTTGCCGTTCTCGATGACGCCGTAGCCCTTGTTGAACACGACGGAATCATCCTTCACCACGGCGATCGCCAGCGCCGGGACGTGCCAATCGCGCTGTGCCTGCGCGACGTACTTGTCGAATGCCGCCCAATCCGGCTTGGTCTGTTGTTGCGCGGCGACCGGTGCGGCGACGACGAATGCCGCAATGAGAGCGCGCTTCATCGTCCCGCTCCCGGGTTGACGACGGAAACCTGGACGTACGACGCGTTGTCGCGCGAACGATAGATGCGGTGCGTCTGTGCTTTGAAGTCGCTGTCCTTCGCCTCGAAGATGTTCGGAACGAAGGTCTGCGGATTCCGGTCGATGAGCGGGAACCAGCTGCTCTGTACCTGCACCATGATTCGGTGGCCTTTGCGGAAGGTGTAGTCTTGCGTGTGGAGGTCGACGACGAATTCCTCGACCTTGTTCGGCGTAATCGCCTTCGGAGTTTCAAAGCCGTTTCTGAACCGGCCGCGCAGCACGTCGTTGGCGACCATGAACTCCCAGCCCGCCATCTTGGGGTCGGCCGGGAATTCGTCGGGATAGACGTCGATGAGCTTCACCACCCAATCAGCGTCGGAGCCGGTCGTCGACGCGCGCAGGTGCGCGAAGATGTCGCCGGCGATCGTCACGTCGTCGGTCAGCACCTGGCTCTGCCAGCTCACGACGTCGGGGCGGCCTTTGAGAAAACGCTGATCGTCCGACAACCAGCGCGACCAAGTGGATCCCTGGCCATAGGTCGGCTTGATCGGACGCTCGCGATACGGCACCGGGTTCGCCGGATCGGACACGTACGAATCGAACGCCTCGCCGCGCTCATTGGGGGCGTCGAACGACAAGCCGTGGTCCGCATGCAGGTAGAGCCGCTTCGGCGTGACGCCGGTCTTCATCGGCCACGAGTCGCGCTTCTGCCAGGTGTTCGTGCCGCCCTCGAATACCGTCGCTTCGGGCAGCGAGAGCTTCCCAATCCCCTTGAGCCAATACGCGAACCAGGGCGCCTGAATCGAGCGGCGATACTCCGGGGAGGTCGCGCTGCCGAACTGGATCGGACCGAGCTGTCCGCCGCTCGAGCCACTCCACCCACCGTGATTCCACGGCCCGACGACGAGATAGTTGAGGTGGTTCTTGTCGTACTTCTCGAGCAGCCGGTAGATCGTCACCGGGCCATAAAAGTCTTCCTGATCCCACCAGCCGGCGATGCTGAGCGTCGGAACGGTGACGCGGTCGATGTAGGGGGCAGCCGCCTGACGCTGCCAGAATGCGTCGTAATTCGGGTGGTTCACGAAATCGTTCCAGCTGGGAATCTTATCGTGCAGGTACTTCTCGTTGACGTGCGCGAGTGAGCCGAGCTTCAAGTACCAGTTGTACGTGTCGGAATCGTTGAAGGCGAACGCGGTCTGCTCCTTGTTGGTCTCCATCATCGTCGCGTACTCGAAACCGTAGCTGAGCCGGAACGCGCCGTTGTGATGGAAATCGTCGCCGATGAACATGTCGGCCGGCGACGCCTGTGGTGACACCGCCTTGAGCGCCGGGTGCGGATCGAGCATCGCCACGACGGTGAGCCAGCCGGGATAGGAAACTCCCATCATGCCGACTCGGCCGTTGTTTTTCGGCACATTCTTCAGCAGCCACTCGATCGTATCGTACGTGTCCGTGCTCTCGTCGATGGCTTTTGGATCCTTCTTGTCGCGCATCTTGCGGAGCATCACGAACTGGCCTTCCGACTTGAAGCGGCCGCGGATGTCCTGGTGCACGAAGATGTAGCCGTCGCGCGCCAGCTCCGCGTAGGCGCCGTTGAACGCACGCTCGCCGCCCTCGATCCCGTAGGGCGTCCGGATCATGATGATCGGCAGATTCGCCGCGAAGCCGCGCGGAACGAAGACGTTCGTGTGGAGCTTTACCCCGTCGCGCATCGCGATCATTACTTCCGTCTTGTCGAAGGCGGGGAGCGGCGGCGTGCCTTCAACCTGTTGAGCGAGGACGGGCCGCGCGGCGAGGCCGAGGGCGAGCACGCTCGAGCGTGCGATGCGGAGTGCTAGCTTCATTTGTTGGCTCGGGAGGAGCGTCGGTGGGGTGGCGCAGCGTCCGATTGTACACCAAGATGGTCGACCAGGCAACCTAAACTATCACCCGATGCGCGCATCATTTCTAGCTGTCGCTCTCCTCGCCGCGACCTCCGCCCCGTCGCCGGCATCGCCCCGTCCGGCGCGCCGCGCCGAGACGGTACGGTTCACCGTCACGGTCGCCCCGTCCGCGCACACCGGTCCGCTCACCGGCCGGCTCGTCCTCGCGATCGCGAAAGCAGCGCAGCCGGAACCGCGGCTGTTGATCTCCCCGCGCGGTCCGGCATTGTTCGCGATCGACCTCGAGGCGTTGCAACCGGGCGCCCCAGCCATCCTCGACGACAAGGCGCTCGGCTTTCCGCGTTCCCTCGCCGAGCTGCCGCCGGGCGACTACTTCGCGCAGGCGGTGATCAACGTCTACGAGCAGGTGCACCGATCCGACGGCAAATCAATCTGGGTCCACATGAACGACGGTCGCGTCGAGTTTTTCAGCAACGCGGCAGGAAACCTGTACAGCGACGTGATCCCGATTCGCGTCGGCAACGGCAACACGATCTCGATCAACGTCAACCATGTGATTCCCAAGCCCGAGCCGCTCACCGATACCGAATGGCTCAAGCACGTAACCATTCAGAGTCCGACGCTCACCAAGTTCTGGGGCCGGCCGATCTTCGTGCAGGCGCATGTGCTCCTGCCCAAGGGGTACGCCGAGCATCCGAGCACGCGCTACCCAAGCGTCTACACACTGGGGCACGGCACGACGCCGCTCTCCTTCTCGACGACGCCGCCGCGTACCGGCGCGCCCACTGCGGTCAGCCCGGTGACCGGACTAGAAAGCGGGTACGCGACCTATCAGGCTTGGTCGTCCGACAATTATCCGCGCGTCGTCGCCATCACGCTCGAGCAACAGACTCCATACTTTCCCGATTCTTATTCTGTAAACTCGGCGAACAACGGCCCGTATGGCGACGCCATCGTGCAGGAGATCATTCCCGACCTCGAGCGTCGCTTTCGTATCATCGCCAAGCCGTACGCCCGGCAACTCGAAGGGGCGTCGACCAGCGGCTGGCAGACCCTGGCGATGCAACTGCAGCATCCGGACTTTTTCGGCGGCGCGTGGGTGTTCCAACCCGACCCCATCGACTTCACGCGCTACCAGATGACCAACATCTACACCGACTCGAACGCGTTCAGCGTACCGTCAGGACCGTTCACGTCGATCGAGCGTGGTTTCCAGCGCACGCCTGACGGCCAGACGCTCATCACGACGCGCGAATTGAGCCGGTTCGAAGCGGTGCTCGGCTCGCGCGGACGGTCGGGGTATCAGCTCGAGGCGTGGGAAGCGGTCTATGGCCCGGTCGGTGAGGACGGCTATCCGCTGCCGCTCTGGGACAAGCTCTCCGGCAAGATCGACCACAACGTTGCGACTTATATGCGCGATCATGGATATGATCTTCGAGCCTTCGTCGAGCAGAACTGGGCGACGATTGGTCCGAAGGTCGTCGGCAAGCTGCACTTCTCCGCCGGCGACATGGACGACTACTGGCTCAACCTCGCGGTCTACAAGTTTGAGGATTTTCTCAAGTCGACGAAGGACCCGCACTACGACGGCGACTTCATCTACGGCCGGCCGATGAAAGGGCACGCCTGGCACCCGGACACGTGGGCAAACTTCATTCGGAAGGTGGCCGCATCGATCAAGGCATCGGCGCCGGCCGGAGAGAGCTCGGCAGCGTGGAATTACTGAGCGCATGACCGACCGGGCGGACGTCGTGGTCTGCGGCGCGGGCATCGCCGGTCTCGCGGCCGCCTATCACTTGTCCGTCCGACAGCGCGTCGGGCGCGTGCTGCTCGTCGACGAGCTTCCGCCGATGGCGCTGACGAGCGACAAGGGGACGCAGGGGTATCGCAATTGGTGGCCCGGCCCCGACGACACGATGTTCCGGTTCGTTTCGCGCAGCATCGATCTGCTCGAGGAAACCGCCCACGAAAGCGGCAATGTCTTTCGATTGAACCGCCGCGGCTACGTCTTCGCGACGTCGAGCGAGGCGGAGCTCGCTCGTCTCGAGGCGGCGGCCCGCGGGGTATCCGCGTTCGGGATGGGAGACGTCCGCGTTCACCAATCGGTCTCCGCGTACACGCCCGCACCGGCCGAGGGGTTTGCCGATCAACCCACCGGCGCCGACCTGCTCGTCGGTGATGCGGCGCGCGAGGTGTTTCCGTATTTGTCGCCGACGATGACCGGCGCGCTCCACGTTCGCCGCGCCGGTTTCATGTCGGGCGTGAACCTTGGCGCGTGGTTTCTCGCGCGAGCCGCCGCGGCCGGCACTACGTTCGCGCGTGATCGGCTCGTGGCGGTGCGAACAGCCGGCGGCCGAGTGAGCGAGGTCGCGCTCGCCTCCGGTGCGCGCGTCGCGACCGAACGACTCGTCGTCGCCGCAGGCCCTGCCCTGCCTGAGGTCGCGGCGCTCCTCGGCGTCACACTTCCCGTCTTCCACGAGTTGCACGCCAAGGTGTCGTTCCGCGATCACCTCGGCGCGATTCGCCGTGACGCACCATTCCTGATCTGGAATGATCCACTTCATATCGACTGGTCCAGTGACGAACGACAGGAGTTCGGCGACCAGCAAGATTTCGTAGGCGGTGTTCACATCCGCCCCGTGGACCTGACGCACGGCGACGAGCTGTATCTCATTTGGACCTTCGAGACCGATCGTCGCGATTACGAATGGCCGCCGCGTTTCGACAAGCGGTACGCGGAAGTCGTATTGCGCGGGTGCGCGCAAATGTCGCCGGCGATGGCGGCGTACATCCGTGAAGGGTCACGCGGCGTGACCGACGGCGGCTACTACTGCAAGACGCCGGAGAACCGCCCGCTCGTCGGCCCGCTCGCAGTTGACGGCGCGTTCGTAATCGGAGCGCTGTCCGGATACGGGCTCATGTCCGCGCATGGAGCGGGAGAGCTCGTCGCCGCGCACGTGGCGGGAAGTTTGTTACCGGATTATGCACGATGGTTTTTGCCGTCGCGGTATGAGGATCCGGCGTATCGACGGCTCGTCGAAGAGTGGGGCCCGTTGGTGGGGCAGCTCTGATATTGGGCGACGGGCGACGGGCCGCATTGCTGTCATCCTGAGGAGCGCAAGCGACGAAGGACCTACCGTCCTCAACTAGTAACTCGTCAGGGACAGTAGGTCCTTCGCTGCGCTCAGGATGACAAACGTAGTTCAAAGCCGCTGGCCTGCCGGCAGCCGAGCGCACCGCCGCAAGCCAACAGCCCGCCGACGGCCGAAGCCGCCGACCATTGCCGACGGCGACGTTGCGCCGTTGCGCCGTTGCGCCGTTACTAGGCAGTCCGAACGCTGAAGGTCTGGCTGTACGTCTTTCCCCCCACCGTCAACTTCGCCGTGAATAGACCGGTGAGCGGCGCACCACCGCCGCCGCGGCCGCCGCGACCGCGCCCCCCACCGCCGCCAACCGGCACCCACTCCACTCGATGCATTCCGGCCGACGTCGCGAACGGCTCCGGAGCTGGTCGCCAGAGCGGCGACGTGTTCGGGATGCCGCCTCCGCCGCCCCGTCCACGCCCGGCCGCATTTGCCGCCGCCGGCGCGGCGCTCGAGAATGTCGCGACCGCGGCGCCCGACGAGTCGAGAATCTCGACCGATACCGGCCCGCTCGCGTCGCTCTTCAGGTAGTAGTCGATCATTGCCCCGTTCACCGGATTCGACGCCTGTGGCTCATCCTTCTGCAGCGGTGTGCCGTTGTCGCCGCCCTGCGCCAGGTAGACGAAGTCCGACGGCTTGAACAGATACGCATCGCTCGCGACGACGGATGGCGTGAGCTGCCGCAATGGCGCGATGTCGTCGATCACCCAGATGCCGCGCCCGTGCGTCGCGACAATGAGATCGTTTTCATAAATCTCGAAATCGCGCACCGACGTTACCGGAAGGTTGAGCTGTAGGCGTTGCCAGCTGTCACCATCGTCGAGTGACACGAACGCGCCGCGCTCGGTGCCGGCGAACAACAGGCCGCGCCGCTTGGGGTCTTCCTTCACCACATGGACGTATACACCGGCGGGGAGTCCGTTGGTGATCTTCGTCCACGTCTTCCCCATGTCGCGGGTTCGATAGATGTACGGCTCGAAATCCTGCAACTGGTGGCGATCGACGCTCGCGTAGGCGGCGCCTGCATCGAAATGCGACGCTTCGATCCCCGTAACGCGACTCCACGCCGTGATTGCCGGGGGCGTCACGTTCTGCCAGCTCTTCCCGTCGTCGGCGGTGACCTGAATCAAGCCGTCGTCGGTGCCGACCCAGACGAGCGGCGCCTGCATCGGCGACGGACAGACCGCGTACACCACTCCACGATTGCCGTTACGGTCCGTGTGCGCGGCGGCCGCCGCGTCGAGATTCGGCGGCACACCGGGATCCGGCCGCGTCAGATCGCCGCTGATCTTCGACCACGTCTGACCGCTGTCCGGAGACTTGTAGACAAACTGGCTGGCGTAATACAGCGCCTTCGTGTCCGCCTTCGAGAGCACGAGCGGCTGCGTCCAGTCGGCGCGATCCACGCCTTGCTGCACCGGGGCACTCGTCCCTGGCGCCGGCAGGTTTGTCGCGAGATTGAAGCGCTGACCTGTTCCGCCGAAGATGATCCCCGGATTGTTCGGATCGCCCGCCGTCATACCGCTCTCGCCGCCGGCGCCAATCGGCTCCCAATCCCGCATCGAGATCTCGGCGAACTTGCCGCGCGACCGGACGGCGACGGCGCCGGAGTCTTGTTGCGCACCGGTGACCCAATATGGAAAACGGTAATCCACTGAACAGTGATAGAGCTGCGCGGTCGGCTGATTCAGCCACGAGCTCCAAGTCACATCGCGTGGATCGTCCGCCTTCGCATTGCGCGTGATGATCGCGCCCTGGTCGCTCGCCACGATCATCGTATTCGTATCGTCCGGAGAGACCCACGCCTGATGGTAATCGTCGCCGCCGGGCGAACCGCGCACTACGGCCCACGTTTTTCCGCCATCCATCGTTCTGCTCACCGCGACGTTCGGCACGTAAACGATGTCCGCATTTTTTGGATCGACGGCCAACTTCTCGAAATACCAACCGCGGCCCCACAACGCTTGATCGTTGGACACGCGCGTCCACGTCGCGCCAGCGTCGTCGGAGCGGAAGAAGCCACCTTGCCCCGGAGGCGTGGCGGCGCCCCCGCGACCGCCTCCGCGACCACCACCGGCCGCATCCGGCGCAGGTGCCGGCGCGTTCGGATCCGGCACGAGACAATCGACGACGGCATACACGCGTCGCGGATTGCTCGGCGCCACCGCGACGCCGGTTCGGCCGATGCCTTCCTTCGGAAGCCCGGTCGTCAACTGCTTCCACGTCGTGCCGCCATCCGTCGACTTGAAGATCCCACCACCCGGTCCGTTCGTCGGCGAATAGGTGTACCAAGGTGGGCGGCGCGCATTCCATAGACCGGCGTACACGACCTGCGGATTCACCGGATCGATCACGACCTCGACGGCGCCGACATTCTCATCCTTGAACAGAACTTTTTGCCAGTTCTTTCCGCCGTCGCGCGACCGGAAGACGCCGCGCTCCGGGCTCGCCGCGTACAGTTTTCCGATTGCCGCCACGAACACGACGTCCGGATTGTGCGGATGCACGGCGATCTTGCCGATGTGATGGGTCTCGTCGAGTCCGACGTGCGTCCACGTTTTTCCCGCGTCGGTCGACTTGTAGACGCCGTTCCCGAATCCCATCGAATCGCGCAGCGTCGACTCACCGGTGCCGACGTACACCGTGTTTGGCGCCGACGGCGCGACGGTGAGCGCGCCGATCGACGCGACCGGCTGCGAATCGAACACCGGCGTCCACACGCGCCCGGCGTCGATCGTCTTCCAGACCCCACCGTTCACGGCGCCGAAATAGAACTCGTTCGGGCGACCAGGAACGCCACACACCGCATCGACGCGCCCGCCGCGGAAGGGGCCGAGCATGCGCCATCGAAGACCCGGCGACAGACCGGCCACCTGCTGCGCCGACGTCGGCTCGGCCCACACTTCGGCGTGCCGGCTCGCCGAGAGTAAGGCGTCGCTGATCGCCGGAGCCACCGCCGTCAGCGCGCCGAGCCGCGCGGAATGAAGCATGAAGTCGCGTCGAGACAGTTCCTCGTTCGCCACGTTTCGAATCTCCGATTCAGGTCGCACTCAGGTTATCAGCACGGGAACCGACGTCAAGCACTCCGGAGAAAAAACAACGCGGGGCGAGGGCGCGCATGCGCGCCCTCGCCCCGCTTCGTTGCCTTGGCTACTGACTAGTGAAGCTTGAACATCAAACCGAGGCTGAGCGTCGCCGCACCAGCGCCGGCGTCAGCGTAGGCGGCCATCGTCGGGCTGAAGAAATACCGCGCGCCCGCGCGGCCGATGAAGTAGATCGCGCTGTTCGAGCAGCCGCTGTTGATGCCGCTGCCGGTGAAGTCGCAGCTGATGATCTGATATCCGAGACCGAGACCGACGAACGGATCGAACTTCGGCTCATCGAGCTTGAAGTGATAGTTCGCTGTCACGCCGATCGGGATGTACTTGTAGCTGAAGAACGGATTCGACCACGAGTAGTACTCGGCGCCCACTTGAATGCCGAGCATACCATTGCCGAGATCGGGCAGCGGCTTGATCGCATGCTCGAACCGGCCGCCAAACGACGCACTGGCGCTACCGAGATTGCCGATACCGACCGTCGGGCCGATGTCGGTGTAGCCCATGTTGAAGTACGTAGGTTTGGCCTGCGCGGCGGCGGTCTGGGCTGCCATCGCGAGCCCGGCGATCGCCACCATCATCTTCGAGAGATGCCGATCTAGCGGACGACGCATTGATACTCTCCTAGGAGGTGAGAAGTGGAGTCCTGAGTCTGGCGAATCAACACCCGGTGAGGAAAGGAATCCGGGAACAGGCCCGCCCTCTGGCCGCGAAGATAAACAGAACGGGCGCCGTACACCAGACGCAAGGCCGTTACACGGCACCGTTTGCAAAGCAGGTAAGCGATTGGTAGCCTATAGCGGCCCGTGACGACTGGCAACCACCAATGCGTAGCGCCGGCCACAAAACCGTCATGGCGACTGGAGATCTGGTGCCGCACGAGCTGGACGGAGAGGACTTCTCGGGGATCGTCGCTGATCCCCGAACGCTGGACGAGCTGTTCAGCGCAACGTACGAGGAACTGCGCCGGCTTGCCGCGGCCGTCCGCCGCGACGACCCGAGTGCCACGCTGAGCCCGACGGCGCTCGTCAATGAGGCTTGGCTCAAGCTGCGCTCCTCGCCAGGCATCGTCGTCACCTCCCCGCTGCACTTCAAGCGCATCGCCGCTCGTGCCATGCGTCAAGTTCTCATCGAGGCCGCTCGGCGACGCCGCGCCGAAAAGCGCGGCGGCGACGCGGCGCTCGTCACCTTCGATGAGTCGCTCGAGGCGGCGATGACGACGCCGGACGACTTGCTCGCGCTCGACGAGGCGCTGAAGGAGCTCGCTCGCCTGGAGCCCCGGCAAGCCACCCTGGTGGAAAGTCGCTTCTTCGGTGGCCTCGACGTCGCCGAGACCGCCGCCCTTCTCGAGATCTCCGAATCCACCGTGCTCCGCGATTGGCGCGCCGCCAAGGCCTGGCTCGCCCGCGAGCTCCGAGGCGGCTCCCCGCCCCAGAATACTGGCGCGAGCCAGTCCTGACTCCGGTCATCCTCACGAGGCGGTGATGGACGCGACCCGATGGGCCCGAGTGCAGACGCTCTTCCATGCGGCCGCCGATATGCCGGCCGCTGATCAGCAGCCCTACCTCGAAGCGCAGTGCGGCGACGACCCCTCGCTCGTCGGGGAAACGCTGTCGCTCCTCGCTGAAGATGCCCGAGGCGTGCCGCTGCTCGACAAAGGAATCGCCGGGATCGCGTACGACATGTTCCGGCCTGCGGCGGCAGCCACCTCACCGACTCAGTCGTTCGGTCCGTACCGCCTCACACGAATGCTCGGCGAAGGCGGCATGGGTGTCGTCTACCTCGGGCAGCGCGACGACATCGGCGCCGTAGCCGCGGTCAAGATTCTGCGCGACGCCTGGCTTTCGCCCGCCCGACGCGAGCGCTTCGCCGCCGAGCAGCGCACCCTCGCGCAGTTGAACCATCCGCTGATCGCGCGGTTGTACGACGCCGGGACGCTCGCCGACGGGACGCCCTGGTTCGTGATGGAGTATGTCGAAGGCGTTCCACTCACAACCTACTGCCGCACCCACGCGCTGACCGTTCACGATCGCCTTCGTCTTTTTCGGTCGATCTGCGAAGCCGTCCAACACGCGCACCGCCATCTCGTGGTGCACCGCGATCTCAAGCCGTCGAACATCCTGGTGACCGATGACGGACAGGTGAAGTTGCTCGACTTCGGCATCGCCAAGCAGATCGAGGGCGCGGGGCGACAGGCCGACCAAACGCGCACCGCGCTGCGATTGCTCACGCCGGCGTACGCGGCACCGGAGCAACTCACCGGCGGACCGATCGGGATCCACACCGATGTGTATGCGCTCGGCGTCATCCTCTACGAGCTGCTGACCGGCGAGTTGCCGTTCGATCGAGACGGCGTCGATTCGGTCGACAGTGCCCGCGCGCCCGAACGCCCCTCGTCGGCCGCGAAGCGGAGAACGGCGCCGTCGCCCACGGCGGACGACGGCTGGCGGCTGTCGTCGAGCGAATGGGCAGACCTCGACGTCCTCTGCCTTCGCGCGATGCACGACGATCCCACGCGCCGGTACGCGACGGTCGACGCGCTCATTCGCGACGTCGATCACTACCTGTCGGGCGAGCCACTCGAAGCGCGGCCCGACAGCGTTCGATACCGCGTCGAGAAGTTCGTTCGACGAAATCGCGGCGGCGTCGTGGCAACGACGGCGTTGGTGGTTCTCGTTGTCAGCATGGTCGTCTTCTATACCGTCCGCCTCGCGCAGGCGCGCAACGAAGCACTCGCCGAATCGCAGCGGGCGCAGCGGATTCAGCGCTTCACCCTCGGATTGTTCGAGGGAGGCGACAAGGCCGCCGGCCCGGCCGACAGTCTGCACGCCATCGCGCTCGTCGACCGCGGCGTGCAGGAAGCTCGCACGCTCGATGCCGAGCCCGCGGTGCAAGCGGAGATGTATCTGACGCTCGGCGGCATTTACCGAAAGCTCGGCGTCTTTGCGAAGGCGGATTCACTGATCACGCTGGCCGTCGCGCGGCGCCGGGTAATTTTCGGATCGTCGAATCCGGAAGTCGCCGCGTCGCTGATCGAGCTCGGCATGCTGCGGGTCGATCAGGCGCGATTCGACGACGCCGAGAAATTCATTCGCGACGGACTGGAGATGGCGAGACGGACCTCTCCGCCCTCCAGCGCCGTGATCGTCGACGGCTCGGCCGCCCTCGGCCGCGTGCTCACCGAGCGCGGCTCGTACGACCAGGCGATTCCAGCGCTGACCGACGTCGTACGCCTCCGTGAAACGGCGAATGCGCCCCCCGCCGACCGCGCCGCGAGCCTCAGCGCGCTCGCCGACGCGCACTTCTACCTCGGCAAATACGAGATCTCTGATTCACTGTATCGGCGGGCGATGGAGCTCTACCGACAAGCGTTCGGCGACCGTCATCCCCTCGTCGCTGAGATGTTGTCGAATCTGGGGGCGGCGCAATTCGATCGGGGGAACTACAAGGAGGCCGAGCGGCTGGAGCGTCAAGCGATCGAGATCGAGGAGCCGTTTTACGGACACGATCACTTCAAGACCGCGCAGTATCTCACGATGCTC
>Ga0157372_10005320_pt1 | contig 13670 bp, 6 predicted proteins | sample C55metaG_FD_115307 | JGI IMG/M metagenome (GOLD analysis project Ga0157372, IMG submission 115307) | Corn rhizosphere microbial communities from Kellogg Biological Station, Michigan, USA - C5-5 metaG | ecosystem: Host-associated > Plants > Roots > Rhizosphere > Soil | place: USA: Michigan... | reverse complement strand
GGTCTGTGTCCCAGCCGCGCAAATCGTCGTACACGGCGACGCGCGGATACCACTGGGCGACTTGGTACAGCGTGTCGCCCCAGCGGAACGTCATGCGATGTCCCTGACCGGGGCCGCCGGCGAGCTTGTAGTGCCACTCGACGTCGAGCGTCGCGTTGGACCCGGGAGCGATCGGAGACGGGAGAACGATGCGCGCGGACGTCGTGTGAATACCGATCGCGATGGGTTCAGTCGGCGCGCCGCCACCGCGACCGCCACGACCGCCTCGGCCGGGCGCGGGTGCGTTGAGATCGACCGGTGCGCCGTTCACCGCCAACTTGGTTATGACGAAACCGTCAGTGTTCTCGGCGGGCACCGACGCGCCGCGGGGGACGTCGCCGCGAAAGATGTTCTGGTCGAGACGCATCTGAATTGACGACAGCGAGGAATCGCTCGCGTTGTGCAGCTTGATGGTCTCGCGGCCAGAGAGCGTGGACGTCGCGGGATCGAGACGGGCCGAGATCGTGTAATCCATCCACGTCTGCCAGTAGTTTCGCCCGGGCCGACCCGTGGAGTCGCGCGTGCCTTCGGCGAAGGCACGGCGAATCATGTTGGTGAGCGGGATGTCGCGACGGATTGCGCGTTCGGGTGCGCGCGTCGTGCTCTGTGCGCGAAGCGACGGCGCAGGAAAACACAGGGCCAGCGCCGCAGACGCGGCGATCCCAAAGCGAATCATCGCAGCTCCAGTGACGGGAATGGCGGCCGCGCGGCGCCGCTACGGCGTTACCGGCGTTCCGGCCTGCTTCGGTCCCAACTCGTACTCTTTCGGCGGTTCGGCGCCGAGGAGGTTCTTCACGAAATAGTCCCAGCGTCGCCGCGTCATGTAGTTGGCTTCGGTGCCGTAGCCGTGCGCTTGGTTGGGCAGCATGAGCAGATCGAAATCCTTGTTGGCCTTGATCAGCGCGTCGGCCACGAGGAGCGTGTTGTTCGGCGGCACGTTGTTGTCGAGCGTACCATGCGCGAGGAGCAGCTTGCCTTTGAGATTCTTGGCGAGATTCTGGTTCGCGGCGTCTTCGTAATTATGGCCATCGTCGAGGCCTTCGTACCGCTCGCCCCAATCGTCCTCGTAGACGCGGTTGTCGTGGTTGCCGGATTCCGAGATGCCCACCTTGAAGAAATCGGGATACCGGAACATGGCGTCGGCGGTCGCGAAGCCGCCGCCGGAGTGACCGTAGATGCCCGCCTTGTCGATGTCGATCCATCGATAACGCTGCGCGAGCTCGCGCATGCCGGCCACCTGATCGGGGAGGGTGTTGTCGCCCATGTTGCCGTAATAGGCATCGTGGAAGGCCTTGGAGCGCCACGGCGTTCCCATGCCATCGATCTCGACGACGATGAAGCCAAGGTCGGCGAGTGCCTGCGCGTCGCCGCGCGCCGGGTTGAAGGTGCGTCCGCCGACCGACCCGGTCTGCGGACCGGGGTAGATGTGGTTGATGATCGGGTACTTCTTTGTCGAATCCAGACTCACCGGCGTGTACATCAATCCGTAGATGTCCGTCTTGCCGTCGCGCGCTTTCAGTATGATCGGCGTGGGCGGCTTCCATCCGGTCGCGACGAGGCGCGAGATGTCGGCCTTCTCGACGGCGACGACGACCTTGCCGTTTAGGTCGCGCACCACGCTGGTCTGCGGCGTCGTGGGGGTGGAGTACGTGTCGAAGAGGTATTTGTTGTTCGGCGAAAGCGACACGTCGTGGTCGGCGTTCTCCGGCGTGAGGAGCGTGAGCCCCTTGCCGTCCATTCCGATCTTGTAGAAGTGCCGGAAGTACGGGTCGCGCCCCGCCTCTTTGCCGACGCCCGCGAAGTACAGCTCATGCTTCGGCTCATCGACGCGCACGAGTTGGGTGACGTTGCCGTCTCCGTTCGTGATCTGGTGTTTCAGCTGTCCCGTCGTGAGATCGTAGAGGTACAGCTGTCCCCAGTTGTCGCGCTCTGAAAACCAGATCACCTCGTTCGACGCCGGCAGCACGTGCCAGTTCACGCGTCCGTTGCCGGACTCGAACTGTGTCTTCGTCGATTCCTGAAGCACGTCGCGAATGGCGCCGGTGTTGGCGTCGGCGATTCGCAGAACCTCGTGCTTGTGATCGCGCGACGTGGAGACGAAGGCCAGATGCGAGCCGTCGGGATACCACTCGACATCCGACCACGAGCCTCCCCGGCAAGCTACGTCGTCGCAGAGCGTCGAGCGGTGCTGGTCCGGCGGCATTTGGAGCCGCACGATGCGCGGCGTCGTGCCACTCAGGTCGATGAGCACACGCTGGATCATCGTGACGATGCTATCGCCCGGAAGCGGATACTTGAACGTGCGCAAGTCGGGGTGGCCGACCTTGGTGCTCACCAGATACATCTCGCCGACGTTGCGCTGATCCTGCTGGAAGGTGGCGATCTTCTTGGAATCGGGCGACCAAAGAAGAATTGCGCGGTCGCTGTTTTGCCATCCGGCGTTGTCGGTGGCGTAGCCGAAGTTCTTCACGCCGTCGGTCGTCAGCTGCGTTTCTCGCCCACTGGCGACGTCGCGAATCCACAGATTCCAATCCCGGATGAACGCGCCTTTGGTCCCGTCGGGTGACATCGTCTCGGGCGGCCGGCCGCCGCGTCCTCGGCCACCACCGCCGCGGCCGGCGACTCCGCCGCGACCACGTCCGCCGGTCGTGTCCGGCGGGAAATCGATGCCGCAGTGAGCCGGCTCGTTGTCGCAGCGCGTTCGCGTGCCTTTCGCCGGGTCCACGAGGATGATCTGGGTGCCGGTCGGCGTCACGTCGCGGAACCAGAAACGCTCGTCGGGAAGGGGCAGCCACGTCGGACGGACCGCGGTTCCGAAGACGAGCGGGATGACGTTGTAGCTCATGGCCCGTTCCGCCCGCGCGTAGTCGGCGGCGGTGACGGCGCGCTGTTGCGCCAAAGTCGGGCGGGGAAGGGACAACGCGGCGGCGAGAGTCGCCGACACGGCAAGAACACGGGTTCGCATGGATCCTCGACGGAGTTTCAGCTCGCCGCTGAAATTGCCGTCGGGGTGACCGGCGGGCAACCACACCGCCGGTCACGCCACGCGACTAGTGCACGACCACGCTCACCGCCGCCGCGATCTGGACGCCCGTCGTAAGCGAGCCCGTGAGGTCGAGCTCCGTGGTCGACGGCGTCAGCACGCCGGCATTCGTGAGCGCGAGCCGGCTGAAGTTCAGAATGAGCGAGCCTCCCCGCACCTCGGACTGAAATCCGCTTCCGTTGCGCGCGACTCCGACGCTGCCGAGGCGAATGGATGAAATGTCGACCAGCGAGACATCAACCCCGTTCCCATTGGTGAGTGTGAGCGAGACGTTGCCGTTCCCATTTCCGTTCAAGTTGATCGTCGGCGACTCGATCGTGGTCGGAACGGGGCGCGGCGCGACATTCACCGAGAACGAGTTCGATCCGGTGGCGCCGTCCTTGTCGGTCACGGAGAGTGTGACGGTGTAGCTGCCGAGGGCGAGGAAAATGGAGGACCCGGTGATCGAGGCGCCCGACGCGTTGAAGGTGCCGGGCGTCGTCGCACCGTTGCCCCAGTCGATGAGAGTGTGCCACGCGGCGTCGTCGCCCGGATCGGTGAAGCCGCCGGCCGCGCTGACCGCGTCACCGGAGAGAATCGACGTCGGTGTCGTCGCGCCGAAGGTGACGCTCGGCGTGACGTTCGCGACGACGACGGTTTGCATCGAGTTCCTTTCCCAACCGAACGCGTCGGCGACGGTGAGCGTCGCGGTGAACGATCCGTTATCGTGAAACGTGTGGTAGACGACCTTGCCGGACGTCTGGCCGCCGTCGCTGAAATGCCAAGTGTAGGTGAGCGCTTCGGCGCGGCCGAGGTCATCGCGGCCGAGGTCAGGATCCGTGCTGGCGGATGCGTCGAACTTGAGCGACGAACCCTCGTTCGTGGTGCCGCTCATGGAGAAGCTGGCGACCGGCCGATGATCCCCCGCTTCGACGGCATCCTGGTACGACGTCTGGAGAAGCGAGAGGAAGTTGTAGCCCGTGGACGTCTCGATCCTATCGACCGTCGTGAGGTACTTCTGCCAGGGATCGTTCCGCACGCCGGCGATGTTGGGCATGTTGACGGCGAGCACGGTGACACCGGCGAGATCATCCCACGTCTGGATGTCGCCGAGCTTGAACGGGACGCCGTCAATGACCGGACCGATGAGCGCGATCTTCCACGTGCTGTCGGGAACCGCGACCTTGCCCTCGTTCTTCAAGAACGTGAGTTGGTGCGTCGCGCTGTAGAGCGGGCCGGTGATGATGTAGACCGCGCGCCCGGCTTCGGCGGAATCGGCGACGAAATTCTCGAACTGCGCCCACACGCCCTGATTGAGATCGGCCTGCTGCGGGACGACGTTCGTGAGATAGAACGTCGTTGCGTTCTCCATGTTGGTCGTCGTGCGATCGGCCGAGCGAGTCATGTGCCCGCGATCGAAGCCGCCGTTGGTGTAGTCCGACGTGAAGATCTGCTTGTCGGCCGGCAGGTTCGGATCGGCGGTGAAGCAGTTGCACCGGTTCTCGTTCCCGAACTGCCGGCTGTCGAGCTCGTACGAGACCCAGTTTGGCGTGCCGCGCGACTCGTTGTACGAGAGCACGTACTCCGGACGAGTGATGAGCAGGTCGTTCGGGTTCCCCCCCGCCGGTGTCGGATCGCCGAATTCGTCGTTCTTGGCATAGATCGACGGCGACGCACTGACGGGAATCTCGACGGTGATGGACGTCGTCGACGACGGCAATCCCCCGGTGGTGAATTCGTCAGGGGTGCCGCCTCCCACGGGCGTTGCGGTGATCTTGAGCCGCGGCTTGTTTCCCGGGATCGCGGGCGGCGCGACGGCGTTGATGATGAACGCGCCGGGTGAGGGCGTGAGCACTGTGGCGATCGCCGGATCGAGCGCCTCGACGGTGAATGTCGCGGGCACGATCGTGCCGCCGCTGGACACGCGCGCGGTGAGAAAGATCTGAGCCTGGAAGCCGGGGACGATGCTCGTCGACGAGTAGCTCACGTCGATGAAGTGGATCTCGGGCGTCGTCACGGTGACCTGAATGCCTGCGGTCACGGTGATGCTGTTGTCGACCGCGGTCGCCGTGATCGTGACGGGGTTTGGATCGGCGGCGACGCCCGTGATTTGGCCGGTTCCCGGATCAACGCTCGCAACCGCACTGTTGCTGGAGGACCAGGTTAGCGTCGCCGTCGGCACGGTTTGGTTATTCGCGTCCTGTGGCGTGGCGATGAATGTCGCGGTAGTTCCGGCGGTCAACGAGACGGTGGCCGGTCCCCCGATCGTGACGTGATCGAGGGGGCCGAGGGGCAGTTGCCCGGGGCACACGTGGACCGCGGTGGCGCTGTTTCTGGGGGTGAGGGGCTGGCTAACCCTGGTGAAATCGGCGCTCGGACTCGCCGTATACGCGCAGCCGCTATCGTTTCGGCTGTCCGAAGTCGTGTTGGTCAGCGTCCTCGTCGTATCCGCGCAGGTCCCGGCGCCGTAACCAACGATATCGACGGCCGCGGGGCACGCGCCGGTGATCAGCGCCGTCGACGCGACGAGCGCCACCTTTGCGTTTGTGGCCGACATCGCAATGGTGCCCGTGGCATCGGGCGTCGGAAGCGCGGCGGCTTGGGCATTGGCGCCCGCCGCCTCTTGCACGAGGTAATAGCCGCCGGGCGGGATCGTTCCCGACAGGGTCGTGGCCGCCCAGGTGGTGCTGTTCGCCGAGGCGTACTGCACACTCCATCCAGTGACGGAGACGGCGACGCCGCCAGGATTGAACAACTCGATGAAGTCATTTTTCAGCGTCGCGCCGGAATTTCCGCCGCCGCCGTAGATCTGACTGATGACGATCGACGGCCGGCTCGCCGATTCGTCGCGTCGCGCCGAGCCGGGTCTGATCCCTAACGGGGCGATCGGGTTTTCCGAGCAGGAAACAAGGCTGATGCCAAGGAGTAAGGCGATTGTATGACTCGCGGCGCGAGGTCGCATCTCGGGTGGGATCCTCATATGAATTCGAAGCGGAGTTTGGCAGCGAATCTGCGTCGAATCGCCGACCAGCGGCGGAGAACCTACGCCAATCGCCGGGTTCGACAATAAGCACGGGCAACGAGAACGCTTCGACCGGGTAACATTCGACCATGTCCAACACCCACCCAGCTTTTCGCATTGTTACGGCCGCGCTCGTTTCATTCGCGGTCCCCGCTTTCGCGCCCGCCGGCGCACAACAGGCGAAAACGGCCACAGCTCCTTCCGCCGCGCCGTCCGCGTCTACGCCGCTGCCGACCGATCCAAAGGTCAAAGTCGGCACGTTGCCGAACGGCATGCGCTACTACATCCGCGTCAACCACAAACCCGAGAAGCGCGCCGAACTGCGGCTCGTCGAGAACGCCGGGTCGGTGCTCGAGAACGAGAACCAGCTCGGGCTCGCGCACTTCGTCGAGCACATGGCGTTCAACGGGACGACGCATTTCAACCACAACGATCTCGTGAAGTACCTGCAGTCCATAGGCGTAAGGTTCGGCGCCGATTTGAATGCGTACACGAGCTTCGACGAGACGGTGTACATCCTGCCCATTCCGACCGACACGGCGCGGATCGTGGACCAAGCGTTCACGATCCTCGAGGACTGGGCGCGCGGACAGCTGTTCGATTCGAGCGAGGTCACCGACGAGCGCGGCGTCGTGCGCGAAGAGTGGCGCTTGGGCAAGGGCGCGAGCGATCGCATGCTACACCAGTGGCTCCCGATCGCCTTGCGCGGATCGCTCTACGCCGAGCGGCTGCCGATCGGCAACGAGCAGAGCATCATGACGGCGACGCCGGCGCGCGTCCGCTCGTTCTACAAGACCTGGTATCGGCCGGACCTCCAGGCCGTGATCGCGGTCGGCGACTTCGATCCGGTGGCCATCGAGGCGTTGATCAAGAAGCACTTCAGCGGAATTCCCAAGGCGGTGAATCCGACGAAGCGGCCGACCATCACCGTGCCGCCCAACAAAGAGCCGTTGATCGCGGTCGCGTCGGACAAGGAAGCGCAGGGCTCCGACGTGAGTCTCATGTTCAAGCTGCCGCTCGAGAAAACAAAGACGGTCGGCGACTACCGGCGCGACCTGATGGAGCGTCTGTACCTGTCGATGCTCAACGCGCGGCTCGAGGAAATCTCGCAGAAGCCCGACGCCCCGTTCCTCGGTGGCGACGCATCGAAGGGGTCGTTCATCGGACGCGAGAGCGACGCCTTCACCCTCGCGGCGAACGTCAAGAACGGCACGATCGACGTGGGGCTCCAAGCGCTGCTGCTCGAGGCGAAGCGGGTCGATGAATTCGGGTTCCTGCAGAGCGAGCTGGATCGCGCGAAGCAGAACATGCTGCGCGGCTACGAGCGAGCCTACGCCGAGCGCGACAAGTCGCAGTCGGCTTCGTACGTGCAGGAATACATCGACAACTACTTGAACGGCGAGCCGTTCCCGGGGATCGACTACGAGTACAAGCTCGTGCAGCAGCTCGTGCCGACGATCTCGCTGGCCGAAGTGAACAAGATGGCGAGCGCGTGGATCACGGACGAGAATCGCGTGATCATCGCGGAATCGCCTGCCAAGGACAGCGTGAAGGTGCCCACGGCGGCGGAGCTCAAGGCGGTATTCGAGCGAGCGGCGAAGACGCCGGTCGTCGCGTACACCGAGAATCTGTCGAGTGGTGCGCTCGTCGCGAACGATCCAACGCCAGGCAAGATCGTGGCAACGAAGACGATTCCGTCCGTGAGCGTCACTGACTGGACGCTGTCGAACGGCGCGCACGTGCTGGTGAAGCCGACGGACTTCAAGGACGACGAAGTGCTGTTCAGCGCGTCGGCGATGGGGGGCTCGTCGCTCGCGCCGGACTCGAACTTCATCTCGGCGGCGTTCGCGTCGAGCGTGGTGGGACTCAGCGGCATCGGCGACTTCAGCGCGGTCGATCTGGGAAAGAAGCTCGCCGGAAAGGCAGCGGCGGTGAGCCCGTCGGTCAGCGAGACAGGTGAAGCGCTGAGCGGCCATGCGTCGCCGAAGGATCTGGAGACGCTCTTCCAGCTGGCGTATCTCGACTTCACGGCCCCCCGCCTCGATGAGTCGGCGTTCGCGGCGTGGAAGAACCAGGCGGCGGCGTTCTTCGCGGACAAAGGGAACGATCCGGACCAGGTGTTCGGCGACACGGTGAGCTGGACGATGTCGCAGCACAACTTCCGGGCGCGCCCGCTGACGGCGCCGGTGTTCGCCGAACTCGATCCGCACAAGTCGCTGTCGTTCTACAAGGATCGGTTCGCGGACGCGGGCAACTTCACGTTCCTGTTCGTCGGCAACGTGGACACGGTGACACTCAAGCCGCTCGTCGAGAAGTACCTCGCGTCGCTGCCGTCCACACACAAGAACGAGACATTCCGCGACAACGGCGGGGGGCCGCCCAAGGGCGTCGTCGAGAAGGTGGTGCGCAAGGGCGTCGAGCCCAAGGCGAACACGCTCATCCAGTTCACCGGCGCGTGCACCTATGCGCCCGAGACGCGCTTTGCGTTCCGCGCCCTCGTCGAGTATTTCCGAATCAAGCTCGACGAGACGCTTCGCGAAAAACTCGGCGGTACCTACAGCCCGAGCTTCGGCGGAGGCTGCGGCCGCATCCCGCGCCAGGAGTACGAGTTGAGCGTGCAGTTCAATTCGTCGCCGGAGAACGTCGAGATGCTCAGCAAGGCCGTCTTCGCAATGATCGACTCACTCAAAGCGAAGCCACCCTCGGCGACGGATCTGGCGAAGGTGAAGGAGCAGCTCACGCGTGCTCGCGAGGTGGAAGTGAAGCAGAACGCCTACTGGGTGGGCAACATCATGGCTCGCCAGCAGGCGGGGGAAGACATCGCGGGCCTGCTCAAGCCGTACGATCAGATGTTGGCCGGCCTCACCGCCGGGCAGATTCAGGACGCCGCGAAGAAGTACTTCGACACGAACAATTACGCGCGGTTCGTGCTGTTGCCGGAGAACGCGAAGGTGAATCCGTAGGGGCCGGTGGGCCGGTGGGCCGGTGAACAAACAACAGCGAAGAGGAACGACGATGTTCCGACTGGGAATGGTGCGTGGCGCCGTCGCGATGCTTGTCGCGGCGGTGCCCGCGGCGGCGCAGATCGGTCAAGGTGAATTCTCGGCGCGGCGTGAGGCGTTGGCGAAGAAGATCGACAGCGGGTTCGTGATCGCGTTCGGTGGACGGACGCCGATCACGGACTTCGGCCCGTTTCACCAACTGCCGGCCTTCCACTACCTGACGAACTTCGACGAGCCCGACGCGGCGATGGTGATGGTCGTGCGCCGCGGCGTCGGGACGACGACGCTGTTTCTCACGCCCGCCGACCCGCGCGCCGCGTTCTACTACGGTTGGCGGCCCGATTCAGCGTCGGTCGAAAAAACGCTCGGGGTGCGAGCGCGGTCGTTCGCGGCGGTCGGAGCGGTCGCGGATTCGTTGGCCAGCGCCGGTCTTCCGCTCTACACGCTCGCCGATTTCGAGGACGCCGATTTTTCGCGCGCGGACTCGCTCACGCGGGGACGCGTCTTCGTTCGATCGCTGGAGTCGAAGCACCCCGGTCTGGTCGCGAAGGACGCCGCAACGCTCGTCGACCAGCTTCGCGCGAAAAAAAGTGCCGCGGAGATCGCGCTGTTAAAAAAAGCGGCGGAGATCAGCTCCGAGGGCCACCGCGCGGCCATGACCGCGCCGATGCCGTCGCACGAATACGAGCTCCAGGCCGCGCTCGAATACACGTTCACCAAACTCGGGGGATCGCGTCCCGCGTACGGTTCGATCGTCGGCTCGGGATTGAACGGAACGCAGCTTCACTACATGAAGGACCGCGGCCAAACGAAGCCGGGCGACGTCGTCGTGATCGACGCTGCGACGGAGTACGAAGGCTACGCGGCGGACATCACGCGGACGATTCCGGTGAGCGGCACATATTCGCCCGAGCAGCGCGCGATGTACCAACTCGTCCGCGACGCGCAATCCGCGGCCGAGCGCAACGCGCGTCCAGGAAAGTCGGCGGCCGCCGCGCAGGATTCGTCCGTTGCCGTCCGCGCGCGCGGACTCGCGAAGCTGGGCTTGATCGAGAGCGAGGACGCGACGTTCGATCCGCCGTGGCAGGCCAACTGCGAGCGCACGCCATCGATGTGCAAGCAGGGAATGCTGTGGATGATCCACGGCATCAGCCACGGGCTCGGCCTCGCGGTGCACGATCCCGCGCAATTCTCATATGGCGAGCGCGTCTATCAGCCTGGCGACGTGTTCACGATCGAGCCGGGGATTTACGTCAGCGCGCGCATGCTCGACGCGCTGCCCGACACGCCGAAGAACCGGGCGTTCATCGCGAAGGTGAAGCCCGCGGTCGCCCGGTACGAAGGAACCGGCGTCCGGATCGAGGACGACTATCTGATCACGGACACCGGTCTCGAACGATTGAGCAACGCGCCACGCGAGATCGCGGAGATCGAGGCGCTGATGAAAAGGCGCGCGCGGCCGGTCGTCCCGTAGACGGGCGGTACTCGGTCAGAAAAGAATTCCGAACGTGACGGGGATCGACTGGATCGAGCTTCGCTTGATCAAGCCGCTACTCTGCGTGAACACGTTCTGAATCCGTGCTTCGGCGAACGCTGACACGCGGCCGAACTTCGCCTCGATGCCGCCGCCGCCGTCGACGCCGAAGTTCGTGTTGGACAGCGTGCTTTGCGTTCCGCTTGCCCCGTTGACCAGGTCGCGCACGTTGAATGCGCCCATTCCTGCCATCACGAACGGACTGACCGGTCCGGGGACGAGGTGAATCTTGATCCCGGCGGTGCCTCCGAGAATCTGGCTCGTCCCTGGATTGCTCGTGCTGACCGAACCGACAGAGGAATTCGCGACCGCCGGTTTGTAGTCGAACCGATCGTAGGTGAACGCGAATCGCAGCGCCGGGAGGCCGGCCCCGAGAAAATTCACGAGCACGAAGCCTGTCCCGTTCACGCCGTTCTGAAGCGCGTCCTTTGCGTCGGAAACCGGCACGGTCACGCCGCCGCCGAACCCGACGCGAACCATCGGCTCACCACCTCCGCCCCCCCCGCCGCCGCCGCCGAACTGACAGAGAGCCGTAGCCGAGTTGGCGGCCAACGCAAGCACGATCGCCGCGACGCGAGCAAACGCGCGCCCACGGATCACTGAGTTCTGCACGACTGCTCCTCGAAACGGGTGAGAAGGCCGACCATCCAGTCTAAAGCCGACGGCCGGGCACGCCAGACAGTTGCTACGGTGCGCGCGGAATTTGTCTTTGTGCGGCCGCCGACGGAGAACACACGTGATTGCACCACCCCACCGAGCTCACCAGTGGCGGGATCATAGGCGAGAATCGAGAATGTGTCGGTCGGCCACAGTTCGGGAGTAGGGGACGCGCGCCTTTGCGAGCTCTGCGATGCGGCAGGTTCAGCTAGTAGCGCGAGACTTGCGGCTGTCATGAAGCTTACGAGAATGCGTCTCGTGGCATCTCCAATCGAGGAATGCGGCCGCCAATGCACTTGCTGATCATTCGACATGCGATCGCCGAGGATCGCGACTCGTTCGCCAGCTCCGGCAAATCGGACGACGTCAGACCGCTCACCGACGAAGGCCGCGCGAAGATGAAGCTCGGCGCGGAAGGAATTCGCGCGCTCGTGCCCGACATTTCTTTGCTGGCAGCGAGCCCTTTGACTCGCGCGCAGGAGACGGCCGACATCGTGGGCAAGGAGTACGGACTCGAAATCGGCGCGACGACGGACGCGCTTCGGCCGAGAGCGGCCTTCCCCGATTTCGTCACCTGGCTCGCGGAGCAGGGGCACCAAGACGTCGTGGCGGTCGTCGGACACGAGCCGCATCTGAGCGCGTTGGCGACCTGGTTGATCTGCGGCGACAAGCAGTCGCGACTCGAATTGAAGAAGGGCGGTGCGTGCCTCATCGCCTTCGCCGGCGCGCCGAAGAAGGGCGGCGGCACGCTCGAGTGGGCGCTTCATCCGAGTCATCTGCGAGCGATCGCCAAACAAGGTTAAGGTTTCGTCGGCGGCCGGTAATTCACGTCGAGCGATTGCAGACGCGCGAGCTCCGCGGGAAGCCGCGCCGAAAAATCGGCAAAGTCACGACGCGACTTCGGCGACCAGAGCACCTCGGCGAGCGCCGCCTCGCGCGGCAACGCCATGTACTCGACGTTTTTCGGACCTTCGATGTACTCGGTCCAGACCTGTCCCTGCGCGCCGAGGATGTGTGAGGTGAACTGCGGCTCGAGCTCGGCGGGAATCGGTTCGTAGGCGTAGACGGAATCGAGCGGTAGGAATCCGCCGATGGCCAGCGGCTCCGTGGCCTGGCTGCGCGACTGATAGTGGTCGAAGTACGTGTAGTCGCCCGGAGTCATGATCACGTCGTGGCCCGCGCGCGCGGCGGCGAGGCCGCCGGCGATTCCGCGCCACGACATCACGACGGCGTTCGGCGCGAGTCCTCCTTCGAGGATCTCGTCCCATCCGACGAGCCGGCGCCCGTGCGCGGTGAGAAAGTGATCCATCTGCGTTGTGAACCAACTCTGCAACTCGTTTTCGGCGCGGAAATCCCGCGGGTTGTTGGGATCATCGGGGGCGATGCCGAGCGCCTTGATCTTCGCTTGCGCGCGCGGGCTGGCCTTCCACTCCGGCTTGATGGCTTCATCGCCGCCGATGTGAATGAAGTCGCCCGGAAAGAGTCCCATGACTTCGGTGAGCACGTCCTGCATGAACGCGATGGTCGTGTCGGACGGATTCAGGATGTGCGGCGTGACTCCCCAACGATTCCAAACCGGAACAGAGTCGCCGAAGTTGCCCAGGCTCGGATATGCCGCGATCGCGGCTTGTGAGTGTCCGGGCATCTCGATCTCGGGCACGATTCGAACGAATCGTTCGCGCGCGTACTCCACGATCTCTCGCACGTCATCCTGCGTGTAGAAGCCGCCGTGCGGCTTGTGGTCGTAGACGTCGAGCGTCGAATCGCGCTGCGCCTTACCGACGAGGGTCTGCGACCGCCACGCACCGACCGACGTGAGGCGCGGATACTTCTTGATCTCGATGCGCCACCCCTGGTCGTCGGTGAGGTGCCAGTGAAACGAGTTCATTTTGTGCAGCGCCAGCAGGTCGATGTACTTCTTCACGAACTCCTTCGGCATGAAGTGGCGTGAGACGTCGAGGTGCATGCCGCGCCAGGCGAATCTCGGGCGATCGACGATCGTGACGGCGGGGATCGTCCATTTCACGCCGGCGATCGGCGCGTCGCGGAAGATTTCAGGCGGGAGAAGCTGCCGGAGGGATTGCGTCGCGTAGAAGGCGCCCGCGGGAGCGGCGGAGGTGATCGTGATCACGCTCGGCGTCACGGCGAGCCGGTAGCCCTCTCGTCCCAAGCTCGTGTCGCGCGCGGTGTGGGCAAAGACGATCCGATTTCCCGTCTTCGATCCGCCGACGCCGACACGCAGGTCGAAGCCGGTGGCGGGCGCGATGTCGCGCACGAACCGGCGAGCGACGGCGCTGTCGTCGCGGTCGGTCCACACCGCGGTGCGTGCGGTCAGCTGAAACGTCCCTCGCCCCAGAGAGACGGATGCCGGACGAGGAATGATCGAGACATCGG
>Ga0157372_10005319_pt1 | contig 13670 bp, 12 predicted proteins | sample C55metaG_FD_115307 | JGI IMG/M metagenome (GOLD analysis project Ga0157372, IMG submission 115307) | Corn rhizosphere microbial communities from Kellogg Biological Station, Michigan, USA - C5-5 metaG | ecosystem: Host-associated > Plants > Roots > Rhizosphere > Soil | place: USA: Michigan... | reverse complement strand
TTCCGGGTCCGAGCGCGGTGGCGGCGGCGATTTCGGTTGCCGGACTCCTCGCCGAACGCTTCGCGTTCATCGGCTTTCTCCCCGCGCAGGCGAAGGCCCGGCGCGAACTCGTCGCGACCATGGCGGCGTGGCCGGTCGCGCTCGTTCTCTACGAAGCGCCGCATCGGATGGCGGCGACGCTCGACGAGATCGCCGCCGCGCTCGACGCGCGGCGCACGATCGTCATCGCACGCGAGGTCACGAAGACGTTCGAAACGATCGCGTCGATGCCGCTCGGGACCGCTCGCGGATGGCTCGACGAGGATGCGAATCGCGCGCGCGGCGAGCTCGTGCTGATCGTCGACGCGCCGCCGAAAGAGGGCGCCGCGGCGGACCTGTCGCCGGACGTGCAACGCCTGCTCGCCGCACTCGTCGCCGAGCTGCCTCCCGCGCGAGCCGCGCGCGTCGCCGCCGAGGCAACCGGGGTCGCCCGCGATGCGCTTTATGCGCGCGCCGTTGCGCTCAAGGGGCGCGACCGCTGACGCGTGCGGGCGAAAGGACGGTCAGACGCCGAGATGCCGCGCGAGCGCGTCGGCGCGCTGTGCAAGCGACGCGGACCATCCTTCGAGGACGACGACACCCTTCTCGAGCACGATCGCGCGGTCGGTATGCGCGAGCACGAGCCGATAGTTGCGATCGACGATCAGCGATGCGATGCCGGTCTGGCGTATCTCGGAGACGATCCGCCAGATCTCGCGCACCAGTTGCGGCGCAAGTCCCTCGGTCGCTTCGTCGAGGATCAGAAGCTCCGGATTGGTCATCAAGGCGCGGCCGATCGCCAGCATCTGCTGCTCGCCGCCGGAGAGCTGGTGGCCGCGGCTCGCGACGCGTGCGCGCAGTTGCGGGAACGTCTCGAGAACGCGCGCAAAGGTCCATCCGGTGTTCGGATCATGCGGAGGACGCGCGGCGAAAAGAAGGTTCTCGCGGACCGTGAGCGTCGGAAAGATGCCGCGTCCCTCCGGCACGTAGGCGACGCCCCGGCGCGCCATCTCGTGCGGGGGATCGCCGGTGCAGTCGTGCCCGTGGACGAGCACCGCGCCTGCGCTCACGCGATTGAGTCCGGTCAGCGCGCGGATCAGCGTCGTCTTGCCCATGCCGTTGCGGCCCAGCAGGCCGAGGGATTCGCCGGTGTTGATCGCCAGCGAAACGCCGCGCAGCACGTGGCTTTCCCCGTAGTGCGCATGGACGTCGCGCGCTTCGATCAGCGCGCTGATCGCGGTTTCGCTGCGCCGGACTGGACGCGCGACCGTGGCCATCAGCCGATCCCCGCGGCTTGCGGCATGTCGTCGCCGATCTCGCCCAGGTACGCGCTCTGGACGTCCGCGTTGCCGCGAATCGCCGCCGGCTCGCCCGTCGCGATCACGCGGCCACTCACCATCACCGTGATCCGATCGGCGATGCGGAAGACGGCATCCATGTCGTGCTCGACGAGCAGAACGGCGTGCCCGGGCTTCAGCGCCTCGAGCAGCAGCAGCATGCGGTCGGTTTCTTCGGGTCCCATGCCGGCGAGCGGTTCGTCGAGCAGCAGCACGCTCGGCCCCGTGGCGAGGCACATCGCGATTTCGAGCTGTCGCTTCTGGCCGTGCGAAAGCGTTCCCGCGACGCGGCGCGCCTGCGCGGACAGGTTCGCCTGTGCGATCGCCTGCTCGGCGGCGCGCGTCGCGTCGCTGCAACGCGTCGCATCGCTCCACAGGTCGTACGCACGCTGGAAATGCGCCTGCGCAGCGAGCCGGCAGTTCTCGAACACGCTCGCGTGTGCAAAGATCGTCGTGCGCTGGTAGCTGCGCCCGAGACCGGCCCGCGCGCGCCGCGGCTGCGTCCAGCGCGTGACGTCGCAACCCGACAATCGCACTTTGCCGCCGCTTGCCGCAATCTCGCCGGACAGCACGTTGACGAGCGTCGACTTGCCAGCACCGTTGGTGCCGATCAGCGCATGTACCTCACCGCGCGCGAGCGTGAGCGACGCGCGATCGACGGCGAGGAGACCGCCGAAGCGTCTCGACAGGTCGATCGATTCGAGCAGGATCTCAGCCGGCATTCAGTAACGGCGCACGAAACCGCCGAAGCTGCGTCGGAAGCGCGACGATGCCGTTCGGCATCAGCGCGACGCAGGCGATGACCGCAAGTCCGAGCGGGAGCTGCCAGTGCTTCGCGAAGGCGCCGAACAGCGCCTCCGACTGGAACAGCTCCTTCATCAGCACGAACACGAACGCGCCCAGCACCGCGCCGCGCAGCGTGCCGATGCCGCCGAGGATCAGCATCAGCAGGACGGCGCCCGACTGGTGCCACGCGAGGATCTCGGGGCTCACGAAGCCGTCCTTGACCGCGTGCAGGAACCCTGCGATGCCCGCGAGCGCGCCGGCCAGCGTGAAAGCGGCGAGCTTGTAGCCGTACGTCGAGAACCCGGCGGCGCGCATCCGCTGCTCGTTCGCGCGAATGCCGGCGAGCGCGTACCCGAAGCGCGAGCGGCCGATCGCCGCCAGCACTGCGTAGACGAGAACGAGCAGCACGAGCGTCGCGTAGTAGAACGTGCGAGGATTGCGCAGATCGACGATCGTGATGCCGTCGAGCGTGAGCGCGGGCTTGACGTTCAGGTACAGGCCGTCGCTGCCGCCGGCGAGCTTCGTGTCGTGGAATACGAAGTACGTCATCTGCGCGAACGCAAGCGTGACCATGATGAAGTAGACGCCGCGCGCGCGGAGGCAGAAGGCGCCGATCACCGCCGCGGCGAGTGCCGCGGTCGCGACGCCGGCAGGCAGAAGCCACGCGTGCGAAGGCGCAGCCCCGGAAGGCGACAGCAGCGCGGTCGCGTAGGCGGCGATGCCGAAGAACGCCGCGTGGCCGAACGACACGAGCCCGGTGCGTCCGACGAGGAGCTCGAGCGACAGCGCGAAGATCGACAGGATCATCGTCGTCAGCACGAGATCGACGTAAAAGTCGCCGCCGACGTGCGGGAACACTGCGAGTACGACGACGGCGACGGCGAGCGGCCAGCCGCGCCACGCGGACGTTTGCTGAACGAGGATCGCGAATCGGCGAAACTTCATCGTCAGCCGGTGCGAAAAAGGCCTTCGGGACGCCAGAGCAGGATCGCCGCCATCAGCACGTAGACGAGCACGCCGGCGATCTGCGGCACGAGCACGTTGCCGAACGTGTCGACGAAGCCGACGAGGAGCGACGCGAGCAACGCGCCGCGGATCGATCCGATGCCGCCGATCACCACGACGACGAACGACACAATCAGTACCTGGTTGCCCATCCCCGGATAAACGGACGTGACCGGCGCGGCCAGCATGCCGGCGAACACGGCAAGGGCGACACCCGCCGCGAACACGATCCGATACAGCAGGCGAATGTCGACGCCGAGCGCCTGCACCATCTCGCGATTGGTCGCACCCGCGCGAATCGCCATGCCGACGCGCGTGCGCGCGATCACCGCGTACAGCGCGAGCGCAACGAGCAGGCATACGCCGGACATGAAGAGGCGATAGACGGGATACGTCATGACGCCGCCCAAAGGCACGCTGCCGGCAAGCCATTCGGGCACCGCGACACCGTGCACGTCGTCGCCGAGCGCGATGCTGCGAAGCTCCTCGAACACGAGGATCAGGCCGTACGTCATCAGCACCTGCTGCAGGTGCTCGCGCTCATAGAGATAGCTCACGAACACCCATTCGAGCACGTAGCCGAACACGATCGACAGCACGACGCCGATCGCGAGCGCTGCCGGAAAGCCGCCACCGGAATGCGCCGCGGCCAGCGGTGCCAGCGCGTAGGCGAGGTACGCCCCGATCATGTAGAAGCTGCCGTGCGCGAGATTGATTACGCCGAGGATGCCGAAGATCAGCGTGAGGCCGCTCGCGACGAGGAACAGCAGCAGGCCGTACTGGACGGCGTTCAGGCACTGAACGAGGAAGACGGCGAAGTCCATCGAGGGCCGCGGCGGCGACGGCGGTCCTTCGCTACATGTTGCATCCGCGCGCAGGGTCGGCGAGCGCCTTCGCGGCGACGCCTTCGAACCGGTTTTCGGTGCCGACGACCTTGCGCAGGTACATGTCCTGCACGGGATTGTGCGCCTTCGACAACGTGAACGCGCCGCGCGGGCTGTCGATGCGCGCTTTTTCCATCGCCGCGACCAGCTCGTTGCGCTTCGAGACGTCGCCCTTGACCGCATCCAGGCCGGCGCCGAGCATCTGCGCCGCATCGTACCCCTGCACGGCGTACACGTCGGGCGCCATCTTGTAAGTCTTGGCGTAGTCGGCGCGGAAGGCCTTGTCTTTGGCGTTGTCGAGCCCGTCGGCGTAGTGAAGCGTCGTGAGCATTCCCTGCGCGGATGCGCCCTGCGCTTCGAGCGTTCCGTCGGTGAGGAAGCCCGGCCCATAGAGCGGGATCGTTCTGTTGAGCCCCGCCGCTGCGTAGTCCTTGACGAACTTGACGGCGCCGCCACCCGCGAAGAACGCATAGACGGCGTCGGGCTTCGTCGCGGCAATATCGGTCAGAAGCGCCTGGAACTCGACATTCGGAAACGGCAGCGTCAGGTCCTTGACGACTTCGCCACCCGACGCCTTCAGGCCTTCCTTGAACCCTTCGACCGACTCGTCGCCCGCTGCGTACTTCCACGTGATGGTCACGACCTTCTTCGCACCGCGCTCGCCGGCGACCTTGCCCATCGCATAGCCGGGCTGCCAGTTCGAGAACGAGCTCCTGAAGATGTTCGGCGCGCACATCGGACCGGTCACCGCTTCGGCGCCCGCGTTCGGAATGACCAGCAGCGTGTTCGTGTCGCGCGCGACCTTCGCCATCGCCATCACGACGCCGCTGTGGACGGTGCCGACGACGACGTCGACGTTGTCGCGCTTGATCAGCTTGTTCATGTTGTCGACGGCCTTCGACGGCTCCGACTCGTCGTCGACCTTGAAGTACTCGATCTCGCGTCCGCCGAGCTTGCCGCCCTGCTGCTGCACATAGAGCCGGAAGCCGTTCTCGATCGCGGTACCGAGCGCGGCGTAGGTGCCGGTGTACGGCAGCATCATGCCGACCTTGATCTTCGACTGCGCGTGCACGCCGACCGTGGCGACGCATAGCGCACCGGCCACGAGCGCCGCGGCGAGCGTATTACGACGATGCTTCATGCACTCCTCCCTTGATGTCCGCGCCCACCTGGCGCGCGATGAAATCGGTCGCCGCGCGCGTCAGGGCCTGCGGCTGATCGCGGTGCGGCGAATGGCGGCAGTCGTCGAGGACGACGGCTTCCGCGTGCGGCACGCGCTCGCGAATGCCTGCGACCTGCGCGAGCGTTCCGTACTCGTCGTCGCGGCCTTGGATCACGAGCACGGGGCATGCGATGGACGGCAGCAGCGCTTCGATCGACCATCTGCGAAAGCGCGGATCGAGCCAGATGTCGTTCCAGCCGAAGAACGCCGAATCGACGTCGTCGTGATAGCGCGCGAGCTTCGCCTTGACATCCGTCGACCGGTACAGCTCGCGCGCGGCCTCGATGCTGCGGATCGACACGTCCTCGACGAAGATGTGCGGCGCCACCGCGATCACGCCTGCGACGCGGGCGGGAAACGTCGCCGCGTGGATCAGCGCGATCGACGCGCCGTCGCTGTGACCGAAGAGCCACGGCGCATCGCGCTCGTCCGCGACGCCGAGGCGATCGAAGAGCCGCGGCAGCAGCGCCTGAGCCTGCCGATGCATGAAGTCGACGTTCCAGCGCTCGTCGGCGGGCCGCGGCGTCGATCGGCCGTAGCCGGGGCGCGAGAACACGAGGCCGCGACAGCCGCCGGCGTCGCAAAGCCGCTGCGGATAGTCCTTCCACATCGCGAGCGAGCCCAGTCCCTCGTGCAGGAACACGATGAGCGGCGCGCCCTCTCTTTTGCGCGAAAGCCACCGATGCTCTATGCGCACCGAACGTCCGCCGAACGGGACGTCGACGAACTCTGTCGTCATGCGCGGCCCTGCTCGCGCTCGCGCAGTCGAAAACGCTGGATCTTGCCGGTCGCCGTCTTCGGCAGCTCGGAGATGAACTCGATGTAGCGCGGATACTTGTAGGGCGCGAGACGGTCCTTGACGAACGCCTTCAGCGCTTCCTCGAGCGCGGCGTCGGCCACGTGGCCCTGCTTCAGCACGACGAAGGCCTTCGTCTTCGTGAGGCCGTCCGCGTCGGCCTTGCCGATCACCGCGGCCTCGAGCACCGCAGGATGCTGGACCAATGCGGCCTCGACCTCGAACGGCGACACGTAGAGCCCGCTCACCTTCAGCATGTCGTCGCCGCGGCCGGAATAGACGTAATAGCCGTCCTCGCGCCGCACGTACTTGTCGCCGCTCTTCGTCCATTCGCCCTGGAACGTCGCGCGCGTCTTGTCGCGGTCGGTCCAGTACATGAGCGCCGCGCTCGGTCCGCGGATGTACAGGTCGCCGATCTCGCCGTCGGCGACCGTGCGGCCGTCCTCGCCGCGCAACTCGACGTCGTAACCGGGCACCGGAATGCCGGTCGTGCCGTATTGCACGCTGCCCGGACGGTTCGACAAAAAGATGTGCAGCATCTCGGTCGAGCCGATGCCGTCGAGGATTTCGCAACCGAAGTGCGCGGTGAAGCGCTCGCCGATGTCGCGCGGCAACGCTTCGCCGGCCGACGCGCAAAGGCGCAGCGCGACGTCGCCGCGCTTCGGCAATTCGGACGACGCGAGCATCGCCGCGTAAAGCGTGGGTACGCCATAGAAGACGCTGACACGCCGCTCGATCAGCCGTTTGAACACCGCCTGCGGCGTCGGCCGCTCGGCCATCAGCACGGTCGTCGCGCCGGCGGAAAGCGGGAACGTCAACGCGTTGCCGAGGCCGTAGGCGAAGAAGAGCTTCGCCGCCGAGAAGCAGACGTCGTCTTCGGATAGCGCGAGCACGTTCTGCGCGTAAAGCGCGTCGGTCCAGTATGCGTTCGCGTGCGTGTGCACGGTACCCTTCGGCGCACCCGTCGAGCCCGACGAATAGAGCCAGAACGCGACGTCGTCCGCATGCGTGCGCGCGGGCGCGCCTTCGCTTGCAGCCCCGACGTCGGCAGCGAAGTCGCGCCGTTGCGGGCGACGGCCTTCGGCGGCACCGATCACCCAGACCGTCTCGACGTCGTTCGCGCCTTCCTCCATCGCACGCTCGAAAGCAGGCAGCAGCGCCGACGACACGATCGCCGCTCGCGCGCGGCTGTGCGACAGCATGTACGCGTAGTCGGTGGGCGTCAGCAGCGTGTTGGCAGCGACCGGGACGACGCCGGCGTCGATCGCGCCAAGGAACGCGACCGGCCAGTCGAGGCTGTCGTGCGCGAGCAGCAAAACGCGCTCCTCGCGCCGCAGACCTCGATCCCGTAGTACCGAGGCGAAGCGACGGGTGCGCGTCGCGAGATCACCGTACGACATCCGGCCCGCATCGTCGACGTAAGCGATGCGCGCGGCGCGTTCCGCGTTGCGCGCGATCAGGTACTCGGCGAGGTTGAACGAAGACGGCGGCGGGGCGGGCGTCGACATGGCGCTTGGCGTTCGGCGGATCGCTCGCGCGATCGAGGCGCTGCACGGGTGCGCTGCATTATAGTGCCCGCGTTGGCAGGAGGATCGCATGACCTGGTCCATCGTCGCCCGTGATCGCAGCGGCACATTCGGCGTCACCGTTGCAAGCCGCTTCTTCGCGGTCGGCGCGCTTTGCCCGTACGCGCGAAGCGACGTCGGTGCGCTCGCGACGCAGGCGCTCGTCAATCCCGGCTACGGGCCCGCCGGGCTCGATCGTCTTGCGCGCGGCGATTCGCCGCAACAGGTCGTCGATGCGCTCGTCGCGGACGACGAGGGGCGCGAACATCGGCAAGTGCACTTGATCGACGCCCGTGGCCGCACCGCTGCCTATACGGGCGCGCAATGCATCGGCTGGTGCGGTCATGTCACGGCCGACGGTCTTTCGGTTGCCGGCAACATGCTCGCCGGCGAGCGCGTGCTCACCGACACCGTGGAGGCGTTCCTCGAGCATGACCGATTACCGCTCGCCGAGCGCCTGATGGTCGCGATGGAGGCGGGCGAAGCGGCGGGCGGCGACAAGCGCGGCAAGCAGGCCGCGGCATTGCGCATCGTCACGACCGAGAGCTATCCGCTGCTCGATCTTCGCGTCGACGACCACCCCGATCCACTCGTCGAATTGCGGCGTCTTTACGACGTAAGCCTCGAACGCTTCCAGGCCTTCGTTTCGTGCCTGCCGTCTCGCGCGCGACCTGCAGGGATCACCGACCGCGCGCTCATCGAGCGCGAAGTCGAGCGCCTCCGTACGGCGCGCGCCGCGCGTCGGGCATGAGATGAGGTTCGCCGACTTTCACGCGGGACAGGTTCTGCGATTCGGACCCGCGAGCGTTTCGGAAGCGGAAATCGTCGCGTTCGCGCGCGACTACGATCCGCAGTGGTTTCACACCGATGTCGAGCGTGCGAAGAAGGGACGCTGGAACGGCCTGATCGCCTCGGGATGGCAAACCTGCGGCATCGCGATGCGCCTCGTCGTCGAAGGCGCGCTGCGCGGATCGGAATCGTTCGGCTCGCCGGGGCTCGACTATCTCAAATGGCTCGCGCCGGTTCGTCCCGGTGACGCGATCTGCGTCGTCTGCGAGGTGATGGAGGCCCGGCGCTCGGAGCGGCAGCCGACGCTCGGCATCGTTCGCTGGCGCTGGCGCGTCGTGAACCAGGACGATGCCGACGTGCTCGACCTCGTCGCGACGAGCCTGTTCGATCTTGCAATCACGCGCTGAAACCGTCGGCCGGGAGGCCTCGATGTTTCGCCAAGACTCCCGGTCATCGGTTGACGGCATTTTTTTTCAACACGGGAGTCGAGAATGATTCGAACGACAAGCCGCGAAGCACGACTGGCGATGTTTCTTGCGGGCCGCCTGGACGACCGAACGCGCGGTTCGTGTGAGCGACGAGCTGGACCAAGCCGTCATCGCGCTGTGCAGTCAGTGCGATCAGATGGAAAGCACGTCCAAGCGGTGATGTATCCGCAGCAGCCGGGCATGGCATTCCTGGAAGCGACGGCTCGACGATTGGCATATTTGTTGCCTTGTGCAAATACGTCCAACACGAGCCGGGGAAACGCCTATGTCGAACGCTGCGGGTTCCGTTCATCCTCGGATGAGGCCGGACGTTCACGCACGGACATCATCGAACCCGCATCGCGCCCTGGAGAGCGCCAACGCCAGGATGTCCGGAACTGACGCAAAACGGCGTGACCTCGACGTTCGCTGGTTTCGAGCGGTGGTCAACGCGGGGCGGCGGGACGCGCGGGCTTGCTTTCCCGACCGCCGGTGGCGTGACTCGCCATTCGTCCTTGTTGAGCGGCGTAAAGGGCTCCGCTGGAAATATGGCTCGATCGCGGTTTGCGCGGCGCTCTGGGCGAACCTGTGGTGGCTGTTTCATCGGAGTTGATGACGGGCAAAGTGGGCCCGGCTGGGATCGAACCAGCGACCAAGCGATTATGAGTCGCCTGCTCTGACCGACTGAGCTACGGGCCCCGCGCTGCGACTGCGAGTCTAACGGACGACGAGCAGCATCGCGCAAGGCGCGCGCGGGAACAGCGGCAGCCGCGGGTGTGTCTGCGCGGACCGAAGTCCAAATTGCCCTGATGCAAGCGAACGCGCAATCGTTGAATTGACGAGGCTCTGCATCGAAGCGGGGCCGACCCGGTGAAATATCCGGGCTAGAATCGCCCGGACGCCATGCAACACCATTTGCGTCCGTTGCTGCAGCCCGATTCGATCGCGCTTGTCGGTGCATCCGAGCGCGTCGACGCGCTGGGCCGAATCGTCTACGAGCGCCTTCTCGCGTCCGACTATCGCGGCCAGATCTATCCGGTGAACCCGGCTCACCGGGAAGTGCTGGGTCGTCGCGCCTGGCCGTCGCTCGCGGCAATCGGCACGCCGATCGATCTCGTGCTGATCGCAGCGCCGCCGCACGCGGTCGTCGACGTCGTCGCCTCGGCGCACGGCGCGAAAGTGACGGTGATCATGACGTCGGCCGCGAGCATCGAGCCGGAAGCCGCCGCCTGGTCGCGCGACATCCGCGATGCCGCGAGGCGCGCGGGCGTGCGCGTCGTCGGGCCAGGCGCGCTCGGCGTCATTCGCCCGTCGGCAGGGCTCGATGCGACGTGGTGTGCGCCGACCGCCGTCGCGGGACGTCTCGCGCTGATCGCGCAATCGGGTGCGGTGGCCACGGCGATGCTCGACTTCGCGACGCCGCTTCGTATCGGCTTTTCGGCGGTGATCTCGGTGGGCGGCGCGGTCGACGTCGGCTTCGGCGAACTGCTCGACCTGTTGCTGCTCGACCCGGAAACCGACGGCATCCTCGTGCACCTCGAGACGATCGGCGATGCGCGGGCCTTTCTGTCGGCGCTGCGCGCGGCAGCACGGACGAAGCCCGTCGTCGTACTGAGAGCCGGCCGCTCGCTCGAGCCTGACGCGGCGATTCTTCACGACGACGTTTTCGATGCGGCGCTGATGCGCTGCGGCACCGTTCGCGCGCGCACGTATCTGCAGCTCTTCGCCGCGGCGGGCATCCTCGCGCGCGGTCGAATTCCGGGCGGCGACCGAATCGCGATCGTGTCGAACGGACGAGGACCGGCCGTGCTCGCCGCCGACAGTGCATTCGACCGCCGGCTCGAGCTCGCGCGCCTCACCGAGCTCACGACGACGAGGCTCGCCGCGTTGTTGCGAAACGCGGCGTTCGCCGCGAATCCGATCGATGTCCACGGCGACTCGCCGCCCGTCCAGCTTGCGCAGGCCGTCGGCATTGCCGCCGAGGACCCGAACGTCGATGCCGTCGTCGCGTTGCACGTCCCGCGTCCGGTCACGCCGGCGATCGAGGCGGCCCGCGCGCTCGCATCGGTTGCCGCCGCGCAGCCGAAGCCGATCCTCGCCGCGTGGCTCGGGGCCGTCGAACGCGCCGACGTTCAGGAAGCCCTCGACGCGGGCGGCGTTTCCAACTTCTACACGCCGGAAACCGCCGTCGAGGCGCTTTCGTTTCTGGCCGAATACCGGAACAACCAGGCGTTGCTGCTCGAGGTGCCGCCGCCGCAGCCCGAGCCGCAACCGCAGGATTTGACATCGCTCGAAACGCTTCGCGCGAGGCTCGCCGAGGAGCATCGCCGTGACGTCGATGCCGGCGAAGGGAACGCGATTCTCGCCGCGTTCGGCTTCGCCGTGAAGGCGCAGCGCGATGCGTCGTCCGCGATCGAGCTCGGGGTCGACAGTGACGCGCGGTTCGGGCCGGTCATCTTCGTTCGTCCCGCACGCACACAGTCGCTCGTGCAGCGGCGTGCACTGACGCTGCCGCCGATCAATGCGCGCCTCGCCGCGGATCTGCTCGCCCATGCCGTCGCAGGCGATCCGCTGCAACGGATCGAGCCTTCCACGATGAACGCGCTGATCGACGCGCTGACGCGGCTCTCCGCGCTCGCGTGCATGCTGCCGTGGGTGCGCGCAGTCGTGCTCGACACGGCGATTACGAGCGGCGGACGCTTGACGATCCGCGAAGCCCGCTTCGACGTCGACCCGCAGCGCAGGCTGATGCGCGGCTACCCGCACATGGCGATCCACCCATACCCGGTCGAGCTGATCGGCGATGTCGCGCTCCCGGACGGTACGCCGGTGCACGTCCGCCCGATCCGGCCGGAAGACGCGGCGCTCGAGCGGGCGTTCGTGCACGGGCTCTCCGACGAGACGCGTTACTACCGCTTCTTCTATCGGCTGAACGACCTCACGCCGCAGATGCTCGCGCGCTTCACGCAGGTCGACTACGACCGCGAGCTCGCTCTCGTCGCGCTGACCGACGTCGCGACCACGCCGGCGTTCGTCGGCGTCGCGCGCTACATCGCCAACGCCGATCAGACCAGCGCCGAGTTCGCGATCGTCGTCGCCGATGTCTGGCAGCGGCGCGGCGTCGGCCGTGTGCTGATGCGCGGGCTGATCGTCTGCGCGAAGCGACGCGGATTCGAGACGCTGCGCGGCACGGTCCTGCGCGAGAACGAGCCGATGATCGCGTTCGTGCGCTCGCTCGGCTTCGAGACGAAGGACGACGCGGGCGATCCCGGCCAGGTAAGCGCGACGCTGGCGCTGCCAGGTTGACGCGCGAGGCGCGCGTGGGGCCCCGGAGGGCCCGCGCGGCGCGTTTTACGAACCCGACTTCGTATTCGAACGGCTCGACGTCTGCGTCTTGCCTTCGTTTCGCGCGACCTGGTCGGCCGATTGCGCGAGCTGCAGGTGCTGCTGCAATGTCGGCAGTGTCGACGACGCGAACTGCTTGACGTCGGCATCCTTCGCGTTCTTCGCTTCCTTCTGGAACTCGCTGATGTCCTTCTTGTGGTCGGACACCATGTGGTCCATGTACTCGCGGTCGAACTGCGCGCCCGACATCTTCGACAGCTTGTCGTACTCGTGCTGCGACGCCTTGTCGGGTTCGGTCGGCAGCGTGACGCCCTTCGTGCTTGCGACCTGCTTCAACTGGTCGTTGGCCTTCGAGTGGTCGTCGACCATCCGCTGGCCGAATTTCTTCACGTCATCCGACTGCGCCTTCTGCGTCGCGAGCTGGCCGAGCTTCACTTCGGCCATTCCGCCCTCCGCTGCCTTCTCCATGAACTTGCGATCGCCGGACGTGATCGTCGACGCCTTGGAATTCATCGAGCCGGTCGTGGCCGCCGCCGTCGTGCCGACGTTGGCCGCGCTGTGGGTGTTGGGCCTGCTGACGTTGTTCGGCGTCTGTGCACAAACGGCCGCCGCGAAACAGAACAAGACGACGCCCGCAATGCGCGCGGGCACTGAAAGATTCGTGGACATGACTCTCCTCCGGAAAAATGAGCGGTCGCGCCGCGCGTACGACGAAAGACGCACGTACCGTTTTGGACGCGCGCGAACAATGGCGTCCGTGCAAATTCCATGCGGACGCCGCGAGCGCATTTCCATTGGCGAATCGGGCACTTGCGCGCGTCGACGCCGGCGCGCCCCGGGTCAGTCTTACCGGCTCGCGTGTCAAATGCGCGCGTCTGTCGGTCGCTGGGGAAGCAGCGCCCTGGTCTTTTCAGTCAGCCAGGGCGATGCTCTTGTTCGCGGGCAAAGACAACGCCGCATCCGACGACTCGGCGCCAGTTGGCATGAATCGTCCTTCCGGCGCATAGTCACTGCTCGCGCAAGCGCTTTGCATCAGGAGCGAACCATGTCGCAACGATTGAGGCTCGTCGACGCGAACGGCAACGTTCACGTCGCGTACAAGGTCGCGGGCCAGCCCTACGAGACGAAGGATGCGACCGACGAAAGCACCGGCGCCGCTCGCCGCTACGAGCTCGACGACGGCCGCGCGCTCGACTACCACGACGACACCAAGGACTTCGAAATCGTCGGGACGGGCGAGCGGCTGACGCGGCTCACGACGCCGCCCGCGGCCGCATGAAAAAACGCCCCGGGATCCGGGGCGTCGGGCAAGAGATGCGACCTCGCGCGTAGAGCGCTTATTCTCGCGCTCCTTGCACGCGCGGTGCTGCGCGACGTTCGGCGCGTCGCGCTCCCTCGCTCGGCCAGCGTCGGGCCCTGCGGGCCTCGGCGCCGCTTGGTGGCGCTGGCTGGCCTC
>Ga0157372_10005318_pt1 | contig 13672 bp, 11 predicted proteins | sample C55metaG_FD_115307 | JGI IMG/M metagenome (GOLD analysis project Ga0157372, IMG submission 115307) | Corn rhizosphere microbial communities from Kellogg Biological Station, Michigan, USA - C5-5 metaG | ecosystem: Host-associated > Plants > Roots > Rhizosphere > Soil | place: USA: Michigan... | reverse complement strand
GCGTAGTAGCCGCACTCGGCGCACACGCGATGCGGCCGCCTGGGCGCACCACACTTCGGACAAGCCTGCAGAATGACAGCGGGCGCCTTCTTGTGCGTGTTGCGGGCGCGCTTCTTTCGCTTGGAGGTGCGTCTCTTGGGGACGGCCATGGTCTTTCTTGAGAGAGGTGGTCGGGTGGCGGGGGGCGGAGAAGTACCGTACTACCGCGAGGAAAGATTGAGCTTCTTCAGTGCATCCCAGCGCGGGTCGCTCGCCTGCTCCGCGCATTCGTGCGGACCGGCGTTGAGGTCGGCCCCGCAGCGCGGGCAGAGGCCCTTGCAGTCCGGGCGACACAGCGCGTAGGCCGGCGCCGCGAGGAGCCATTGCTCGCGCAACGCAGGACGAACGTCGAGGTCCGCCGCCGTGCGCTCGTACACGTACACGTCCGGTTCGTCGGCGTCTTCGCTGCCCTGCTCGGCGAAGATGATGTGCGCTTCGTCGTCTACGTGCGCCGTGGCGCCAGCCAGACAGCGGCTGCACTGCAGGACAACGTCGCCGTGCAGATGGCCATGCCAATAAAAACGGCTTTGGCCGGCCGACGAAATCCGGCCGGAGACCCGCACGCCGTTGACGGGTTTTCGATCGCTTTCTTCCCACACCGGATCGTCGGCCGACAGCACCTCGTCGACGATCGCGGCGTGTGCTTCGAGGGATCGAATGTCGAATGACAGCATCCCTCAAAAGTAGCCCGTCACATAGCTCACTACAAGTTGCTGGAGCGACAGAGCTTAGATCGAGGTCAACGAGCGCCGAGGACGTCCGATTCGGCGAAGAAAAAGCGCGCTTCTCGCTCGGCATTTTCGTCCGAGTCCGAGGCATGGATGGCGTTGCGCTCCTTGGACTCCGCGTAGAGCTTGCGAACGGTACCGGCTTCGGCCTGCGCGGGATCGGTCGCACCGATGGCGGTGCGCAGCGCGGCGACGGCGTTGTCTTTCTCGAGGACCATCGGCATGCAGGGGCCTGAGGTCATGAACGAGACGAGCGGCGTGAAGAAAGGCCGTTCCCGGTGTACGGCGTAAAACTCGCCGGCCTGCGATTCATTCATGTGCATGACGCGACTCGCGCGGACCTTGAAGCCCTGCTGCTCGAGGTGCGCGATGATCTTGCCCGCTTTGCCCGTCGACAGTGCGTCGGGTTTGATGATCGTGAGGGTAAAGTTGCCGGCCATGTGGTGTGTCCGTGATTTCGTTAGTTGTGTCGCCCGAGGTGGTATCGGGCGAACGCGACGAACAAATGTAGCCGCCCTCGCCGTGGCGCTCACCTTCGCCGTGGGCTGCGTGCCGTCGGTGACGCACGGCCCGCGAGTCGAGCCTGGGCCGTCGGCCGAGTTTTCGGTCGGACTCCAAGCACCGCGGAACCGCGCGAACGAAGGGGGCTGGCCACCCTTCGTGTTTCCGCCGGCGTCGGGGAACATCGCATACGGGCTGCGCGACAATTCGCTCGATTTCGGTCTCCGCGTGGCCGGCGGAATCAGCGCCATGCTACAGTTTCAGGCGGATGTTTACGCTCAACTTCCCCGTCGTGCTCTACTGGGCTTAGACGTCGGCGTCGGCGTTGCGGCGATAGCGCCGTCACCGGCAAACACGGCGCCCATGCCGTACGCCGAGGTGGGATGGATTCGCGCCGGCAACGGACCCTACGCAGTGGCGGGTTACGTCCACGAGATCGTCGACACAAATAAGGCCGGGGCGCCCGAGGTCCTCCACGCGGACGGATGGGTGGGCACGCTCGCTTACCAGTTCTCGCATCAACAGGGACGCGTGCGGCCGTTCGCGACGGCGGTCATAGGCCGAAAATACCCGATGCACTGTTACGGAGCGGGTTCAGACTGCTCGGCGTTCCGGCCGCCTCGGGCGTTGTTCGCCGGGTTGAGCATCGAGGCCGGGCCGCACTGGTGATTTCAGCGCCTCGCCGATGGACCTTCGGCTTCTCGGCCTTGGAGCCGGCTTTTCGAATGGCCACTCGAGCCTGGCCCAGAGCGGCAGCGATGAGCAGGAGCATGAGCCTCGACGAGGACGACCCCGGAAAGTTCCCTAAGAACAAAGGTCAATTGCGACGTCACCGGCCCGCATCTCGCACTCCTGAACGGCAGTCGCTTTCCGGAGGGCAGGATGCGAGCGACCAAACTATCAACGATTTACCTGAGTCTCGCGGCGGCGCTCGCCGTCATGAGCGCCTCACCGCTGAGTGCGCAACGCGAGCTGTTCCAGTGGAGCGGCCGCGTAGACCAGCAAGTTCTGTTGACCATGTCCGGGCGCAACGTGACGACGTCCAACGTCGGTCCATCGGAGCCCGGTCAACGCGGCATGACGGTGGTCTCTTCGCTCCCGAGTCGAGACGGTGAGGTCTCGGTTCGGATGCTCGAAGGCCGTGGTACGGCAGATGTCATTCGACAGCCTTCAGCCGAGAACGGATACTCGACCGTAATCCGAATCCGCGACCCGAAGGGTGGAACTGGCATGTACCACGTCGCCGTTGACTGGCAGCCAATGGCGGCCGGTGAGATCGGTCCGCCGCTCCTCGAGCGGCCGATGACCGAACGCAGCCAGCACATCGCGCTGCGATGGAGCGGTGACGTCGATGATGATCTCGTCATCACCCTCAGTCCTGACCAGCTGAACTACCACACGCGCAGCGGGCGCGACCCGAGCATGGTCGAGTCCACGTTGAACGGGATCCCGGAAGGGACGTCGGGCATCTGGGTTTCAGAGCGTGAAGGACGCGATCCGGTCGTCGTGATTCAGCAGCCGAGCGCGGACAACGGCTACGTCGCCAAGATCCGCATCCACGACGTGGAGCGCGGAGCCAGTCACTACAGCTTTGACGTCCTCTGGCGGTGAGGCGCTCACTCCTCGGAGGCCACAGTCCTCTCACGACCAGAATCTGACGTCGAACAAATGGCTCGCCCTTTCGGGCGAGCCATTTTGTTTTCGCGTTCTTCTGTGCCGGCCCGCCGGCCCACCGGCCCACCGGTTCAGAGCTTCTTCTTCAACAGCTCGACGAAGTCGATCGGCCGTTTGGCGACGCCCATCCCCGCCGCCTCGAACGCGGCAATCTTTTCGGCCGCGGTTCCGGCGGAGCCGCTGATAATCGCGCCCGCGTGGCCCATGCGGCGTCCAGGTCGCGCGGTCTGCCCCGCGATAAAGCCGACCACCGGCTTTTTCATGTTCTGCATCACGAACGTCGCGGCGTCTTGCTCGTCGGTACCGCCGATCTCGCCCATCATCGCGACGGCCTTCGTCGCCGGATCCGCCTCGAACGCCGCGAGGCAGTCGATGAAGTTCGTGCCGTTGATCGGATCGCCGCCGATGCCGACGCAGGTCGACTGGCCGAGTCCCGCGCGAGTCAGCTGATAGACGACTTCGTAGGTGAGCGTCCCGGAGCGGCTCACGACGCCGACGCTGCCGGGGGTGCAGATGCGCCCTGGAATGATGCCGACTTTCGACTGCCCCGGAGAGATGAGTCCCGGGCAGTTCGGACCGATGAGGCGCGCGCCTTTCTCTTTCACGAACGGATACACGCGGGTCATGTCGAGCACCGGAACGCCTTCGGTGATCGCGACGATCAGCTTCACGCCCGCATCGGCGGCCTCGAGGATCGCGTCGGCGGCGAACATCGGCGTCACGTAGATGGCCGACGTGTTAGCGCCCGTCGCGGCCACGGCGTCGGCGACGGAGTTGAAGATCGGCGTCTTGTCCTCGAACTTCTGTCCGCCTTTGCCCGGCGTGACGCCGGCGACGATGCGCGTGCCGTACTCGAGCATCTGCTTGGCGTGGAACGAGCCGTCGCGCCCCGTGATGCCCTGCACGACCACGGTCGTGTTCTTGTCGATGAAGATGCTCACGCTGTCTTCCCTCCCTTCGCCAGCGCGACGGCGCTCTTCACCGCTTCGTCCATGTCCGACGACGCCGAAAAGCCGTTCTCCTGCAGAATCTTCATCGCGATCTCTTCGTTCGTTCCGGTGAGGCGGATGACCAGCGGCACCTTGAGCGGATTCTGTTTCGTGGCGGTCACGATGCCGTTCGCCACGTCATCCGTGCGCGTGATACCGCCGAAAATATTGAACAGAATCGCTTTCACGTTCTTGTCAGCCGTGATGATCTTGAGCGCGTTCACGACTTTCTCGGGATTCGACGAGCCGCCGATGTCGAGGAAGTTGGCCGGATCGCCGCCGTAGTACTTCACCAAGTCCATCGTCGCCATCGCCAGCCCGGCGCCGTTCACGACACAGCCGACGTCGCCGTCGAGCTTGATGAACGTGAGGTTCGCGTTGCGCGCCAGCACTTCACTCGGCGCTTCGGCGCTCTCGTCGCGCAACGCGGCGATCTCGGGATGCCGATCGAGCTCGTTGTCGTCGATCACCATCTTCGCGTCGAGCGCGACGACGTCGCCCGCCGGGGCGGGCGTCGTGACGAGTGGATTGATCTCGGCCAGCGAGCATCCGTTCTTCATGAATGCGGCGTAGAGCTGCTGCATGATCTTCCCCGCCGCGCGCACTTGCTTGACGTCGTTATAGAGGAAGAAGCCGAGTCGGCTGGCCTGGTACGGCTGCAATCCGTACCGTGTATCGATCGGGAGCTTGAGGATCTTGTCCGGCGTCTTGGCGGCGACTTCCTCGATGTCGATGCCGCCGGCCGGGCTCACCATGAAAACTGGCTTCTTCGACGCACGGTCGAGAATGATGCCGGCATACGCTTCGGTCGCGATGTCCGCGGCCGGCGTGACGAGCACCTGCTCGACGGTGAGTCCTTTGATTTGCATGCCGAGGATTTTGCTCGCGATCTCGCGCGTCTCCTCGGGAGTCTTGGCGAGCTTCACACCGCCCGCCTTTCCGCGGCCGCCGGCGTGGACCTGCGCCTTCACCACCACCGTCGTGCCGAATTTGCGCGCGATCGCCTCGGCGTCGGCCGCGCTCCGCGCGACTTCGCCCGGCGGAATCGGCACGCCCTCCTTTCGCAGCAGCTCTTTCGCCTGATACTCGTGAATGTTCACGCGTTCTCCGTATGCGTCGTGTCGTTATGCCGTGATCGTGGTTCCCGCTTCGCCGTGCACCGCCTCCCGTCCGCGCGCCAGCGACGTGATGATCGCGCGCGGAGGTTCTGCGGACCGCGCGGCGTCGGTGCGGCGCACGAAATCAATCGCCGCACGTATCTTCGGCGCCATACTTCCCTCGCCGAAAGCCTTCTGCCGGTCCATGTTGCTCGCTTCGTCGGCGGTGAGCGTCGCCACCGGCCGCTGGCGCGGCGTACCCCAGTCGGCGTACACCGCCTCGACGTCGGTGAGAATCAGGAGGAGGGCGGCGCCCAGGTCGCGAGCCAACACCGCGGCCACGAGGTCCTTGTCGACGACGGCGTCGATTCCCTCCCAACCGAGCGTCGGATGCCGATACACGGGCGCGCCGCCGCCGCCGCACGCCACGACCGGGGTTCCCGCGTCCACCAGCGTGCGGATGACGTCCAACTCGCGAATGCCGAGCGGTACCGGGCTGCCTACGACACGTCGATGGTTGCCGTGCCCGTCCGCCTTGATCACGTAGCCCTCGTGCTCGAGCTCTGTCACCCGCTCGGGCGAAAGCGCGTGACCGATGAACTTCGTGGGATGCCTGAGCGCGGGATCGTTCGGATCGACCTGCACCTGCGTGATCACCGTTGCCACGCTTCGCGCGATGCGCGGCGCGCCGGGCTCGCGCATCAATGCGTTCTCCAGCGACTGCTGGATCATGTAGCCGATCCAGCCCGCGGTCGCGGCGACGAGGACACCGAGCGGCAGCGGGCTTGCCTCCTCGCGTGCCGCCTCGTTGCGCACCATCTCGTCGCCGACTTGTGGACCGTTGCCGTGGACCACGCACACGTTCCAACCGTCGTGGATCAGCTCGACGATTGGCGCGAGGCTTTCGCGCGTATGCCGAAGCTGATTGTAGATGGTCGCCGTCTCACCGGCCGGCGCGAGCGCGTTGCCGCCGAGCGCGACGACCGCGACGCGGCTCCCTGCCTTTGGCGCCAGTCCGTTCACTTGCGCTTCTCCGGCGCGAGCAATCTGCCCAGGGCATCAAAGGCGTGGCCAAAGGCGACCCAATCACCTCGGCGGAGCGCGTCGCGCATCGCCGCGTAGAGCGCGCTCGCGCTGCTCTTCACTTCCGGCGACGCCGTGGCGGGCAAAGCGGGCACCGGCGGCACGAGCCCGAACGGCGGCGCGACCGAGCGCGCCGTGTCGTCGGACAACAACGCGACGCGGCCGATCGACGGCGCGCTTTGACCGCGCCAACGATACGACGGTTGAAGGAACGCGATGCCGGATCGCACGGGCACGACGCGGACACGGCCGCTCTCCACGGTGCCGTCGCGCCCCGTGTTGCCCGCGCTGTCCACCGAGCGAAGTCGGTCGAGCACCGCTCCCCACCGCGGGCCGGCCATCGGCAGCGGATACCAGAGCATGGCGTCGGATGCTCCGCCGAGCCCGATGATCAATCCGCGCAACCGATCGTTCTCGTCCACCAGCGGGAGCGCCACGGCGGTCGAGCTGCCTCCGCGAAGCGCGATCGGCACTTCGTCGCCGGCGAGCGCGCTGTCGGCGCCGTTCAACAGCGGAACGCGTCGTCCGATACCGGGCCCCGGTCCGTACCAGCCGAACGACGTCGCGCGCGCGTAGAGACCGTCGAGCGGCGGGCCGAGGAGCGAGCGCAGTCCCGGCGAAAGCGACTGCCACGTCGTGAACATCGACGGGAGCAGATGAACCCAGGTCGACGCGACCGGGTCGAGCACCGAATCGCGCACGAGGATGACTTCCCCCGTCGACGCCTGAACTACGGCGGTCGCCGCGTGGTGCAAATAGCTGAACTCGTCGGTGCCGATCTGGACGCGGCGGCTGAGCGGATAGTCCGCCGTCGCCGAATAGAGATCCACTGCCCAGTACAGTGTGTCGCCCGAGAGGAGGGGCGCGACCCGCCGGCCCTGAAAGAAGAAGGGCGCATAGCGGTGAAGCCGGTCGCGGATGTCGCGGTGCGTGATCAGCGTGGGGTGAGGCTGCGCGACGTCGCGCGACAGTATTCGCAAATTCTGAAGCGACCATGCCGCGGTCAGGCGCGCGAGGAACGTGTCGAGCGCGACGCCGGTCGTGTGCGTGAGCGAGTCCGACACGACGGCCATCGGCGACGCGCCGGGAAAAACGATCGGCAAGTCGAGCGGGCTGTCGTCCGTCGCCGACGCGCCGCTTCCCGCGACGCGCATCGGCGCTCCCCGCTCGTCGGCGTCGGCGGCGAGCACGCGTGCCGCGGTCCACGGTGCATGCGGCGACGCACCGGACGGCGGCGCGCTCACGACGTTCGCCACGAGTCCCTGCGGCGACGTCCGCCAGCCGATTGCCGAGCTTGCGTCGTCGGGACGATTGAGGTCGATCGCGCGATTGAGCGACGGGGCGTCCCAGACCGGCACCCACGGTAACGCCGCGGCGAGCGTCGGGTATACGTGCGCCGAGTCGAGGACGATCGAGTCGATGCCGAACGCGCGTTTGGTGAACGCGGCGCGAGTGCTCACGTAGTCGGCGTCGCGGCCGCGCCGATAGGCGTCGGGTCCGACGTGGTCCACCGCAAACGGCGCGACCTCGTGCACGAGCAATCCGAGCACGACGATCGTGAGCACGGCGACCCCGGCCAGACGAAATTGCCCCGCGAATCCGCCCCAGATGACGACGGCGGCCGCGCCGAGCGTCGCCAGCGCCAACACGAGATCTCCCGTCACGCCGACCTTGTCGTCGACGAATCCGAAGAGACCCTCCGGCCCCGTGCCCGACGTGACGAGCGCGTACATGTCGAGACGGAAGCTCCACGCGGCGAGGAGGAGCAAAACGCCGGCGAGCACCGTGAGATGGCGCTTCACGTAGCCGGTCATGTGGACCGTGCCGCGTTGAAAGCGAAGGCTCGGCGTCAACGCGTAGAGCAAGATCACCGCGAGGCCGATGACGGCGACGCCGACGAACGCCCAGTCCCAAAGCGTGTTCTCGAACGGAAGCCAGTAGACGAAGAATCCGAGGTCGGTTCGGAAATTCGGCTCCGGTTCCCCAAACAGTTGGCCGGAGCGGGCGAGAATCGCCGACGTCCAGCTTTCTCCCGACGGCAGGAGCAGCACCCCGATGAGAACGGCGAGAATGGCGGCGGCGGCGATCAAATACCTGCCCGGCACCTCCTCGCCGATCTCCAAATTGCCGACCCGGCGCGGAAACACGAGCGACACGACCGAGTGCCGCACCGCGTAGAAATTCACGTACGCGAAGATCGCCGTCGCGGCGAACGCGCCCGCGTCGATCGCGGCGATGGCTCCGGTGCGCAGGCGCCACAGCGCACCCGCGCCGAGCGCCTCGTACCACTGATAGTCGGCGTAGATCGCCGACAGCGCGCGGCCGGCGAGCAGCAGGATCGCGACCGCGCCCAGCACCGCCACGAACCAGCGCCGCGTCGTCATGTCAGACGTGCACGCCTTGGGCGCGCAGCCACCCCTCCATCTCGCCGCGGATCGCCGCGAGCCGCTCCGCGTTCGCCGCCTCGTAGCGCGCCACGATGACCGGCTGCGTGTTCGACGCGCGAATCAGTCCCCAGCCGTCGCCGAAGAGCACACGCACGCCGTCCACGTCGATCACGTCGTGCTTGGCGCGGAAATGCTCGACCGCGCGGTCGACGAGGCCGAACTTGAGCTCCTCGGGCACCTCGATGCGAATCTCCGGCGTCGCGACCAGCTCCGGCACGTCGGCCAGCGCCTGCGCGACGGTCTGCTTCGAATCCGCGAGGATTCTCAGAAGCCGCGCGGCGCCATAGAGCGCGTCGTCGTGGCCGTAAAACCCCTCGCTGAAGAACATGTGGCCGGACATCTCGCCGGCGACCGGGGCGTGCGTCTCGCGCATCTTGTCCTTGATGAGCGAGTGTCCGGTCTTCCACATCAGCGGTTTGCCGCCGGCTTTCGCGACGGCGTCGGAGAGCGACTGCGAACACTTCACGTCGAAGATGATCGGCTGGCCCGGGCCCGTCCGCTTCAACACGTCGCGGGCGTAGAGGATCAGAATCCGGTCGCCCCAGACGATGCCGCCGTTGCCGTCGACGACTCCGATGCGGTCCGCGTCGCCGTCGAACGCGATGCCGATCTCGGCGCCATCCTCTTTCACGGCGCGGATCAGATCCTCGAGATTCTCGGGGACGGTCGGATCGGGATGGTGGTTCGGAAAGGTCCCGTCACTCTCGCAGAAGAGACCGCGGCTTCCCGGCGCCAGCCCAAGCCGCGACAAAAGCTGCGGCGCGACGAGCGCGCCCGCTCCGTTGCCACAGTCGTACACCGCGCGAATGGGGCGCGAGAGCTTTCCGATTCTCTGAACGATGTCGTCGACGTATCGGTCGATGACCGGCTCTTGGCGTAGGGTGCCCCGCCGTGCCGCCGCGGGAGCCGGCCGTTGCGTCAGCACATAGAGATGCTGAATTTCGTCACCGTGCAGCGAGCCGGTTCCGACCGACAGCTTGAAGCCGTTGTACTCGGGCGGATTGTGTGACCCGGTGATCTGGATGCCGCCGACGACGGGAAGCTTGTTGAGCGCCCAGTAGTTGAGCGGAGTTGGCACGACGCCGATGTCCACGACGTCCACCCCGGCTCTCGTGAGCCCTTCGACAAGGGCGTCGCGTAGACTCGCGCCGCTCGGCCGGTTGTCACATCCGACGGCGACGGCGCCTCTCACCTGATGCTCGGCGAGATACGCCGCGTATGCGCCGCCGAGGGCGTGCGCGACTTCGGTGGTGAGATCGCGATCGACGATGCCGCGAATGTCGTACTGTCGAAAGATCCCGGGGGCGATGGCCATGCTACAAAATAGAACGGGGCCGTATTGCGGCCCCGTCGTTCATCGGATCGAGCCGGAGCCCGCGGCCAAGTCGTGAGCCGGCGGCGCGGTCGACGAAGTTTGCGGCACCATCTCCACTCGGGGGCGGGCGAGCCGCGCGATCGCGATCGCCTGCTCGGGAAAGAACCCGAACAACAAGATCAGTCCGACACTGAGTCCGAGGACCACGCGCGTGAGCCCGCCCGGCCGCTCCGGTGCCGGCACGTTGTCGGGGCGCGGCCGCATGAACATCAGCATGACGACGTACATGTAGTAGCCCGCCGAGACCACGGTCGTCAGCACGAGCACGACGGCGAGCGTCGTCTGCTTCGTCGGTGCCTGGAGTGCCGCCTGGAGCACGTACCACTTGGCGAAGAACCCCGCGCCGCCGAAGATCGGGAAGCCCATCAGCGCGAGCATCAGCACGGCCATGCACACCGACAGACCGGGGCTCACGCTGTACAGCCCCGAGAGGTCGTCGAGCATCACGGTGCCCTGCCCTTCGCGCGTCAGCGTCACGACGACGGCAAAGGCGCCGAACGTCGCCAGTGTGTAGACGAAGAGATAGAACAGCATCGCCGACGAACCTTGGAACGTGCCGGACGCGAGCGCGACGAGGAGATATCCCGCGTGGCCGATGCTCGAGTAGGCGAGCATTCGCTTGAGGTTCTTCTGCACGATGCCGATCGCGTTGCCGATGATCATCGTGGCGATCGCCAGCCCGGCGACGGCGGGCTGCCAAGTCGCGAAGCTCGTCGGGAATGCCTCGAGCCAGACGCGCAGGAACGCGACGAACGCCGCCGCTTTCACCGTCGCCGCCATGTACGCCGTGATCGCCGTGGGGGCGCCGTCGTACACGTCCGGCGCCCACATGTGGAACGGCACGGTGGCGACCTTGAAGCCGAAGCCGACCAGCATCAACGCGATTCCCGCGACGAGCAACGGGCTGTGGATCAAGTCGTACTGCACCGTACGCTCGGCGATCGTCACGAGGCTCGTCGTTCCGGTCGCGCCGTAGATGAGCGCGATTCCGTAGAGGAGAAACGCCGTCGAGAACGCGCCGAGCAGGAAGTACTTGAGCGCGCCCTCGGCCGAGCGCTCGCTCCGGCGGTTGATGCCCGACAGCGCGTAGACGGAGATCGACATCAGCTCGATGCCGAGGAAGACGATCATCAGGTCGCGCGCGGCGACCAACAGCATCATGCCCGACGACGCGAGCAGCACGAGCACGTGCGTCTCGGCGGCGGTGATGCCCGAGCGCATGTTGTCGTCCATGCTCAGCGCGATCGTGAACAGCGTGCCGAGCAGGATGACGACGTCCGCAAACCAACGGAAGTTGTCGAGCGCGATCACGCCCGGGCCGGGCACCGAGACGAACCGAGCGGCGAACCACAGCACTGCGAACATCGTCACGCCGACCAGAACGATGCTGGCGAGCCCGATATCGCGCTGATGCCGGTCGCTGTCGCGCCGCCACGCCGACCACACGAGCAGCACCATCGCCCCGCCCATCAGTATCAGATCGGGCACCAGCGCGAGCGTCAACTCAGCCGGGATCGAGACGTCGAGCGCGCGCGGGCTCATTCCCTGCCTCCGACCAGCGTCGCCTCGGGCAGTTCCCTCTGGCGGCCGCGATCCACCTGCGTCACGAAGCGCGCCGCGGCAGTCTGCATCCGGTTGAGCACAGGGGCCGGGTAGACGCCGAGCCACACGATCGCCGCCACGAGCGGAATCATGATCGCGAGCTCACGCCGGTTGAGATCCGGAATGTGCTCGTTCTCCGGCTTGTCGAGCCGGTTGAAGAGGATCCGCTGGATCGCCCACAGGAGATACGCGGCGGAAATGATCACCACCGTCGTCGCGACGACCGCGAAGATGGGCTGCGTGCGGAACGCGCCGACCAACACGAGGAATTCGCCGACGAAACCGTTCGTGCCGGGAAGGCCGATGCTGCTGAACGTGACGATCGTCAGCATCGCCGCGAACATCGGTACGACGCGCGCGATGCCGCCATACGCCTCGATCAACCGCGTGTGCCGCCGCTCGTAGATCATGCCGACGAGAAGGAACAGCGCGCCGGTCGAGATGCCGTGGTTGATCATCACCATGAGCGCGCCCTGGACGCTCTGCACGGTGAGCGCGAAGATGCCGAGCATCACGAAGCCCAAGTGGCTCACCGACGAATAGGCGACCAGCTTCTTGAAGTCGGGCTGCACGAGCGACACCAGCGCGCCGTAGACGATGCCGATGACGGCGAGCGACAGGATGATCGACCGGATCGTCGGGTTCATCGCGGCCGTCGGGAACAGCGGCACGGCGAGCCGGATGAATCCAAACGTTCCGAGCTTCAGCATGATGCTCGCCAGCACCACCGACCCGGCCGTCGGCGCCTCGACGTGCGCGTCGGGCAGCCAGGTGTGGAACGGGAACATCGGGACCTTCACCGCGAACGCGAGGAAGAATCCGCCGAAGAGCCATTTCGCCGCCGTCGAGGTAATGGCGGCGTGTTGCAGCACGTAGTCGTAGTTGAAGCTCGCGATGCCGGTCATCGGGTCGCGCGCCGAATAGCCGAGGTACACGATCGCGGCGAGCATGAGCATCGAGCCGACCATCGTGTACAGGAAGAACTTGATGCTCGCGTAGACGCGGCGGTCGCCGCCCCACACGCCGATGATGAAGTACATCGGGATGAGCATCACTTCCCACATCACGTAGAACAGGAACAGATCGAGCGCCATGAAGACGCCCAGCATCCCCGTCGTGAGGATGAGCATGAGCGCATAGTAGCTGTGCGACCGCGCGCGGATGCTGGTCCAGCTCCCGCCGACGGCCGTCAGCATGATGAACGTCGTGAGGAGGATCATCATCACGGCGATCCCGTCCACGCCGAGCGTGAACCGAATGCCCCACGACGGAATCCACGAGAAATCGACCACCGACTGCCAGCCGGCGGCCGACGGATCGAAGCTCCACCACAGGCCGAGCGACACCACGAACTCGATCGCGAACATCACGAGCGCCAGCATGCGGGGCACGTTGGCCGCGCCCGTCGCGACTTCGTCTTCGCCGTGGGTCGATCGTCCGATGCTGTGCACCCAGATCCCCGCCGCGCCCATCAACGGGATGGCGAGGAGCGCGGGAAGCACCCACTGCTGATAGCCGATCGCGGTCAGAAAGCCGAGCATGAAGTCCGGTGTTGGAAGCGAATCAACGCGCGGTCACCGCGCCGAGTACCGCGAGCACTCCGATGGCCAGCACCCACGCGTACGTACCGAGCTGTCCCGATTGGAACTGCGATCCAACCCAGCCGACGAAGCGCGTCAGGTACCCCGCTCCGTTCACGCCGAGGCCGTCGATCAAACCGGCGTCGACGCCGCGCCACAGCAGGCCGCGCGAGGTGCCGACGACCGGCTTCACGATCGCCGTGTCGTAGATCTCGTCGACGTAGTACTTGTTGACGAGCACCTTCTCGAAGCCCTCTTCCTGTGGCGACTGACTCTTCGGCACGAGCGTCGCCGGCTTCAAGCGCATCACCGCGATCACGATGCCGACGACGGCGATCAGCACGGCCAGCGCGACGAGGCCCAACTCCAATCCCGGCGGGACCGGCGGCGCTCCGCCGATCACGCGCTTGGTCGCGTCGCCCACCACCGGCTCGAGCCAGCGATCCAATCCGCCGACCGGTCCGAGCGGCGCGAACTCCGGGAGGTTCAACCACCCGCCGGCGACCGTGAGCACCGCGAGCACGACCAGCGGTCCGGTCATTACCCACGGCGCTTCG